>Ga0080064_1000886_pt1 | contig 69934 bp, 65 predicted proteins | sample Subgrocontami54m_FD_69260 | JGI IMG/M metagenome (GOLD analysis project Ga0080064, IMG submission 69260) | Subsurface groundwater microbial communities from S. Glens Falls, New York, USA - GMW46 contaminated, 5.4 m (SPADES assembly) (version 2) ...
CCGGCCTGGTGTTGTTCCTCCGGTTGCTCCTTAGCCTCCCCTTCCCGCGCCGGGAAGGGGCTGGGGGTTAGGTCGGGGCGGGGTGCGGCGAGTCAACCGCGGGTCGCCGTTTTCCACCGAGCACGACGACGACCGCACTACGTCCGGCTGTGGATCCAGCGATCGAAAAGTCGCCGTTAGGAGACTGCCAGATCGGCGCGAGGCCTCACGCCGAATCGCCACCGTAACGTGGGAAGCACGCCCTACAGCGACCCCGAGGAGCGCCGGTTGCCGTCGATCTGGCGGTTGACGGTGATGACGCCGCGCACGGCCTCCATCTTCGCCATCAGCCGGCTCAGCTGGGAGACGCCGGACGTCTCGAGCGTCAGGAAGACGTGTGTCGTGCGGTCATCGTCGTGCTCGGTGCGCACACCCATCATGTTCACCTTTTCGTCCGACACCAGTGTCGAGAGATCACGCAGCAGCCCGACACGGTCCCAGGCCTCGACATGCACCGCGACCGGGTACATGTCGCCGGTACGGCCCCACTCCACATCGACGAGGCGCTCCGTCTCGTCTTCGTGCAGCACGTTGTGGCAGTCGGAACGGTGGATCGTCACGCCTCGGCTGCGCGTGACGTACCCCATGATCCGGTCGCCGGGCACGGGATTGCAGCAGCGCGCGATCTGCGTCAGCAGGTCGCCCGTGCCGAAGACCTGCACCGTGTGACTCTGCGTCCGCCGCGAAGGGCCGGTGATCGGCGGCAGCTCTAGTTCGTCGTCTTTGTGGATGAGCGGAGCGAGGCGCATCGCCATGTGGGCGGTGCTGACGCCTCCGTAGCCGACCGCCGCGAGAAAGTCGTCGAGCGTCTCGTACTTGAAAATCTTCAGGATGTCGTCACCGTGCTCCGCCAGCGAGAGGTTGAGACGCCGCAGCTCTTTGTCGATCGTTTCGCGGCCGCGCTCGATGTTTTCGGCGCGTTCCTGCTTCTTGAACCACTGACGGATCTTCTCGCGCGAGTGCCCGGTCTTGATGTAGCCGAGATTCGCGTTCAGCCAGTCGCGCGAAGGGCCGCGCGAGATCTTCGTCGAAACGATCTCGACGACATCGCCGTTCTGGAGCTGATAGTTGAGCGGCACGAGCCGCCCGTTCACCTTGCCGCCGACGCAGCGGTGCCCGAGGTCCGTGTGTACGCGATAGGCGAAGTCGATCGGCGTCGAGCCGGCGGGCAGCTCCTTGATCTCGCCTTTTGGCGTGTAGACGAACACCTGGTCGCGGAACAGGTCGGCCTTGACTGACTCGACGAACTCCTCCGCGTGCGAGATGTCGCGTTGCCACTCCAGCAGTTGACGCAGCCACGACATGCGTTCTTCGTAGCGCGTGTCGCGTCCGCCGCTGCCTTCCTTGTACCGCCAGTGCGCCGCCACACCGTGCTCGGCGAGTTGGTGCATTTCGTGCGTGCGGATCTGCACTTCGAGCGGGCGCAGGCCGATCGCCATGACCGTCGTGTGCAGCGACTGGTACAGGCTCTCCTTCGGGCTGGCGATGTAGTCATCGAACTGGCCGGACATCGGGTGCCAGAGGCCGTGGATCACACCGAGGGCGTTGTAGCAATCCCCAACGGTGTTGACGATGACGCGCAGGGCGAGGAGGTCGTAGATCTGCTCGAAGCCCTTATGCTCGGCCGCGTACTTGTCGGCCTTCTGCGCGATCGAATAGATGTGCTTCGCCCGCCCCTGAACCTCGGCGTCGATGCCTTGCTTCTCCAGCTCGTCCTTGAGGATCTTCTCGACTTGCGCAATGTAACGCTCGCGGACCGTGCGCTTCGACTGGATGAGCTTGGCGATCTCCTTGTAACGCTCTGGCTGCAGATACCGAAACGAGAGATCCTCCAGCTCCCACTTGATCTGCCAGATGCCGAAGCGGTTGGCCAGCGGTGCGTAGATCTCCATCGTCTCTTGCGCCGTGCGCACGCGCTTCTCCGGCGGCTTTGCGTCGAGCGTGCGCATGTTGTGGAGCCGGTCGGCAAGCTTAATGATCACCACACGCGGGTCCTCCGCCATCGCGATGAACATCTTGCGAAGGCTCTCCGCCTGCAGCGACTGATCGCCCGGCCGCTCGTCGGGCGCGCGCCAGGTGATCTTGTCGAGCTTCGTCGAGCCATCGACGAGCCGGGCGACGTCGGCACCGAAGCGCCGCGCCAGTTCGGCGTTCGGGACGCCGCAGTCTTCCTGCACGTCGTGCAGCAGTGCGGCGGCAACGGCCGCCGCATCCATCTGGAGCCCAGCCACGGTCATCGCCGCGTCAAGTGGGTGGACGATGTAGGGATCGCCCGTGAGGCGTTTCTGCCCCGCGTGGGCCTGCGCGGCGAACTCGTACGCCTCCTCGACGAGGCGTACGCCGTCGTCCGGCAGGTACGCGGCGACCGTATCGATCAGGGCTTGCACCGCGGGGTCGTGGGCGATCGTCGTCATGGCGTTGGCCGGCGCTAGCGCGCTGAGCCCGATGCCTCCTTCGCCAGCCCGAGGTCTCGCAGGACTGTTTCGACGGTATCTTCCGTCCGGGGAGGACGCCGGTCACTCATGCGTACCGGGCCGCCATCGGGCTCATCCGCGGTCTCGAAATACAAGCAGAGCGCTTCAGCAACGATGTCCTTGGCTGGGCGGTGGGTGCGCGCGGCGGCGACCTTCAGCCGGGTGTATAGGTCTTCGTCATCGAACACGATGGTCATGCGCCTGCGCATCGGCACCTCCGCGAATCGCGCTTGCCGGGCGATACGCCTGCACGCCTGTACGTGCGTACGCCTGTTCGCAGTGTACATTGCGATTCGCAGACGCCAGATCGGGCTGGTATCCTCACGGACAGCATGACAAGCGCCGAGAAACCCCTGAAACCGCGGAAGTTCGCCGCACCGCGCGGCACGGCCGACATCCTGCCGGAGGACTGGCCGTACTGGAAGTACGTCCGCGACACGGCCGAGCGCGTATGCGAACTCTTCGGATACCGCCGCATCGAAACCCCGATCTTCGAGCACGCGGGCGTGTTCTTGCGCACGTCTGGCGAGAGCAGCGATATCGTGGCGAAGGAGGTCTACCTGTTCGAGGATCGTGGGCACGACATGCTCGCCCTCCGCCCCGAAGGCACGGCGAACGTGATGCGGGCATACATCGAACACGGCATGGCCAGCCTGCCGCAGCCCGTGCGGCTGTTCTACATCGGCCAGATCTTCCGCTACGACCGGCCCCAGGCGGGCCGGTACCGCCAGCACACCCAGCTCGGCATCGAGGCGGTGGGCGACCCCGACCCGCTCATCGACGCAGAGGTGATCGATCTGCTCGCGACGTTCTACCGCGAGCTGGGGCTGGGCCAGTTCACGATCAAGCTCAACACCATCGGCGACCAGGTCTGCCGACCCGCCTACGTCGAGGCACTTCGGGCGTACTACCGCCCGCTGCTGCCGGAGCTGTGCGCCGACTGCCGCACGCGCTTCGAGAAGAACCCGCTGCGCCTGCTCGACTGCAAGGAGCAGCGGTGCCAGGCGGCCATCTCGGGCGCGCCGCGACTGCACGAGCACCTCTGTGACGCCTGCCGGGAGCACTTCGCCCGGCTCCGGGAGTACCTTGCCGCGCTGGACATAACGTATGTGATCGACGAGCAGCTCGTGCGCGGGCTCGACTACTACACGCGCACCGTGTTCGAGTTCCACCCGCACGAAGAAGGCGCGCAGAGCAGCATGGGCAGCGGCGGCCGCTACGACGGGCTCGTCGAGCTGCTGGGCGGGCCTCCGACGCCTGGCGTCGGATTCGGGACGGGCTTCGAGCGGCTGATCATCAACCTCAAGCGGCAGGGGGTGGCCGTGCCGCCTGCGCCAGCGCCCGTCCTCTACATCGCGCACCTGACGCCTGAAGCATCACGTATGGCGATGAGGCTGGCGGCCGCCGTGCGAGCCGCCGGCCTGCAGGTGATCGTCGGACCGGCTGGCCGGAGCCTCAAGGCGCAGATGCGCCACGCCGACGCGAAGGGCGCTGCCTATGCGGCGATCATTGGCGCCGACGAAGCGGCGGCGGGCGAGGTGACGCTGCGCAACCTGGCGCACCACGGCGAACAGCGCATACGCGTTGACGACGTGCCCGGCGCACTGCGCGCGTGAGTTACCATGTTGTTGCATGCGACCCTGCGGCGCCACAACCAGACATAAGCGATGGCCGGTTCTGCGGGTCGCCCCTATAATTTCGAAGTTTCGTTGCCGAACATAAGCTAGCTGCGTACGCGTTCGGCAAGCGCCGCCCAGCGCCGATGGAGTCCTCGTTGCTCAAGAGCCGTGGTTTCTGGATTGGCATCGCCGTCAGCGCCGTGTTCGTCGGCATCTTCGTCTACACGAGCGATGTCCGTCATCCGGCGAAGTTGCGGCACGCGTTCTCCGATGTGAACTACGCGTGGATCGCCGCATCGCTGCCGGTCTACTACCTGGCGCTCTGGATACGCACGGTTCGGTGGCAGTACCTGCTCCGGCCGGTGAAGAAGGTCTCCGCGATCCGCCTCTACCCGGTGGTGATCATCGGGCTGATGGCGAACAATCTCATCCCCGCGCGGGCGGGGGAGCTGGCACGGGCGTACGTGCTCGGCCAGCGCGAGAAGATCAGCAAGACCACGACGCTCGGCACCATCGCCGTCGACCGGCTCTTCGATGGCGTCACGCTCGTTCCGATGCTGCTCATCGTCGGCGTCTTCGCCAGCGGCGATGCGACGTTCACCGTCGGTTGGCGCTGGCTCACGATCGATCTCAATCTTGCCGGGCTGGGCATCTTCATGTCGGCGCTCTTCGGTGCGGCGATGGCGGTATTGTTCTACCTGACGCTCTCGACGCGCGGGCGCACGCAGCTGCACACCCTCATCCATCGCTTCGCCCCCCAGTCGGTGAAGCCCAAAGTCGAAGGCCTGATCGATTCGTTCCTCGAAGGCCTCCAGGCGCTACGCAGCCCGGTCGACCTCGCGGCGGCGCTGCTGATGTCGATCGCATCGTGGACACTCGAAGCGTTGATGTACTACCTGGTGGCGCGCGGATTTGGCATTCACGAGGGATTCCACATCTTCCTCCTGCTCACGGCGGCGGCCAACCTCGTGATCGCCGTGGTGGCGACACAGGGCGGCGTCGGCGCGTTCGAGCTCGTCGTGTCGAAGACGATCGTCGCGTTCGGCACGGCTTCGCTTGCCGGCAGCCCCCAGTTCAAGGCGCTGTCCGAGGCGTACGCCATTGGCCTGCATGCGATCCTGCTCTTCCCCATCGTCGTCATCGGTCTCTATCTCATGTGGTCGATGCAGTTCAACTTCAGCGACATGCTGCGGAGCAATCGATCCGACGCCCCGCCCGCGCCCGAGAATGACGCCGACGCGGCCGAGGGGCGGCTGCGCGCGGCGAAGCCAGCCGTCGGCAGGGAGCACGTCTGACATGAAGGTGTGCATCGTCGGCGGCGGCGTGGCCGGCATGACCACGGCGTACCGCCTCATGCAGGACGGCCACGAGGTCTCGCTGTACGAGGCGAGCCCGTATCTGGGCGGCCTCGTGCGCACGTTCGATGTCGGCGGCAGCCGGCTCGAGGCGTACTACCACCACATCTTCAGCACCGACACGACGATCATCAAACTGATCGAGGAGCTCGGCCTCGGCGATAAGCTCAAGTGGATCGAGTCGAAGGTCGGCTGGTTCGACAACGGCAAGATCTACCCCTTCATCACGGCACTCGACCTGCTGCGCTTCTCGCCGCTGCCGCTGCCCGATCGCGTGCGGCTCGGGATCATGGCCATGCGACTGCGCGGGCGCGAGGAGTGGGCGGAGTTCGAGCAGATCACCTGCAAAGACTGGATCGAGAAGAACGTCTCGAAGAAGGTCTTCGAGAAGATGTGGGGCCCCCTGCTGCAGGGCAAGTACGGCGACGCCTACGACCAGGTCGCCATGGCGTGGCTCTGGAGCAAGATCCACCTGCGCTTCGCATCGCGCGAGAAGGGCAAAGAGAAACTCGGCTACCTCACGGGCAGCTTCGGCGTGTACATCGATGAACTCGAGCGGCGCCTGCGCTCGGGCGGCGTCCAGATCCACACCGGCATGGCCGTGCGGCAGATCACGTCGCACGAGAACCGCGCGACGGGCGTCGTGCTGGCGAACGGCGACACGGTGGCCGCCGATGCCGTCGTCGCCGCCGTTCCGTCGCTGCTCTTCAAGAAGATGGCGCCGCCGCTGACCGACGAGTACGCCCGCAAGCTCGACCACGTGCAGTGGCAGGGCGCCGTCTGCATGGTCGTGACGATGAAGCGCTCGCTGTCATCGACGTACTGGATGAACATCGGCGACCGCACCATGCCGTTCCTGGCGCTCGTCGAGCACACGAACTTCATCGGCCCCGAGAACTACGGCGGCAACCACATCCTCTACATCTCGAACTACCTGTCGCAGGATCACGAATACTTCAACATGAGCGACGATGCGCTCTGGTCGATCTTCGAGCCCGCGCTCCAGCGCATCAACCCGGAGTTCTCGTCCGACTGGGTGAACGAGCGCTGGGTGTTCAAAGCGCCATACGCGCAGCCGATCATCCGCATGAACTACAGCCAGAACAAGCCCGACCACCGCACCCCGGTCGCCGGCCTGTACCTCGAGACGATGACGCAGATCTACCCCGAAGACCGCGGCCAGAACTACAGCATCCGCATGGGCGACGAAGTAGCGAAGATGGTCGTCGAGGACCACGCAAAGCGCGCCGCGCGGCCAGGGGCCGCGGCGTAGTAACTCAACGTGGTCGCGTCGGTGACGTCCCCGCGCAAAACGTGCCCAGGGGCTTCTCCACATAGGAACCGCCAAACTTCCCATCTGTGAATGTGATGCTCACCTAGCAAAGCGTGAACCCGTTGATGTCCGGCGGTGAACTCAGGTTCTCCGGAGGGAACGTTCCGACGCGCGCGCGGATCGTCGCAACTCCCGATCGAGCGCTCAGGCGAGCGGGTTCGACATATGCGAATCGGGTGGCGAGGCGTGGACCACAACTCGCGGGACAGTAGTAATCGTAATACCGCGATCCAGGGGAATGGTATCCCGTGAACACGCCGCCGACGGCAACGCACCCATCGGTTTCAAAGGCCACGGCTACTTCGAGAGCGTCGCCCGCGACATAGCGCCGTCCGATCGGTGAGTCGCCCAGCACCGAGTACGTTGCCTCACGGCAACCGCTCGCGACCGCCAAACCGGGCGTCGCATCCTGAACCGAAGGCGCTGGCGTGGGGACCGATGTCGGCGAACCACTGGATCCCGCGGCATCGGAAGCCGACGCTGATAGCCGCGGTCCGACCGTCGCCGAAGGTCGAGGGGCTGCGCCCTGCGCGGGCGGCTTGTCGCCGCCCCCTCTCAAGACTGCCGTCGAGATGATAGCGATCACCAGCAGCGACATGACGACGAACGCAATGAGCCGCGGAACGATGTTTGGCTGCCCATCGAGATCTGGTGGCTGATGTACGCGACCCGTCGACACGCCCGCACCATAACAGCACGGCGCGGGCGCTGTCACGACCCGATCACGTCATCGGTAGAGCTCATCGGTAGCAAGCTGTGTCACCGGTCGCTGTGCCTAGCCCATTGTGTCGTGGCCATCCCGGCAGTTCCGTCATCGGCGAACGTGCGAAAAGTGCCAAACGAACTCCCTGCCGTCGGGCTTCGGTAGCGCATCTTGTCCGCCCCCACACCCTCCCCTATAGTGAAGCCGCGCACAAACGGGAGCTTTCATGCTTGATAACGAAGCTACGCTCGAGATCCAGCACCTCATCCGCGACTTCAAGCCGGCGGATGGCGACCTGCTCGGTGCGCTCCACGCCGTCCAGCACCACTACGGCTACGTTCCCAAGATCGCCATGAAGGTCGTCGCGCGCCAGCTGCGCCTCAGCGAGGCGAAGGTGTACGGCGCCGCGACGTTCTACAGCGAATTCCGCCTCACCCCGCCGCCGGCGACGCTGATCGGCTGGTGCAGCGGCCCGACGTGCCGGATGAAGGGCGGCGGCAACGTCCGCAAAGTGCTCGAAGCCGAGCTCGGCGTCGGCATGGGCGAGAACACCGGCGACAACAAGCTCGGCCTCCACATGGCGCAGTGCAACGGCACGTGCGAGTACGCGGCGCAGGTCTGGGTCGATGGCAAGGTCGTCGGCCCGCTCAGCGCCCTCGACACGGTCAAGCTCGTGCGCGACCTGAAGGCGAAGGCGTAGCCGATGCCGACGTACGAAGAACTGCGCGCCGCCGCCGCCGCCGTCTGGTCCGCCGTCGAGAAGCCGCAGCGGCCGCTGTTCGTCGTCTCGATGAACACGTCGTCGATCGCCGCCGGCGCGCAAGCGACGTTCGACGCGCTGCGCAAGCTCGCGGACAGCGGCTCAGGCTTCGATGTCATGCAGACAGGCGATGCCGGACTCGCCTGGGCGGAGCCGGTCGTCGAGGTGCGCAGGCCCGGCGGTCAGCACGTCCTCTACGGACACGTCACCGCCGGCAAAGCCGAGGCGTTCGCGCAGGCCGCCGCTTCGGGCATCGCGAAGGAGCACGCGATCGGCGTCATCGCCGGCGAGGCGACGGACGGCGCTACGCGGGTCTCCGTGCCGATGCTCGCGGACATCGACTGGGCGAAGCCGCAGGTACGCTGGCTGATGTACAACTGCGGCGTCATCGACCCTGACAACATCGACCACTACATCGCGCGCGGCGGCTACTCGCACTACATGGCGGCGTCGCGGATGGACCGCGACGCGCTGATCAACGTCGTGAAGGGCTCGACGCTGCGCGGCCACTCCGGCTCGTTCTTCTCGACGGGCATGAAGTGGAGCTTCCTCAAAGATGCGAAGGCCGAGCCGAAATACCTGGTGTGCAACGCCGACGAGGGCGACCCGGGCGCATGGGTGAACCGCGTCGTCATGGAGAGCGACCCGCACATGCTTCTCGAGGGCATGCTGATCGGCGCGTACGCGACCGGCGCGACGCACGGCTGGATCTACATCCGCGACGAGTACCCGCTGGCGATCGAGCGCGTGAACCACGCCTTGCAGGCGTGCCGCGACAGGGGCATCTTCGGCGACAACGCCCTCGGCACCGGCGTCCACTTCGACGCGGAGGTGATCCGCGGCGCCGGCGCGTACGTCTGCGGCGACGAGACCGGCCTGATCTCGTCGGTGAACGACGAGCGCGGGATGCCGCGCATCAAGCCGCCGTTCCCGGCGCAGAGCGGTGTGCTGGGCAAGCCGACGAACGTCAACAACGTCGAGACCTACGCCAGCGTTACGACGCTCCTGCGCGTCACGCCCGATACCTTCAGCACCGTCGGCACCGAGATGAACCGCGGCACGAAGATGTTCACCGTCTCCGGCGCCTGCGAGAAATCCGGCTGCATCGAAGTGCCGTTCGGCACGACGGTGGCCGACGTACTTACACTGTCAGGCGGCATCGCCAACGGCCGGGCGTTCAAGGCGCTGCAGCAGGGCGGCCCGCTCTCCGGCCTGCTGCCGGCGAGCATCGCCGCGGATCTTCTGCTCGAACCGGAGCCGTTCCGTCCGCTCGGCGCGGGTATGGGCGGCGGCGGACTGATCTTCGTCGACGAGACATCCTGCGTCATCAACCTCAACGCGATGTTCACCTGGTTCCTCGAAGACGAGTCCTGCGGACGCTGCACGACCTGCCGCGGCGGCAACCAGCGCATGTTAGAGATTCTCGAGCGCGTCTCGCGCGGCGAAGCGCACCCGGACGACCCCGAACGCATCAAGTCGCTCGCCGCGTCGATGCAGTATTCGAACTGCTTCCACGGCACGCTCTCGCCCGTGATCATCAACAACACGATGACGCACTTCCGCGCCGAATACGACGCGCACGCGCTCGAGCATCGTTGCCCCGCACAGGTCTGCGACGGGCTGATCCGCTACCGCATCACGAAGCAATCGCCGGCCGTCGCCGAAGCCGCGGCGATCTGTCCGACGAGGGCGATCGTGCAGAACGGCGGTAGCTGGGCCATCGACGATGCGGCGTGCATCCGCTGCAACGCCTGCCGCGAGGCCGCGCCGAACGACATCGTGGTCGAGGACAAGTTCCGAGACATCGTGCCGCTCCGCGTCATCGAGCGCGCCGACGTCGCCCGTGCTGGCGGCTAGCAAGGCAGCGGCACTCGGTGGGGGCGGCTGTGCGCCCGGTGGCGGCTGGACGATCGACGACGCCGCCTGCGTCCGCTGCAACGCCTGCCGCGAGGTCGCGCCCAACCGACATCGTCGTCGCGGACTCGGTAGGGGCGCACGGCTGTGCGCCCGGTGGCAGCGAGGCGCGCCATAGAACGCGCCCGGCGGCTAACGGACGATCGACGCTGGTCTCACGACAACACCATCCGCTTCCCCACGATCTCGTGGTGCCCGCGCAGATAGGCGGACGCCGGCATCGGCTTGCCGCCCGGCCCCTGTACCGTTACCGCCAACACCGCCTGGCCGTCCGCCGACGCAATGGCGAATCCGTCACCGCGCCGCGAGATCGTCCCCGGCTCGCCGGCCGCCGTCGCGTCGAGCGCGGTGCACTCCAGGACGCGCAGAGGCTGACCGTCGAGGTAGCTGTAGGCGATCGGCCAGGGGTTGTACGCCCGTACCTTGCGCTCGACAACGGCGGCCGCATCCCGCTCCCAATCGATCAGCGCGTCAACTTTCTCGATCTGCGGCGCGTAGGTCGCCGCCGCTTCGTCTTGCTCGACCGCGCTGATCTCACCGCGTTCCCACTTCGGCAGGATGTCCGCAAGCAATCCAGCACCGGCCTCGGCGATCTTCGGCGTCAGCGTGGCGGTCGTATCGGACGCAAGCACCCGCACGCGCACGCTCGCGAGCATCGGCCCGGCGTCGAGGGCGAGCCGCACGAGCATGATCGTCGCGCCGGTCTCCGCGTCGCCTGCCAGGATCGCGGCGGGGATCGGGGCGGCGCCGCGCCAGCGCGGAAGCAGCGACGCGTGAATGTTGAGGATGCCCAGCGGCGGTACATCGAGCACCGGCTGCCGCAGGATCTGCCCGTAGGCGGCGATCACACCGGCGTCGGGTGCGAGCCGGCGCATCTCGTCTACGACGTCGGGCTTGCTGATCGATCTGGGCTGCCGTACGTCGAGGCCGTGTTCGAGCGCGAGCGCCTTCACGGGCGGCGGCGCCAGCTTGCGTCCGCGCCCGGATGGCCGGTCCGGCTGGGTGTAGACGGCGACGATCTCGTGCTCGCTCGCGATCAGACGCCGCAGCGCGGGCAGGGCGAACTCGGGCGAGCCCATGAAGATGATGCGCATCGACGGAGGATAACACGCAGCCCGCATCGCGGCGTACGCCGATGCCATCGGCCGGTCAGCCGTGGTGACGCGCGTCAGTCCAGCAGTATCGCGTCGACTTCATCGCCGGCGTTGATGCCGGGCACGTCCTCCGGCACGACGGCGAACGCATTGGCAACGGCCATCGACGTCAGCACGCCGGAACCCTGCGGCCCCGTGAGCGCCGCGTAGTAGCGCCCGTCTCGCCTGGTGACGATCGCGCGCGCGAAGACGCGGCGAGCATCCGTGTTCGGGATCGCCTCCTCGGCGATCGCGCGCACGCGAGGGCGCTGCCAGTCATCGCGCCCGAGCATCTTGAAGATCGCCGGCCGGCCGAACAGCTCAAACGACACCATCGAACTCACCGGATTCCCCGGAAGCCCGAGGTGCGGCACGCGCCGGGCGCCCGAAGCAAAAGCGCCGAATGCGAGCGGCTTCCCGGGGCGCATCCGCACGGTCCAGAAGTCAACTTCACCCTCCTTCGCCAGCACATCCTTCACCACGTCGTAGTCGCCGCGCGAGACGCCCGCGGACGTTACGAGCATGTCGGCGTCCAGCCCTTCGCGAAGCTTCGCGGTGAGCGCCTCCACCGTGTCCTTCGCGATGCCGAGCCGCTTCGGGACGCCGCCATTCGCAAGCACCATCGCGGCGATGCTGTAGGCGTTGCTGTCATAGATCTGGCCCGGCTCCAGCGGTTGGCCCGGCTCGCGCACCTCATCGCCCGTCGACAGGATGGCGACGACGGGCCGGCGGTGGACACGCACGGTCGCCCTTCCCAGCGACGCGAGGACGCCGATTTGCGCGGGATGCAGCACCGCGCCGGCACGAATGATCGGCTGGCCGACCCGGACGTCTTCGGCCGCGCGACGGATATTCGCACCCGGCTCGGCGGCCTTGAGGACTCCTACAACAGCGCGCGATTTCGCGAACGAGCCAAACGCTCGTCCGGACGGCTCGTCAGTCTCTTCGAACGGCACGATCGCGTCGGCGCCGCGCGGCATAGGCGCGCCGGTCATGATGCGCACCGCCGTACCCGCCTCAACGACGCCATCGAACACATACCCGGCGGCAAGCTCACCGACCACCCGCAGCGTCACGGGCGCTCGCTCGCTCGCTGCGACGGTGTCCGCGGCCCGCACGGCGTACCCGTCCATCGCCGTGTTGTCGAGCGGCGGGATGTTGATATCGGAGACGACGTCATCTACAACGACCTGGCCGAGCGCGTCGAGAATCGGCTTCTCTTCTGCCTCCAGGAGGTTGACATACGACAGGACGCGCTCGAGCGCTTCTTCGACGGAGATCAATGCGCACAGCCTCCCGTGATTTCGCCTGAAGGATAGCAAGAGAGCCTCGATCTCTGGTCGATCGAGGCTCTCAGCACGTTCGGTTCGGCTACGTCGCCGCTACTGGGCCGCGGTGAGCGACACGCTGACGCTGACCTGCGTGTAGCCCGGCGTATCGGACTTCATCGCCGTCACCGTCAGGCCGTCGTTCGTCGAACCACTCGTCGCCGCCGAGGTGAAGGTGACGAAGTACTCGCCGTTCGTGTTCGATGTGAACGAGTCCACCCAGCCGTGCTTGGGCATCTCCTTCGAGAAGTAGTCCGCGGCTGCCTCCGGCGTACTCTTGGTGTAGTAGGTGATGATGTACGACTTGGAGCCGCCCTGACCGAACGAGGTCGAACTCGTCACGCGGGCGTCGCTGGGCAGTGGCGCCCGGTCCTTCGGAAAGTCCTTGGGAAGGGTGACTTCCGGCGGCAGCGGGCTCGCGGTGGGGCTCCCCTGGCTGCTGCTTGAGTCGGGCGCATCCCGCGAGGCCTGCGCCGTCGCGGTCTTGTTGTCGCTGGCACTGCCGCTGCCGGTCTTGGTTGGCGCAGTACCGGACAACGAATTGTCATCGCCGAGGAAGACACCAATCGTCGTCTTGTTGTTCGCCGCGGAGACAGTGAGTGCGGCGGACTTCGCGTCCTTCTTCGCGCTGAGGATCACCGTCCCGTTCGACTCGATCGTGCTCTCCGACTTCCACGGCCCCTTCGCGAATGCATCCTTGAAGAACGTCGTGACCTTGTCGGCCGGGTCTCCGGTCTCCCACGTGACGTAGAACCCTTGCTGACCCTTCTGGTCGCCCTTCACACTGCCGACGACCTTCGCACCGCTGTACACGGGGAAGTCACTGGGGAAATCACTGGGTATCTTGTTACTCGTCGATACCTGGCCGCCGCCGGGTATCGTCACTGTCTTCGAGTCGCCGCCGCAGGCCGTGGCGAATGCCGCCCCGGAAAGGACCAGTGGCACAAGCAAGCCGATATATCGCCGCATCGCTCAACTCCTTAAACAATTCCCCGACCAAACGTTCAGATAGTATCAGAGCACACGGACCTTGTCACACACATTTCGAGTCGCTTTTGGCGCATCTCGAATCTGAGGAAGCTCCGGGAGGTCCATTTCCACATGACAGAGGCAGCCTTCGACGTTGTTGGCATCGGTAACGCGCTCGTGGACGTCATAGCGCATGCCGACGATACGTTTCTCACCGAGAATGCCCTTGCGAAAGGCACGATGACGCTGATCGATGCCAGGCGCGCCGACGAGCTGTACGCACGGATGCCGCCCGCGGCCGAAAGCTCCGGCGGATCAGCAGGGAATACGATCGCCGGCGTTGCGTCGCTGGGCGGGCGCGCCGCGTACATCGGCAAGGTGTGTGACGACCAGCTCGGCCGTGTCTACCGGCACGACATCCGTGCGCTCGGCGTGACGTTCGATGTGCCGCCGGCGACGGGTGGAGCGACCGGGCGCTGCCTGATCGTGGTCACGCCCGACGCGCAACGCACGATGCAAACGTATCTGGGAGCGGGCTCAGATCTCGGTCCGGAGGATGTCGACGAGCGGTTGATCGCGAGCGCGCACGTCACGTACCTCGAGGGCTACCTCTGGGATCCTCCGCGCGCCAAGGAGGCGTTTCTCAAAGCGGCGCGGATCGCGCACGAGGCAGGGCGGCGCGTGGCGCTGACGCTCTCGGACCCGTTTTGCGTCGAACGGCACCGCGAGGAGTTCCTCGATCTCGTCGCCGGGCACATCGACGTCCTGTTCGCGAACGAGATCGAGATCATATCGCTGTACCAGGTCGAGCGCTTCGACGACGCGCTTCAGCAGGTGCGCGGCCACTGCGAGATCGCGGCCCTGACCCGCAGCGAACTGGGCGCCGTCATCGTCACCCGCGACGAGATTCACGTGCTGGATGCTGAGCCGGTGGGGCGGGTGGTGGATACGACGGGAGCGGGCGACCTGTACGCCGCCGGCTTCCTGTTCGGGCTGACGCATGGGATGGACGTGGCGACGTGCGGACGCATCGCGGGCATCGCCGCCGCCGAGGTGATCAGCCACTACGGCGCGCGACCGGTGGTCCCGCTCAAGGGCTTCGTGGAAAGCCGGCTCCGCCAGAAGTAGAACATCCGGTTGTCGCTAGTGTTCATTCGATTGGTTGGCGAGCGCGAATCGTCTTCTGGCGGCCTCCCCTTCCCGGCGCGGGAAGGGGCCGGGGGTTAGGTCGGGCGGGGCGCGGCGAGTCAACCGCTGGAATCCGTGCTCCAGCGAGCGAACGAGTGTGAGCAGCGCCGCGCCAACGCCTGTGCCGGCATGCGCCCGGAGTGCCGTTCACGTTTCGCGGTTGCCGGTGAACGAGTGCTACGCCCGCTGCTCTCGCGCCGCGAGCGACATCGCCTCGTCGAGTAGTTCGATGACGTGCACGACACGTGCCTCGATGTGGCGCTGCCGGAGACCCGCCTCGAGTTGCATCATGCAGCCCGGATTGGCTGTCGCTATCACGTCCGCGCCCGTCGCGGCGACGTCATCCATCTTGCGGGCGAGCAGGCGGTTCGCCATGTCGCGCTGGACGAGGTTATAGAGCCCCGCGCTGCCGCAGCAGCGGTCGGGTGCGGCCAGCTCGCGCAGTTCGACGCCGGGGATCGCCGCCATCACGCGGCGCGGCGCGGACGTGACCTTCTGCCCGTGTACCAGGTGGCATGAGTCCTGATACGTGACCGTCGCGCGTACTTCGCCAAGCGCTCCCAGGTCGTGTTCGGCGACGAACTCCAGCACGTCCTTGGTGATGTCCGTGAAGCGGCGCGCTCGCCCGGAGTACACCGGATCGGCGGCGAGCAGATGGTCGTACTCCTTCATCGTCGATCCGCAGCCGGCCGAGTTGACGATCACGGCGTCCACACCAGCGTCGAGAAACGCATCGATGTTGCGGCGGGCGAGATCGCGCGCGAACAGGCGGTCGCCCGCGTGCAGGCTGAGCGCTCCGCAGCATGTCTGGGCCTCGGGGAGTACGACTCGGTAGCCGAGGCGGTTGAGGACGCGGACCGTCGCCTCGTGCGTGCGCGGGTACAGATGCGGCATCACGCACCCCGTGAGCAGCGCGACGCTCTTTGTCAACCCGTCGGGCTGGCGCGGCGGCGAAAACGGCTTTCGCGGCACGATGGGCATCGACAGCTCGGCCGCGTCGAGATCGCCCGAAATGCGTGCGAGCACGCCTGTGCGGCGGATCAGCGTGCGGACGGGCGAGCGCTGATACGCCCGAAGCCCTGCCATCAACGCGCGGAGCCGGTTCGGATGCGGCAGCACCTGGCGCATCGCCTGGATGCGCAGCGCCCACGAAAGGGGCCGCGCGCCGCTCTCGACGGCCATCGCGCGGCCTTCCTCCATGATGCGGCCGAAGGCGACGCCTGATGGGCAGGCCGTCTCGCAGGCACGGCACTGAAGGCAAAGGTCCAGGTGCCCGAGCAGCGCGGGCGTAGGCTCCGCGCGGCCGTTCGCCACCGCATCGATGAGCGCGATGCGGCCGCGCGGTGAATCGGTCTCCATGCCAAGCTCAAGGTAGGTGGGGCATGCTTGCAGGCAGAAGCCGCAGTGTACGCAGCGTGCGAGGTTCTCCTGCAGCGCGGAGGACGCGGCCGCCGATTCGTGCGCGTGTGCCATCAGATCCTTCCTATGAAGCGGCCGGGCGAAAGAATGCGCTTGGGGTCGAATTCCTCCTTCAACCGCTTCATGATGGCGAAGTCGGAACGCATCGGCCCGAATACATCGATCTCTTGTTTGAGCAGCGGCGATGCGGCATCTACGGCGACCGAGCCATCGTATCGCGACGCGACCTCGCGCGCAGCCGCCACGAGCGCGCCCGCGCGTGCGTCGCGGCTGGGCCGCAGGTTCGCGCGGATCACGCCCGCCGTCACCGTAGCCGAGAGCCGGCCGCCCGCGCCCGTGAACCGTCGGTCGAGCACCTGCATCGCCTCGGCGAGATGTGACGGCATCACGCTCACACGCAGCGTAAGCGCACCGGGGCGGAACGCCGCGCTCCAGGCATCCCAGTCGTCGCCCGCATCGCGCCGTTCGACGGTGGCGCCTGTCGCCGCGGACGCGCCGTCGATCTCCTTCAGGCTCCGTTCGACAGCGCCGGCTCCGCCCGCAACGCGCAGGAGCGCCGCCCAGACGGACTCGCCGAATATCGCATTCGATGCCGGCGGCGACAACAGCTCCGCAGCATGCAGCGCCAACCCCGCATCGTGCGCGCCGATGATGATCTCGGCGGCGTGTGCGGCGGAACGGCACGCGATGATCAGTGTCGATTCGGCATGCGGCCGCGGTGCGATCTTGAGCGTCGCCTCCGCGATGACGCCGAGTGTGCCGAGCGAGCCGACGTACAGCTTGTGCATGTCGTAGCCCGCGACGTTCTTCACCACGCGTCCGCCCGACTTGCTGACGGAGCCATCCGCGTGGACCACCCGGATGCCGATCAACCAATCGCGCGCCGTCCCGAATGCGTGCCGCAGCGGCCCGGATGCGTTGGCCGCGAGCACGCCGCCGATCGTCGCGCTCGGATCGCAGGGAGGATCGAGTGGCAGGAACTGGCCGTGCTCCGCGAGCGTCGACTGAAGTTCCGCCAATCGTACGCCTGGCTCCACCGTGACCGTCAGATCGGCGGGTTCGTGCGCGATGATGCGATGCATGCCGGCAAGCGAGATCGCGACGTCGTACGATGTGGGGACGTTGCCCGCACCCAGGTGGGTGCCACCGCCGATCGGGACAACGCACATGCCTGCGTTATGCGCTTCGGATAGCACAGCCTGAAGCTGCTCGAGCGTCGCCGGCGCGACTGAAACATCCGGCAGGATGCCGTCTACTTCGTATCTCGGGAGCGGGCCGTCCTGAATCTGGTCAGCGTGGACATGATCCCTAACTGAAGCGCAAAACGCGCTGACGGGAGATCTGGTCGCCGCATCAGACATAGATATCGGTCCCGATCGCCGCAGCGGTGCGCTGGACCTGCGCCTGGTGGGTCTCGCCACAGCCTCTGTGCGTGGGAAATGCCTTGCAGGGGTTGTATCGCTCGCCCGCCTTGAACGTGGGCTTGAGGTGCGCCATGGCCGCGAGGTCTGCCGGGTTGAAGATCCAGCTAATGAAGTCGCGCTTTTCGAGCCCGACGCCGTGCTCGCCGGTGATGCTCCCGCCCGCATCCACGCAGGCGCGCATGATCTCGGCGCCGGCGTCGAGCACGCGCGCGGTCACGCCCGGTTCGCGCTCGTCGAACAGCAGGTTTGGGTGCAGGTTCCCATCCCCGGCGTGAAAGACGTTTGCGACGGCGAGATCATACTTTGCGGCGATGGCGTACGTCTGTCGCAACACCGCGACGAGCTTGGTGCGTGGAACGACACCATCAAGCACGTAGTAGTTCGGGTACAGGCGGCCGAGCGCGCTGATCGATGTCTTGCGGCCCGCCCACAGGCGCTCGCGATCCGGCTGCGCCACGGCGAGGCGCACGTCGCGCGCCTTGTTGGCGCGGCAAATGGCGTCGATCGCCTCCGCTTGCTCGATCGTGCTCTCGTCGAGCCCATCGACTTCGATCAGCAGTACCGCTTCCGCGTCCAGCGGGTAGCCCGCGTGGATGACCGGTTCGACAGCGGCGATGATGTTGCGGTCCATCATCTCGAGCGCCGACGGGAGGATGCCCGCACCGATAATCGCTGATACGGCGTTGCTGGCATCGTCGACCTTGTCGAAGATCGCGAGTTGCGTGCGCGTGGACGCGGGCAGGCGCATCAGGCGCACGACGATCTTCGTCGCGATCCCCAGCGTCCCCTCCGAGCCGACGAACGCACCGATCAGGTCGTAGCCCGAGACGTCGCGCGTTCGCCCACCGATCCATACGACCTCTCCGTCGGCGAGCACGACTTCAGCCCCGAGCACATGGTTCGTCGTCGCGCCGTAGGCGAGGCAGTGCGGCCCGCCCGCGTTTTCCGCAACGTTGCCGCCGATCGTGCAGGCGCGCTGGCTCGACGGATCGGGCGCGTAGTAGAGCCCGTACGGTGCGACGGCGCGGCTGAGATCGAGGTTCACCACGCCCGGCTCGACAACGGCGAGCCGGTTCGGCGCGTCGATCTCCAGGACACGCTTCATGCGCGTCAGAGCGACGACGACACCGCCGACGGTTGCGACGGCGCCGCCGCTCAGGCCGGTACCGGCGCCGCGCGGGATCACCGGTACGTCGAACTGGTACGCGATGCGCACCGCCGCCGACACCTGTTCGGTCGATTCCGGGAAGACGACAACCTGCGGCTTCGCGCGCTCGATCGTGCCGTCGAATTCGAACGCGATCAACTCTTCCGGCGTCGAGAGCACACGCTCGCGGCCGAGCACACGGACCAGTTCGCGCACGACCTGGCGCATCACCGCATCGTCCGGCCGCGCGGTAGCATCGATTCGTGGGGCCGCAGACATCGCTCCGCCTTACCTGAGGGTGTGCCACCAGTATAGGCGGGCTTGCAACCGCGAGATAGCGGCGCTACAGCAGGGTGCCGCCCGCCGGGTGATAGCGGTCGAACTTGCCGAAGGGCTCGGACGCCATCAGGAACGTCCATGCGTTGACCCGCCAGCCCGCTGCCAGCAGTGCGGCCATCATGGTGGCGTTGCGCGAGAGCACCCAGATTGAGCCCGTCGACGTTTCCTGATCGAGCAACCATTCCGCGCCCATCCGCAGCAGCGGCAACTGATCGGCTGGTTCATATGCCGCGATCGGCGCGATGAAGCCGCCATCCGCGATGGCGTAGCCGTAGCCGGCGAGCGCACCGTCGCGCGTGAGCCCGAACGATGACTCCACGCCCGCGGATCCACCGCCCGAGATGTACCATGCGTGATCCTGCCGCCGTTCGGCGCCGAAGACGTCGCGGTCGAGCGCGGCGATCTGGTCCTGCCAGCCGGAGCAGTCGACGATCCGCTTCTTGCTGGCGTCGGCTTCAGGCAGGTTGCGCAGCGGTTCGAGATCGCCTGACATGCGATACCCCACCGCGAAAGCGAACATGCCGTGCCGCATATACAGCGACTGCGAGACCGGTTGCGCGGTCGACACCACCGAGAACACGCGGGCACCGCCGTCTCGCCCGTACTGCTGCGCGCGTCCGAGCAGCGCGGCGCCGATCCCCATCGCGTGCACCTCAGGCTGCACGAAGAGCTGCGAGAGAAACCAGATATCGCCCCGCACCAGGGCCTGCGCGTAGCCGACGATGAGACCATCGATCTCGGCGACGACGCTGCCGGCGGGGTCCGTTTTGAGAAGATGCCGGTTCGTGCGAGGGTACGACGGCATCCAACCAGCCGTCGGCCACACGCTGCTATCGAGCGATTCCCCGGCGGCCTTCCGGATGTACAGAGCCGGAGCGAGGTCGGCTTCTGTCATCAGTCGGTACGTGATTTTGTGCGTCGTCGGCATCTGGGTGTGCTCCAATCGTGAGTGCGATGATAGCGAACGGCCGGACGGTGCGGTAGCGGTCGCGCTACCGTGACGCCCTCGCGCCTCGTATCATCGTGCTGCTGATCACAATGGTGACAGGAGGGTCTATGAAACTGGGATTCACAGCAGGGTACTGGTCCAGCGGGCCACCGCCCGGCATCGAAGAGAGCATCGCCGCGGCGGAGAGCCTCGGGTTTGATTCGCTCTGGACAGCCGAGGCGTACGGCTCGGATTGCTTCACGCCGCTGGCGTGGTGGGGCGCACACACATCGACGATCAAGCTCGGCACATCGATCACGCAGTTGTCGGCCCGCACGCCGGCGGCCACCGCAATGGCGGCGATGACGCTGGATCATCTCTCGGGCGGGCGCTTCATCCTCGGGCTGGGCGCTTCCGGCCCGCAGGTCGTCGAGGGGTGGTACGGGCAGCCGTATCCGCGGCCGCTCGAGCGCACGCGCGAGTACGTCGAGATCCTGCGCCTGATCTTCGCGCGGGACAAGCCGGTCGAGTTCTCCGGGCATCACTACAAGCTGCCCTATCCCGGCGGCACGGGCCTCGGCAAGCCGCTCAAGTCCACGATCCATCCGCTGCGCACGGACATTCCGATCTATCTCGGCGCGGAAGGTCCGAAGAACGTCGCGATGGCCGCGGAGATCGCGGACGGCTGGTTGCCGATCTTCTTCTCGCCGAAGAGCGACAAGTTCTACCGAGCGGCGCTCGCCGAGGGATTCGCCCGGCCCGGCGCGCGCCACTCTGCTGAGACGTTCGAGTGCCCCGCCAGCGTATCCGTCATCGTCGATGACGACATCGAGGCGGCGGCCGACCGCGTACGGCCGACGCTGGCGCTGTACATCGGCGGCATGGGGGCTCGCAGCGCGAACTTCCACTTCGAAGTATTCGCGCGCATGGGGTACGAGGAGACGTGCGTCCGCGTGCAGGATCTCTACCTCAGCGGCGACAAGCGCGGCGCGATGGCGGCGATCCCGACGTCGCTGGTGGAGGACACGACGCTCATCGGGCCCATCGAAAAGATCCGGGATGATCTCGCGAAGTGGAAGGCGACGCTGATGACGACGATGCTCATCGGCGGCCCGCCGTCGTTCCTGGAGATGGCCGCGAAGGTGCTGAGCTAACCGACATGTCTTCCTGAGCGAAGCGAAGGATCTCGTTCGCGCCGAGACGGCGCCCCTTTCCGCGAGGCCGTAGGGACGCTTTGCGAGATACAAGGGACGCACCTTCAGGTGCGTCCCCCTTCATCGCGGAGCCGTCCCTTCGTGCGAGCTGGCAAGCCCGTCGTCACGGATAGAGCCATGTCTTCCCAAGCAAAGCGAAGGATCTCGTTCGGGCCGACGCAAAATACTTCGCGTTGGCTGGCGCCATGCTAGGATGGCCCCCGAAGGAAGGCGCGATGAAGGCGTACCATGCCTCGCAGGTTCCGTTAGAACCCGGCTCGCTGTTAGAGAGCCGGTTCTTCACGCCGCAAAATCTCTTTCATGTCCACGCCATTGAGTCCGCGATGAATGAGGGGTCCGGCGTCCTGAAAGCTGTCCTCTTAGCCGAACACATTCGGTCACGCGGCAACTCGCTACACATTCAGTTCGCCTTCAACGAAGTGCTGTTAGAGCGAATGCGTGTGAAGTTCTTTCCTGAACGCCCAGCGCGAAATGGCAGTATCTTCGTGTCACCAACCATTGCGGATGCGTCAGCGTTCCGAGCGCTCACGAGCAACCACCGCCCACATCTCTACGTCTGCGAGATCGAGCACGACGAACCCTTCATCGCAGACCTCAACCTCGTCACCAGCGCTAATCCGCTCGCGCCCATCACCACCCAAATCGAGTATCTGGAAACGAATGGGCAAAGGTACTGGAAGGGTGATCTCACGGGCGAGCCGATCCGCGAAATTCTTGCTCCTTCCGGCACGGTGAAGGTTACAGCACGTGCAGAGTGGTAGATGACGATTACCAAAGGCCGCGTTCGCAATGTCCCTACTCATAGTCGGTCAGCCTCCGGTGTGTCAAAACGATCACTCCCGCTAAGGCTGCATCCCTACGCCCTCGGTTCGGGCATGGCGCCAGTTCCGGGAAGCGCGCGGGCTTGGAAGCCCGCGTCCGAAGTCGGGGAGTTCTTCCGCAGGGTGCTACGCCAGGTGAGGCGCGATGTGGCGGAAGACGTCGCGGATGCTGACGACGGCGGTCGGCGTGCCGCCCTGCAGCAGCGGGATGTGGCGGAAGCCGCCGAGTGACATCTTGTTGATGGCGACGGCGATGTCGTCGTCGTCACGCAGGAACACCGGGTCAGCCGTCATCACCTGACCGCATGTCACGGCGTTCAGGTCTTCGTTCGGCCCGGCGACTTTGTGCAGGATGTCCCACGGCGTGATGATGCCGGCGAGGTGCGAGCCGTCCATCACCAGCACACAGTCGGTGTCGGAGTTCTGCATGAGCCGGACGGCGAGCGCGACCGGATCGGAGGTCGTCACGCGTACCGGCGACTGTGCCGGGATCTCCGACAGGCGTTCCGAGATGAAGTCCGGGCCGCGCGTCGCCTTGCCGGAAACGCCTCGCCCCATGTTGTAGAGGTCCTGGCCGCAGTTGGCGCACGTATCAGCGCCCTGGATGTTGTCGGTTTTGCACTCGGGACAGATCACGTCAGCGCTCCTCGCTACTCAACCGTCCAGGTATCGCCTTCGAGGAAGATCTCTTTCAGATCGCCTTCGCCCTCGGTGGCGACGGCGAGGTCGATCTGTTGCGTCATCAGTTCGTCGTACGTCGGCCGTCGCACGGCGCGGATCACGCCGACGGGCACCGGGTACTCCGGGTAGTCCATGCGGCTGAGCAAGAAGGCGATCGACGGGTCTTCTCGCGTCTCATCGTGGACCAGCAGGTCCGACTCCGTGATGCCGTTGCCGAGCTGCACGACCTCCATCTTCATGGCGTTGATGCGCAGGCCCTTGTCGCGCTCCTTGCCGAAGACCATCGGCTTGCCGTGCTCGAGGAAGATCATCCGGTCGGCGCGGACTTCTTTCGCCGTGAAGTCCTTGAAGGCGCCGTCGTTGAAGATGTTGCAGTTCTGGTACACCTCCAGGAACGACGTCCCGCGGTGCTGATGCGCGCGCTCGAGCATCGCTGCCATGTGGTGCGCGTCGTTATCGATCGACCGCGCCACGAACGTCGCCTCGGCGCCGATGGCGACGCTGAGCGGGTGAAGCGGCGCATCGATCGTGCCGTATGGCGATGATTTCGTGCGCTTCCCCAGCTCCGACGTCGGCGAGTACTGGCCCTTGGTGAGCCCGTAGATCTCGTTGTTGTGCAGGATGATCTGGATGTCCATGTTCCTGCGCAGCACGTGCAGGATGTGGTTGCCGCCGATGCTCAGCGCGTCGCCATCGCCGGTGACCACCCAGACGCTCAGCTCGGGCCGCGACGCCTTGAGGCCGCTGGCGATCGTCGGCGCCCGGCCGTGGATGCTGTGGAAGCCGAACGTGTTCATGTAGTACGGCAGCCGGCTGGAGCAGCCGATGCCGGAGATGAAGACGATGTTCTCACGCGCCACGCCCAGCTCGGGCATCACCTTCTGGGTCTGCGCGAGGATCGAGTAGTCGCCGCAGCCCGGGCACCAACGCACTTCCTGGTCCGTGACGAAGTCTTTGCGCGAAAGCACCGGCAGGGCGCTATCGATGCGGGTTGCGGTCACCATCTTCGTTCCTCTCGCCTACCCGGCCATCTTGATGTCCGTGGCGCGGGCTTTCAGCCCGCGTCCCAGATTGGGCTCACACGCTTCTCTCGACACCTGAGTTCCGGGACCGCACTCCCTACATCCTACATCCTACATCCAACGCCTAACCTACCATCTCGCTGATCTTCGACTCGACCTCCGCGATGGTGAACGGCCGCCCGGATACCTTGTTCAGCCCTTCGATGTCGACGAGATACTTGCCTCGCAGCAACAGCCGCATCTGGCCGAGGTTCATCTCGGGGAGCACGACGCGATCGTAGCGCTTCAGCACATCGCCGAGGTTCGCCGGGAACGGGTTGATGTAGCGGATGTGCGCCGACGACACGCGCTTGCCCTCGGCCCGCGCTCGCTGGACGGCCGTCGTGATGACGCCGTACGTGCTGCCCCATCCGAGCACGAGCAGTCCACCCGACTCCTCGCCGACGACCTCGATATCCGGCACGTCCTGCACCATGCGCTCGATCTTCTCGGCGCGGAGGTGCACCATCTTGTTGTGGTTCGCGGCCTCGTAGTTGACGTTGCCCGTGATGTCGGCCTTCTCGAGTCCGCCGATGCGATGCTCGAGGCCCGGCGTGCCCGGGATCGCCCACGGGCGCGCGAGCGTCTGCGGGTCGCGCGCGTACGGCTGGAACGTCGCGGGGTCCGACGCGAAGTTCGGCTCCATCTTCGGCAGCGAATCGATGTCAGGCACCAGCCACGGCTCGGAGCCATTGCCCAGATAGCCGTCCGAGAGGAAGATCACCGGCGTGCGGTACTTGATCGCGAACCGCCACGCCTCGATCGCCATGTAGAAGCAGTCGGACGCCGTCGCCGGCGCAACAACGCCGACCGGCGATTCGCCGTTGCGGCCGAACATCGCCTGCAGCAAGTCCGCCTGCTCGGTCTTCGTCGGAAGCCCCGTGCTGGGACCGCCGCGCTGTACGTTCATGATCACGAGCGGCAGCTCGACCATCACCGCCAGGCCGATCGCCTCGCTCTTCAGTGCGAGCCCGGGGCCGCTGGTGCCCGTCAGCCCGAGCGACCCGCCGAACGCCGCGCCAATCGCGGCGCCGATCGCCGCGATCTCGTCCTCCGCCTGGAAGGTCTTTACGCCGAAGCGCTTGAATCGCGCCAGCTCGTGCAGCACGTCGCTGGCCGGCGTGATCGGGTAGCTGCCGTAGAAGAGCGGACGCCCCGCAAGCTTCGATGCCGTGAGCCAGCCCAGCGCCGTCGCTTCGTTGCCGGTGATGTTTCGATACAGGCCGGGCTTCGTTTTCGCCTTCGGCACGTGGTAGTGCGTCGCGAACATCTCCGTTGTTTCGCCGAAGTGATAGCCGGACTTCAGCGCGACCTTGTTCGCGTCCGCGATGGGCGGGTTCTTGCCGAACTTCTCGTCGATCCAGTGGAGCGTCGTCTCCAGAGGGCGGCTGTACATCCAGAACATCAGGCCGAGCGTGAACATGTTCTTGCAGCGATCGACCTGGGCGGGGGTCAGCCCGCTGTCCTTCAGCGCGCGAGACGTCAGCGTCGTCACCGGCACCTTGTAGACTCGATAGCTGTTGAGGCTGCCATCGTCGAGGGGGTTCGCGGCGTACGCGGCCTTCTTAAGATTCGTCTCGCTGAACTCGTCCTCGTTGACGACGAGAATGCCGCCGCGCGGCAGGTCGGCGATGTTCGTCTTGAGCGCCGCGGGGTTCATCGCGACGAGCACGTCGGGCGCGTCGCCCGGGGTATAGATGTGGTGGCTGGAGAAGCTGATCTGGAACCCGCTGACGCCGGGAAGCGAGCCCTGCGGCGCCCTGATTTCGGCGGGAATGTCGGGGAAGGTGGCGATGTCGTTGCCGACGACGGCGGAGGTGTTGGTGAACTGCGTGCCCGCGAGCTGCATGCCGTCGCCGGAGTCGCCGGCGAACTTGATCGTTACGCGATCCAGCTCCGTACTCTCGGCGTGCTCGGGCTGCTCCGACTCGCGTGTCAAGGTCGTCACTAGGCTCCCTCCGGCTCAGGGATCATCTGGTGAGGCCTCGGCGGCAGGTTCATCAGCTGCGCCGGGAAGGCCTCCGACAGGAAGCGGATGATGTCGAGCGTACGCAGCACGGCGACGGCGTGACCCTCCGCATCCACAATCGGGATGTTGCGTTCGCCTCCCTCGTTCATCAGGCGAATCGCCGTCGCGATGGGCTCCGTCGACGTCAGCGTCTCCGGCGCGTGCGACATGTACGTATCGACACTTTCGGTGTATTTCACATCGCGGGCGACGACGCGCATCAGCACCTCGCGCTCGCTCATGATGCCGACGGGGCGGCCGCTTTCCACGACGAGGACATAGCCCTGGCCGTGCTTCTGCACCGCGGCCAGCGCCGCACCGACGCTTGCGTCGCGGCCGATGGAAATCGGAGGTGGGAGCCCAAGGGAGCTGATGGGGTCGGTCTGGAAGATCTCTTCGACCACGTTCGCCTCTGCCGCGCATCGCTTCGCGCGGACGTCCGGCAGATTCAGAGCCGGCGCTCTTCGTTCAATTGTAACGCACGCTTGATCGGTCTCCCAATCGGATTCGTCGATGGCTCAATTGACGCGACGCCACGAAAACCTGTACTTAGTAGCCAGCAACGAGCCGTGCAGACAAGTATCGGACGTTGTCCCCTCACAGGCAAGTGCTCAGACCGATGCGCAGTTCGGCAGGAGGCGCGAGATGATCAAAGCGTACGTACTCGTCGTTACCAACCCCGGTGAGACCAAAAGCGTCGTGGCCGCCGCCAAGGCCATCAAGGGGGTGAAGGAACTCCATGAGGTGATGGGCCCGTACGACATCGTGCTCGAAATCGAGGTCGAGTCGCTGAGCGACGTGCCGCCCATCCTGAGCGACAAGATCCGCACGATCCCCGGCATCGAGAGCACGACGTCGCTCGTAACGTTCCCGGAGCAGTAGCGGGGAACCCCTCACCCCGGCCTTCGGCCGCCCCTCGCCCACAAGGGGCGAGGGAAAACGGAAGCGTCATCGAGCCCTCACCCGGCCCTGCGGGCCACCCTCTCCCTCAAGGAGCGAGGGACGACGCGATCTCGGCCGCCTCCGCCAATCTGTGAAATCTGTGGTTCCTGTCCCCCAACATCCGCGCAATCCGTGAAATCCGTGGTTCCCGTCCGTCCCCCGGGCCCGTGCCACGCGGTGCCGCCAGCCGCTAGGCGTTCGCCGCTATCGCGCACCACAATACACGCGTGCCCACGCCAGCCAACATCCGCGCAATCCGTGTTTCCCGTCCGCCCAATCTGTGCCATCGGTGAAATCCCTACGGGCCGTAGGCTGTGGTTCCCCTGCGCCGCGAAAAACAACGGAATCCGCCGTTTAATGTCATCTATCGGGAGAAGGAGCACGCATAGGCGGGACTACACGACCAGCCGCTCGTCCTTCATGGCGCGGAGGGTGCGGCGGAACGCTTCGAGCGTGTGATCGACATCGTCGGGGGTGTGTGCCGATGACACCATCATGCCGCCGCCCATCAGGTCGACGCCCTCGTTGATCATGCCGAGGCGCAGCGCCTGCGCGGCGGCGCTCGCGACGTGCGCTGCCGGCGCCGGCAGCGCGCGCCAGCCCCACGAGTAGCCGTCGGGCGGCTGCGCGTCCATGCCGAGCGCGATGTGCAGCATCGACGAGACGCCGTAGACGCAGCCGGCGATCGACGCGTCGCGGAAGACGGCGTTCATGCCGCGCGCGAGCGCCTCTGCCGTCGCGGCCGCGTGCTCCTGGTGCGTGCCGTCGCCGATGATCGACAGGCACGCCGCTCCCGCCGCGGACGACAGCGGGTTGGCGTTGAACGTGCCGGGGTGGGAGATGCGCTCGCGCTCGTTGCCGCCGCCGATGGCGATCTGGTCGATGATCTCGGCGCGCCCGGCGACGCAACCGCCGGGCAGTCCGCCCGCGACGATCTTCGCCATCGTCGTCATGTCGGGCGTGATGCCGTACGCCTGCTGCGCGCCGCCGGGCGAGACGCGGAAGCCGGTGATCACCTCGTCGAAGATCAGCGCGATGCCGAGCTCGGCCGTCAGCTCGCGCGCGCGGCGCACATACTCGATGTCGATCGGCTCGGCGCCCCAGTGGGCGCCGGTCGGCTCGAGGATCATCGCCGCGATCAGCCCGGCGTTCTCGCGCAGCGTCCGATCGAGCGCGTCGATGTCGTTCTGGGGGATGACGATCGACGCGTCGAGGATGCCGCGCGGCAGACCCGGCGATGCGGGCAGCGTCTGCTCGGCGGCGGGCTGGCCCGTCACGCTGTCGTTCCAGCCGTGGAAGTGCTCGCGCAGCCGCACGATCTTCTCGCGTCCGGTGAACGCGCGCGCCAGGCGCAGCGCCATCATCGTCGCTTCCGTGCCGGACGACGTGAAGCGCAGCTTGCCGGCGGAGGACACGAGTGCCTGTACGAGCTCGCCCCAGCGGATCTCGAGCTCATGCGACGCGCCGTAATGCGTGCCGAGCCGCGCCTGCGCCTCGACCGCAGCGATCACGTCGGGGTAGTTGTGGCCGAGAAGGAGCGCGCCATGGCCCATCACGTAGTCGACGATCTCGTTGCCGTCGACGTCCCACTTGCGGCTGCCGGCGGCGCGGGCGGCGTAGAGCGGAAACGGCGACGTCTGCCGCATATCGTGCGTGACGCCGTCCGGAAAGACGGCGCTGGCGCGCTCGCTGAGACGCTTCGATCCAGGGTGCGACTCTACATAACGAGAGAGGATGGTCATGCCTGCGTTCCTCGGGTAGGCGATAGGGCAGGGGAGCCCTGCTCCCGCGTCGGTGCATTGTACGGGGCGACTGGGGAACAAGGATTGCACGGATTCGCGGAGAAGGTGGTTGTGGATTTTGCGGGGACGATCGTGTTGCGGGCGGGGCGCCCGCGCGAGTTGCGCGCCAGTTGGACGGACGGGGCGCCCGCGCTCCATGGTGGGGACGGGCCGGTCGTGCTGTGACGGGGAGGGCATTCTACGGAATGCCCCTACGTGGGCGGGGGACTCTCTGAGCGCTACCTACAGCGATCGGAGTTCGTTCTCGACGTGGTCGAGCAGATCCTCGGCGTCGCCGACGAGCTTGCCGTCGGGGTGGAGGTCGAGGCAGCGACGGAAGGCGTCGGCGGCGCGTTCGTAGAGCGCCCGAACATCGAGTTCGGCGTGCGGCGCGCGGCGCTGGATCTCGTGCGCGGCGAACTCGTAGCACCAGCCGAGCGCGTACCAGATGCCGGCATCATCGGGGCGGATGGCGGCGGCGCGATCGATGGCGGCGAGACCCTCGACGTACTGGCGGCGGCGGGTGATCAGCAGCGTCGCGAGCTGCTCCAACGCTTCGACGTAGTCGGGATCACGCTCCAGCGCGCGTTGCGTCAGCTCCAGGCTCGCGGCGATGTCGTGCGCGGCCTGGCGCCGCTGTGCTTCGGCGAACAGGGCGCGGGCATCGTCGCGAGGCTCGCTCAGTGCAATCCCTCGACGAGCTTGAGCGCCTCGGGTTCGGTGAACACGCGGAACGAGTTCGTGCGGACATTGCCCTGGCTGCCGACCGCGAGGGACACGCGCGTCATCGTCTCGTCGTCCGGCGCTTCGGCGATGATGACGTAGTCGTACACGCCCATGGCGAAGTAGATCTGCTTGAGATCGGCGCCAAGCGCGCCGAACGTCGCACGGGCATTTTCCAGCCGGAGCCGGAGATCATCCATCGTGCGGGCGCCCTGATCGGTGAGGCTGGCGAGGACGACGTAGGTTGACACGACGGCGCTCCTTTCGTGCTGGTCGAATTGTACGCGTGTGTGCATACATTCGGCCTATGCGCCGTTCCTGTCAAGTGCTGTCCTCGGCGTCACGCTCCATCGAAGCGGAAACGGGCCACCGACCGGCGAACGGACGCATCTCGAATATCTGCCGGACGAGAAAGGCCCCGGCGAATGCGAAGTACATGGCCGAGAAGGCGCCCCGGGGCACGATGGAGTGCGGCGTGAGGAACTGTGCGAGAAACAGCACCAGCAGGACGCCACCCTCCCAGAGCGTCATCCGCAGATTGATGAGCAGGACCACGGCGAGCAGACTTTGCGCGGCGGTGAGCATCATCTCCTCGGCTTGCCGTGTATCCGTCGGGAGCGGATTGAGGGTGCCGCTCGAGATGGCGTAGGCGATCGGCAAGGTGCCGATGAGCAGGGTCCACTGGTTCACTTTCGACGACACCAGGGCGCCCAGCGCGGCATCGGCGCGGAAGCGCCACGCCAGCAGTCCGGCCACGAGAAACTCGGGGAACTCGGACGCAAGTGGTGCGACCCACTGCACGAGCTGGAACTCGTCGATCCCAAAATCTACGCCGGTGGTAATCAGACCTTCGGCGAACGGTTCGGCGCCGATGAGGATTGCGGCGCCCGCGTACAGGAACATGGCGATGAGGAGTGTGCGCCTCTGACGGGTGGGAAGGTTAGCGATGACCTCCGCTGGTCCGATGATGTCGGACTCTTCCTCGGGCGCCCCTCGTGCCGCCAGGTAGACGTAGACGCCGAACAACCCGATCAGGAACGCCGCGTCGAACAGGGTGATGCCGCCACGGAGGGGGATGACCAGTGAGTACACGGTGGCGATCGCAAGAATGCCCACCTCGACCCGGTGCGCTTCCGCGAGTTTGAGCACATTCTGCTTCGTCCGAAATACGAAGATGCCAACGACCATGGTCCATCCGATGCCGACGAGCAGCCTGTTTCCTCCGGTCATATTCGCGGTCGCGAACGAGGCGTAAGCCGGGTCTTTGCCCGCCTTGAAGGCGAACAGCATATCGACCGCGTATTCGGGCAACACGGCGATCAGCGCGAGACCAGCGATGGCCAGCGTGCGCGGAACGTCGCGCTCGGCCGCCTCGGCGCACCAGGTCAGCAGGAACGCCGCGGACACGATGGCAAGACCGTAGAGCGCGGTCTCGACCGGCTGGGTCGTGCTCCACATGCCGAGCCGCAACGTCGCAGCGGGCCACGCGAGCAGCGCCATGATGATCGGCCAGCGCCATTTGGATATCACGAGGCGAGCCTCCAGCTCATGAAAAAGACCTTTGATGACGCGCGTCATCAAAGGTCTCACCGTCCTCGTCAGTGCGAGGTGTCCGGACCGGGCTTGTGGCCGGGTCTGTCGATCCGGACTGCCGGTCGCGCGCGGCCAGCCAGTTACTCCCCTTTGGTCATGCGCACGCTAGCGCGAAGCGTATGCCAGCGTCAAACACTGCGTACTTCAGCCCGCTGTGCGGCGCGCGGAGCAGTCGAGGTGGCAGATCGTGTCCAGCAGCTCCGCGGCCACGTAGTCGTCGTACGTCTCGCCGTCGCCTGGGAGTCGGAGGCCCAGATCGAAGAGGTCGTCAGCGGTGAAAGGCTCGTGGCACGCAGCGCATCGGAACATGATTCGGCCCTGGTGGTCGATGATGGCACCTGAAGTTGCTTGCATTCGCTGCACCTCCTTCGTATGACGTTAGCAACGTTGCGGAGACGCGGATTGTGACAGGGGATGCGGTCTACTTCACATAACCGGTGACCGGTCATCAGGTTTATGTTGCGACGCCGATAGTGGGAGTAGGGAACATGGGGGACGTTCCAAATCGACGGTTGCCGTCGAATTTGGGGGGTTGCATCGCCGGGGGGCCGATGTGACCGAGTTTGGGTAACGTGTCCACTTCGAACGCCGTACTTGACCGGCTCTCGGCTCCAGCTCTGTGCGCCGCCGCGCGTGATGGCAACATCGCGGGCGCGGACCGCGTTCTCTGGATCGGGGAAGCACCACGCCGGAAGGACTTGACATCATGAGCGAGCGAGACTACTACGACATCCTCGGCCTGAAGGCGGATGCAGACGGCATTACCGTAAATCGCACCTACTGGCAGCTCGCCAGGAAGTACCAAGCGCTCGCGCCGAGCGACCCGAGGGCGCACGGCATGCTCGACGAGCTGAACGAGGCGTACGGCGTTCTGGGCACACCAGCCCTTCGAGACCAATACGACGCCACCCTCAAGCGGGCGCCGGACTCGGCGATCGACGCGCGAGCAGGCGCCCAGGGCGCAAAGGCGAGCCGTTCATGGCGCGCCCCGGAGCCGATTCGTGACGATTCAAGCGACATAACGGAACACCGAGCGGCGGTCCCCCTGATGGCTTACGCGGCCGGAGCGATGCTCACAGCCGCTGGAGTCGGTGCAGGGCTGTGGAGCGGGAACCTGCTCATCGAAGGTCTCGCCGGATCCGGCGCCATCGTGCTTGGTGTCGTGGCAGCGCGGCATGCCGTTGCGGGCATGTTCCGCGCGCGACGATCTTCGCGGGCGCGTCTGGAAGGCGCTGGCGAGCGCAAAGCGAGCGTGCCGGAGCGACGGCGCTCGAGCGCCGAGCCGCTGAGTGCGTCCATCGTGCGAAGGCGAGGTGGAAACGCCGACGATTTGCGTACATCGACGGCTTCCATGGTCGGTCGCTGGCGCGCGAAAACTCCCGTTGCGCCGACTTCGACCGAGCTGGATCTCACGCTGGTGGACATCTTCCGGTCGGAGCAGGAGATCGAGTCGCAGTCGGAACCGCTCTCCGCCGTCCTCGACGTCCTGCGTGGGTCTCGAAACCCCGTCGAGTCCCGCTAGCGGCGTACCAAGCTGACCTGTGGGGACGCGCTGATTCGTCCGGCGGAAGCACGACCCACTGATGATCGCACTATATATGTTATGTGCGGTCGTCAGTGGGTCGTGCTTCAACAGTCCCGCGAAGCTACCGATACTCCATACGGAGGAAGGCCGGAAGCGCCGTCGGTCGGCGCCACTGCAAGCGCGCTCGGAACCCACGAACGGCTCACGGGATGCGGCTACGCCCTCATGGCGGATGCCAGAGATGTCCTGGTACCTCGTCGCAAGCGGCGCGCGCTCCGGACGGCATCGATGGAGAAACGAACTCACCAGAGCATTTTGGACGATATTGGGCCCACGACAACGGCGGCCCATGGTCGGCGCGCGCAATCCAGCCCGATCATCCGCGCCTCTGGTGCAGCGCTGATGATATCCACCGTGACCCTCATCGTGCTTGGGCCAGATGTTATGTCTAGAGCCTCGGTGACGACGCTGGAACTCCTCGCCGTCGCGCTCGGCGCGGCCTTCGGCATCTTCGTTTCTGCGCGCTCTCGGACCCAGCACGTGAGCCTAGAACGCGCGTACTCGGGACACCTGGAGGAACTGAGCCAGCGGCTTCGCACGATGGCGTACCAGGACGCGCTGACCGGGCTCTACAATCATCGCTACTTCTACGAGCAGTTCTCTCACGAGATCGAGCGCTCCCTCCGGTACGGTGAGCCGCTCACGGTGCTCCTGATGGATATGAACAATTTCAAGGCGATCAACGACACGTACGGCCACCTGGTGGGCGACAAGTTCCTCAGCCTCGTCGGCCAGGTCATCGCGCGGCAGATTCGATCGAGCGATATCGGCGCGAGGTATGGAGGCGACGAGTTCGTCGTGTTGCTTCCAAGCACGACCGCCGGCGAGGCGCAGCTCACCGCTGACAAGCTTGCGTTCGCGGTGTCCAACGCGGCGGCTGTCAGTCCGAACGATGAGCAGATCCACCTCAGCATCACGATCGGCATCGCCACCTGCCCCGACGACTCGCGCAATGCGGGCGAACTCCTGCAGATCGCCGACGCGCGCATGTTCGAGCTCAAGCCGGCGCGGCGTTACGCCACTGACGATCGACATCGGGATATCGCGTAGGTGAATCGGTGGCTCACCGGCTCGATTGGTCGGCTAAACCCGCGAGTGCTAGACTTGCCCGCGGAACCTAACTGGCGACGGGCTCGCATGGTGGGCCGGTTCGATGAGGGAGTCTCGGCCGTATGCTGAAAACCGCCCGCTGGCTGATCCTGGGCCTCCTCGCCGTGTCGATCCTCGTCCTGTCTTTTGCGTTCGGCTACGTGGCCAGGGGCGATGGCGGATCCAAGAACGCGGCCGCGGCAATCACCCCTACGGCGGCTGCGGGCGATACGGCGGCGGCCAACACCGACTTCAAGAATCTGAACGATATCTACAAGATCCTCCAGAGCAAGTACGTCGACCCCAGCATCGTCGACCGGCAGACGCTCTACCAGGCCGCGATCAACGGCCTGCTCAAGACATTCCCGGACAGCGGGACGTTTTACGTCGACCCTAACACCGTGAAGGCAAGCGTTGGGCCATCGGGCAAGTTCGATGGCATCGGCGCGACGGTGGCGTCGCAAAACGGCCAGATCGTCATCGTCTCACCCATCGAGAACACGCCCGCCGCGCGCGCCGGCATCAAAGCCGGCGACGTGATCCTTGAGGTCGATGGCGAATCAACCAAAGGATGGACACAGGAGAAGGCCGTCCTGAAGATCCGGGGGCCGCGCGGCACCTCGGTCAAGCTGAAGATTCAGCGCGGTACCGAACAACTGACGCTCGACATCCAGCGCGACGAGATCAAAGTACAGAGCGTGACGACGCAGCCACCCGGTGGCGCTCTGAAGGACGGCAGTGGCGCCGCCATTGACGACCTGGCGTACATCCACATCCGGGAGTTCGATGAGCCGACGAAGGATGAGATGCAGAAGGCGCTCTCCGACGCAGTGAGCGCCGGAAAGAAGGGCGTGATTCTGGATCTGCGTAACAACCCTGGCGGATTGCTGCGCACGACCGCCGATATCGCCGACGAGTTCCTCGACGGGAATCTCACGATCCTCACCGAGCGCGAGCGCGATGGCAGCGAGCAAAAATTCCTGTCCCACGCCGGTGGAGCCGCAACGAAGATACCGGTGGTGATTATCATGAATCGGTTCAGCGCCAGCGGCTCGGAGGTCCTAGCAGCCGCGCTGCATGACAACAATCGTGCGACGATCGTCGGCGAGAAATCGTTCGGCAAGGGAACCGTGAACGTCTCGAACGACCTCAAGGATGGCGGTCAGCTCTACGTGAGCATCGCGAAATGGCTGACGCCCAACGGCACGCAGATCGATGGCGTGGGCATCCGTCCGGACGTCGAGATCAAACTCTCTGACGTAGACATCGACCTCCGACGCGACGTGCAACTCTTCAAGGCGATCGACATCCTGCGCGGAACGGATGTGACGCCGAAGGAGACGCCGCCCGCCGAGACGCCGACGCCCGCAGGTACTCCGACGCGAACGAGCGGCTAGTACGCCATGGCCGAGATCAAGCAGGTCGCGGCAAACCGCAAAGCCTTTCACGACTACGAGGTGCTCGAGAAGATCGAGGCGGGCATTGCGCTCACCGGCACCGAGATCAAGTCGATCCGCGCCGGTGGCGCGAACATCCGCGAGGCGCACGCGCGCCCGCTCGACGGTGAGATGTGGCTCTACGGCGCACACATCGCGCAGTATGATGCGGGGAGCTGGCAGAACCACGAGCCCACACGTCCACGCAAACTCCTCATGCACAAGAAGGAGATCCGCGAATGGGTGCGGGGCATGGCGGAACGCGGGCTCTCGATCATCCCGCTAAATCTCTACCTCAAGGACGGCCGCGCGAAGGTGGAACTTGGCTTGGTGCGAGGACGCAAGCAATACGACAAGCGCCAGGTCATCGCCAAGCGCGACGCTGACCGCGACATGCAGCGCGCGATGCGTCACCGCGATCGCTAATGTAGGGGAGCGTCGGTCAGACTGGCGCGCTGCGCCACCTCATCCCGCTGGGCCGGCCACGAAATCGCCGCCACCACGCGACCTCGCCACCGCTGCGTCTCACTCAGGCTTTCTGTTGGGCCGCCAACGCATTGCTCCCTGGGGTAGCGCTAGATCCCGGAACGCAACGCTTCGACAGGCTCCAGTCGCGCTGCGCGAAACGCTGGATACGTACCGGAGACGAGCCCGACCAGTCCGCCGATCAGCGGTGCGGCCAACGGTACGAGCGGATCGAGGACCGGCGTCCATGTCTGGTACGCCGAGACGCCAACAACCACCAGCGTGCCGAGGCTGGCGCCGAGCACGCCGCCGACTAATCCCATCGCTGCGCTCTCGAGAAGGAATTGCAACGCGATGTGCTGGCGTGACGCTCCCAGGGCGCGCCTGAGTCCGATCTCGCCGGTGCGCTCCATCACCGAGACCAGCGTGACGTTCGCGATGCCGATCGCGCCTACGAGCAAGGAAACTCCGCCCAACATCAGGAACAGCAAGTTCAAGTCGCTCCGAACGAGGTCCCGCTGCCGCTGCGGCTGGGGCGGCGCAGCCACCTTGAGGGCGGTTAGGCTGTCCGGCCGCAACGCGAGCGGAACCTGCCGCGAGATGAGGGTAGTTGCGCCAATCCTCGTCTCGACCAGTACCAGCTCCGGCCCCGTCAGGCGGAAATCGCGCCGTGCCGTCCCCTCCGGGATGATCACTGCGCCAAGCAACTCGGGCTGCCTGGCCACGCTGTCGAGAATGCCGATGACGAGATAGACATCATCGCCAATGCGGATTGCGGGGAGCCTCGCGGGTGAGCTGATGCCGAGCTTGAGGGCCGCTGCGGGCCCCAGCAACGCGACCCTGTCCGCCCGCTTCGAGTGGCCTTCATCGGGGAATCGGCCGCTTCTCAGCTTGGCGTGCACGGCGTTGTATAGTCCCGGCGATGCCGCCTGCACGGGGAGCTTGAATTCGGTCTGCCGCGCCGGGTCGCTGACGGGCGAGGTGCTCACCTGGAGCGTACCCACGTCGACGCTGCTCCAGTTGCCCGCGGCAACCACGCCGTTGAGGCGCATCAGCCGCGCCGGACTGTCCCAGGGAATCGCGCCGCCGTCCGCCGCGCCCGTGGCGGAGCGGCTGACCCGGATCTCGGTCGCCACGAGCGCGTCGAAGCGCCCGACGATCCGGTTGCCCGCCGTGCGCGATAGGCCGAGCGTCGCCACGAGCGCCGCCAGGCCGATCACTGTCCCGAGCACGGTCAAGCTCATCCGTCCCGGGCGCGCGAACAGTCCGGCCAGCGACTCGTTCACCAGGTCGGCGACGGACATCCCCGATGGCGCGATCGCCGGACGGATGGTGCGCCTGCGGCGCCAGGGCGCGGGCATTACAGGCAATCGTCCGCGGAGCCCGCCAAGAGCGACGCTGATCCGGCTCATCGAAACTCCTCGAGCCTACCGTCCACGATGCGAACCTGGCGGCTGGCACGCTCGGCCACCGCGGCCTCGTGCGTGATCATCACGACCGTAAGCCCGCCGCGATGCAGATCCGCGAACAGGTCCATGATCGCCGCCGTCGTACGCGAGTCGAGGTTTCCCGTCGGCTCATCGCACAGCAACACTCGCGGCTCGCCCATGATCGCCCGTGCGATCGCCGCACGCTGGCGTTCGCCCCCCGACAGTTTCGTCGGAAGAAAGCTCGCCCGCTCGCTCAGGCCGACTTTCGCCAGCGCCGCACCCGCGCGCTCGAAGCGTTGCCGGCGCGGACTCTTGCGGTAAACGTCGGAGAGCGTCACGTTCTCGATAACGGAGCGGTGCGCGATCAGGTGAAACGACTGGAAGATGAACCCGATCGCACGGCTGCGCAACCCGGCGCGCTGAGCGTCGCTTAGATCAGCGACATCGATGCCATCGAGCCGATACATGCCCGACGTCGGAACGTCCAGCAACCCCACGATGTTCAACAGCGTCGATTTGCCAGAGCCGGACGGACCGACAATCGCCAGCCAGTCGCCGGCGCGCACGTCAAGCGTCACGCCGACCAGCGCGTCCACGGGCGACTCGGCGCCAAAACGGCGAGCAACATCGCGAAGTTCAATGATCGGACGCCTGCCGCCTGCGGTTCTCACTTCGGAGGGGTGCCCTGCTGGTCGAACCCGATGACAACCATATCGCCGGCCGCCAGCGCGCCACCCACCGCCTTCACCGCGACGTACCCGTTCGCCGACAACCCCGGCTCTACAGTGACGAACTCCAGCGCCCCGTTGTGACTTCGCTGGACGCGAGAGGAGCCGTCGGCCGACAGTGTCAGCGCGCCAAGTGGCACTGCAAGCACATTTCCACCACTCGATTTGACGGCGATCGTCATGCGCAGAGAGGCGCCCACGATCCCCGGCGGTGAGCCATCCACGAGGACTTCGAAGTACACGTGAAAGCCGTCGGCGCCGTTGGTGCCGGGCGCGTCGGCCACACGGCGGATCTTGCCCGTCGCTTTGATGCCCAGCGTCGGCTCGTCGATCGCCACGGTCATGCCTGCTTTCGCCAGCCGCGCTTCTTCCACGCGGAACGCACCATCGATGGCGACCACCGCATCGGTGACGGTCATCAGCGGACCCGTCGTCCGGGCGCCCGCGGTGACCACCAGCTCAGCCACGCGGACGGGTGTGCTGGGGACGAAGATCACCTCGTCCGCCGGCACTTGCACGCCAGCGCGAAGCCGGGCGAGCCCGACCTCAAGCGCACTCAGGTCTGCCTGCTGGTTGCGCACCACCACCGCGGCATTCGATGCGTCGAGGGCGGATTCCGCGGCCCGCACGTCCCCAAGCGCCTTTGTAACACCCGCGGCTGCGGTCGCCGCGGCCGCCTCGGCGTCTGCGATGGCACGCACGCCCGCCAGGCGCGTCGTCTCCGCGGTCGAGCGAGCGGTCCGCACATCGGCGTTCGCGGCGGCGAGCTCCGCTGCGGTGGCGGGCGTGGCACGCGTCCCGGCGCGGAGCACCGCGAGCGCGGCGCGCTTGGCTGCGATCTCCGCTGCGGCGACTCGATTGGCGGCGGCGGCTTGCGCCTGCGCCCTCGCGATCGTGGCGGGAACGCCGGCGGCAACCGCGTCGGCCACGGCCTGCTCGCCCGCCAGCCGCGTCACCTCAGCACTCGCCTCGGCACGGGCAACATCCGCTTCGGCGGCGGCGATCTCCGCCGGCGTCGCAGGTGTCGCCGGACGCGGCGCCGACAGCGCCGCCAGCACGCCTTCTTTGGCAGTGACGTCGGCGTGTGCCGCAGCGTCGGCCGCTGCCGCTCCGGCGGCTGCGGCATCCACTCCTCGCTGGCTGCGCGCCGCCGCGTCGATAGCGGCGGTGTGGGCGAGCCGTGCGGCGTCGAGCGCCGTTGCGTCCTTGGCGGCTGACGCGCGCGCGCTGATGGCGTCGAGCTGTGCGCTGTTACGACTTGCCACGATCGCACGGAGCGCCGCCAACTGATCACTTGAAGCGGTGAACGGGGCAAAACCGGCTCGCTCGTACCACGCCGTGACGGCGCGTTCTGTCTGAGCGTCGTAGGCGCCGTCTATCGGGCCGGGGTCGAAGCCCATCCGCTTGAGCGCTTCCTTCAGCTGACGCACGTCGTCGCCCGTGGCGCCCGGCCCCAGATCGCGGAACGCGGGCTGCGCCCCGTTGAGCAGAAACACTGGGCGCCCAGACGTCGTCATGACCACGTCACCCTCTTTCAGCTCCGTGGCGACAAGAGGAACGCGATTCGCTACGCCAGGATTGGCCTTCAACGCCGAAGGTGCGAGGAGCAGCTGGCGGGGCGATCCAAAGCGTGCCGTGCCTCGTGTGACGATATCGGTCGAGAGGACGCGGTTCTCCGCCGCCACCAGGATGGGCGAGGCGGCTGGCGCAGCCGCTCGGGCCGCAAGCTCCGCCGGCGACTTGATGCGCGCGCTGGCGACCCAGCCGGCGCCGGCGGACACCACGATAGCGGCGATCACCAAAGCAAACAGCCTGCGACGCCCCGTCATGGTCGTCCTCCGCCGGGCGTGTGCGCCCCTGATCCGATCAGGCTCGCTGCGGCGCCCGGTCTCTGTGCGTTGCCGACCGCCGCTGCCATGCCTGGTCGCTGGACGCGTTGGTTGAATTCAACATGCGTGCCCCCAATCACTAGGAGCGGTCGCCGCGCCCGGAAGCGCGACCGTTCTTGGGCTCTCACGGGTTGGCTGCCGCCCCGAGCAACTCGGTCTCTACCTTTGTCGTGACGGCGTCCACATACTTCACCGCACACGTGTGGTCGGCGGCAGCGATCGCCAGTTCCTGGGCCTGGAGCGCGGTGAGCGCGGCCTGGCCGCTCGGCGGCAACGCCTTCGGATCGCCTCCTCGTATAATTGCGTCGAGGCGGCTCGTCAGGTCGGTCTCCACTGCGACCTTGTCGCCGTAGCTAAACCCCGCCTGACGCATGCACGTGGACCAATCGCGGTAAGCAGCGATCACCCTCGGGTCGCTATCCACCCGCGCCCCCTGCGCGTTCTGGAGGTTCACGAACCCCCCTCCGAGCTCGTTCTTTGTGAAGACCTTGGAAACAGCCGCGCGAGTGCAGCCGCCTGTCTGCGAGAAGTCCTCCGCGTTGAGCGCAACGACGAACGTCTGGCTCCGGTTATCGCCGAACAGCGTGCGTTCGTACGCGACACGGTCAGCCGGCGCCAACGCTGCGCGGGTCTTAACGTTCTGGGCTCCAAGTCCGGTGGTTGCCAGGGAGGCGCCAGCGGCTGCAAGCGTGCTGATCCCGTATCCGAACTTGGTGCGGAACTCGTCAGCTTTCATTCCTGGTGGCTTACCAGTGGCATCCATCGCGGCACGTGCTGTTGCGTAGTCGACCGGGACGTACTCAAAGCCAGCAGCCTTCATGCAGGCGGCGATGCTTGTTTCGACCAAGTCGACCCGGCGTGCGACCTCAGTATCGGTGAGGCCGAACTCCGCGCCGCCACTCCCGTTACCCTGGGCGCCCGCAGCGCCACCCGCGTTGGCCTGGGTGGCCGTGGTGCCGGGCGTGGCTTGGGTGGCCGTGCCGCCGGGCGCAACCTTGGTGGCCGCGCCGCTAGCGGCGCCCGTTGCAGCCGGTGCGGTCGAGGTCGGTTTCGAGCTGCCGCCGCAGGCGACGACAACGAGGCCGGCCGCGAGTGCCAGCACGATCGGCTGGCGCGCGAGTGAAAGCCGGGTACCGGCGGCGGCGACTAATTCGGCCACCCCGTGTGAAGCACCCGCCCGGGGCATATTCGACGGTCTCTTCTTCATGGTCTTTCCGTCTCCTTCGCTGGATCTCGCGCAGGCCAGAGCACCGGTGTTTGATCCGGGTCGATGCGGAATGATGAGATGCGTGCCATGAACGGCACATGAAGCCGTCGCCAGAATTTGTTCAGGATTCGAGCCGCGCGCGGGCCGAGCGGCGCGCGCGTCGCCATTGCGAGGAGGCGCAGCGAAGCCGGGGACGGGCCCTTGGCGAGACTCATGGGGCCGCAGCGAGCTGGGAGGCGCCGCACATCTCACGTTTGGCGCGTGATGGAGGGGTTGACGAACAAGCCGGACGCACATGATGGGCGCCACACGAGCCGTCGACGCCGGCTCACGTCAATGGCACCGCACGCCGCCGGGCAGGATTGCTCACTGCACCGGGCGTGATCTCTACGTCAGGAAGTTGAAGATGCCTTCGCGGCGGAGTCCTCGGCGGAGCGCTACGGCGATCATCAGCCCTGTGAGCGAGACGAGCGCCCCAGCCGCGGCATCGAGGAAGTAGTGGTTGGCGGTGAGTACGATGCCGCCCAACATGACGAACGGCATCAGCACGGCGAACACCCGCAACCAGCGGCCGCGGGCGTTGTATCCGATGGCGATCGCGATCAGCAGATCCCAGCCGAAATGGAGGCTGGGCATCGCGGCGTACTGGTTCACGATCTTCGGGTTCTGAAACGCGTAGTAAGACCGTACGTTCACGATCGTGTCGGTGAACCCGAACTCAGGCATAAACCGCGGCGGCGCCAGCGGCATCGTCGCGAAGCCGATGAGTGCGATCAGCCCCGAGATGAGAAACGCGTTCCGAAACACGGCGTAATTCTCACGATGGCGGATGTACAGCCACAGTGCCACGGCGATGATCACCGGCAGATGGCCCCAGATGTAGAGGTAGTTGAAGAAGTCGACGATCCACACCTTCGGCAGGATCAATTGCTGTAACGATGCTTCGTAGAAGATGCCGAGCCGCTGTTCAATGCGGATAACGCGAGACGCGTTGTCGAACGCGTCGCCAGCTTTGCCGTTCATGGCGCCGCGCACAAACTGATAGAGGATGTAGGCCGGCACGAGGAAGAGCACCTCGGCGAGGTGCCGCCAGTTCTTCTCGGCGAACGTCTGGAGCCGGTTCGGCCGCGCTACCGCGACCGCTGCGGGTGAACGCATGTCTGCTCCTCCAACTTCATCAGTATACTCCCCGCCCGAGTCTCCGCTTAGGCCCGGCTTGCCATTACGGAATCGATAGCTTCCGCCGTCACCTGAATCATTGTGTCGATTTGGTGCTCCGTTATGACGAGTGGCGGGGCGAGGAGAATGCTCTCTCCCTTGGCCCGAGTAATCACGCCGCGTTCGCGCATCGCGCGCACCAGCTTCGCGCCGATGGCTTCCGCGGGCGCGAACGTCTCACGGGTCGCCTTGTCGGCGACTACTTCGACCGCCGCCATGAGCCCGAGGCCTCGAACGTTGCCAACAGTCGGCATCTCGAGGAGCTGCGCGAGCCCGTCGTTGAGGCGGCGTCCCATCGTGTCTGCTCGATCGACGAGGTGCTCGTCTTCGATGATCTGCAGGTTGCGCAGCGCAACCGCGCACGCGGTCGGGTGGGCGGCGTTCGTGCAACCGATCATGAACTTCGCATCGGCGGGCGCAGCGTGGATCGCATCCTGGATGCGAGTCGAGACGACGAAGCCCGACAAGGGCACGTACGCACTGGTGATCGCCTTCGCGAAGGTCATCACATCGGCCTGGACGCCCCAGTGTTCCAGACCGAACCAACGACCCGTGCGCCCGAATCCGGTGATCACTTCGTCGGCGATCAACAGCACGTCGTGGCGATCGCAAATCTCGCGCAGGCGCGGCCAGTAGTCGGGATCGGGAGGAATCACACCGCCCGCGCCGTGGACCGGCTCGGCGATCACCGCGGCGACGGTTGCGGGCCCTTCGCGCAGGATCGTCGCCTCGATGTTGTCCGCGCAATCCAGCGTGCAGGACGGCTTTCCGGCGCACCACTGGCATCGATACGGGTAGCAGGTCGGCACCTGTACGAATCCCGGCGGCTCCGGGCCGAAGCCTTTGTGAAAGGGCGCCATGCCAGTGATGGCAGTCGCCGCCATCGTGCCGCCATGGTACGCGTCGGCACGGGAGATGATCTTGCTTTTGTCTGGCTTACCGGAGACGAACCAGAAATAGCGCACGGCCTTCATGGCCATGTCGTTGGCTTCGGAGCCGCTGTTGGCGTAGAAGACCCCCGCCATGTTGGGCGAAACCAGGCTCAACAGCTTCTGTGTCAACCGGATCGATGGGATGTTCGCGTAGCCGGTGTAGCTGTTGGAGAACGCCAACTCGGACATCTGGCGGGCGGCCGCCTCGCCGAGTTCGCTGCGGCCGTGCCCTACGGCCACGTTCCACAACGACGACAGCCCGTCGATGTATTCGTTGCCACGGACGTCGGTGAGCACGGCTCCCCTGCCGCTGGCGTAGATGACGGCGTCGCGGTGATCGGCAACGTGGAACTGGGGATGGATGATGTGGGCCAGATCATAGGCCGCCAGCGCATCGATTTCGGACTGTTCCAATTGCTCACCTGCTTACACGGACAACACCAGACAGATTATACGCCGCCGAACGCGCCCTGTAGCAACTTCCGGGCGATTTGCCGTTCATCCCATGGCAGATGCGCGGTGCCGATGACGATCGACGTCTCGGTCCCTTTGCCAGCGAGCAACACCGTATCGCCCTTGCGGGCCCGCTTGAAGGCGAGCTTGATTGCGGCTTGCCGGTCGGGCTCCCGATCGAACTTGCCACCGAAACCCGCACTCTGTAGCGCCGCGGCTATCTCGTCCAGGATCTGATCGGGGCTCTCGCGGCGCGGGTCTTCGTTCGTGATGACGGCGTGCTCGGCGTATTCTGCGACGGCGAGAGCGATACCACCCCGCCGCCCTGTGTCGCGTTCGCCGGCCGCACCGAACAGGACGATGAGGTTGCCCGGCGTGAGAGGCCGGAGCATTCGAAGCACGTTCCGCATCGACTGTTCCGTAGAGGCGATGTCGACCACGACCCGAAACGGCTGGCCTTCGTCGAGCAGCTCCATGCGGCCGGGGACACCCGAGAAGCTCGCCAGCGCCGCCAGCGCGTCGTGGAACGGCGCACCCTGGGAGACGGCCACGGCCACGGAGGCGAGGCAATTCGAGACGTTGTAGTCTCCCAGCAAGTGCGTCGTTGCAGTGCCCTCGCGACCGAGCATCGTCGCCTTGAAGTGCGTGCCGAAGCCCTCCGGCGTGATGTCTTGAGCGGTCACATCCGCGGGCGCGTGTAAGCCATACGTGGTGACGGGCGCGCCCGTCACGCTGCGGAGTTCCACCGAGGCGGGGTCATCCGCGTTCAAGATTGCCGCCTTGGCGAACCCCTTCTTCCGTGACGTATCGACCATGCGAAACAAGATCGCTTTCGCATCACGGTACGCTCGCATCGTGCCGTGATAGTCAAGATGATCCGGTGCCAGGTTCGTGAAGACCCCGACATCGAACTCACACTGATCGACGCGATGCATGTCGAGTCCGATCGACGACGCCTCTGTCACGGCATAGCGCTCTCTGCCGTCGCGCATCTTGGCGAGAAAGCGTTGGATCTCCGGCGATTCGACGGTCGTCATATGCGTGGCGTTCCGCTCGACCGTGCCGCCTGCCGAGAACTCGACGCTGCTGAGGTAGCCCGCCGGCAGGCCCGATGCGCTGAGAACATGGGCGATGAGATGGGTGGTTGTCGTCTTCCCATCCGTTCCGGTGACGCCGACCATCCCCAACGCGCGTGCGGGATTGCCGTAAAACCCGGAGGCCGCTTCAGCCAGCGCAACACGGGTGTCCGGCACGGCGATGAACGTCAAGCCTGGCGCCATGTACGGTTGCCACGACTCGTCATGTCCCTTTTGCACGATGATGGAACGCGCGCCCGCGTCGATCGCCTTCCCGATGTAGGCATGCCCGTCGACATTGAGCCCGGCGACCGCGACGAAGACGGCGCCCGGCTTCACCTGCCGGCTGTCGTAGCAGATCGATGATGCGGCGGCGGGCTCGCCCGAGACGATCTCCGCCGACGAGATCTCACCGAACCAGCCCGGAGCATCGGGTGTCGCTTGCATCTTCACAATCGCGATTCTAACGCATACGCGGGCGACGATTTGCTCGTCGGCGAGAGCATGCGCGCGGGGACGCCGGACACTCGCCCTAGCCTCGGAATATCCGTACTATGAATCACGGAATCTGAGTCACCGGAGAGCGCCCGGCGTGACTCGCCGTGGCTCTCGCGGCCCGGCTCCTCGCGCGCTCTTTCACGGAGGTTGCATTGCCAGCACGCAAGAAGGTTACGGTCATTGGCGGGGGCATGACGGGCGGCGCCATCGCGCAGCGGCTCGTCGAAAAGGGGATCGCAGACGTCGTCATCCAGGACGACCCGCAGTTCGCACAGACCTTGCATCACGGCAAGGCGCTCGACATGGCGCAGTCCGCGTCATGGTTGGGGTTCGAGACCCGGATCACGGCGACGGACGGTTGGGACGACACCGCCGGCTCCGACGTTATCGTCTGCACGGCGGGCGCGCCGCGCAAGCCCGGCATGAGCCGTGAGGATCTGCTGAACGGCAACGCTGACATCGTCCGCGCGAAGATCACGGACGCCGCGAAGGCGTCGCCGGATGCCGTTATCATCATCTTCGCGAACCCGATGGACGCGATGTGCCACGTGGCGCTGCGGGCGTCTGGCTTCCCGCGCGAGCGGATCATCGGGCAGGGAGGGGCGCTGGACACGGCGCGCTATCGTGCGTTCCTCCAGATGGAAACGGGCGTCTCGATACGCGACATCCACGCCTACGTGTTGGGCGGCCACACGGACACGACGATGGTGCCGATCGTCTCGCAGGCGCGCATTGGCGGACTGCCGCTGTCGTCGCTGCTGTCGCCGGAGAAGATCGATGCGATCGTCGCACGGACGATGCGCGGTGGCGCCGAGATCGGCGAGCTGATGAAGGTTTCGAGCGCCTACTACGCGCCTTCCGCGGCCACCGCCGAGATGGTTGAAGCGATCCTGCTCGATCAGAACCGGCTGATCCCGAGCGCGGTGCTCTGCAACGGCGAGTACGGCATCAAGGACATCGTGTGTGGTGTGATGTGCGAGTTGGGCGCGGGCGGCATCAAGCGCACATTCGAGACGCCGGTCTCGGACGACGAGCGTTCGAAGATCGTGGCAGCCGCAGACGCGACGAAGTCGTTGATCGCGCTGCTGAAGTAGCGCGACGGGAGGCAGATGCTATGACCACGGATACCGGTACGCGGGTGCGCGAGATCAGCGCCGACGACATCAGTCGCGTCGTCTCCGAGCTCTGCCAGACGGCGACGCACGATCTGCCAGCGGACGTGGTGGCAGGGCTACGGAAGGCTGAGAAGAGCGAGAAGTCTCCGCTGGCGAAGCAGGTGCTGATCGAGATTCTGGAGAACGTCGATATTTCGAAGCGCGACCTGATCCCGCTCTGCCAGGACACCGGCACGACCGTCGTGCTCGTCGACGTCGGCCAAGACGTGCATATCGTCGGCGGATCGCTGCGAGACGCGATCAACAAGGGTGTTGGCAAGGGCTACACCGAGGGCTACCTGCGCGCGTCGATGGTTGCGCATCCGTTTTCGACGCGGGTAAACACAAAGGACAACACGCCCGCCGTCATCCACACGGAGATCGTGCCCGGCGACGCGTTCAAGATCACCGTCGTACCGAAGGGCGGCGGCTGCGAGAACATGAGCAAGTTCACGATCATGCTTCCCTCGCGCGGCAAGGAAGGCATCACCGAGTTCGTGCTGAACACGATCGAGGAGTCCGGCGGCAATCCGTGCCCGCCGCTCGTCGTGGGTGTCGGCGTCGGCGGATCATCGGAGTACGCGATGTACCTAGCGAAGCGCGCCATCGTGCGCCCCGTGGGCGTTCCGAGCGACGATCCTGAAACAGCGGAGTTCGAGCGCGAGTTGCTCGAGAAGGTCAACGCGCTCGGTGTTGGCCCTCAGGCCGTGGGCGGTATCAACACCGCGATGGCCGTGAACATCGAGACGTACCCTACGCACATCACGTCGCTGCCCGTAGCGGTGAACCTGCAATGCCACAGCGCGCGATCGAAGACGGCGGAGCTGTAGCCGTGGCCGACACCGCGACGCGCGTGCGCCTGCGCCCGGCAACAGCGGCCGACATTGAAGCACTCGTGCACATGATCAACGCCGCGTACGACCGCACTGAGCACCACATTTTCCCGCTCTCTCGCCGCACCGAGCGGCACGACGTCAGCAAGCTCATCGATAGCATCGTCATCGCCGAGATCGAGGGCGTTATCGCCGCCTGCATTCAGATCGATGTCAGCGGCGATCCCGCGCACTACGGATTACTGGCGGTGGACACGTCGCTGCACCGCTCCGGCCTTGGCTCGCTGCTTGTCGAGCATGCCGAGGCCGTGGCCCAGGAGGCTGGCGCGACAGCCGTACGCATCGAAACCGTGAAGCAGGCGGGACTTTCGCGGTTCTATGAACGACGCGGCTACCGCGTCATCGGGGAAACAGACGGACAAGTCTGGAACGGTGGCGCCGACTGGGGCGCGGCCATCCCGTGGCAGATGGTTGATATGGAGAAGGCACTCCGGTGAGCGAGATCCGCATTGTGAGGCCGCACGAGCGCGACGCGGGCACCGCGCAGACGCCCGGTATGACGCGCGTCGCGGGAGTCTCCGCGGCAACGTGCGGGTCGAGCGGCGTGTGGATGGGGCAGTTCACCAACGAGCCCGGCTTCCGATCCGGCGCGCATCACCACGGCGATGCTGAAAGCGCGATCTACGTGCTGAGCGGACGGCTGCGGATGCGCTGGGGTGATCGGCTGGAGCACGAAGCGAAAGCAGCAGCAGGCGACTTCATCTTCGTTCCGGCGCGGCTCGTGCATCAGGAGATCAATGTGTCGGAGAGCGAAGGCGTCGTCGGGATCTTGGCGCGCGGCGGGCAGGAGAATGTCGTCGTGAACGTCGAGGTAACAGAGGCGGCGAGCGGCTGAGCGGCGCGACTAACACGCTCGCATCGAGGAGGACAAGATGCCCATCACGAAAGAGAACGGCGAGATTCGCGCGACGCCGCCATTCACGGATGAGGACGTGGCGCAGTTGCGCGTCGGTGACCATGTGCGCTTCTACGGCACCATCTACACCGCGCGGGACGCCGCACACCGGCGCATGGTGGCGGCGCTGGATGAGGGCAAACCGCTGCCGATCGACGTGAAGGGGCAGATCATCTACTACGTCGGGCCATCGCCTGCGCGCCCGGGGCGGGTGATCGGCTCCGCCGGGCCAACGACGGCGATGCGGCTCGACCCGTTCACGCCGGCGTTGCTCGATCAGGGGCTGAAGGTGATCATCGGCAAGGGTGGACGTGGCAGCGTCGTCAAGAAGTCGTTGCAGGATCACAAGGCGGTGTACCTGTTCGCGATCGGCGGCGCGGGCGCGCTGCTCTCGAAGACGATCAAGAGCCTCGATGTCGTCGCGTACGAGGATCTGGGTACGGAATCGATCAAGAAGCTGGAGGTCGAAGGGTTTCCGGCGATCGTCTGCTGCGATATGTACGGCGGCGACCTGCTGCTGCAGGGCAAAGAGCAGTACCGCGACCAGGCGAAGCTGGGCGCGTACCAGTCGGTGCCGCCGGCCGAGAAGGCGGGGTAGCGATGTCACCCGAGCTGATCGAGTACATGGAGCGCGAGATCCGCGGTATGCACGGGCTCTACGAGCGCGTGACCGTCGACCTCGACGACAAGCAGATCAACCATGTGCCTGCCGGCGGACACCAGAACCTGGCGTTCTGTCTCTGGCACTATGTGCGCACCGAGGACAACGCGATCCAGTTCGTCATTCAGCGCAAACCGACGGTGTGGATCGAAGGCGGCTGGGCGGAGAAGTTCGGCCTCGACGCGAAGTCACAGGGGACGGGCTTCACCGACGAGGAGGCGCGTGCCTTCCGTATTCATGGCTTCGCTGACTTTCGCATGTACATGCTCGACGTCTTCCGGCACACGGAGGAGTTCGTGGAGCACCTGTCCGTCGAAGAGAGCGGCCGGAAGATTGTGGTGAAACCGCTCGGCGAAATGTCGATCATGAACGCCATCTCGGGACTCTGCATGACGCATGGTTACCGCCACCTGGGCGAGATCGAGTTCGCGAAGGGCCTCGTCGCCGCAAAGGGCGGCGCGACGATCTAGCGCACGAGCGGCGCACCATGAGCAATCGATTCGAAATGCGCGTGGACCCGTTCTGGCGCACGTCTAGCGACTTCTTGAGCCTGCACGACGCGGGCCGAAAGCCCGCGCTCCCCGGACCAAATGGGATCTTTCAGCGCCCTGCTGCAGGGGTCTCGTGCGTCTTTAGAGGGGTTGCCGGGCGGTCACGCCGGCGGCTTCCAACGCGTCCACATTTTGCGCGCTCAGGCCGAGCAGATCGCAGAGTACGTAGTCGATGTCCTGCCCGTAGAGCGGGGCGTGGCGTTCGGTGTGCGTCGGCGTCTTCGACAGCGTGAAGGCTGGCCGCGCGTACGGCGTCTCGCCCGCCTCGGGATGCGGCACGAATGTCACGTACTCGCGCGCGCGCAGTTGTGGGTCATCGAGCAGCTCCGTGACGAGCTGCGCCGCTCCGGCGGGCACGCCCGCGGCTTGCAGTTCCTCTGCCGCCTCGTGCGGCGAGCGTACGCGCGTCCATGCGGACACGATCTCGTCGATCTCGGCGCGACGATGGACGCGCGAGATCACATCGGCGAATCGTGTGTGCGCCGCGAGTTCGGCCTGGCCGATTGTGACGCAGAGGCGCTGCCACTGCGCGTCGTCTTCGCAGGCGATGGCGATCCAGCGGTCGTCGCCGGCGCACGGGTAGACGCCGTGCGGCGCCATCGACGGGTGCGCGTTACCGGTGCGCTGCTGGACGCGTCCGTTCATCGTGTAGTCGATCAGTGCTTCGCCGACGACCTGTAGCTCGCCCTCGAGCATCGCCAGCTCCACGTGCTGGCCCTCGCCCGTATGGTCGCGCTGGCGGATCGCGGCGATGGCGGCGAACGCGGCGAGCGCGCCAGCATTGTAGTCGCAGTAGTAGTTCGCCGGCTGCACAGGTCCACGATGGGGATAGCCGGTGAGGTGCGCCAGCCCGCTCATTGCATCGATGCCCGGCCCATATGACACGCGATCGCGTAGTGGACCCGTGGAGCCGAACGCCGGCATCGACACGAGGACGATGTCGCGCTTCGCCGTGCGCATCTGCTCGTAGCCAAGTCCGAGCGAGGGCAGTACGCGCGGAGACATGTTCTCGATGACGACGTCGCTCGCCCCAACGAGGCGCAGCAGCAGGTCACGGCCCTCGGGTTTCGACAGATCGAGGGTAACCGCTCGCTTCGCGCGATGCAGATCGTTGTAGCTGACGATGCGGTTGTATGGCCGGTCCGGCGCATCGGCGGCGCGAGGGGCGATGTCGACGTGGAGCGGTCGCGGAAACGGCGGCTCGACGCGGATCACCTCGGCGCCCAGATCGGCGAGCAGTGACGTGGCGATCGGGCCTGCGATAGCCACCGTGAGATCGATGACTCGCAGCCCGTCGAGGGGCCTCATATCACGCCTGCGGCAGCGAGCCGCGTGAGGCTGCGAGCGGTCAGGCCTAGCTCGTCGCTGTACACGTCACGATTGTGCTCGCCCAGCAGCGGCGCCCGCTGCGTTGCCCAAGGGCTCGCGGACATCACGAGAGGCGCACCGGGTACCCGGACGGCGCCCGCGGCTGGATGCTCAGTCTCGGCGAAGAAGCCGCGGGCTGTGAGCTGGCCCAGTCGATCCTCCACGACCTCAGCGGGGTCGAGCACTTCGGTAAACGGCACCCGGAGTTCCTGGGCCTCGGCGACGGCCTGCCACTTGTCGCGTGTGGCGAGCCAGCGATCGACGAGGGTGTCCGTCTCGTCCGCATGGCCGAGCGGCTGCGACAGCACGTCTGGCGCCGCAAGGCGGGGCTCTCGTGTGAGCGCCGCCAGGAGATCGGGAAAGCGATTGTGGCGATGGATGTACACGTAGCCATCAGCACATGGCCGGATGACCGAGGGGTACAGGTATTCGGGAGGCAACCCGACCGGCCGCGTGCCGTTACGCGTCGATTCGCGACCGAAAATGAACGCGCGGGCGAGCGCACCGCCGATGAGGAAGCTCGACGCTTCGACCGCCGCAACATCCACCTCTTGTCCTCCGGCCCCGAGGCGATCGCGCGCGGCGAGCGCGGCGACGACTCCCAGGGCGGCGTGCAAGCCCGCCTGGTAGGCGGACTGCTCGCCGTAGGGCTTCACCGGCTCACTATCGGGGTCGCCGGTCATCGCAAGATAGCCGCCCATCGCGTGCGCGACGATGTCGGTGGCGCGCCAACCAGCTCGCGGTCCTGTGGCGCCGAACGGCGTGATCCACGTGACGACGAGTTGCGGGTATTGGCCGCCGAGCGCGTCGTCCGTCAGTTGGCGCGGCAGCGCCGCGTCGCTGGCGATGAACACGTCGGCATCGGCAAGCAAGCGAGCTAGCAGATCCGCGCCGGACCGTGTGTTGATATCGAGTGTGACGCTACGTTTGCCCGCACCGAGGTGCAGGTTGGGAGCTGAAGTCTCGACGTGCGGAACATCCCGGAGGAACGGACCCGCGCGTCGCAGTGAGTCGCCGATGGCGGGGCGCTCAACTTTGATCACGTCCGCGCCGAGGCCCGCGAGCAGCCGCGTGCAGTAGCCGCCGGCGACGCCTTCCGATGCATCGATCACACGCAGGCCGGCGAGTGCGGTCATGTTGGTGATGATCCGCGATGGGGTGCGGGAGGGCTAGCAGGCTCGACGAGCCACGCCTCGCTAAGCGCAACTGCCGGGTAGAGCGTGCCACCCGGGGCGGTCGACCGCGCGCGAGACCTCACCCCGACCCTCTCCGCCGGGCGGAGAGGGGGATGTTCCATGCCCGTGTTGCGGAAAGAGAGGCTTCCCCTTCGAACGAACCGCGCTACGAGTCGTTGGCCAGGGCGGCGTCCCGGTTGCGCGATTCACGGGTAGCCAGGCGCTCCGCGACCTGCATGCCGTAGTAGCACGGGATGGAAAGCAGAATGATCGGGATGCCGATGATGATGCCCTTCAGACCCACCAGCATGATGAAGAGCCCGAACGACACGGAAAGGCCCATGCCGAGCACGGCGACGATGCGGATGATGGCGATGTATGATGACACCTGCGGGACTTCTTCCGCGGTCGCGGATTCGTCTTCGAGATCGTCGTTTTCGTCGTAGCCAGCCGAATCGGCGTCGAGCGTATCCATCACGGACGCATAGTAGCAACGATCGCACGATCGGACATCATGCGGGTTCACCCGTCAGCGGCGCGGTAGCTCGGCTTGCCGCCGGTGGGTGCGTCACGGACCCCCTCAGCGCCGGTACTTAACTAACCTTCGCTCGCCTTGGCGGCGGCTTGCGCCGGCCGCTTCAGCATGAAGTAGCTACTCTCCGGCCTCATCAGGGGGAGCAAGCCGGTCAGTTCCCAGCCGTCCTCGCCGAGCTTGTCGAGGTAGCCGCGGACGAACCCGGTGCGGTGTTCACCGCCCTGTCGGATGTACTCCGCCCCTTCTGACGAAATCCTGCCTCTGAAATCTACGTACACGACCTTGTATTCCCACTTGTCCATGGACCAACTCCTCACCATGGCGCTGAACGGGAGCCGTGCAACCAACTCCGGCGGCAAGCCGATCCCAGTCTGGCACATCCGGCGGGAGCACCGCGATTGCGGAAATCGAAACTTGGCGGTCGAAATGGGATCATCCAACCGCGGGTGAGTCTTGGCCGGTTCATCCACGCTTTGGGGCCCACCGCCGCGGGCGTTCTACGGAACGCCCCTTGTACACCGGCAGCTGCGCACGTTTCTATCAGCGCGATACTAGCCGGTGATGCCGACGCCGCCGTCGATGACGATGCACTCGCCCGTGACGAGGTCGGCGCCTTCGATCAGGCTCATGACAAGCTGCGCGACGTGCTCGGGCTGGCAGACGGCCTTGAGCGGCGCCTGTTTGATTTGCATCGCTTTGCCCGCCTCATACACCTGCTCGCCAAGGCCGTTCTTAAGCCAGCGCGTCTCGATGAAGCCTGGCGCTACAGCGTTCACCCGAACATCAGGCCCCAGCACGCGGGCAAGCGCAACTGTCATGTTGATGACAGCCGCTTTCGATGCGGCGTAGGCGATCGAGCTGCCGATCGCTCGCACGCCGGCGACCGACGCGATGTTGACGATGGCGCCGCCGCCGCTCTGCTTCATCGCTTTCGCGGCTGCGCGCGCACAGAAGAAGGTGCCCTTGACGTTGACGTTGAAGATGTCGTCCCAGTACTCCGCCTTCATGCCATCCAGATCGTGGAACGGCACGAAGTGGGTCATCGCGGCGTTGTTCACGAGGATGTGCAGGCCGCCGAACGCATCGACCGTCTGTCGCACCATCGACTGGACCTGGGCGTCATCGGAGACGTCGGCGCGCACGAGCAGCGCCCTCGCGCCCTCGGCCTCGACGAGGCGCACTGCCTCCTTCGCGTCGTCTTCCGAGCGCGAGTAGTTGATCACGACGTTCGCGCCGCGCCTCGCCAGATCCAATGCGGCGGCGCGGCCGACACCTACGGCGGAACCCGTAACGATCGCTGTTTTCCCCCGGACATCCATCGCTCGCTCCGATCCTCGTCGCTGTCACGACGATCTTGCCAGTCGCAACCTGCTGGGACAAGTCGCCGATGGCTGAGCATGCTATACTCCCGCCCGTCACGAACCCTCCGCCGAGGCGCATCATCGCTACCAACGAGATCTTGCTTCCCCGCACCGCAGACACCGCGCCTACGGTCGCGGGCATACGCGCCCGCATCGGCGGCTACGTCGTCGATATGGTGATCTTCGCGGCGATCGCGATGGTGATCATCATCTTCGCGGGCTTTCTTCTGCTCGCGACGACGGACTGGGCCAAGAGGGATCCGAGCAACGTGCAGTTCTACCTGTTTCTCGGCATCATCGGCCTGGCGACACCGCTCGTCTGGACGCTATTAAACATCAGCTTACTGTCCGCGCGCGGGCAAACGGGCGGGCAGTACGTCGCCGGGCTCCGTCTCGTCCGCGAAGATGGCTCGCGGCTCTCGCGCCGGGGCGCCATGGCGTGGTGGTTCTGTTTCAACCCGCTGCTCTTCAGCTGGCCGATGGCGGGTGTCGTTGGGCTTCCCCTGGCGGCGATCATCGCCATCGTCCTCAGCAGATTCACGATTGTCGTCTTCGGCGTGTTGATCATCATCTGCGCCGCATCGCCGTTGATCGCGCTCGCGTCGGCGCTCTTCGATGCTCAGCAGCGCTCGCTGCACGACCGCCTGGTCGGCACGATCGCCGTGCCTGCCGGGTGACGATGACGTACAGCCAATCGTCCTATCGCGCAGCCTCCACACCCAACGCTGAGTCCAGCGCACTCTGGCGCAATTTCGGCAAGTGGTCCGTCGGGTTCGGCTTCTTCGTCGCGCTGCTCGCACTGTTCACATCTCTGCAACTGTTCCAGATGACGTCCGCGTCTACGTCGAAAGAGACCCTCAGGCGCTCGCTCGCTGCCCTCACCGAGATCGACCCCCTGCTCGATCGCAACTACGATGACCTTCAGCGAAACGCGCAGAATGCCGCGGCGGGCCAAACAGTGGAGCTGCGCGACTTCCCGGTCGCCGTCCCGCTCGTCCCCGGCGATGTGCTCGCGATGTCCAAGGAGCAACTCCGCAGCGTGCTGCTCGACAGGGCTGCCGACGTTATGTACGGAAACGGCGCCGGTGCGCTCGATGCGAGCGCGGCCAACCGCGGCAACGTCGGGCGATTCTCTGTCGCGGGCCTAACCCGCCACGGGCTGGGGTTCCTTCGCAGCCGCAACCACGATATTCTGGCGGTGATCACGTTCATCCTGGCCGCGCTCTGCACGGCTCTCGCCATCACGCTGGCCTCCATGTGCCGCGGGTTCGGGCGCCTCACGAGCATCGGCATGGTTGTCGTGGCGGCGGCGATGCCCGTCGTGCTCGGCGGCATCGGCGCCCGGTTTTACATGCGGATCGCATCCGGTGAAGATACGGAGTACATCCAGCGCGAGTTTCTGGAGATCGGCCAGGGCCTTGCATGGATACCCATACGCGACGGCGCGGCGTTCACGATCGTAGGACTGCTGTTCCTGGCGGTCGGTTTCGCCGGCGCTGTCTGGGCTGATCGGCGCGAAGCACCCCGCTCTTCGACCGCGCGGCTCTAGGCGCCGTTGCCCCCGTCACCGGAGGCTTCGTCCGCCGTTCCGGCCCGCAGATTGAATCCTGGAAGGATCCAAGCGTTTGCGCATCGCGACCAGGCGTCCTCTGGCGCCGCCGTCCTCCCTCAGTGCGCTCGCAGTGTGGGCCGTTACCGGCGCGCTGCTTCTCGGCGTCATCGCCCTGGCGGCGCTCCGATTTGCGCCACGCAACACTGGCGCACCGGCCGAACGCCCCGCTCTGACCATGGCCGCCGTCTTCGGCCTGGGTGGATTCGCCTCGCTGGGATCGACAGGATTGGCCAGCTCGCCGTCTCCGGCGGAGCGCGACACGATCGTCACGTACTACGGCAGTCCCCGGGCGCCGGCGATGGGCATTCTCGGCCAACACACGCCGGACGAGGCGGCGAATCTGCTCGCCGATCGCGCCGCGCGTTTCGAAGCGCTGAATAACGGCGCACCGGTCTTGCCGGCGATACATCTGGTGTACGCCGTCGCGCAGCCGCAGGCCAAGAGCGACGGTCTCTACCTGCAGTACGTCGACGACCGGACCGTGCGCCAATATATCGAGCTGGCGCGGCGGCGCGGATTCGTGCTGATCCTTGACCTGCAGATCGGGCATAGCAGCGCGCTTGCCGAGGTGCAGAAGATCGCGAAGTATCTCGTCGAGCCCGATGTCTTCGTCGCGCTCGACCCGGAGTTCGCTCTCGATGGCAATGTCAAGCCGGGCGACGCCATCGGCAGCATCGACGCGAGTGACATCAACGCGGTGCAGTGGTACCTGGCCGCGATCTCCTCCCAGAACCACCTGCCAAAGAAGATGCTGATCGTCCATCAATTCCAGGCAGAGATGATCACGAACCCCGCGGCCATCGAGCGGCACAGCGATCTCGACCTCGTCATCGATATGGACGGCTACGGCCCGGCCGACATCAAGGAGGCGAAGTACGCGCGTTACAGCGGCGCGCCGTATGCGCCGTTTGGCGGCATCAAGATCTTCCTGCAGCACGACCCCGATCCGCTGACCGAGGCGCAACTGCTGCGGCTGACGCCCCGCCCGTCGCTCTTCGTCTACCAGTAGGCGTCCTCAAAGTAGGCGTCCTCACTCCTGCCGCCGTTCGCCGTGCGCTACGCTTTGCCAGACGGTGAAAGGACGGTTACAGATGGCAGCCAGCGTCGCGTTACGGAAGAATCTCGAATTCTGGCACTGGTATCCCGAACTGCTCGTGCAGGGACTCCCGCCCGAGCAGCTCGCGTGGCAGCCGGACGGTCACGACACATCGATCATCTTCGCGATCTGGCACGCGTACCGGGCGGAAGATGAACTCCTGCACGGCATGGTGATGCAGCGGCCGAGCGTGTTCGCGTCGCAGCACTGGGCCGAGCGCCTGCCCGTCGCGCAGACCGGCGCCACGCCGTTCGGCAACGGGCTCTCGCGCGAACAGATCGGGGCGCTGCGCCTCGACATCAGCGCCCTGCTCGCCTACGCGCGTGCCGTCGGCGCCAGCGAGATCGCCTACCTCGACGAGATCACGGACGAGGAAGCCGCCGCTGAAGTACAGTTGCCGTTCTTCACTGGCGTGTATCCGAAGGTTGACGTCATGTCGAAGGCGGAGACGATCGCGTTCTTCGCCATCGGGCACACGTCGGAGCACCTGGGCGAGGTGCAGTTCGTGAAGGGGTTGATGGGCATGAAGGGTGCCCCTCTCTAGATGAGCGACGTCGCGCGTCTGCTCGCGTGGTTCGGCTCCGGCGCCCTCACGCGCCCCGATGCCACGCAGCCGAACACCGTCGCGCTCGCGCACGCTATCGCGTCGCGGTGCGGTGCTCCCGATGTCGCGCTCTCCGCCCCGGCCGGACGCATCGCCGGCGCGATCGGGTCCGCCGAACACATCATCTTCGTGCTGGCGGACGGCCTCGGGATGAATCTCATCGAGAGCCTGCCTGTCAGTTCGTTCTTTCGCCGGCACATCGCGATGGAGATGCAGGCCGTGTTCCCATCGTCCACCGCGCCCGCCATCACGTCGCTGGCGACGGGCTGCTGGCCGGCCGCGCACGGGGTGCCGGGCTGGTTTGTCTACCTGCCCGATGATGAGATCATCGCGACGATCCTCCCGTTCATCGAGCGCTTCTCGAAGCGCCCGCTGGCCGAGGCCGGGATCGCGCCCGAGCGCGCGATGCCGGTGCCGTCGTTACTCCCGCGCTTCTCGCACGAAGCGATCTGCTACATGCCCGCGCACATCTGCGGCTCCGTGTACTCCAACTATGTCAGCGGCGGCCCGCCACAGGTCCCGTACAAGCGCTTGTCTACTGCCATCGACGCCATCGCCGCGCGCGTGCGCGAGGCTCGCGGGCCCACCTACACATACCTCTACGTACCATTCATCGATACCGCCGAGCACAAGCACGGCCCGCACACGAAGCCCGTCGCGAAGACACTCGCGAAGGTCGAGCAGGCGATTGAGTCGCTCGCCGAGAAGGTAGCGGGCCGAGCGCGCGTCGTCGTCAGCGCTGACCATGGGCTGACGCACGTCGGCAAGCGTCACCAGCACGAGATCAAGGAGGGCGACGCGCTGCTCGACCTGCTCCGCCTGCCGCCAACGGGCGAGCCGCGCGTCCCACTATTCTTTGCCCGTGACGGCGCTCGCGAGGCGTTCGCCAGCATGTTCCGCGCGCGCTTCGGCGAGACGCACGCGCTGCTGACCATCGATGAGATCGATGAGCTGCGACTGCTCGGCCCCGATCCCCTGGCGCCCGAGACTCGGCGCCGCCTGGGAGATTTCATGGCGATCAGCGCGACCGCCGATGCCATCAGCTACAAGCCGGACGAACCCATGCTCGGCTATCACGGTGGCCTCCAATCCGACGAGATGCGCGTACCCCTGATCCTGGCCTGACGCCCCGCTACAATACTCAGGCATGCCAGTTGCCGCGCCCTACGACAAGAACCGCCCGCCCATGGGCGCGACGATCCTCGCCGACGGCGTAGAGTTCCGCGTTTGGTCGCCTGACGCCCGGATGATCGCCGTCGAGATCGATGGGCGCCCGCTCTCGCCCCTGCAGCGCGACACGGGCGGCGTGTGGTCGGGCATCGTGCCCGCGATCGGCGCCGGCACGCGCTACCGCTACCACATCGACGGCCGCTGGGGGTACCCCGACCCCTACTCGCGCAGTCAGCCCGACGGCCCGCTCGGCCCGTCGGAAGTCATCGAGCCTTTCGGCTTCGCATGGAACGACGCCACCTGGCGCGGCCTGTCGGCGAAGGGCCTGAGCATCTACGAGCTCCACATCGGCACGTACACGCCTGAAGGCACGTTCGACGCGCTGATCGGCGAACTCGACGCCATCGCGGCGCTTGGCGTAACAGCGATCGAACTGATGCCCATCTCGGAGTTCCCCGGCGACCGCAACTGGGGTTACGACGGCGTCGCTCTCTTCGCGCCGTCGCATGTCTACGGCGGACCGAGCGGCCTGCGCCGGCTCGTCGATGCGGCGCACGCTCGCGGCATCGGCGTCATTCTCGATGTCGTGTACAACCATTTCGGCCCCGACGGAAACGCGCTCCCCCAGTTCTCGCGGGACTATTTCACCAGCCGCCACCGCACCCAGTGGGGCGACGCCGTGAACTTCGACGGGCCGAACAGCGCGATGGTGCGTCGTTTCTTCGTCGACAACGCCTGCCACTGGCTCAACGAGTACCACATTGACGGCCTGCGGATCGATGCGGCGTTCACCATCTTCGACGGCTCCGAGCGTCACATCCTGCAGGAGATCGCGTCGGCGGCACGCGCGAGCGTTGCGGAACACCGCAACATCGTCATGATCGCCGAAACGTACGAGAACGATGTCCGCTACATCCATTCGCCTGCGCAGGGCGGTTTCGGATTCGACGCTGTCTGGGCGGATGACTTCCATCACGTCGTCCACGCGCAGGCCAGCCAGGAGCACACCGGGTACTACGAGGACTACGCCGGCACCCTCGACGAGCTCGCGCGCACGATCAATCACGGCTGGCTCTTCGAGGGCCAGCGCTCCAAGCACCTGGGCATCCTGCGTGGCACCACCGCCGGCGATCTTGCCGCCGAACACTTCGTTTACTGCATCGACAACCACGACCAGGCCGCGAACCGCGCGTTCGGCCGGCGGCTGTCGCATCTGATCGGCATCGAGCACTACCGTGCATGGTCAGCGCTGTTGTTGCTCCTGCCGTACACGCCGATGATCTTCATGGGGCAGGAGTTCGCCGCGTCTACGGGCTTCTACTACTTCACCGATCATCACAACGAGCTCGGCGAGCAGATCCGCGAGGGGCGCCACAGCGAGTTCGCGCAACACGAAAGCGCGGAGGAGCAGCACCGCCGCTTCCCCGACCCGCAGGCCCGTCGCGTGTTCGAAGCATCGCGCCTGCAGTTGACGGAGCGCACGACGCCGGCCGGCGCGGCGATGCTCGCGCTATATGCGGATCTGCTCCGCCTCCGCACGATCGATCCGGTGCTATCGCGGCAGGATCGACGCCAGATGCAGGCGCACGCGGCGTCCGAAACGCTGCTGGTCGTCCATCTCTGGCACGAACGCGAGCATCGCCTGATCATCGGCAACTTCGGCATCGCCCTCGACGAGCCGCCCGCGAAGGTCAGCCTGCCCGTGACGCTGACTCGCCTGGCGTGGAGCGTCGTGCTCTCGACGGACGAGGCGCGCTTCGGCGGTGGCGCCGGGACGGTGCAATTGGGCGAAGAGCTGCTATCGATGCCGCCGAACACCGTCGCCTGGCTCGCCGCAAAGGAGTAACGCGCCGAGCATTCGCGGAGCGGACTCCAACGCGACCCGCCCTATCTGCGAAATCTGCGTAATCTGCGGTTTCAACCGTCCTCGTACGTTGTGAACGCGCCGCTCGGCACACACGCCACCCCGCACCTACCCGTCGATGTTCGCCTTCCACCCGAGCCAGACGATGACGGCGACCACCACGACGATAAGCGAGCCCGGAAACAGCATCGCGTCGCCGAACACGCCCCAACGGTCGGACGCGCTAGCCTGCGTCTCGCTGACGGCGCGCCACGCACCATATCCTGCGGCTGTGAGCGCGCCAAGCACGACGCCTGCCGCCACGAGTTTTATGTCAATGCTTCGTCCCAGCCCCGTTGTCATCAGCCCAATCTAACACCGGCATTCCCCGCCCGCACCTATTGACAGTGGACGGGCCCTGCCCTCAGAGTACGCACATTGGCGATTCGACAAGGAGGTCACGATGACAATGGCGAGTTCACCCGGCGGTTCGTACCCCATCCGGCTCGACATCCAGTACTCGGATACCCTCTCGCGACTGACGTTCCTCAAATGGATCCTGGCCATACCGCACTATCTGATCATCTACGCTCTGAACATCGTATTCGAGATCATCTCGCTGATCGCGTTCTTCGCGATCATCTTCACCGGCGAGTACCCCCGCAGCCTGTTCGACTTCGCCGTCAACACCAACCGCTGGCGCATGAATCTCGTCGGATACGTCATGCTCATCCGCGATGAATACCCGCCGTTCTCGTTCGAGCCGGGCCTCTACCCCGTCACGTTCGAAGTCGACTATCCAACCAACCTCGCGCGATTCGCGCCGCTCTACAAGTGGATCCTGGCAATCCCGCACTTCATCATCGTCGCTGTACTCGGCTTCATCGCCGCTATCGTCGTTGTCATCGCGGGGCTATCGGTGCTCTTCACTGGCACGTACCCGGAGGGCATGTACAAGTTCGTCGTCGGCGTCCAGCGCTGGACCATGCGCGCCACGCTGTACGCGCTGTTCATGACGGACGAGTACCCGCCGTTCAGCCTCGACGCCTAGCGCAAGGGAACAGCACATCGCCTACGCAGCGCCCGCCGTAAAGCCGCCGCACCCCGTCGCGTTCGACGTCGCGTACCCCGAGCGCCTGTCGCGCGTCAAGATCTTCTTCAAGATCTTCCTCGCGATCCCTCATTTCATCGCGATCTACCTGCTGCTGACCGCCGTCTACCTGCTGACGATCCTCGCCTGGTTCTCGATCCTCTTCACGGGGCGATATCCGAAAGCGTTCTTCGAGTTCACGAGCGGCGTGCTCCGCTGGTCGTCGAACGTCACCGCGTACGTCGCCCTGCTCCGCGATGAATACCCGCCGTTTTCATGGGAGCCCGGCGCGTACCCGCTTCAGTTCGACGTAGCGCGCGCCGAGCGGCAGTCACGATTCCGGTTGTTCATCCGCCTGGCCGCCGTGATCCCGAACCAGATCGTGTACGGCTTCGTGCAGCTCGCCTGGTTCTTCACGACGTTCATCTCGTGGTTCGCCATTCTCATCACGGGCAAGTATCCGCGAGGATTCTTCAAGTTCGCCGTCGGCGCCATAAGATGGAGAGAGCGCCAGCTCTCCTACCTCTTCCTGCTGCGAGACGAATACCCGCCCTACAGCATCAACGCCGATGCGCGGCCTGGAAACGAGGTCGTGTCCGCCATCATCGGCGTGCCGCTGCTCGCCGCCTATGTCGCGATCTCGATCCTGCCGCTGTTCGGACTCTTCGGTGGCAACACCACCGTCCACACATCGCTGGCGCCCGCGGCGATCAGCCGCGACCATCCGAGCGCCAAATCCGGCAGCCTGCGCATCACGCTGCTCGACTACGACGCGAACGCCTCGAGCCCCGACGCCTTTCCCACGTCCGGATACAAATTTGTGTCGTTCACCGTCCGCGGAGAGAAGGATGGCTTCTTCCCCGCCTACTTCTGGCCGGTGTTCCTCAGCGTCAAGACGTGCTCCGGCTATACGACCATCATCAACAGCCGCGCGTCCGCCATCCCGTTCCGCATGTTCTGGAGCAGCGGCAGCGAGACGACGACGGCATACTTCGAGATCCCGCGAACCGCGAGCGTTTGTGAATTCAGCTACTTCGCCGGCCGCGGCCGCATCAAATTCGTGTTCCCCTGACTCACAACGGCTGTCGGTGGCTCCGCGCGAACTACGGTCTCCGATCCTCACGCGCCGAGTATCAGCGCCGGACCAATCCACACGGCAATCCATGGTCCCTCGTCACGCCTCCTCCAACCTCTGCTACCATACGAATATGAGCAACACCCGGCGATACACGGTGGTGATCGAAGACGGGGATGACGGCATGTATGTCGTGCACTGCCCGGCTCTGCCCGGCTGCTGGTCACAGGGCAGAACCCGGGAAGAAGCCCTGGCGAACGCGCGCGAGGCCATCGAGCTGTATGTGGAGTCGCTCCAGTCAAACGGTGAGCCTATACCCGAGGATGTAGCTGACACTGTCGAGGTCGCTGTGTAGTGCCGCCTCTCCCTGTCGTTTCGGGTGACGAGTTCACGAAGGCGGCCGCGCGGCTTGGCTATTCGATCGAACGGACGCGCGGAAGCCATATGATGTTGCGTTGCGCGGGGCGAAAACCTCTGACGGTGCCTCGCCACGACGAGCTCGATCGCAAGACGCTGCGTGGGCTTATCCGCGACGCCGGCGTCTCCGTCGAGGAGTTTATCGAGCTCCTGAAGTAGCGCGTCACAACATCGCTCGATATTCTTAACCGATGCCCCCCGACCAGCGCACCCTCGACCAGCTCTCCCTCTCTCGCGAGGAATACGGCCAGATCGTCGACCTGCTCGACCGCGAGCCGAACGAGGTCGAACTCGGCATGTTCGGCGCGCTCTGGTCCGAGCACTGCGGCTACAAGAACAGCCGCCCCTTACTCAAGATGTTCACCTCCGAGGGCGAGCGCGTCCTGACGAAGGCCGGCGAGGAGAACGCCGGCGTCGTCGATATCGGCGACGGCCTCGGCGTCGCCTTCAAGATCGAATCCCACAACCACCCGTCGGCGATCGAGCCGTACGAGGGCGCGGCGACCGGCGTCGGCGGCATCGTGCGCGACATCTTCGCCATGGGCGCGCGGCCGATCGCGCTGCTCGACTCGCTGCGCTTCGGCCCGCTCCAGCCAGACGCCGAGACCACGCCCGAGGTCGCCGCACGCAATCGCCACCTGTTCAACGGGGTCGTCGCCGGCATCGCCGGCTACGGCAACTGCATCGGCATCCCGACGGTCGGCGGCGAGGTGAGCTTCTCGGCGTCGTACTCTGGCAACCCGCTCGTCAACGCGATGTGCGTCGGCGTCGGCCGCATCGACAAGCTCGTCCGCGCGCGCGCCGACGGCCCCGGCAACCTGCTGATGCTCGTGGGCGCCGACACCGGCCGCGACGGCATCCACGGCGCCACCTTCGCCAGCGTCCAGCTCGACGAGTCGTCAGAGGAGCGGCGTCCCGCCGTGCAGGTGGGCAACCCGTTCCTCGAAAAGCTGCTGATGGAGGCGTGCCTGCAGCTCACCGAGGAGCACGGCGACTGGATCGTCGGCTTGCAGGACCTCGGCGCCGCCGGCCTCACCAGCTCGGCCGTCGAGTGCGCCGCGAAGGCCGGCACCGGCATCATCATCGACGTGGCGAAGGTGCCGCGACGCGAGGCCGGCATGACGGCGTACGAGGTGATGCTCAGCGAGTCGCAGGAGCGCATGCTCGTCATCGTCAAGCCGGAGCACGAAGACGACGTGCGCGGCCTGTTCGAGCACTGGGAGCTGCACTGCGCGACCATCGGCATCGTCACCGACGACGGCCTCGTGCGCATCCGTGATGGCGATCTCGAAGTCGTGCGCGTGCCCGCTACGATGCTCGTCGACGCGCCGACGTACGAACGCGAGAGCATCAAGCCGCAGTGGCTCACCGAACTGCAGGAGTTCGATTTCTCGACGCTACCGGACATCGGCAGCGACGCGTACAACGGGACCGAGCGCAAGAACATCACCAGCGATCTGCTGCTCGAGCTGCTCGCCAGCCCGGAGATCGCGTCGAAGCGCGTCGTCTGGCGGCAGTACGATCACCAGGTCGGCACGAACACCGTCGTGCCGCCGGGCAGCGACGCCGCCGTCGTGCGCATCAAAGGCACCAAGAAGGCGCTCGCGATCTCGACCGACGGCAACGCCGCCTACACCTACCTCGACCCCTACATCGGCGGCGCCATCGCCGTCGCCGAGGCGGCGCGCAACGTCGCCTGCACCGGCGCCAAACCGATCGCGCTGACGAACTGCCTCAACTTCGGCAACCCGGAGAAGCCTGACGTCTACTATCAGCTCAAAGAAGCGATCCGTGGCATGGCCGACGCTGCACGAGCCCTCGAGATCCCCGTCATCAGCGGCAACGTCAGCCTCTACAACGAGAACAACGGCGAGGCGATCTGGCCCACACCGGTCGTCGGTTGCGTTGGCCTGATCGAGGATGTCGACCGCGTCGTACCGATGGGGTTTCAGCAAGCAGGCGATACGGTGGTGCTTTTAGAGCAGAACCCACTGGGTGCTCGCTACCATGACGCACATGTAGAACTTTCGGCGGAGCTTGCTGGTTCGGTTTACGCGCAGCACGATTCCCCCCTCGCCGGGAGGCCGCGTCTACACCTTGACGGCGAACGTCGTCTTCAGAACCTAATCGTCGAGGCCGAGTCCCGTGGCCTCATCCGCTCGGCGCATGATGTTTCAGCTGGTGGGCCGATCGTGGCGATCGCCGAGGCTTGCATTGCAGGCGAGATAGGTGCGCGAGTCGAGATCGGCGGCAGCCGAGCAGATCAGACCCTGTTTGGAGAACGCCAGTCCCGAGTCCTCGTTTCCTGCTCTCCTGAGCACGAGGCGGATCTGCTTCGAGCCGCAGTGAGGTACCAATGCGTCGCACGGGACATCGGAATGGTTGGGGGCGAGCGGCTGCGAACCTGGCTAATCGATCTACCAGTCACCTCGCTTGCCGAAGCGTACGAAACAGGCTTATCGGGGTGGAACTCACCGATCGGCCCGCGGTCCTGGCGTCGCTTTACCTCAGACGAATCTCGCACTCGCTACGCCGAAGTCAACTTTGGTGAGACTCAGGCCCGACTTTTTGCCGAGGCCGAATCACTTGGGTTGCCAACCAGCGACTCGTGGCCACCGCCCGCTGAATTCCTAGAGAAGATTGTCTGGGTGAATCCCGACTTGATGACGCAAGATAGCTGAGCGAACCACACAATCGCCTAGCGCTCACTCCGCCACCAGCACCGCACCCTCGATCGCCGCGCTCGCGTCCGACGCGAGATACACCACACCAGCAGCGAGATCCATCGGCGCCGCTGCGTGATGCTCCTTAAGCGACGGTCCGATCGCGACAGCGGCGCGGCGCGATACGACGAGCGCGTTGGCGCGAAGCCCGGCGTCCGCAAGCTCGCGCGCCCAGGCGATCAGCGCGCGCGCTCCTTCCGGCGCATCGTCGTCGCCGACGAGCACGACGATCGCCGGATCGGAGCGCAGCCCGGCGATCGCTTCGCGCGGGAGCGGATGCGGCGCGTGCCAGACGAGCACGCTGATCGGCCCCAGCTCCGCCGTCGCGTCAGCGATCGCCTCGGCGACCGTCGTCACCCGCCCGTCCGACGTCAGCGCGATGCCTTTGCGGCCGAGCGCCCAGAATTCGTTTGCGGTGCTGTTCGCCGCGAACTCCGCCGTCGCGTCTTCGGTGAGCGTAACGACGGCGACGTTCGCCCCGGCCTCCGCGAGCGCGACCGCGGCCTTGCGCCCCGCCGGACGCTCCGCACCCAGTACCAGCGCGTTCCGACCGCTAAGGGGCGCCTCCGCGCTCACAGGCGCACCGCCGTCATCCAGATGTGGTTGCAGAAGAAGCGGTTCAGCGGCGGATGCGCGCTGAGCGGACGCAGGAAGCGGAGGAAGTCCAGCACTGCCAGCTCGATGTTGAGCCGCCACGACGAGAAGTAGCCGCTGCGCGCCGGCGGCTCCCAGAACTCGACGCCGCGCACCGCGAACCCGTGCCGCTCGACATCTTCCTGTAGCCGCGGCGCCGACTGCTCGTTGATGTGCATCTCGCGCTCGAACGTGTCGTGCGGGAACTCGCGCCCGGTCGGCAGCATCGTCTCGTTGAAGAGGCCGTCGCTGTACTTCAGCCGGCGGCTCAGCCAGAGCGCCGCCTGGTTGATGCGGCGGCTGTAGTTCGGGTAGACCTTCTCCTCGAACACCTTGTTCGGCGACGTGTGCATCACCAGCAGGCCGCCGGGCCGTATCGTCCTGTGCAGCTCGGCGAACGCCTGCGACAGCTCGTGCGGGTACAAGTGCTCGACGACATCCATCATGAACACGACGTCGAAGAATCCGTCATCGAACCGCAGCGTCTTCACGTCCATCTGCTCGGCGTGCGTGTGCTCGCGCAGCGCCACATCGACCGACGAGAGCGCACGCACGGCGATGTCCACCGCCGCCTGCGCGTAGTCGATGCCCCACGCTTCAGCGCCGCGCATCGCCGACTGGATCACTAGCTCGCCGCGCCCACAGCCGACGTCGAGCACCCGCTTGCCGCGCAGCTCGCCGGCCAGCGAGAGCGCCTTGATGAAGCGCGGACCGACCTTGCGGCCGCCGCTCATCACGAAGTCCTCGTAGCCGTGGCAGTTCGTCAGGTAGTAGTCGTCGGTATAGACGTCGGGCTCGACGCGCTCGGGTATGCCGCTGTTAGTCGTCAAGATGCATCATCTCCCGCACAGTCGAGATCGTACGCTCCCCGTGACTCCTGTCTGCGAGCAACGCTTCCAGGAATGGGCGGTCGTATCCGTGCTCCAGCAAGAAGTGGGCAACGCCCGTCGAGCGCTCGGGCCGGCTGAGCAGCACGTTGGCGACGAGCTGCCACTCCAGCGGGGTCACGGGGATGTGGTGCTCCTCGAAGTGCAGTAGCCGTACCTTCTCGCTCCAGCGCGCGAAGTGCTCCGTGGCGTCGATGTACCCGTCAGCGACGCGGATCACGAGGTCACCCATCACCTCGACCTTCACATCGCACACTTCGAAGATACCGAAGTGGCTGGCGTAGCGGTCCGACTCGCTGTACCCGACAGGCCGCACGGTCGCGCCCAGGCCGCCGATACTGCCCGACATGATGTAGGCGCCGTCGCGCGTCGTGACCAGATCGATATCCGGTGGCGTGTAGTTGGGGATCCCCTGCAGCACGGAGGCGGTGCTGCCCATCACCGCCCATGGCTGCTGCGCGCGGAACATCGTCGGGATGACGGCGTTGATGCACGCCGACAGCGCGCGCCGCACGCCTTCGGTCATCCCATCGCCGCACGGTACCGTCTCGCCAGCCACCAGGGCAGTCTAGCGAACGCGTGCCATACGATCTGCCCGGCGATCAACCGCGCCACCAGTCGCCCAGCTCAGCCGCGATCCGGCGCGCGTGCGATGCGCCGGCGGCGGCCGCGGCCGGCATCGCCGCGCGGTCCATCAGGTTCTGCCCCGCGGTCTGCGCCGCTTCGTCGAACGTGATCAGCCGAACGCTCACGCCCGCCGATTCGAGCATCGCGACCTCGGCGGCCACCTGCCGCGCGGCGAGACCGCGCACGCCGGGCCCTTCGGCGCCCGCGGGCGCGACGATCAGCACGTTGTCCGGCGCGGTCCGCAGGGCCACATCCGCCGAAGTCCACGACCGAACGCCGCCATCGGTGTAGTGGCGCCCATCGATCGTCACCGCCGGGAAGAGCCCCGGCACAGCGCATGACGCGGCGACGGCGCGCTCGATCGCGGCCACTACATCTGGTCGCGCGTGCTGCAGTGGCGCGAGCATCGATACGATGGCTTCGCCCTGCGCAGCGAGTCGGGCGAGCTCGAGGCCTACGTGTTCCTGACGCTCGTGCCGACCGCCGCGTCGTTCATCTCCGAGCTCGTCGTGCGCGACCTCGCGTGGACGACGGCGCGCGGCGCGCGTGAGCTCCTCGCGTTCCTCCACGACTACGCGCCGGTCGCGCGCCTGCTGCGCATCAATGGCGGCCCAGCGCACCCGCTCTGCACGCTCCTGCCCCAGCAGGCCTTCACGGTCGAGCGCTACGAGTCCTGGCTCCTGCGCATCCTCGACGTGCCCGCCGCGCTCGAGTCCCGCGGCTACCGCTCGGGCCTGTCGCTGCGCGTCGGGCTCGACGTCGTCGACGAGACCCTGCCCGACGTGGCCGGCCCCTTCACGTTGGCGATCGAGGGCGGATCCGCCCGCCTCACCCGCGGCGCCTCCGCCCCGTGCGTGCGCCTCGACGTCCGCACGCTCGCCGCCCTCTACACCGGCTTCACCACCGCCGAGTCCGCCGCCTCGCTCGGCCTGTGCGAGGGCCCGCCCGCGGCCCTCTCCGCCCTGTCCGCCGCCTTCGCCGGCCCCGCGCCGTCGATGGGCGATCATTTCTGATCCCGCGGATCCCCCCCTGAGACGGCTTGACACGCCGCGCCGGCTGCACCTAAATACCCTCGCTTTTCCGGAGTAGCTCAGGGGCAGAGCAGGCGGCTGTTAACCGCCGGGTCGGGGGTTCGAAACCCTCCTCCGGAGCCCACTACCAATCGCGAACCACGCTAGCGCGGGTGGTTCGCTGACTTATACGCTTATGCGCATGGGCGAATGAGCCATGATTGTCGCAGGCTTTTTCGCCTGCGCGGCTCTGCGACCCGCCGCGGGCGTGCGAAGCGGAGACGCGGCTCGCCCCGCCCGTGGGGGCTCGGTGGCTCTGCGGGCGGAGCTCCGGGGGGAGACTTCTGAGCGCGGAGTGCGAAGCGGCTTCGCAGGCGGTGCGAAGCGGCTTCGCGGCCAGAGTTCGCGTGGCGGGTTGATTCGCTGGTTCTCCAGAGTCCGAGGAAACCCGGTGCGCACCGCCCTCGGGAGGATGGCACGTGGTCGCTGCACCCGCGGATCCCGCCGGCGCGCCGAGTCCTCAGTCGCCGCCGGTAGTCTCGTTCGGATAGGTGATCCGGCCAGATTGCGGGTCGTAGACGGCCAGGCCGTGCTTGCGGGCGAGGGCCCTCAGCGCGCGGTCCACCATCTCGGCCTTCGACCATACGCATGAGATCACCAAGTGTGCGTCGGAGCGGTCGAGCGCGCAGCTCCACGGGCAGAGGTCATGGTCGTCGAGCTGCTCCTCCGCGATGGTGTCGATTTCGGGATGACGCGCGGTCAACTCCTCGTAGAAGGTGCCGACGGAGGGGTGCGCCTCCAAGCCGCTGGTGTCGCCTTCGCAGAGGCGCACGTAGACCTCGCCGGCCTCCCCGTTCGTGAGCCTGCGGTGCGGAAACCAGATTCCGAAATCGCAGCTCATTCTCGCAGCGTATCACCCGTCCGAAGAGATCGACCGGACGGCAACCGTTGCAAGATCTGCAACGGTTCAGCGGGAGGGCGAAGCGGCTTCGCAAGGTGGTGCGAAGCGGCTTCGGAGGCGCCGAGGACGGCGTCGCTCGATGTCACGCCCTCGTGGTATGAGCCGCTCCAGCTGATGTCGAACCCGCACGACGCGCTGGTCAAGTGGGCCTTCGGCGTGCCCGAGCGCGCGGCCGACGAGCTGCGCGCGGTGCTGCCTCCAGCGTTCGCGAGCGCACTCGATTGGACGACGCTCCACCTCGAGCCGGGTACGCAGGTCGACAAGGAGCTGACCGAGCGGCACACCGACCTCCTGTTCTCGGTGCGGACCGCAGGCGGCGCGACCGCGCTCTTGTACGTGTTGCTCGAGCACCAGAGCAGCGCGGACACGCTCATGCCCTGGAGGCTCCTGCGGTACGTGACGCGTATCTGGGATCGCTGGATGGAGGCGCACCCGGACGCGAGGAAGCTGCCGGCCATCGTCCCGATCGTGCTGCACCATGGGACGTCGGACTGGAACGCACCGATCGAGCTGGCGGACCTCATCGACCTCGAGCCCGGCTCGCTCGATCAGATCCGCGCGTACCTGCCGAGCCTTCGCTTCTTGCTCGACGACCTCACCGCTGAGACCGATCAGCGGCTGATGGCGCGCGCGATGAACGCCGTCGGTCGGCTGGTGCTGCTCGCGCTCAAGCACGGCCGTGACGCAGACG
>Ga0080064_1000888_pt1 | contig 69799 bp, 69 predicted proteins | sample Subgrocontami54m_FD_69260 | JGI IMG/M metagenome (GOLD analysis project Ga0080064, IMG submission 69260) | Subsurface groundwater microbial communities from S. Glens Falls, New York, USA - GMW46 contaminated, 5.4 m (SPADES assembly) (version 2) ...
CGACGCTGCAATGGCTGATGTTCCAGATGGGCGGCGTCGGGCCGATGCTGGGCCAGGCGCACCATTTCCTGGCGTACGCGCCGGAGAAGATTCCCTACGCCATGCAGCGTTACTCCAGGGAAGCGAACCGGCTCTACGGCGTGATGGACCGGCGCCTGGCCGCGAGCAAGTTCATCGCCTGCAAGGAATACACCATCGCCGACATGGCCATCATGCCCTGGCTGCGCTCCTACGAGAGGCAGGGCGTGAACATGGACGAATATGCGCACGTGAGGAAATGGTTCGACGGCATCGCCGCGCGGCCGGCGGTGCAGCGCGGCCTGGCGGTGCTCGCGGAACGGCGCAAGCCGGTGATGGACGACAAGGCGAAAGAGATGCTATTCGGCGCGACGCAGTATCAGAGGCGATAGAGCTAACAGACGTTCTAGACGGCCTTTTAGGCATGGTCACAGGCCGTTGCGCGCTGCGCGCGCCAACCGCGTTTTTGGTACGGATAAAAGCCATCCGTACCGAAAACGCGGTTACGATTAGAAGCAATGACGGTTTTGCTTTTATAAAAGATCGCCGATCCGCGCGGACCGTTTCTCGTCCGCGCAATATCGCGGCGCTGCGACAATGGAGGCGTTATTGAAGTCTAAGGCGCCATGCAGGATGGAAATATCGGAGGAGACAGCATGAGTTTGAAGGGCAAAGTGGCGTGGATCACCGGTGGCGGCAGCGGCATCGGCCTGGCAGGAGGACTTGAATTGGCGAAGGCCGGCGCGCATGTGGTGATCTCCGGCCGCACCGCGGCGACCAACGCGTCGGCGCTGAAACAGCTGAAGGCGGTGGGCAGCGCGGAAGTGCTGCAACTCGAAGTCGCCGACCGCAAGGCGGTGGCGAAGGCGGCCAAGGAAATTCTCGGCCGGCGACAGCGCATCGACATCCTGATCAACAGCGCCGGCACCAACCTCGGCAAGCGCAATCTGAACAACATGTCGGTCGAAGGCTGGGACGAAGTCGTCGCCATCAATCTTTCCGGCTTGTTCTATTGCTGTTACGCGGTGCTGCCGGCGATGCGCGCGCAGAAGGGCGGGCTGATCATCAACGTTTCCTCCTGGGCCGGGCGCTACGCGAGCACGCTGACCGGGCCGGCATACAACGCGACCAAACGGGCAGTGATCGCGCTGACTGAGTCGATCAACGCCGAGGAATGCGTCAACGGCATCCGCGCGACTTCGGTACTGCCGGGCGAGGTGGCGACGCCGATCCTGGAAAAGCGCCCGGTGCCGCCGCCCAGGGCGGAGCGCGAAAGAATGCTGCAGGCTGAGGACCTCGGCCAGACTATCCTCTACCTCGCCTGCCTGCCGCCGCGCGCCTGCGTGAACGAACTCATCATCAGCCCGACCTGGAACCGCTTCAATGTCGGCGGGCTGGAAAAGCCCAAGGCTTAGAATGCGAAACGATATCTTGTCCAAATGGTATCTCGTGCGCCGCGCGTTTGTCGGCTGCTGTTGTGTCATGGCAGCCTTCGCCGCCCGCGCCGACATCGTCGACATCGATAGCGGAGAGTTGGCGAAGCTGGCCGCCTCCGGGGTTCCGGTGATCGACATCCGCACCAGCCCGGAGTGGCAGGAAACCGGCATCGTGCCCGGTAGTCACTTGCTGACTTTTTTCGACGAGCACGGCAAGGCCGATCCGGCCGTGTGGCTGCAACGGGCAAACGCCATCGCCAAACCCGGTGACCCGCTGATCGTCATTTGCCGCAGCGGCAACCGCACCAAGGTGCTGAGCCAGTTTCTGTCACAGCGGGCGGGATACGCAAAGGTGTACAACGTCAGGAACGGCATCCTGGCCTGGGCCAAGGAGGGCCGGCCGATGGTGTCTGCGGCACCGGCCCTGGCCTCCTGCCGCGCGGCCAGGACCTGCTGAAGTGATCAAGTTCGGCTTCAAGATCAGGACCCGCAGCGGCACGGTCGTGGACAACCTGACGTTCGCGGCGCGCGATCGCGTGGACGCCGAGCGCAAAGTCACCCAGATCTACCATCAGTGCGAGATACTCGAGTGCCGCGAACTGCAGCAGACGATCAAGGAAGAAGGCTTCGATCTGGAAAGCGCGATCAACCTGATCAGCAAGGAATCCGGCCGGGGGTCGCCGGAGAAGGACTAGTTGAAGAACCCCGCCGTTTCCAGTTCTTCCTGCAAGGCGACATAATCGCGCGCGCCGCGGCTCTCCGGCGCATGGCTGAACACGTCGCAATTCTTCGCCGGGCTCTCGGCCAGGCTCACGTTTTCCGAAATTCGCGTCTCGCACATTTCCGCGCCGAAGCGCCCGCGCAGCTTCCGGTCGATGTCCCAGGACATTTTGCGCCGGGTATCGAACCTGGTCATGACGAAGCGCCGCACCGGCGGTTTTTTGAGGACGCGGTCCAGGGCGCGCAATGTGCGGTCAACCTGCCACGCGCCGTTCACCGCGAGATAGTCGGCGGAAATCGGGATCAGCACCCGATCGCTGGCGAAAATGCCGTTCAAGGACAACACGCCCAGTTGTGGACAGGCGTCTATCAGAATGGGCCGTTGGGTATTGAGGTTTTCCCGGACGATGCCCGCGTTCAGCCGGTACAGCGCCTGCGGCCCTTTGCCGAACTGCGTGTCGACCTTCGACAAATCAAGATGGGAGGGAATGATGGACCAGCCGCAGGCGCTCACGCGGATCAGTTGTGCCAGTTGCTTTGTTTCCGTGTAATACGCATACAGGCTGTCCCGGCCATCGCTTGCGCTAGCCCCGCTGATTGCCGACAAATGCGCTTGCGGATCAAGGTCGATTACCAAAGGCGCGTATCCGCGCAAGACCAGCAGCGCCGCCAGATTGAGTGTGGTCGTTGTCTTGCCGACCCCGCCTTTTTGGTTGAACACAACGATTCTCGCCATCGGTCCCCCTCCCCGGCCACGCGACGACCAGCGCAAACTTGGTGCGGATCATCTTGGCCGGATTGCAATAATTAACCAAAAACAACAACTTGGCAATCCATTTTTGTGCTTTTGTTTAGCTTCTGTCGGCTTTGAGCGAGGGAAGGGGCTATTGTGAGGCGGCCAGAGTGGCTGTTTCGACCCCATCGCCAGCATGACTGCAGCGGTTCAGGAGCGCCTGTAGAACATGCTAAAGTACAGTTTCGAACGTAAGGGACAGCGGGAAATCGGCGCGGCCGGCGGATTGGAACGGCCGCGGTCGCGGCATACGGTAAGCGAAGCGCGGGAATCGATGCGGGCGGCCATGCGCAAGCGGGTGCCCGGGTCGGCCATGTAGAAACGGCGCGGGACTCCGGCCCGCGGCTTTGTTGTGAAGACGCCACAGCCCCATGCAAATCGGCACTGAGACTATCCGCGATATCCTCGATCACCCGCTGCAGCAGGCCGATATCGAGAAGCTGCTGCACGGGCTGAATGAAGCCGAGAAGGCGCAGCTTTTTTTCCGCATTGCCGACCTGGTGCGCCGCACTTCGGCGATCGCCGACATCGCCAACCGCGTTTCGGACAGCCTCTCGCTCGACGTGTTGTTCCCGCGCCTGATGGAGGTCGTCACCCAGACGCTGAACGCCGACCGCAGTTCGATGTTCCTGTACGATCCCGAAACCAAGGAGCTCTACTCGCGCGTGATGCAAGGCAACGTGATGGGGGAAGTCCGCTTTCCGAGCGACCTCGGTATCGCCGGCTCGGTATTCACCAGGGGAGTGGCCGAAATCATTACGGCGGACGCGTATGACAACAGGCGCTTCAACCAGGAGGTCGACCGGCGCACCGGCTATCGCACCAGGAACATCCTGTGCGTGCCGATACGCAACAAGAGCCGCGAAGTGATCGGCGTCACCCAGGTATTGAACAAGCACACCGGCGACTTCGACATTGAGGATCAGCGGCTGCTCGAGGGTCTGTCGCAGCAGGCCGCCGCGGCGCTGGAGAACGCGCGCCTGTTCGAGAAGGTGGAGCGCCAGCAGCGCGAGGAGGCAACGCTCCTGGAAGTCGTCAGTTCGATCGCATCGGAGATCCGCCTCGGACCGCTGCTTGCCAAGATTCTGGCAGCGGCGACGCAGCTGCTCGACTCCGACCGCGGTGCCTTGTTTCTGTATGACCCCAAGCGGGATGAATTGTATTCGCACACCGCGGATGGCATCGACAGCTCGGAGATCCGTTTTCCCGCGAACGCCGGCATCGCGGGGGAATGCTTCACCTCGGGCGGCGTGATCAATATTCCGGATGCTTATGACGACGCGCGATTCAATCCGGATATCGACCGGCTCACCGGCTATCGAACGCGAAACATGCTGTGCATGCCCATCGTCGCCAAGGGCGCGCGCGTGATCGGCGTGATGGAGATCCTCAACCGCCGGCTTGGCGCGTTCGGCGCCGCCGACGAACGGCGCCTGCACGCGTTTTGCGCGGAGGCGGCGGTGTCGATCCAGAACGCGCAGTTGTTCGAGGAGATCAACGCCGAGCGCAACTACAACGAATCGATCCTGCGCAGCATGAGCAACGCCGTGCTCACGCTCGACGCCGACGGCGTTCTGCGCAAAGTCAACGAAGCGGCCATGCGCATCCTGCGCCGCGGGGAGCGCGAGCTTGTCGGACGCGCGCTCGGCGAGCTTTTTAGCGGACGCAACGCCTGGGTGAACGGGAGTCTGGACAAGGTGCGCGCCGCGGGCAAGACCGACATTACCGTGGATACCGATCTCTTCGTCAACGGCGCGGAAGCGGTTTCGGTGGATCTCACGACCGTGCCGCTCCTGAGCATCAGCGACGAGCCGATCGGCTACATGCTGATGATGGAGGACATCACGCGCGAGAAGCGCATGCGCAACACCCTGTCGCGCTACATGAGCAAAGCGGTGATGGATCAACTGCTCGAGAGCGGCGATGCCGTGCTCGGCGGCATCAGCCGCGAGGTGAGCGTGCTGTTCTCCGATATCCGCGGCTTCACCTCCATCTCCGAGCGCCTCGGCGCCCAGGAAACGGTGGCGCTGCTAAATGAATACTTCACCGACATGGTGGACATCGTTTTCGCCCACGAAGGCGTGCTGGACAAATACATGGGCGACATGATCATGGCGGTGTTCGGTTCGGTGCTGCAAAACGCGGACGACCCGGACAACGCAGTCACCGTCGGCAACAAGATGATGACGGGCCTGCGCGAGTTGAACGCGCGTCTGGCGCTGCGCGGGCGCGAGCCGATCAGAATCGGCGTAGGCATCAGCACCGGCCAGGTGGTGGCGGGCAACATAGGCTCGCCGAAGCGGCTGGAATACACCGTGATCGGCAACCGCGTGAACATTGCCCACCGGCTGGAGGAGGCGAACAAGTTCTACGGCACTTCGATCCTGTTCTGCAGTCAGACCTACGCGCGCATGAAAGAGCGGACCCCGGTGCGCGAAATCGACCTGATCCGGGTGCGCGGCATGGAGACGCCGGTCGCCATTTACGAGGCGATCGGCCATCACACCGAGGATTCCTTCCCGCACCGCGAGGCTGCAGTGGAGGCCTTCAACGCGGGTCTTTCGCGCTATCGCAGGCGCGAGTGGCGCGATGCGGCGCGCAGCTTCAACGACGCGCTCGCCGCCAATCCGAAAGACCAACCGTCCCGGATCTACCTGGAACGCTGCGAGATTTTCGACAGCATACCGCCAGCCCCGGATTGGGACGGCGTGTGGAAAATGCAAGGCAAGTAAGTACATGCCACTAAGGGAAATTCCGGTCGCCGAACTGCAGCTTGGCATGTACGTGTCCAAGCTCGATCGGCCCTGGACCGAAACCCCGTTTGTGTTCCAGGGCTTCATTCTGCGCAACCAGAAGCAGATCGACGTGATGAAGAAGCTTTGCAAGCACGTATTCGTCGATCCGGAGAAAGAGGATTTGTCCGAACTGGAGGCGCACGCCGGAGGCACCGCGGCCAGCATCCGCGGTACGACGGTGTACAAGGAGGCCGCGAGCCTCGATACCGAGTTGCCGCGGGCGCGCAGCGCCATAACGCAAACGGCCAACGTGCTCAAGCAGATTACCCACGCGGTGGAGGCCGGGGGCGCGATCGATAGCGCCAAAGTAAAAGTGGCTGCATCGGATGTAACCGAAAGCGTGGTGCGCAACCCGGACGCGGCGACCTTGCTGGTGCAAATGCAGGAAAAGAGCGGCGAAACCTTCAACCGGGCCATCCACGTATCGGTCATGATGAGCATCTTCGGCCGCTTTCTGCAGCTGCCGCGCGAGAACATCGAACACCTTGGCCTGCTCGGCCTGCTCCAGGATGCGGGCAAGCTGAAGCTTCCGACCGCGCTGCTCAGCAAGCGCGAACCGTTCACTCCGGAAGAGGAGGCCTTGTACCAGACGCATGTCGATCACTCCGTCGAAATCCTGAACCGCACACCAGGCCTGCCGAACGATCTGCCCGGGCTTGCGTCGCTGCACCACGAGCATTTCGACGGCACCGGTTATCCGCGCGGATTGCGCGGCGCGGCGATTGCGCTTCCGGGCATGATCGCCGGAATCGTCGATGCTTTCGACACGCTCATAGCGCCGCCGCCTCACGGGAAACACATGTCGCCTTCGAATGCGCTCAATCTCATCTTCAAGGGGCGCGGCACCCAGTTCCAGCCCGCGCTGGTCGAGCAATTCATTCAGTGCGTCGGCGTGTATCCGGTCGGCAGCGCGGTTGAGCTGAATACCGGTGAAATCGGCATCGTGATCGCGCAGAACCCGTTGCGCCGCCTGCAGCCGCGCGTGATGGTGGTCAAGGACGCGAAGGGGTTCGAGAATCGGCCATACAGGATGCTCGACCTGTCAAAGGAGCCGAAAGCCACGCCTGATGAGGTGTACCGGATCCGCCGCACGCTGGAATACGACGCCATAAAAGTCGACCCGAGGGAGCTGTTCCTTTGAACCCGGCGGACCCGGCCGGACCCGATGCGGGGTCTCCCGGGCCGCCCGTTGCCGCGGACATTCCGTTCATCGACCAGCTGCGCCGCTGCGTCGCCGAACGACAGGCAGACGGGCAGGGCCTCGCTTTGCTCCTTGTGGATTGCGGGCTCGTCGGCCGCGTCGATGTACTGTGGGGCTACCAGGTCGGCGACGCCGTCCACGCCCGGATAGTCGCGAGCTTGCGCGAACAGGTGCTGCGCCCGGGCGACATCATCGGCGAACTCGGGCGCGATGACATAGCCTACGTTCTTTCTGCCATCGAAGGTCCGCAGATGGCATTGCTCGCGGCGGAGAAATTGATGCGCACCGTGAACGCGCCCCTCTGGCTCGGGGAAGAGGAAATCTACGCGTCTCCATCGATCGGGATCGCGGCGTACCAGGGGCAGGGAGCCAATGCCGAGTCGCTGATGCGGCAGGCCAAGAGCGCTTGTGTCGCCGCCCTCGGAATGGCGGATCACATTGCGCTCTACGAGGAAGAGCAGGATTCGCAGGCATCGCGTCTGGTCGAGGAGAGCCGATTGCGTTCTGCAATTGCGGAAGACGCGCTCGAACTCGTGTTTCAGCCGCAGTTTGACCTGCGCTTCGGTCAGATCATGGGTGTGGAGAGCATGCTGCGCTGGCGCGACGGCACGCGCGAGCTGGTGTCCATGCGCGAGGCGATCGCCGCCGCCGAGGCCGGAGGGATGGTTGCCAAGTTGATCTCGTCGGTATTGAACCGGGCGCTGCGCAATTGCTCTGAATTCAGGCAGAAGGCAGGGCTGGATCTGCGTATCGCCGTCAATCTACCGGCACGCTGCTTGTTGCACACGGAGCTCCCCGAACTTGTCGAGCGCGCGTTGCGTACCTGGGCGTTGCGCGCAGGCAGGCTGGTGCTGGAGATAGGGGATATCTCGGTGCTGGAAACCTACCCGGAGGCACAGGCGGCGATCCGGCGATTGCACGAGATGGGAATCAAACTGTCGATCGACGATACACGCGCACCCCTGTCGTCGCTTTTTTGGCTTGCGACGATGCCGTTCAAGGAGTTAAAAATCGACCTGTCCGTCGCCCCCGATTGGATGGCCCATCCGCGCTCCGAGGGGGTGCTTCGATCGCTCATCGAGCTGGCCCACCATCTGGAGCTCGAGGTAGTCGCCTCCGGTATTCAGGACGACGCGGCTGCGGCGCGCCTTACGCAAATGGGCTGCGATTTCATGCAGGCCGATTTCAGGGGCCCGCCGGTTGACCCGGAAGAATTCGTCACTCGATTCGCCGGTTGAACCAGGCTCTGCCCACGCAGAAACGGAGTCCCTGTCGCGGCGTCTTGCCGGTGCAATTTGCGCGACGGCGGGCAAGCGTGGATCATATGGAACCGCACCCACCACTGGAGCATTGCCATGAAGATTGTACTGGTCATTCTGCTCGCCGTTTCCGCCGCGCCCGCCTGGTCGCAGACCGACCCGGCGGCGGACGCCGCCAAGGAGGCCGGCGCCAGCGTCAGCAAGAGCGGGCTCGTGTACAGGTCCCTGAATGACGGCACCGGCGCCAGCCCGGCTGCAATAGATTTGGTGAAGGTTCATTACCGGGGAACGTTTCCGGACGGCAGGGAATTCGACAGCTCCTACAAGCGCGGCAAGCCGGCGGAGTTTCCGCTGAATCGCGTGATCCCGTGCTGGACAGAGGGCGTGCAACGCATGAAGGTCGGAGGCAAGGCAAAGCTCACCTGCCCCCCGTCGATCGCTTATGGCGAGCGCGGCGCCGGCGGCGCGATTCCGCCCAACGCAACATTGCAGTTCGAGATCGAATTGCTGGACATTCCCCGCCGATAAGCCCGGAATCGCGTTGCTGTGACGCCGTCCCGTCAGCGCGCCTGCCGAGCCGCCGGGGACGCGATTTTCAGCAGCCTGCTAGCGAATATGCTTGCGCCGTTGTGCTTCGGATACGAACTCTTCCAGATCGGGATCCAGCGCGTTGCGCGAAGAGACGATTCCGATGGGCTTTCCGTTTTCGATCACCGGTACGTGGCGAAAACCGTTCTCGTGCATCATCAGCAGCGCGTAGCCGAATGACTTGTCCGGATCCACCGTCTGCGGCGCCGTCGTCATCACCTCGGCCAGCACGGTGGTCTGCGTATCGCGCCCTTTTGCGATGACGCGAAATACGGCATCGCGCTCGGTAAAAATTCCGACCAGGCGCTCTTTTTCCACAACCATGACGGCGCCGACGTTTTTCTTCGCCATGAGCTTGGCGGCGTTGCTGACCGTGGTCTCGGGTGGGGCCGTGACAAGCTTCTTGCGCTCCATCACGCTTTTGACCCGTTGACTGAACATGGTGGTCTCCTCCGACCTTGTATTGAAATGTGCGCGCGGCCCGACTTGTCCGGCTTCGCAGCCGCCTCCCGGCATGCGTCGAACCCGGCCCGCAATTTCTTGTCCCATTGCTTATGGCCGGTGCATCGGTGATGTTACCGAGCTTTCAAATCGCTTCATTGACCTATATCAAATGCCGACTGCAACCGGAAAGCGGCGCTGGGCAAGGATCGATTGCGCACCGAGGCAGCGTCTCGGCTTGCGCATTGCGAATCAGGGGAACGATCTGGACAGGTTCTAAGGCATGGCGGAGCGATAGCAGGGTCCGCAACTCGCGGGTGCATCAGCAAGCGATGGACGTTCTTCTTCCCTGTATTGCCGCCTATGCGTCTTTCTTTCTCACCGGCTTGAGCGTGCCCATGCCTTTGGCGACGAGCCCACCGGCCTCGTCGCGCACTTCGGCCTCGCAGAACAAGGTCGATCTGCCGCCGATCACCCAGCCCTCGGCGGTGAGCCGCCCACCCATGCCGGGACTGATGAATTTCGCGTTCATCTCAATTGTCAGGATGCCGCCCGGTGCGCCGCGGAGATGCAATCGTGCGGCCAGGCTCATCGCGCTGTCGAGCATGGTCACGATCACGCCGCCGTGAGCCGCTTTCCAGCTGTTGCGGAACGCCGGTTTGATTTCCAGAGCGAGCAGGGCGCGCCCTTCGTCCGGGACGCGCTCGATACCCAGGTGATCAATGAACGGAAGCGGTGTTCCGTATTCTTTGCTCAGGCTCAACTTCATTCGGTCGTATGCGCTCGGTTCGGCGCGCAATCGGTGGTCGCGTTTGGTTTGCAGCGCATTATTGGCACAAGCCTTTAAGCAGCCCGCGCAAGGGGTGCGCGCGGGCGGTCGTATACTCTGGCGGTCCTATATGATACTGGCGCCGCCGTCCACGGCGACGATCTGCCCCGTAATGTGGGCGCAGGCGTCGGAGGCGAACAACGCCGCCAGGCCCTTCAGATCCTCCTCACCGCCCAGGCGGGAGAGCGGCGTCTGCGCAATCGCGGCGTCGCCGATCTGCCCCAGGATGAACTTGGTCATTTTCGAGGGGAAGAATCCCGGCGCGATGGCGTTCACCGTGATGTTGTACTGCCCCCATTCGGCGGCGAGCGCGCGCGTCATGTTTACGACGGCGCCCTTGCTGGTGTTGTAGGCCAGTGATTTCTGCAGGCGCGCATCGTTGCCGAGCAGTCCGGCGATGGACGCGACGTTCACGATGCGGCCGTAGCGCCGCGGGATCATCGACAGCTTGCCGACGAGTTGCGTGGTCAGGAACAGGCCGGTGACATTGAGGTCCATGACCTTTTGCCACGCCTCCAGCGGATGGTCCTCGGCCGGTGCGCCCCAGGTGGTGCCGGCATTGTTGATGAGGATATCGATCTGCCCGTAATGCTTCACGATCTGCTCGATTACCGGCTGGATGCTGGCGGCCTTGCTGTGGTCGCAGGGCAGGGTGAATACCTGCAGGTGCATGCGCTCGAGATGCTCCTTCGCCTGCGCCAGTTCGTCGGCCTTGCGCGCGGTGAGCGCGAGCATGGCGCCCAACTCGCCCAGGGCCTCGGCGATCTGCAGTCCCAGGCCGCGCGAGCCGCCGGTGACCAGCGCCACCTTGCCGGTCAGATCCATCAGTTTTTTGAGGCTCATCGGGAGATTCTCCTTAGTGCATTTCGGTAACGCGGCATGGACACGCCGGTGTGTTCGGCCAAAATCACTCGCCGTCGTTATTCAATAATGGCGACCACTTCGCCCTCGCCGACCACCTCGCCTTCCTTGAAGTAGATCTCGACCACGATGCCCGCGCGCGGGGCGGTCACCGGGATTTCCATTTTCATCGACTCGAGGATGAGGATCGTATCCTCCTGCGCGACCTTGGCGCCCGCCGCGGCTTCTATTTTCCAGACCTTGCCGGCGATGTCGCTGACTACTTTCGTGCGTGCCATGTCCGCCCTTTTTCAGATGCAGAGCGGCCCGGCCTTGGCGGCGCCACTGCGATCAAATCAAACGACTTCGAACAGGCCTGCCGCCCCCTGGCCGCCGCCGATGCACATGGTGACGACGACGTACTTTGCGCCGCGGCGCTTGCCTTCGATCAGCGCGTGGCCGGTGAGCCGCGCGCCGGACATGCCGTAGGGATGGCCGACGGCGATGGCGCCGCCGTTGACGTTGAGCCGGTCATCGGGAAGTCCGAGCTTGTCGCGGCAGTAGATCACCTGCACCGCGAAAGCCTCGTTCAGTTCCCACAGGCCGATGTCTTCGAGCTTGATGCCGGTGCGCTTGAGCAGCTTCGGAATGGCAAACACCGGGCCGATGCCCATTTCATCGGGTTCGCACCCGGCCACGGCGAAGCCGCGGAATATGCCCAGGGGCTTGAGGCCTTTCTTCTCGGCAACTTTGGCGTTCATCACCACCACCGCGGAAGCGCCGTCGGAGAACTGGCTGGCGTTGCCGGCGGAGATTACGCCGTCCGGGAACACCGGCTTGATCTTGGACACGCCTTCGTAAGTGGTATCGGCGCGTATGCCCTCATCCTTGTTCAAGGTCACTTCGCGGGTCAATAGCATGCCGCTGTCCTTGTCGGCCACGCCCATGATGGTGGTGAATGGCACGAGCTCGTCCGCGAACTTGCCTTCGGCCTGACCCTTGGCCGCGCGCTGCTGGCTGCGCGCGCCGTATTCGTCCTGTTTTTCGCGCGGGATCTTATAGCGTTTGGCCACCTGCTCGGCGGTCTGCAGCATGGTCCAGTAGATTTCAGGCTTGTTCTGCTTCAACCACACCTCATTGATCATGTGGCGGTTCGCTTCGTTCTGCACGCAGGAGATCGCCTCCAGTCCGCCGGCCACGAAAATGTCGCCCTCGTCGGCAATGACGCGTTGCGAAGCCATGGCAATGGTCTGCAGGCCGGAGGAGCAAAAGCGGTTCACGGTGGCGCCGGCGGTGGTCACCGGACAGCCGGCGCGCAGCGCGATCTGCCGGGCGATGTTGGCCCCGGTCGCGCCCTCGGGCGTGGCGCAACCCATGAGCACGTCCTCGACTTCGGCCGGGTCGATCTTGGCGCGTTCGATGGCGTGCTTGACCACGTGCCCGCCCATGGTGGCGCCGTGGGTCATGTTGAGGGCGCCGCGCCAGGACTTGGCGAGGCCGGTGCGTGCGGTGGAAACGATTACGGCGTCGGTCATGATGATCTCCTGAAATTGTTCTCACATGCGGTGTATCGAGTACTGTTGCATGCCACAAAAACCTTGCGCGCTGCGCGCGCCAACCGTGTTTTTGGTACGGATAAAAAGCGCATCCGCGCCAAAAACACGGTTCTGGACAAAAGCAAGGACGGTTTGGGTCTGCTTCTATACAAGATCGTCGATTGCGTGCGGACGGGTTTATCGTCCGTGCGCAATCGACGATCCGCGCGGACGGTTTTTCGTCCGCGCAAAATCCCGGCCGTGCAACAAGGATGGAGGCGATTCAAAGCGCCACGCACGGCGCAGCTCAATTGAAGGTCTTGCCTTCGGCTGCCAGCTTCGCCAGCAGGGGTGCGGGTTTCCAGAATTCGCCGTGGCGGCCCTTGGCATATTTTTCCATCGCCGCGACCACGTTCATGAGGCCTATGGTGTCGGCATACAACATCGGGCCGCCGCGATGCAGCGGGAACCCGTAGCCGGTGAGATACACCATGTCCACGTCGGACGCCCGTTGCGCGATGCCTTCCTCGAGGATGTAGGCGGCTTCGTTGACCATCGAGTAGACCAGGCGCTCGACGATTTCCTGGTCGCTGACCTTGCGCCGCTCCACGCCGATGTCCTTGGAGTGCTTGATGATCATGTCGCATACGAGCTGCGACGGATAGGGCTTGCGGTCGCCCGGCTTGTAGTCGTACCAGCCGGCGCTGGTCTTCTGGCCGTAGCGACCCAGTTCGCACAGCAAATCCGCGGTCTTGGAATATTTCATGTCCGGGCGCTCGGCGTAGCGGCGCTTGCGGATGGCCCAGCCGATGTCGTTGCCGGCCATGTCGCCCATGCGGAACGGGCCCATGGCGAAGCCGAACTTTTCGATCGCCTTGTCCACCTGCTCCGGCAGGCAGCCCGCCTCGAGCAGAAATCCGGCCTGGCGCGAATACTGCTCGATCATGCGGTTGCCGATGAAGCCGTCGCACACGCCCGAGACCACGCCGGTCTTCTTGATTTTCTTCGACAACGCCATGGTGGTGGCGAGCACGTCCTTGGCGGTCTTCGCGCCGCGCACGATTTCCAGCAGCTTCATCACATTGGCCGGACTGAAAAAGTGCGTGCCGATCACGTCCTGCGGGCGCTTGGTGAATGCGGCGATCTTGTTCACGTCCAGGGTCGAAGTGTTGGAGGCGAGGATGGCACCGGGCTTCATCACCTCGTCCAGCTTCTTGAACACTTTCTCCTTCACGCCCATTTCCTCGAACACCGCCTCGATCACGATGTCGGCGTCCTTGATGTCGTCGTAGGACAGTGTGCCTTTGATAAGGCCGATGCGCTCGTCGAACTTCTGCTGCGTCAGCCGGCCCTTCTTCATCGTGTTCTCGTAGTTCTTGCGCACCGTGGCGAGGCCCTTGTCCAGCGCTTCCTGCTTCATCTCCAGCAAGGTGACCGGAATGCCGGCATTGGCGAAGTTCATGGCAATGCCGCCGCCCATGGTGCCGGCGCCGATGATCGCGGCCGACTTGACCGGCCGCTTGGGCGTGTCCTCGGGCACGTCGGGAATCTTGGAAGCCGCGCGCTCGCCGAAGAAGAAATGGCGCAGCGCCTTGCTCTCCGTGGTCTGCATCAGGGCGAGGAAATTCTCCCGCTCGACCTTCAGGCCATCCTCGAATTTCATGCTGGCCGCGGCGGCCACGCAGTCGATGCACTTCAATGGCGCCGGGAAATTCTTCGCCATCGCGCCGACGGTGTTGCGCGCGAACTGGAAGAAGGCCTGGTGGTTGGGATAGTCGACCTTGATGTCGCGCACCTTGGGCAGCGGTCGGGCAGCGGAAACCTTGTTGGCGAAGGCGATGGCGCCGGCCATCAAGTCGCCTTCGATCATCTGGTCGAAGAGCTTGGTCCCGGCGAGCTTTTCCGACATTACAGGATTGCCGGAAACGATCATGTTCAGCGCGGTTTCCACCCCGACCACTCGCGGCAGGCGCTGGGTGCCGCCTGCGCCTGGCAGCAGCCCGAGCTTCACCTCGGGCAGCGCGATTTGCGCACCAGGGGACGCCACGCGGTAATGACAGCCCAGGGCCAATTCGAGGCCCCCGCCCATGGCGACCGAATGCACGGCGGCGATTACCGGCTTGTCGGCCGCCTCGAGGGCGGCGATGACCGTGTGCAGGTTCGGTTCGGCGCCGCTCTTCGGAGAGTTGAATTCCTTGATGTCGGCGCCGCCGGAAAAGGCCTTGCCGGCGCCGGTGATCACGATCGATTTGACCGCGCCGTCGGCCAGTGCTTTTTTCAGGCCGTCGAAAATGCCCGAACGGGTCGCATGGCCGAGGCCGTTGACCGGCGGGTTGTTCAGGGTGATGACGGCGACGCCGCCTTTGACTTCATAATTAGCGCTCATTGAAACTCTCCAACGAAGATTGATTGCAAAGGACGCAAAGGGAAAGCATGTTTTGATTCGGACCGCTGTCTGGCCTGGGAAAGTTGCGTTTCAGCCTGATGAAGAGAGGGAACTGGCTAGCGTCCGTTGCGGCGAAGATCGGATAATCAAACCTCCAGCCACTCCTTGCGAATTGTACTATTTTCCCGCAGCTCCTGCGGTGTGCCCTCGAACACGATGTGGCCGTGTCCCATGACGTACAGTCGCTGGGAAATATTGAGCGCGATCGCCAGCTTCTGCTCCACCAGCAGGATGGACACGCCGCGGTTCTTGATTTCGTTGAACAGTTCGGCCACCAGCTCGACGATCTTGGGCGCCAGGCCTTCGGTGGGTTCGTCGATCATGATCAGGTCCGGGTCTCCCATCAGCGTGCGGCAAAGCGTCAGCATCTGCTGCTCGCCGCCGGATATCATGCCGGCCTCGACCTTGGCCCGTTCCTGCAGGCGCGGAAACAGGCGGTACATGTCGTCGATGGCCCAGCGCGCGGCTTTGTCGGGCTTCGCGCCCTTCATGCCGAGGATCAGATTCTGCTCGACCGTGAGCGTGGGAAAGATGTCGCGGTTCTCCGGCACGTAGCCCAGGCCCCGGTGCGCGATCTGGTAGGCCTTGAGTCCCAGCATCTGCTCCTGCTTGAACAGCACCGATCCCTCGGCATCGACCTGGCCCATGACGGCCTTGATGGTGGTGGATCGGCCCACGCCGTTCCTGCCCAGCAGGCTGACGATCTCGCTCCGGCCCACCTGCAAATGCACGCCGTGCAGGATGTGGCTCTTGCCGTAATAGGCGTGCAGGTCTTTGACTTGCAGCATATCAGTGCGCCTCAGTACCCAAGTACGCCTCCTGAACTGCCTTGTTGCCGCGGATGTTCTCGGGCACGTCACTGGCGATGATTTCGCCGTAGACCAGCACCGATATCCGGTCGGCGAGATTGAACACCACGCCCATATCGTGCTCGACCATGATCAGGGTCTTGCCCTGGCTCACTTTGCGGATCAGTTCGACCGCATCGGCGGTCTCGGAGCGGCTCATGCCGGCGGTGGGTTCGTCCAGCAGGATCACCTCGGCGCCGCCGGCGATGGTGACGCCGATTTCCAGCGCCCGCTGTTCGGCGTAGGAGAGCACCCCGGCAAAAGTATCGCGGCGCCGCTTCAGCCCGATCGATTCCATCACCTCTTCGGCATGCAGGTTGGCGTCCTTCAGTCCGCCCAGGCGGTGCCAGAAGGAATACTTGTAGCCGAGCGACCAGAGCACGGCGCAGCGGATGTTCTCGAACACCGACATCCGCTGGAAGATGTTGGTGACCTGGAAGCTGCGCGACAGGCCTTTGCGGTTGATCTCGAATGGTTTCAGACCGGTGACGCTCTCGCCGTTGAGCAGGATATCGCCGCCCGTCACCGGGTAGCGGCCGCTGATCAGGTTGAACAGCGTGGACTTGCCCGCGCCGTTGGGGCCGATGATGGCGTGGCGCTCGCCGCGGGGGACGGCAAGATCGACGCCGCGGATGATGACGGTGTTGCCGAAGTTCTTCATCACCGCCTTCAGTTCGATCGCGGTGCTCATGCCGCCGCCTCCGATCCGCAGCCGTGGATTGGACCATGGTGATGTCGGCGTCCGTCGGCAATCGCGGTCGGTCGCATCCCCGCTTCGCGTGGCCCCTGCTCCCTGCTCATGCCGCCGCCTCCGATCCGCAGCCGTGGATTGGACCATGGTGATGTCGGCGTCCGTCGGCAATCGCGGTCGGTCGCATCCCCGCTTCGCGTGGCCCCTGCTCCCTGCTCATGCCGCCGCCTCCGATCCGCAGCCGTGGATTGGACCATGGTGATGTCGGCGTCCGTCGGCAATCGCGGTCGGTCGCATCCCCGCTTCGCGTGGCCCCTGCTCCCTGCTCATGCCGACTGCTTTTGCAGAACGTGGAGGATGTCGCTCCAGGCGCGGCCGACCGCGTTCCAGGCGAATCGCGAAATGATGAATCCGCCGACGAGCAGGACCGTGGCGACGGCCCAGGGCTCGGCGTCGGTGACGTTGAATGCGAATCCGAACAGCTTCATCGCTGGATTGGTGCCGGCCTCGAGCGAATAGTGATAGGTGATTTCGACCATGCTCACCAGGCCGGCGAGCAGCACCAGGCCGGTGGCGAGGGCGGCGGCGTAAGGCCGCCACAGGCGGCGCATCAGCCGCGCCTTGATCACCGGAACGTGCATCACGATCAGGCTGGCGAACCCGCCTGGGGCGTACAGCACTATCAGGAGGAACAGCAGCCCGAGATAGAACGCCCAAGCCTGGGTCACGCCACCCACTGCGGTCACCATGGTGAAGAACACGATGCTGCCGATCACGGGGCCGAAGAAGAAACCCGCGCCGCCGATGAAGGTGGCGATCAGTACGCCGGCCGAGCGCAATGCGCCCACGTTCTCGGCGGTCACGATTTCGTAGTTGATGCAACTCAGTCCTCCGGCGATGCCGGCAAAAAAGCCCGACAGCACCAGCGTGAGAAAGCGCACCATATGCGTGTCGTAGCCGACGAATTCGGCGCGCTCCGGATTGTCGCGCACGGCATTGGCCATGCGCCCCAGCGGGGTCTGGGTCCAGGCGAACATCGCCACCATGCATACCAGCGCCCAGCCGACGATCAGGTAATACACCTGGATCGCCGGTCCGTAGCTAATGCCGAGGAACGGATTGCCGATGACGCGGTTTGTGGAGATACCGGCCTCACCGCCAAAAAAGCCCGCGAACATGAGCGAGCACGCGAACACCATTTCGCCGATGCCGAGTGAAATCATGGCGAAGGTGGTGCCGGATTTCTTGGTCGTGACATAGCCGAAAATGACGCCGAAGAACGCGCCCGCCAGACCGCCGATCAGCGGCGTCAGCGTCACCGGAAAATAAAAGCTGCCTTTGGTGATCAGGTTGATCGCATGCACGGTGAAATAGGCGCCCAGGCCGGAATACACCGCGTGGCCAAAGGAAAGCATGCCGCCCTGACCGAGCAGCATGTTGTAGGACAGCGCGAAAATGATGCCGACGCCGATCTGGCTCATCAGCGTGAGCGTGAAACCCTCGGTGAAAATGAGAGGCAGCACGATCATTACCAGGGCGGTGCTGCTCCAGACGATCCAGCGGCCAAGGTTGAGCGGTCTGTATTTCAGCGTTGCCATCGATCGCGGGTCCTGCGCCTAGCCTTCTCGCGTGCCCATGATGCCCTTGGGCCGGAAAATTAGCATCAGCACCATCAGCAAATAGGGCAGAACCGGCGCCGTCTGCGAGATGGTGAGACTCCATAGCGCGGCGAACGGCGCGTCCGGGCCGATTGCGATGCCAAGTTTGGCGAACAGATCGACGACGGAGTAATCGAGAGCGACCGAGAAGGTCTGCAGTACGCCGATCAACAGCGAAGCGAGGAAGGCGCCTGCGAGCGAGCCCATGCCGCCCACCACGACGACCACGAACACAATCGGCCCGACCGCCGCGGCCATCCCGGGTTCGGTTATGAACGCGTTACCGCCGATCACGCCGGCGAGCCCGGCCAGCGCAGAGCCGCCGCCGAATACCAGCATGAACACGCGCGGCACGTTGTGGCCCAGAGTTTCCACCGTCTGCGGATGCGTCAGCGCCGCCTGGATTACCAGGCCGATGCGACTGCGCGTCAGCGTGAGATAAATGCCGATCAGCATGCTCACCGACACCGCCATCATGAACACCCGGTAGATCGGGTAGTCGGTCGAAAACAGGGTAAATGCCGCGCCGTCGAGAGAGGGCGGCACCCCATAGGGAACCGACGAGCGCCCCCAGATCAGGTGTACCGCCTCTTCGATCAAATAGGCGAGGCCAAAAGTGAACAGCAGTTCTGCCACGTGGCCGAACTTGTGCACTGTGCGCAAGCCATAGCGTTCGACCACCATGCCGAACGCGCCCACCAGCAGCGGCGCGACTGCCAGCGCCGGCCAGAAGCCGAGCCAGCCGCTGATCTGATAGGCGAAATAGGCGCCGATCATGTAGAAGCTCGCGTGCGCGAAATTGAGCACGCCCATCATGCTGAATATGATGGTGAGTCCCGATGAAAGCATGAACAGCAGCAGCCCGTAGGAAAGGCTGTTCAACATCGAGATCAGGAAGAATTCCATGCTGCGGGATTCAGAGGCCTGGTTTCAGAAAAAATCAAACCGCACAAACAACGGCCGGGCACGCGCCCGGCCGTCGGTTCAGCTATAGCGCAGGGCTGCTCAGGGCCGCTTCATCTGGCAGGAGGTCGGCTGGGCGGTGACGTAGGCCTCGATGCGGGCGTCGGTCTTGAAGCCGTAGCCGGTGTCTTCCAGGTCGTACTTGACCTCCGCGTCCTTGCCCTTGAACTTGGCCGTCTTCGAGTCCTTAGGGTTATGGTAGGCCTTGGCCACCGTCGAAATGTACAGCGGCTGGATCAGTTGGTGGTCGGTGGCGCGCATTTCGACTTCACCCGTGTCGGCCTGGTATTTCATGCCTTCGAGCTTGTACGCAATGGCTTTGGGATCGATCGATTTGGCTGCCTTGATCGCATCGGCCAGCATGTACATCTGGTTATTGATGCGCAGGTAGTAGAACGTCAAATGCGCGGGCGGGCCGCCGAATTTGGCGTTCCACGCGTTGGCGAACTTCTCGGTCTTGTTGGGTTTGATGTTGGCGTGCCACTCGGTGATCTGCTTCACCTTGCCTTCGCCTGCTTCGCCGATCGCGGGCATCACGCCCAGGCCGCCGAAGTAATAGGTATAGAACGTCGTATCCAGGCCGGCGTCCTTCGCCGCCTTCACCAACAGAGAGGCGTCGTTACCCCAGTTGCCGCTAATAACCACGTCGGCTTTCGCGGCCTTGATCTTCGCGACATAGGGAGCGAAGTCCTTTACCTGGCCGATCGGGTGCAAATCGTCGCCGACGATCTTGATGTCTGGGCGTTTCCTCGCAAGGTACTCCTTTGCCGCCTTGGTCACCGCATGGCCGAAGGAATAGTTCTGGTTGATCAGATAGACGCTCTTGATTTTCGGATCTCTGGCCATGTAGTCGGTCATGGCCTCCATTTTCATGTCGCTATTGGCGTCGAAGCGGAAGTGCCAGAAGCTGCATTTCGAGTTGGTGAAGTCCGGATCCACCGCGGCGTAGTTCAGGTACAGAATGGATTTGTCAGGATTGCGCTCGTTGTGCTTGTTCACCGCGTCGATGAGGACACCGGCGACGCCGGAACTATTGCCCTGGGTGATGACGCGGATGCCGCTGTCGATCACCTTCTTCAGCACGTTCAGGCTCTCCTGCGGGCTCACCTTGTTGTCGAAGGGCACGATTTCCAGTTTCGGTCCGCCGGTGAGGTTGCGTTTGTTGACGTCCTCGGCCACGAACTGGAACTGCTTCAGCCCGGCCTCGCCGACGTTGGCGAATGCGCCCGACAGCGGGTCGATGTAGGCGATCTTGAGTGTTTGCGCATAAGCTGAGCCTGCAAACAAGGCCGAAACCAGGAAAAGAGCCGCATGGGCGCGTTTGAGAGTGAACATACATCCTCCTTAAATGGAGCCCCCGGGAAGGAGGCGCTGATTGCCTTACTGCTGGATTTTAGTGTTGCCCACCCGGCACGCACCGCTGCAATTCCCACCACAGCGAGGGCAGGGCAAGCCTAAAGTGTCGTACAGGAGGTTACAGGATGTTTTGACGCAGATCAATTGTTCCCGGAGTGTGGCAACGCTTTCGCTTGCCCGAGAACAGGGCGCATGGCAGTATGAGCGCAAATCCGACGCCAACGCTTCGCGCCCGCCGCCGGGGCGACACTACATGCCAGAGGAACCCATGGATCCCAAGTCGGCTTACCTTTCCCGGCCTTGGTTGAAGTTCTACGAGCCGGGCGTGCCGGCCGAACTCGACGTGCCGCTGAAATCGGTGCCGCAGGCCTTCGACGAAGCAACGGCCAAGTTCGGCGCCAAGGCCGCTTTGGTGTTCTACGGGCGCGAGATCAGTTTCCGCGAATTGCGCGAACACACCGACCGCCTCGCCGGCGCGCTCGCCGGCCTCGGACTGAAGAAGGGCGATCGGGTCGCGCTGTATCTGCTCAACAGCCCGCAGTTCGTCATCGCCTATTTCGCGGTGCTCAAGCTCGGCTGCACCGTCACCCCCATCAGCCCGGTCTACACCAGCCACGAAGTCAAGTTCCAGTTGGAGAACAGCGGCGCGCGCGTCGTGATCTGCCAGGACATCCTGTTCGACAAAGTGGAGAAGTCGGGCGCGGCGCTCGACCACATCATCGTCACCAGCGTGAGCGAATACCTGCCGGCGCTGAAGAAATTGCTGGGCAAGACTTTCCTCGGCAAGATCTTCGGCGACATCAAGATCGGCACGCCGGTCATCCCCAAGCGCGGCAACGTGCATCAGTTCCAGGACCTGCTCGCGCAGCCTTCCGCGAGCCTGCCTGTCGTCAGCATAGACCCCAAAGTCGATATCGCCGCGCTGCCGTATACCGGCGGCACCACCGGCAATCCCAAGGGCGTGATGCTGACGCATTACAGCTTGATCGCGGCGCAGGTCTCGGGTCAGGCCGCCTTTCCCGGCTTTAAGGAAGGCAAGGAGGTGATCATCGCCTTCCTGCCGTTTTTCCATATTTACGGCCAGGTGGTCCTGATGCTGGGCGGCCTGACACAGGGGCACACCCTAGTGCTGTTCACCACGCCCGACACCGAGGGCATCCTCGAGGCGATGGAAAGGTACAAGGCCACGGTGTTCTATGGCGTGCCGACGCTGTACGAGTATCTAAAGGACCACAAGGACACCAACAAGGTCAACTGGAAACGGCTGAAAATGGTTCTCTCCGGCGCCGATACGCTGCACGAATCGACCATGAGCGACTGGGCAAAGCGCACCGGATCGTCCATCACCGAGGGCTACGGCCTGTCCGAAACCTGCGCGGCGAGCCATGTCAATCCGCTCAGCCGCACCAAGCCCGGGTCGTTCGGCTTGCCGATCCCGAACATGATGGCGGCGGTGATCGAACCCGAAGGGAGCGCGTTCGTCCCGGTGGGGGAGACCGGCGAGCTGATCCTCAAAGGACCCAATATCATGCTCGGCTACTGGAACAAACCGGAGGAATCGAACAAGGTATTCCTCGATATCGACGGCGAGCGCTGGATGCGCACCGGCGACATCGTGCGCATGGACGAGGAGGGTTACTTCCACTTCTTCGACCGCAGCAAGGACTTGATCAAATACAAAGGCTACTCGGTGTTCGCCAAGGACATCGAGGACGTTCTCTACGCGCACGAAAACATCAAGGCTGCGGGCGTGATCGGCGTGCCCGACCCCGCCGTCGGCCAGAAAATCAAGGCCATCGTGGTGCTGCAACCGGAAGCGCGCGGCAAGCTGTCCGAAGAGGACGTGCTCGCCTATTGCCGGGAAAATCTGGCCGGCTACAAGGTGCCGCACATCATCGAATTCCGCGGTGAGCTGCCCAAGACCGACGTGGGCAAGGTGTCGCGGCGCGAGCTGCGCGACGAACATGCGGCTTGAGACGACCATCGCGTGAGTCTTCCGTTTTTCCGGGTCGAGAACCTGACCAAGCGCTTCGGCGGCCTGGTCGCGGTCAACAATGTCTCGTTCGAACTGCGCCGCGACGAGATCGTCGGCATCATCGGTCCCAATGGCGCCGGCAAGACGACGCTGTTGCGCCTGATCACCAAGATACTCAAGCCCGATTCGGGCAGCATCGTCTTCAACGGCGAGGAGATCAGCGGCCTCAAGCCCTGGGACGTGGTCAACCGCGGCATCGCCGGCACTTTTCAGAATACGCGCCCGTTCCGCCACCTGCCGATCATCGCCAACGTGATGGTGCCCTGCCTCAACCCGCGCTCGCAGCACCGCGGCGAGTGGGTGAAGCGCATCGAGGCGAAGGCCATGGACGCGCTCGAGTTCGTCGGCATCTCCGACCTCGCGCTGGAGCCGGCCTCGGCCCTGTCGCAGGGAGATCTGAAGCGCCTCGAAGTGGCGCGCGCGATCGCCTCCGAACCGGAGCTGCTGCTCCTGGATGAGCCGCTCGGGGGCCTGAGCCCGACCGAGTCCGAGCTGCTGGTGAAGTCGATCCGGCGCCTGCACAAGGGCGGACGCTTCGGGCGGCTGCATTCGGAGGGGCCGGCGGTGCTCATGATCGAACACAAGCTGAAAGAGCTGATGTCCATCGCCGATCGCGTCATCGTCATCGATTACGGCGAGAAGATCGCCGACGGCCCGCCGGCTGAAGTGGTGAAAGACCCGCGCGTGATCGAAGCCTATCTGGGGACCGAGCATGCCGCTGCTTGAAGTATCCGGCCTGTCGGTGCGCTACGACAAGGCGCAACTGCTCAATGCTTTGTCGATCAGCGTCAACGACGGCGAACTGGTGGGCGTGGTCGGCCCCAACGGCGCCGGCAAGTCCACCATGCTGCGCGCCATCTCCGGCCTGGTGCAATGGGAGGCACAGACCAAGCGCGGCACCACCGGCGACATCACCGTCGAGGGCTCGGTCAAATTCAACGGCGAGGCAATCGAGACATTGCCGGCGCACGAAATTCGCCAACGCGGCCTGGTGCTGTGCCCGGAGCGGCGGCGTCCGTTCAGGGAACTTACGGTGCTGGAAAACCTCCTCGCCGGCGGCTATCTCGCCGGGAGCCGCGCGGAGCTGGAACAAAACCTGGAGCGCTGCTATCAGCTGTTCCCTCGGCTGAAGGAACGGAGCGGCCAGGTTGCCGGCACCCTTTCCGGCGGCGAACAGCAGATGCTCTCGACGGCGCGCGCCCTCATGTTCAAGGCGAAGCTGCTGTGCATCGACGAACCGTCACTCGGTCTGGCGCCGAAAATCCGGCAGGAGCTGTTCGCCGCCATCCGCAGCATTCACCAAAGCGGCATTCCGGTGCTGCTGGTGGAGCAGGAAGTGGGCACGGTGTTCCAGATGGCCGACCGCAATTACGTGCTGTCGCAAGGCAAGATCATCGCCGAGGGCTCGGGCCAGCAATTGATGGCGGATGAATCCCTGCGCGCGGGCTATCTCGGCATGTAGGCTGCGTCGTCGATCCTTTATATAACCGCACGCGGCATTTGCTGTTAACCAGAACCGTGGTTTCCGTACGGATGCGCTTTCCATCCGTACGGAAACCACGGTTGGCGCGCGGAGCGCGCAATGGTCGGGCGGTGACATCGGTAGACGCGGGAGGATACTTCGAACTGTATCGCTTGAGCTTGCGCGGACGGCGGCCCGTCCGCGCGGATCACCGATCGCGCGCGGATGAAAAGCGTATCCGCGCGCAATCGGCGATCGTGTAGAAAGCCCTAAACTGTCTTGGTGTTTTCCAGAACCGTGTTTTCTGTAAACACGGTTGGCGCGCGGAGCGTGCAATATTCGCGCGCTGACATTGGTAGATGTAACGGAATACTTCGATCAGCGGTGACAGGGCTGGCGCGGACGGCGGCCCGTCCGCGCGGATCACCGATTCCGCACGGACGATGAACCCGTCCGTGCGGAATCGGTGATCGTGGACAAAACCGGGCCGTCTTGGCGTTAGCTCTAGCGCAGCTCGGCGCCGCACAGACGGCACTGGTGCCGCGTGAAACCGCTCCGGTTCTTGCAGCGCGGGCATACCAGCTCGATCTTGTCGCGGATCCAGGGCGTGAGTCCCTGCGGCATGAACAGCAGAACGAGCAGCACGATCACGGCGAACATCAGCAGGCGGATTTCCTTGAATACTTCGAAATTAGCGAGGATTTCGGTGAGCGGATAGAGAATGAACACCGCCAATACCGGCCCGTAGATCGTCGCTATACCTCCGAAAATACCCCAGATTACGACCTGAAACGACAGCGCCACCTCCAGCGATGAGGGGCCGGCGACGCGCATGAAGTGCGCGAACAGCGCCCCGGAAAGTCCGGCGAACAGCCCGGACAGCGTGAAGGCCAGCAGCTTGTAGCGCGTGGTATTGATGCCGGACGCGCGGCAAGCCACTTCGTCTTCGCGTATGGCGTGAAAAATCAGGCCGGTGTGCGAATCGCCTATTTTCCAAATGGCGAAGCACAGCACCAGCATCAGCACCACCGCGACGTAATAATTGCCGACCGTCCCGACGATGACGCGCGTGAGCCCGGAGACGCCCAGCTCGCCGCCGGAAAAATCCGGAAAGGCGAACAGCAGGCCGGTCAGAATCAGCGGAAACGCGAGCGTGGCAAGCGACAAGTAGGAACCGCGCAGCCGCAAGCAGGGAATGCCGACGAGGTAACCCGCTAACATGGCTGCCATAGCACCGATGGGCACAGTGAACCCCGGCGCCCAGCCCAGGTGGTGCGATAGCAGCGCCGATGTGTAGGCGCCGATGCCAAAGAACAGGGCATGGCCGAAATTCACCTGGCCGGTGAAACCGGCAAGCAGATCCCAGCTCGCGGCAAAAATCGCAAAAATCGCCGTCATGGTGATGATCCGCAACACGTAAGGATCGTCGTATGCGAGCGGTAACAGCAGCAGCGCGATGGTGGCAATCAGCACAAAGCTGCGACTGGGGAGCACCAGCACTTCGTGCCGCAACTGCGCCCATAGCCATTGCGGCAAAGCCAAAAGCCCTTTCACCGTTCCTCCTCGAACACCACGCCGAACAGGCCTTCGGGCCGGATCAGCAACACCAGAACCATGATCGACAGCGCCACCGCGCCTTTGAGGTAGGAACCTGAAGGAACACTGAATACGGTGATGGCCTCGACGTAACCGATAATGAAGGCGCCGATCAGACTGCCCTTCAGGCTGCCCAGGCCGCCCAGCACCACGATTGCGAGCATGGTCACCAGCGGCGACAGCCACATCAACGGATCGACCACGAATACGGGCGCCACCACCACGCCGGCGATCGCGGCCAGCCCGACGGAGATGCCCACGGTGTACATAGCCACGCGATTGACATTCATGCCCATGAGATTGGCGATTTCCTGGTCGTTGGCCGACGCGCGTATCGCCAAACCGAGCCGCGTGCGATTGAGCAGGTACCAGGTCGCGACCAGAGTAACCGCTACGACGACGAGGATGATCAGGCGTTGGTAGGATACACGCACGCCGATGATCGAGGTGACGCCTTCGACCGCGTTGGGAATGCCAAGGAAATGGCCACCGAAGGACACCAGCAGGCTTTCCTGGAAGATCAGCGCCAGCGCGATGGTGGCGATCAGCACCGCCGACTCGTGCTGCCGCACCGGTTCGATGACCAGCTTGTAGCAGACGAGAGACAGGGCCACCACCGCGACCACGGCCAGCGGAATGGCCAGGACCAGCGGCACCCCGCCTATGACCAGCATGCCGTAAAGCGCGTAGGAGGCGAGCATATAGAAGGCCGTATGCGCGATGTTGACGATGCGCGCGACGCCGAAAATGAGCGAAAAACCAATTGCGAGCAGCGCGTACACGCCGCTATTGATCAGCCCGCTGACTAAAATGTCCTGAAACATGGTCGGATCTCCCTCTGTCCTGAGACAGAGGGAGACCGCGGAGATGACCAGCTACTGCTTGGGCATCTTGAACGGTTTCATGCCTTTGATTTGCGGCGGCCAGAACGCCACCTTCTGACCGTCCTGCCACTGCACCCCGATGCCTGCGGTCTTGCCCACCGCCCAGATCAGATCGTGGTTCTTGTCCCAGCTGGCGGTGGAGCCGGCGCCAACGTGCTCCATTTTCTCGATTACCGGCACCAGCTTGTTGGCATCGATAGTACCCGTTTGCTCGATCGCGGCCTTGAGTATGAAGATCGCATCGTAAGTCGCGGCATTGTAGGTCGGCGCTTTCTTGTAACGTTCCTTGAACGCCTTCACGAACGGGATCATTTTCGGGGTCATTTCGACCTCGGCGTAGGTATCCAGGGTGGCGACGTAGTTGCCCTTGCCGGCGGTGGCTTGCCAAAAGCCGTCTTTTTGCGCCTCGACGTTGATGCCGAATGCGATCGCGGGCAATTGCAACTCGCCCATTTGCCGTCCCATCACGATACCCATCGGACCGGATATCAAAGTGAACACGATGTCCGCGCCGCTGCGTTTGATCGCCGAAAGTTCGGCGGTAACGTCGGTCGCGATCGGCGAGGGCTGCCAGGTGCCCACCACTTCCATGTTCATTTTCGGCAGATTGGCCTGCACCGCCTTCACGATCGACTCGGTCCACGCCGCTTTTTCTGAAAGGATCGCCACCTTGGGTATCTCCTTCTTCAATTCGGTGCGGATCTGGGCACCGACGGCGCCCAGGACCGCAAACAGCGTGCGTCCGAGGTCAGGCGACTTGGTCGGCGAAACGCGAAACCAGTACTTGTAGCGCTCGTAGTCCTTCACCACGTTCTCGCCGAGCTTGGCATCGGCCGCACCGGCTCCCAGAAACAGCTTCTTCGCGTCCATCGCCACTTCCTGCATCGCTATCACTGCTTCCGAGCGGAAGCCGCCGATGAGGAAATCGGCCTTGTCGCGCGTAATGGCGCGCTCGATGGCGTTGGTGGCGTCGGGCACGCTCTGGAGTTCGTTGGTGTCGAACTTGAGGATTTCGATCTGGCGTTTGCTACCGCCGACCGAAATGCCGCCAGCCTTGTTGATTTCATCGCGCGCCATTTCGGCGCCGGCCCAGTGGTTTTCGCCCTGAACGAAGGCCATGGGACCGAGTATGGCGATCTTAATGTTCTGCGACCAGGCGCCGGAGTTGAAAGCCATTCCTAACGCGGCAACAGCGGTAAGCAGCAGCTTGCGAGACATGATGACCTCCTTGTCGAAAGAAACGATGGTTGCCGGCGCCAACCTCGCGCTCGGCCTGGATTGAATTTGTCCCGCTATGCTGCCATTTCCGGCCTCCTCTGTCCATGTCTCTTGATTGACACCGTTTCGGTGGCGGGGTAACTTCGCCCCCTGTCCAGAATTTCTGTCTATCTCGGAGAAAAACCATGCTGCGCGGCCTGATCCAGGATGTTCCCCTGCTTATTTCTTCGCTCATCGTGCACGCTTCCCGGCACCACGGCGACACCGAGATCGTGTCGCGCACGGTCGAAGGCCCGGCCGCGGACGGCTCGGGCGCATTTCACCGCTACACCTACCGCGACGCGCACAAACGGGCGCGGCAGCTGGCGCAGGCGCTCGCCAGGCTGGGCGTGAAAGGGGGCGACCGCGTCGGCACCCTGGCGTGGAACGGTTACCGCCATTTCGAGGCGTTCTACGGCATTTCGGGCATGGGCGCGGTGATGCACACCGTCAATCCGCGCTTGTTCCCGGAACAGCTTGTCTACATCATCAACCACGCCGAGGACGGCTACATGCTGTTCGACCTCACCTTCGCGCCGCTGGTGGAGAAGCTCGCTCCCGCATGCAAGGGGGTGAAGGGCTGGATCGCGATGACCGACCGGGCGCACATGCCCAAGGTCAACCTTCCCAACCTGCTTTGTTACGAGGAACTGGTCGCGGCCGAAGACGGCAATTTCGAATGGCCGCAACTGGATGAGTACACCGCGTCGTCCCTGTGCTACACCTCGGGCACCACCGGCAACCCGAAGGGCGTGCTGTTCTCGCACCGTTCCACCGTCATTCATGCGTTTGCGGCGGCGCTGCCCGACGCGCTCAACATTTCCGCGCGCGACGTGATGCTGCCGGTGGTGCCGATGTTCCATGCCAACGCCTGGAGCCTGCCCTATGGTTGCGCCATGGTCGGCGCCAAGCTGGTGTTTCCCGGCGCGGGGCTGGACGGCAAGAGTTTGTACGAGTTGTTCGAGGCGGAGAAGGTCACGGTGTCGGCGGGCGTGCCCACGGTATGGCTGGCGCTGCTGATGTACGTGGGGCAGAACAAGTTCAAGTTCAGCACCATGAACCGGACCGTGATCGGCGGCTCCGCCTGCCCGCCGGCCATGACAAAGAGTTTTCAGGAGGAGTACGGCGTGCAGGTCCTGCATGCCTGGGGCATGACCGAAATGAGCCCCCTCGGCACGGTGTGCACGTTCAAGGCCAAGCATCTGAACCTGTCGAAAGAGCAGAAGCTTGCGCTCCAGTCCAAGCAGGGCCACAACGTCTTCGGCGCCGACATGAAAATCGTCGACGGCGAGGGCAAGGAACTGCCGTGGGACGGCAAGGTGTTCGGCGACCTGCTGGTGCGCGGCCCCTGGATCACCAGCAGTTATTTCAAGGGCGAGGGCGGTGACCCTCTCCGCGACGGCTGGTTCCCGACCGGAGACGTCGCCACCATCGACCCCGACGGTTACATGCAGATCACCGACCGCTCCAAGGACGTGATCAAGACCGGCGGCGAATGGATCAGCACCATCGAACTGGAAAACATCGCCGTCGGCCATCCGGCGGTGGCGGAGGCGGCGGTGATCGGCTGCTTCCACCCGAAATGGGACGAGCGGCCGCTCCTGATCGTGGTGAAGAAACCCGGAGCCGAGGTCGCGCGCGAGGAACTGCTCAAATTCTACGAGGGAAAGATCGCGAAATGGTGGATGCCCGACGACGTTGTGTTCGTCGAGCAACTGCCGCACACGGCCACGGGCAAACTGCTGAAGACCAAGCTGCGCGAGGATTTCAAGGGGCACAAGCTGCCTACGGCGTAAGTCAGGAAACCCCTTCCGATGAAGAATATCCTCACCGAAAACAAGGACGGCGTCCTGCGCATCGAGATCGACCGCCCGGACAAGAAGAACGCACTCACCGCGGCCATGTACCAGGCCATGGCCGACGCGATCAAATCGGCCGAGGCCGACGGCAAGGTGCGCGTGGTGCTGATTCACGGCAAGGCCGACCTGTTCACCGCGGGCAACGACCTGCAGGACTTTCTCGACAATCCCCCGCGGGACGACAACCGGCCGGTGTTCCAGTTCCTCTACGCAATCAGCCAGGCGCAAAAACCGATCGTCGCCGCGGTCGCTGGAGCGGCGGTGGGCATCGGCACGACCATGCTGCTGCACTGTGATCTGGTGTACGCGGCGCCGAACGCGCGCCTGCAGTTGCCGTTCGTAAACTTGGGGCTCGTCCCCGAGGCCGCGTCCAGCCTGCTGCTGCCCGCGCTCGTCGGCTATCAGCGCGCGGCCGAGTTGCTGCTGCTGGGCGAACCATTCAGCGCGCAGCAGGCCAAGGATATCGGTCTCGTCACCGAAGTGGTGAGCGAAGAACAGTTGTTCGACACCGCCATGGCGCAGGCGAAAAAGCTGGCAAGCAAGCCGGCGGCGTCGCTGCGCCTCACCAAGCGGCTGATGAAGCAGGGTCAGGCGGCGGCGGTGGCACAGCAGATCAAACTGGAAAGCGGCCATTTCGGCGAGCGCCTGGGTTCGCCCGAGGCGAAAGAAGCCTTCAGCGCTTTTCTCGAAAAGCGCAAACCGGATTTCAGCCGATTCGATTGACGGGCCTGCCTTGACCGCCATTCGCCACGACTACGCCAGCGTCAACGGCGTGCGCCTGCATTACGCCCATGCCGGGCAGGGACCGCTGATTCTGTTCCTGCACGGTTTTCCCGAATTCTGGTATTGCTGGAAGAAACAACTGGAGGATCTTGGGCGCGACCATCTGGCGGTGGCGCCGGACCTGCGCGGTTTCAACCTGTCCGACCGGCCCGCCGAGGTGAAACAATACAAGGCGCGCATCCTGATCGAGGATATCCGGGCGCTGGCCGAACACCTGGGCCAGGAGAAATTCGTGCTGGTGGCGCACGACTGGGGCGGTGCCGTGGCCTGGAGTTACGCCATGGCGCACCCGCAGACCTTGAGCAAACTCGTCATCGTCAACTCGCCGCACCCGGTGCCCTTCGCGCGCGAGCTGGCGCATAACAGGGCGCAGCAGGACGCGAGCCAGTACATGAACCTGCTCAGGAGCGACAAGGCCGAGCGCGTGCTGTCTGAAAACAATTACGCGCGCCTGGTGAAGATGACTCTGGAAGGCTGGGGCAAGGGCACGATCGATCCGGTGGAGAGGGCTATTTATGTCGAAGCCTGGTCGCGGCCCGGGGCACTGACCGGCAGCCTGAATTACTACCGCGCCTCGCCCTTATACCCGCCGATCGGAGACGATCCCGGCGCAATAGCCGTGCAGCTGGATCCTGCCGACTTCATGGTGCGCGTGCCGACGCTGGTGGTCTGGGGCATGCGCGACACGGCGCTTCTGCCAGGCAATCTGGAAGGACTCGAAGCCTGCGTGCCCGACCTGAGGATAGAGCGCCTGCCCGAGGCCTCGCACTGGGTCATGCACGAAGAGCCGGAGCGGCTGAACCGGCTGATCCGCGAATTCATCGGCGACTGAATGACCCCTTCGCGCATGGAAATCATTGTGGACTTCGCCGATTGCGATCCGGCGCGCATCGTTTTCTACCCGCGTTATTTCGATTGGTTCGATCGCGCCACCGAACGGATGTTTCGCTCCCGCGGCATGCCCTGGGCGCAGCTGTTCCCGCGATACCGGATGGCCGGCGTCGCGCTGGTCGATGCCAGTGCCAGCTTTCGCGGCCCGTCTCGGTTCGGCGACCAGATCACGCTGGAGAGCTGGGTCGGAGAATGGCGCAGCAAGGTATTCGTGGTCGAGCATCGGATCCATAACAACGGTAATATCGTCGTCGAGGGGCGCGAAGTGAGGGTGTGGGGCCTGCGCGACCCGGATGATCCGGACGGGATGAAAGCGGGCGTCATTCCGGCGGAGATCATCGCCCGTTTTCAGGACTGACAGGGAATGGATGGCACACGGGATACGGAGATGAACCCGGCGGAACAGGGGAAAACAATGGAAAATGTCTGGACTGCAAGAATTCCGCGCATCAACGAACCGGCGCCGGATTTTACGGCGCGAACGACTCACGGCCCGCGATCCTTGCAGGATTACCGCGGAAAATGGCTGATTCTCTTCTCCCACCCTGCGGATTTCACGCCGGTGTGCACCACTGAATTCCTGGCATTCGCGGCCGCGCATCAGCGTTTCCAGAAACTCGGCTGCGAGCTGCTCGGGCTATCGATCGACAGCACCTATTCGCATCTCGCCTGGATCCGCAATATCAAAGAGAAATTCGGCGTGGAAATTCCGTTCCCGATCATCGACGACCTGTCGATGCGGGTGGCGCACGACTACGGCATGATCCAGCCCGGCGCGAGCGACACCTCGACCGTGCGCGCCACCTTTTTCATCGATCCGGAAGGCAAGGTGCGGGCGATGGTCTATTACCCGATGACCAACGGCAGGTCGGTCGAGGAGTTTCTGCGCTTGCTCCAGGCGCTGCAAACCAGCGACCGGCACGGCGTCGCAACCCCGGAAGGCTGGTGTCCGGGCAACAAGGTGATGGTGCCGGCCCCGGTCACGGCCAAGGACGCGGAATCACGGGCGCGTGCGGGCTACGACTACACCGACTGGTATTTCTCCAAGACCGAGATCGCGAAGATCGCGCCGAAGAAGAAAAAAGGCGGAAGCCGCTAGCAGGCTGTTGAATCAGTTGCACACCGCGCTCACCTGTTGGACATCGGTAATGCCCTCCAGGACCTTCTCGATGCCATCTTGCCTGAGCGTGCGCATGCCCGAGGCCATGGCTGCGTTCTTGACTTCCGCCACGGGCGCCTTGGACTGCACCAGCCGTTTCGTCATCTGGTCGGCCACCAACAGTTCGTACAGCCCGATCCTGCCTTTGTATCCGGTGTGATCACAGTGCTCGCAGGCATGCGCGCGGAACAGGGTAATTTTTCCGTGGGCGCCGCCGTGGCTCGCGCTCCATGCTTTCATCTGTTTGCGCGCATCGATCCCGGTCTCGTTGCAGTATTGCAGTGCCAGCTCTTCGAGTTCCACCGGGGTCGGCGTATAGCCAGTCTTGCATTCGGGACAAAGCCGCCGCGCCAGACGTTCCCCCAGCACCCCGAGCAGCGCGTCGGCGAAGTTGAACCGATCCATGCCAAGATCGAGCAGGCGCACGATGCTCTCTACCGCGCTGTTCGTGTGCAGGGTCGACAACACCAGGTGTCCGGTCAGCGATGCCTCGATGCCGATCTTGGCGGTTTCGGCATCGCGCATCTCGCCGACCATGATGACATCGGGGTCGGCGCGCATGAAGCTGCGCATCGCGGCGGCAAAGGTCCAGCCGATCTTGGCGTTGACCTGAACCTGGCGCAAGCCCGGTTGCGTGATTTCGATCGGATCCTCCGCCGTCCAGATCTTGCGCTCCAAGGTGTTGAGAAACGCGAGCAATGAATGCAGCGTGGTGGTCTTGCCCGAGCCCGTGGGGCCGCAGACCAGGAACAGTCCGTGCGGCTTGGAAATGAGCCGCTTGATCGAATTCAGGACACCCTGCTCCAGGCCCAGGTCATCCATGGCAACCGGTTTGGCTGCGGAAAGAACGCGCATGACGACATCTTCCAGGCCGCCGGTCGTGGGAACGGTCGCGACCCGCAGCTCGACCGGCGCCGGGCCATAGCGGCTGAAATCGATCTTCCCGTCCTGGGGTTTGCGGCGCTCGGTGATGTCGAGCTGGCTCATGATCTTTATTCTGGAAACCACGGCGTTACGGAACTGGGCGGGCAGCTCGAGATAGTTCACCAGGATTCCATCCTTGCGAAAGCGGACGCGTGTGGTTTTGGGCGCGAGGTTCGCTTCGATATGGATGTCGGATGCTTTTTGCTGGACCGCATCGATGATTATCCTGTTGACCAGCCCCACCAGCGCGCTGTCACTGCTGACCGCCTGCTGCTCGGCGATATCCTGATTGCCGCTCTCCGCGGCCAACCGGGAGATCAGTTCCTGCACTCCGGGCTCAGTGCGTCCCGCCGGTTCCACCGCCTTCGGCGCGAGCCGGCTGGTTTTTCTGCGGTCGACGAAAGGCGTACTCGCAGTTGCGGCAGTCGGAGCGGGACCGTAGTGACCAGCGAGCGAGTTGCCAATGTCATGCGCGGACCCGGTCACTGGCAGAATCTTCATGCGGGTGACTGCCCGCAGCTCTTCCAGAACCGCGCTATCCATCGGGTTCTCCATCGCGACTACGAGTGCGCCCTCCGCTTCGCACAGCGGCACGGCGCGGCGGCGGTATGCGACGGCCGCCGGAATCTTGGCGAGTATGTCTAGAGGGATTTTGACCTTGAGGTCGACGATGGGGATGCCGAGCTTGTTCGCAACCGCCCCGTTGATAGACTGTTCATCGGCGATGCCCATTTTCTTCAGCAAGATCTGGCCGATCGGCATCGTGTGTTCCAGGGCTTCGCTTCCCAGAGCCAGCTCAAGTTCCGGGCGGGTGAGGAAACCGAGTTCCACTAACGCTTCGCCCAGCCTCAGATCGGGGCGCTTGCGCTTGAGTTCCAGCGCTGCGGCAATCTGCTCCGGCGACACGAATCCGTTCGCCGTGAGAAACTGGCCGAGCTGTTGCGAGCGCATCATCGCCTGCAGGTTCAGCGCTGCCCCTACTGCCTCGGGCGAAACGGCTAGTTGTCCGATCAGCACCTGCCCGATGGGTGCGTCGATGCTGCAGGTCTTTGCGGCTTGCGCGGGCACGAAACAACGGACGACGTCGTCATTTGCTTCGGGAAAATACAGGAACAGACCGCACAGTGCGTTGACGTAGCCGAAGGTCAATCCGAGGAATTTCTCGCCGTTCACCAGTTCTATCCGGAATGAGTAGCTCTCCGCATGCGGGATTCCTCTTGTTTCAGTCGCGCTCACCGCCGGCGTTTGGCGCCTCATCCGCACGGGTTGCAGCAACTGCAGTTTCAGCAGGGCGGAAAACGGGACGCTGACGGCGTCGCCCGCGCTGTCCGGCTGAAACGTCAGCAGCGCCGCATCCGCCAGAAAGCTGCGCAACTGCCCGGTTGCGTGCCTGCCGTCCCTGAAACTCAGCAGGCAGTCGGCCCAGCCGCTGCGGTCCTGCTCCGGCGCGAATTCCAGGTGTGGCGGGGTAGGCCATGGGAATTCCTTTGCGCCTGCGTCGGCGCTGGTTCCTGGTTGCAAACGGGCAGTCATTCCGGTCCTGTCTCGCGCAATCGCCAACCGAGTGCGATTGCATCGTCGGGATCGCCGGCCGAAGCCTGTCGCAATCGGGTGGTCGACAATCTGATTTGGACAAACGGGCAGGCCATCATTTCTTCTTTGTCGAGTTGCTTGAGTTGGATAGCCTGCGTCTTCAAGCGCAGTACTTCCAGATTGCCATTACATGTGCAGTGCGCGTAACTCCGCGTTGGCGTAGCGCAGGCGGATCGACAGAACCCGGGCCACGCTCAGGACCAGTCCGATCGCCAGTTTCTTGTGCTCTTCGGCGAGGGTATCGAAGCGCTTGCGCGAGAGCACGAACAGGTCGGTGTCGGTAAACGCCAGCGCGTCTGCGGAACGCGGCGCCGGGTCGAGGAAAGCCATTTCGCCGAAAAAATCGCTGCGGCCGAAGGTCGCCAGGTGATGGCTCTGCTTGCCGGAGAGCGGCAGCACGATGCGAACCGCCCCGCGCCGGATCAGGAACATTTCATCGCCGGCGTCGCCTTGCGCGAATATTTTCTCCCCCGCCTTGTAGGAGCGCTTTTCCATGCACAACTCGAGCGCGGCCAGCGTGGACTCCTTGCGGCCGAGGAAGACGTCGATCTCGCGCAGTTCGAGCGGCTTTTCCAGCATGCGCTCCAGATGCTCTTCTTCGATGATCTTTTCCTCGACCCACTCCAGCGCCTCGTCGAGCTCGTTGAAGGTCTGGATGCGCCGCTCCGACTTTACCAGGCCGACCTGGTCGAAGTACTGGCGCATGTCCTGGCCGCTGGGCACGTTTTCCGGAAGGTGGCTGAAGATGAGGAATGCGCCGCGTTCGGCGAGCGTGCTTTCTATCTGTTCGATCATGTGCACCGCCGTAAGGTCCACCGATTGCACCCGCCGCATGTCGAGGATGATGTACATTCGCGTCTTGAGTTCGGGTTCGAGGATCGTATATAGCTGATCTGTGGTGCCGAAGAACAGGCTTCCCTGCAGCTCGAAGATCGCGGTGTGGTCCCCGCGTCTTTCCAGGATCGCCATCTCGTCTGGCAGGCGCACACGCTTGGAAAACATCTGATTGCCGTAGGCCTTGCTGCGCACGATGGATCCGCGGATCTGCTCGCGGATGAACAGCATTACGGCAAGGGCGATACCGACGCCCGAAGCCGCAATCAGGCTGATCGTGAGCGCAACCACCACCACCGCGGCGATCACGACAAAGTCGAGAATGGTGGTGCGCGCCTTCAGCAGTTGCAGGCTGTGGCGGTCGATCATGCGAAAGCCGATGACGATCAGGATACCCGACAGCGCCGCGATCGGCACCCATGCGATGAGCGTGCCCAGGAGCAGGAACGCGACCAAGGCAAGCGCGCCCTCGATCAGGCCCGACAGCCGCGTCTGCGCGCCGCTCGACATGTTGACCAGGGTCGCGCCCATCTGCCCTGCGCCGGGCACGCCGCCGACGCAGGACGCGGCCAGATTCCCGAGTCCCTGTCCGATCAGTTCCCGGTTCGAGTTGTGGCGCGAACGGGTGAGCGCATCCAGCACGACACAGGTCTTGAGCGTGTCGATCGACAGGAGCACGGCCAGCGTCGCCGCGGGAACCAGCAGGCGGCCGAGCAGCGCGACGTCCACGTCCCCGATCGCCTTCCAGCGTCCGGCGATCGCGTCGCCGAAACTGGCATCGCCGCCGCCAAGCGGTCCCACCACCAGCGCGTTCCCGGGAAGCGCATACAGCGCCGGATCCGCGAGGCCCAGGCCGAAGTAGGCGAGAACGCCGGCCGCGAGGGCAAGGATCGCGGCCGGTACGGCCTTGGTGAACTTCGGCGCGGTCGCCATTACGATGACCGTTACCGCGCCGACAGCGACACCCTGCCACTGCCACAAGGACGGCGAGACCAGCCCTTCCCACAATGGCATCTGTTTCTGCAGGCCGAGGAATTTCGGCACTTGGCTGAGGATAATGATCATGCCGACGCCGCTCAAGTAGCCGCTGACCACCGGGTAGGGCATGTATTTGATCAGGCGACCGAGGCCGACGGCGCCAAAGGCCAGCTGCAGCAGGCCGCAGATGAGTCCCATCAAGGTCAGCATGAGCACCACGGATTCCGCCGCGATGCCGTTTTGATACCATTGGATGGCGAGCGCAGACAGGACCGCGGCGGCGGGCGCGCAGGGCGCGGTGATCAGGCGATTGGTTCCGCCGAAGGCGCCCGCGATCAGACCGAGGGCGGTAACTCCCAGAATTCCGGCAATCGCGCCCTGTGCCGCGTAAGTTCCGCCCAGCGGGGAAAAAATCGTCACGCCGAAGGCGATGGCGGAGGGCAACGCGACCAACATTGCCGCCAAGCCGCCCCACAGGTCACCTGCCAAACTGACGGGTTTCTCGATCTTCATGGTGGTCCCTGTTGATCAGCACGCAGTCTTGACCGGATTCGGCACCGACGCTTTGATTATAATCAGCCGTCCGTGCGGAAACATCACGATGATAGAGCAAGCTGCCTCCATTTGCAGCGATATCGGCGTGGACAGGGATTCGATTCAGGAGCGCCGCGCGGCCCGACCCTCCTATCCCTTGGCGCCCGCCCGGTGTAGGATTGCAGGGCGAAAAGGTGCTGTGCCCGCCGGCGCGAGGGGCGCGCCAAGCTGCCGAAGACGCGCCTGGGCAAGATCGACTATACGGTGCTGGTGCAGGAGCACGCTGCCAGGCATGAGAACAAGGGGATAAGCTGAAAATGGAAGCGCTTGCCCTGCATGGCGGCGACCGCGTCGGCGCGGCGCTCGCGGCGCACGGCGTACGTTTCATTTTCACGCTCTGCGGCGGCCACATCTCGCCCATACTCACCGCGTCCAAGGCACGCGGCATTCGCATCATCGACGTGCGTGACGAGGCGACCGCGGTGTTCGCCGCCGACGCGGTGGCGCGGCTGACCGGCGTGCCGGGCGTCGCTGCGGTGACCGCGGGCCCCGGACTCACCAACACCATCACCGCGCTCAAGAATGCGCAGCTGGCACAGTCGCCGGTCATCCTGTTCGGCGGCGCAGCGCCCACCGCGCTGCAGGGCCGCGGCGCCCTGCAGGACATCGACCAGCGCCCGCTGATCGCGCCCCACGTAAAACTGTTCCGCAAAATCCGGCGCGTGCGCGATCTGGGCCCGGCGGTCGAGGAGGCGTTTGCGCTGGCGCGCGCTGGCGTGCCGGGGCCGGTGTTCATCGAGTGTCCGGTCGATCTGTTGTACGACGAAGCGAGCATCCGCCAGTGGTACGCCGACGCGGCGGGCAAGGGCACGGCCATCCCCGACCGGCTGCTGCGTTTCTATCTCGACCGGCATGTGGAAAAGATGTTTGCGGGCAGCACCGGGGCGGCTGAACCGCAGCTGCGCCAAGTTGTACCGCCGGCCGCGTCCGCTGCCAGCGTCGAGGCGGCCGTCGCCGCCCTCGCGAGGGCGGAGCGGCCGCTGCTGGTCATCGGCAGCCAGGCGCTGGCGCTTGCGGCCGAGACGACGCGCATCGCGGCGGCGGTGGCGCAGCTGGGCATTCCAGTGTATCTCTCGGGTATGGCGCGCGGTCTCCTCGGGCGCGATCACGCGCTGCAGATGCGCCATCAACGCCGTCAGGCGCTGCGCGAATCCGACTGCGTCGTTCTCGCCGGGGTGCCCTGCGACTTCCGTCTCGACTACGGGCGCCATGTGCGGCGCAGCGCCTCGCTCATCGCCGCGAACCGCAGCCGCGGGGACGCGCGCATGAACCGGCGGCCGGACGTCGCCGCGATCGGCGATGCGGGCCTGTTCCTTGAGCGCCTGGTCGCGCCGCTCGCGCGGGCCGGCCGTCACTGGACTTCATGGGTCGAGGAGTTGCGCACGCGCGACTTGCAGCGTGACGCTGAAATCGAGAAACTAGCGGGGCCGGACGGTCAGTTGGTAAATCCGATAGCGTTCTTCCACGCGCTCGACAAGGTAGCGGGGGAGAATGCAGTAATGGTCGCCGACGGCGGCGATTTCGTCGCCACCGGCTCCTATGTGCTGCATCCGCGCGGACCGCTTTCCTGGCTCGATCCCGGCGTATTCGGAACGCTGGGCGTAGGCGCCGGCTTCGCACTAGGCGCGGCACTGTGCCGTCCCGCGAGCGAGGTTTGGATCATCTATGGCGACGGCGCCTGCGGCTATAGCTTGATCGAGTTCGACACCTTCGTGCGCCACGGCATCCCCGTGATCGCAGTCGTCGGCAACGACGCCGGCTGGACCCAGATCGCGCGCGAGCAGGTGAAAATGCTCAACGACGACGTGGCTACGGTGCTCGCCCGCAGCGCCTATCATGAGGTCGTGGCGGGCTTCGGCGCCGAGGGCATCCTGGTGAATAGAACCGCCGACGTGCCCGCTGCCCTCGCGCGCGCGCGCGCCGCGGCCAGGGCCGGCAAGCCGGTTCTCGTCAACGTGTGGTTGGACAAGACCGACTTCCGCGAGGGGTCTATTTCGATGTGAGCTGCGCGGGAGCAAGCTCGCTCGCGCAAGTAGGTAGCCGCAGGTCTACGATTTGACTTGGATCTCGCGCAACATGCGCACCGCGGTTTCCACGCCGCGGTAATAGCCGGGGATGCGCAGGGTTTCGGCAAAGCCTTGCTTGAGATAGAAGCGGCGCGCTCCCAGGTTGGTTTCGCGCAACTCCAGATGAATCTTGGCGATGCCCGCGGTGAGCGCGGATTCGGTGAGCCATTCGAGCATGCGCCGGCCAACGCCCTGGCGCTGGTAATCGGGACGCACGGCGAGGAGCGAAAGATGCGCGCGCTCTTCGCCGAACTGCATGATGCAGAAGCCCGCCAGGCGTTCGGCGTCGCGCGCCGCCAGCACCAAGGTGTCGGGCTGGGCGAGGTTGCGCGCCACCCGCTCGGGCGTCCACGACCAGGGCAACCCGATCTCGATTAGCTCGCGCGACATCGCCGCGATCGGCGCCGCATCCGCGGCCGCGGCGAGCGTGACGGAGACGTCGACCTTCCTGCTCATCTCTTGCCGCCATCCGTTACGCGCTGCTTGCCGTCGGGGGCTTGAAGTTTCAACCCGTGACAAAATGTCACGACTTCACTGCCTTCCGCGTCCAGCCGCTGTTGCAGATTGCACGACGCTTTCATTGCAATTCGAATTCCCGCGCCAGCAATTCGTAAGACCTCAAGCGGCTGGCGTAGTCGCCGGTAATGGTGAGGAGCATCAGTTCGTCGGCATTGAATTGCTCGCGCAATTCTAGCAGCCGCTCGCGCACGTGGCGCGGATCGCCGATGACGGCGCGCGCGCGCTGCGAGCGGATGTAGGCGTGTTCCTGGTCCGAGTAGCGTTGTGCCTGTGCTTCCTCCAGCGTCGGAATCGGCGTATTCAGGCCCTGAGCCATGTGCAGCCGGCGCAGGTCCACGCAGGCGGCGAGCCTCTCCGCTTCGGCAGCGGTCTCGGCGCAAATGACGAATACGCAGACGACAGCGTGCGGCGCCGTCTCGCGCGTCGATGCCTGGAAGCGCGCCTTGTAGGCGCGCATCACCGCATCGCCGCCCTGGGCGCTGATGAAATGGGCGAAGGCGAAGCGCAGGCCCAGCGCCGCGGCGAGCGCGCCGCTGTAGTCCGATGAGCCGAGCAGCCAGATGGGTGGCGCGGCAGGTCCCGCTGGCATGGCCTTGACCCGGGCGAACGCGTGGTCCGCCGGCAGCGCGTCGTCGAGGAAACCGACGAGGTCCTGCACCTGCTCGGCGAAATGGTCGGCTGCAGAGTATTGGCCGTTCGATAGCGCCTGCGCGGTGAGCATGTCGCCGCCGGGCGCGCGCCCCAGCCCGAGGTCGATGCGTCCGGGGAAAAGCGCCTCCAGCATGCGGAACACTTCGGCCACCTTGAGCGCGCTGTAGTAGGGCAGCAGCACGCCGCCGGTGCCGACGCGGATGCGCCCGGTCGCGCTCGCCACGCGCGTGAGCAGGATCTCCGGGCAGGGATCGGCGAGCGCGGCCACGGCATGGTGCTCCGCCAGCCAGTAGCGATGATAGCCAAGCGCATCTGCCGCCTGCGCCAGCTTGATGGTTTCCGCGACGGCGCGCGCTGGCGTGTGGCCGCTGATGACGGGAGACTGGTCCAGTATGCTCAGGTGCAGGTTCATGAGTTGGCTTGATTGTCGCGTTTGTCGTGCGGCTTTGCAAAGGCCCAGCGGTGCATCGGGATGAGGGCCAGGCCCCATACGAAGGCAAAGCCGCCAAGGATATAGAACGCCGGCAGGATGCCCAGGTGATCCTTGAGGTAGCCCATGGCGAGAGGCGTGGAAAAATGCGACAGCCCCCAGCCCAAGCCCCCAAGGGCCAGCGCCGAACCGCGGTTTTCGACGGTGCTGATTTCACTGATCAGCATCTGGAAGAACAGCGTCATGATGCCTGAGGCGAGGCCGACCGCCGTCATCAACACGCCGATCATCCAGGCCTCGCGCACGCTGGCGATCAAGCCGACCGACAACGCGGTGGCGATGGCGCAGGCGAGGGGCACGGCAAGTTTCGCCGAGTAGTCGAGATAGCGTGCGATGGCCAGACCCGCCAAGGCGGAACCGATGCCGCGCAGCGCGAGCATGGTGCCGGTCGCGTCCGCGGCGTAACCGTATTCGACGAACAGTATGGGATAGAAGGAGAAGCTGAGCGAAAAGGGCAGGGCCGAGATATAGGCGCACATGATCGCGAACGGAAACACCCGCAGGCGGATGAGCTGGGCATAGCCCGAGAACAAGCGCCGCGGCTTGCGCCCGGGGTTCCTGCGAATTCCGGGCACGCGATAGCCGAGGACGAAGGCCAGCGCGCCCGTCGCCGCGAGCACCAGGAACGACGGGCCGAAGCCGAACCACAACAGAAGAAGCCCGCCCCCGGCCATGCCCGCGATCTGTCCGACATTGGTGATGGCATTGAGCCGCCCCATCTGCAGGCTGCGTCCGCCGGGCAGTTCGCTGCCCAGCGTCCAGGTGGCGGGCCAGTACATCGCGCGCGACATCACCATGAGAACTTGCGCGAACAGCAGCAGCCAGAAGCCCGCGGCGAAAAAGAACGCCGCGCCCGCACCTGCGGTGAGGACGAAGGAAGCGAGCATAAGGCTGCGTCCGCCCACTTGGTCGGTGTAGGCGCCGCCGATGAGGTTAAAGCCGATCTGCACCACCACCGGCAGCGCGACCAGGGTGCCGATGCCCACGCCTGACATGCCCAGCTGATGGGCGTACAGGGGCACCAGGGGATAGGTCATGCCCAGCGCGAAATTCCAGGCGAGGGAGCTGAGGAAGAACGGCAGGACCGATGCCGCCGGCGTCGTTTCCGACATGTTAGGTGCGACGGCCAGCGCCGCCCCTGCTTCTTAATGCGTCGATTTCGCGCGGACGAAAGGCCGTCCGCGCGGATCGCCGATTGTGTACGGATGAAAAGCACATCCGTACACAATCGGCGATCTTGTATAAAACCCGTACGGGCTGTTTGCGGTTAACAATAACCGTGTTTTCTGCACGGATGCGCTTTTTATCCGTGCAGAAAACACGGTTGGCGCGCGCGGCGCGCAAGTCCGTTCGCGGCATGCGACGGCGTTTGCGACGACGTATAAATTCCATCATCATCGCGCCGCCGGTGTTCTGCGGCCGAGCGCGAGCAAGGCGCAGACGAGGAGTGCGAGCACGATCACCGGAGCGTTACCCCAGCGCACATAGGGCGTGGCGCCGCTGCGTCCCTGCGCAATGCCGTTCAGCGTGCCCTGGGTGTAGGGCGGAAGCACGGCGGCGATGTTGCCGTGATGGTCGATGATGGCGGTCATGCCGGTGTTGGTGGCACGCAGCATGGTACGGCCGGTCTCGAGCGCGCGCAGCTGCGCGATCTGCAGGTGCTGGTGCGGCGCGAGCGAGTCGCCGAACCAGGCGACGTTGCTGACATTGACCAGCAGCGTCGCTTCGGGCAGCGCGCGGATGATTTCCTCGCCGAACGCATCCTCGTAGCAGATGTTGACAGCGATTTTTTGCCCGGCAAGCGCGAGCGGCGCCTGCGCAGTGCTGCCGCGCGAAAAATCGGTGAGCGGTATGTGCAGCACCGAAAGCACCCAGCCGAAGCCGGGCGGGATGAATTCGCCGAACGGGACCAGATGTATCTTGTCGTAGCGTTGAGTGGGCGAGGTGCCCAGGCCGAGCACGCTGTTGTAATAGCGCCCGGGCGCATCGCGCACCGGCAGGCCGATGATCAGATCGCCGCCGCGGCTGCGCGCGCTCTGGGCGAGCGCGCGCAGGAGCTCGGCGTCGAGCAGGTCGAGAAAACGCGGGATGGCGGTCTCGGGGAGAATCGTCAGGCGCGCTGTTGTGCCTTCGGTCATGCGCCGGTACAACTGCACCGTGGCGGCGAAGCGCGCCTCGTCCCATTTTAGCTCCTGCGGGATGTTCCCCTGCACCAGGCTTACCGTGACCGGCGCGCCTTGCGCCTGGGTCCATTCAAGCTGCTTCAAACCGTAGCCCGCGCCGAAGACGAGTGCCAGCCCGGCGAGCGCCGCGGCGCGCGCGCGCGCGCGCGCCAACGCCAGCAGCAGGCCGGCGCAAAGGCAAATCAGCCAGGACAGGCCGAACACGCCGGTGAGCGCGGCATAAGCGCCGAGCGGCGAGGCGGGCTGTGTATAGCCCAGCGCGAGCCAGGGAAAGCCGGTGAACACCCAGTCGCGCAGCCATTCGGTGAGCGTCCACAGCGCCGGGATTAGCAGCAATTGCCGGGCCGCGACCGAAACGCCGAGCCGCGCCTGCAGGTAGCCGGCCAGGGCGGGAAACAGCGCAAGGAGGGCGCAGAAGAGCAAGGTGGCGATGGCGGCGAGCGGCGCCGGCATGGCGCCGAACTGGTGCAAGCTGACGTAGACCCAGCTGACACCGGCGAGAAACAGACCCATGCCGAAGGCAAAGCCGAGAGCGGCCGCGCGGCGCGGCACGGCCGTCTGCTGCCACAGCCAGAGCAGGCCGGCGGCGGTGAAAAACGGCAGCGGGGCGAGGCTCGCGGGGGCGAAACCCAGCGCCGTGGCTGCCCCGAGCAGGAATGCGGCGAGCGCGGCCTGTGCAGGACTCATGGGTCCGGAGCAACTGATCCCGCGGCGACGGGATTCATTGATCGCGTGGCTTTTGCACCAGCAGCGTGTGCACGCGGCGGCTGTCGGCGCGCATCACCTGGAACCTGAAGCCGCCGATGACGATGCTCTCGCCGCGCTTGGGTACGCGGCCGAACTGGCTGATCACCATTCCGCCGACGGTGTCGTATTCCTCGTCGCCAAAGGTAGTGCCGAATTCCTCGTTGAAATCGGTGATCTCGGTTTGTGCCTTGACCCGGTACTGGCCGCTCGATTCGGTCAGAATGTTGTCTTCCGTTTCGTCGAAGTCGTATTCGTCCTCGATATCGCCCACGATCTGCTCCAGCACGTCTTCGATGGTCACCAGGCCCGCCACGCCGCCGTATTCGTCCACCACGATGGCCATGTGGTTGCGGCTGGCGCGGAATTCGCGCAGCAGCACGTTGAGCCGCTTCGACTCGGGCACGAACACCGCCGGCCGCAGCATCTCGCGCACGTCGAATTCCTCCTCGCCGGCGTAGTAGCGCAACAGGTCCTTGGCAAGCAGGATGCCGAGCACATTGTCGCGCTCGCGATCGATCACCGGAAAACGCGAATGCGCGACTGAAATCACGGTCGGGATGAACTTGTCCGGCGTTTCTCCGATGTCGACTACGTCCATCTGCGCGCGCGGGACCATGATGTCGCGCACCTGCATCTCCGACACCTGCAGCACGCCTTCGATCATCGACAGCGCCTCGGAGTCGAGCAGGTTGCGCTCGTAGGCCGAGTGCAGCAACTGGATCAGCTGCTCGCGATCCTCGGGTTCGCGCATGATCAGCGCCGAGAGGCGTTCGAGCAATGTGGGCTTGTGCGTCTTTTCTTCTTCCATGTTCATGCGTCGCCGGCGTAGGGATCCGCAAACCCGAGTTTCGCCAGTATCCTCTTTTCCAGCGCTTCCATCCGGGTCGCGGCGCCCGGGCTTTGGTGATCATGTCCCTGCAGGTGCAGCGCGCCGTGCACCGTCAGGTGCGCGATATGGGCGGTGAGCACCTTGCCTTGCGCGCGCGCTTCGCGCCGCAGCACCGGCGTGCACAGCACGATATCGCCCGCGAGCATCTGCGCGCGCCCGTCGCCGTAGCCGAAGCTGAGCACATTGGTGGCGTAATCGCAATCGCGGTAGGCGCGGTTGAGTCTGCGACCCTCGGCGGCACCGACATAGCGTACGGTGATCGTGGCGCTCTGCGCCAGGGCGGCCGCCAGCCAGCGGCACAGTTCGGTCTTTGTTGGCAGCCCGGGGGAGTTCACCGCTTTTTGCACGGCCAGCTCCAGTTTGACGGCGGCGTGCTCAGCTTTCGTTTTGTTGGCGCTCATAGGCGTTGACGATGCGTTGCACCAGCGGGTGGCGCACCACGTCCTCGGCCAGGAACAGGGTGAAGGCGAGGCCGCGCACTTCGGCCAGTATCCGCCGCGCCTCGATCAAACCGCTCTTGCTGCCGCGCGGCAGGTCGATCTGGGTGACATCTCCGGTGACCACCGCCTTGCTGCCGAATCCGATGCGGGTGAGGAACATCTTCATCTGCTCCGGCGTGGTGTTCTGCGCTTCGTCGAGGATGATGAACGAGTGGTTGAGGGTGCGCCCGCGCATGTAGGCAAGCGGGGCAATCTCGATCGCGCCGCGCTCGAACATTTTCCCAACCTTGTCAAAGCCCATCAAGTCGTAGAGCGCGTCGTGCAGCGGACGCAGATACGGATTGACTTTCTCCGCCAGGTCGCCGGGGAGAAAGCCGAGCCGCTCGCCCGCCTCCACTGCCGGGCGCACGAGTACTATGCGCTTCACCGCGTCGCGCTCCAGCGCGTCCACCGCGCAGGCCACCGCCAGATAAGTCTTGCCGGTGCCCGCCGGCCCGATGCCGAAGGTGATGTCGTGCTCGAGGATGTTCTTCATGTACTCGATCTGGCGCGGGGTGCGCCCGTGCAGATCGGGCTTGCGCGTGAGCAGGGCCGGGGTTTCCGCATCCGCGCTGGTTTGGCGCACTTCCACCAGGCCGAGCTGCACATCGTCGATGGTGAGGCCGCGCTTGGCCTGGTTGTAGAATCGCTCCAAGACTTCGGCGCCGCGCGCGGTCTGCCGCGACTGTCCTTTCAGCACGAAGCGTTCGCCGCGGCGCGCTATCGTGATGTCGAGCGCGATTTCGATCTGGCGCAGGTTTTCGTCGAACGCGCCGCAAAGGGTGGCGAGGCGCTGATTGTCTACCGGGGACAGGGTGACTTCTACGGGTTTGGACTTCATTGCGTAACGCGGATTGCCCCGACCGGTAATGGAACGCGGCATTCGCCGGTCGATTGCGGAACGCGGCATTCGCCGCCCGACGGTGGAACGCCGCATTCGCCGCCCGATTGTGGAACGCCGCATTCGCCGCCCGATTGTGGAACGCGGCATTCGCCGCCCGATTGTGGAACGCGGCATTCGCCGCCCGATTGTGGAACGCGGCATTCGCCGCGTAGGGAGTGCGACAGTGCCGCCGTGATGGTGACGTCGACCAGGCGGCCGACGAGCTCGAATGGACCGGCGAAATTCACCATGCGGTTGCTGCTGCTGCGGCCGCAAAGTTCGCCCGGATTCTTCTTCGCCGCACCCTCGACCAGAACACGCTGGTTGTTGCCGACCATGGCATTGCTGATCGAATTCGCCTGAGCCTCGATCAATGCCTGCAATCGCGCCAGGCGTTCCTGCTTCACCTGCTGCGGCGTGTCGTCGGCGAGTTCCGCCGCCGGCGTGCCCGGCCGCGGGCTGTAGAGAAACGAGTAGGAATCATCGAAGCCGATTTCGGCGATGAGCCTCATGGTCGCTTCGAAATCGAACTCGGTTTCGCCGGGGAAACCAACGATGAAGTCGGAGGATATCGAGACTTCGGGGCGCGCGGCGCGCAGCCGGCGGACGATCGACTTGTATTCCAGCGCGGTGTAGCCGCGCTTCATCGCCGCGAGCACGCGATCCGAACCCGACTGCAGCGGCAGGTGCACGTGGCTCGCGAGCTTGGGAATAGCCGCGTGGGCGTCGATCAGGCGCTGGGTGAATTCCTTCGGATGCGAGGTGGTGTAGCGGATGCGCTCGATCCCGGGAATTTCGGCGACGTATTCCAGGAGCATAGCGAAGTCGGCGCTCTCGCGCGGGTCCGCCTTGCTGTCGCCGCCGGTTTCGCCACGATATGCGTTCACGTTCTGGCCGAGCAGGGTGACTTCCTTCACGCCTGCGAGCGCCAGCTCCGCCACCTCGGTGAGTACATCCTCGAACGGCCGCGAAACTTCCTCGCCGCGGGTATAGGGAACGACACAGAAGCTGCAATATTTGCTGCAGCCCTCCATGATGGACACGAAGGCCGAGACGCCGGTGATGCGCGCCGGCGGCAGGCGGTCGAATTTCTCGATCTCGGGAAAGGAGATGTCGACCTGCGCCTTGCCGGTGCGCCGGCGCGCCTCGATCAGGGCGGGCAGGCGGTGCAGGGTCTGCGGGCCGAATACCACGTCGACGTAAGGCGCGCGCGCCACGATCGCCGCGCCCTCCTGGCTGGCGACACAGCCGCCGACGCCGATCACCAGGCCGGGGCGCTCGCGCTTGAGGTGTTTCACCCGGCCCAGGTCGTGGAACACTTTTTCCTGAGCCTTTTCACGCACCGAGCAGGTGTTGAACACGATGACGTCGGCCTCGGCCGGATCTGCAGTGGTCTCCATACCCTCGGCGGCGGCGAGCACGTCGGCCATCTTGGCCGAGTCGTATTCGTTCATTTGGCAGCCGAAAGTCTTGATGTAGAGCTTCTGCGCCATGCTTACCGCGGCTGTTTGTCAGGTGCGGCGGCTTCTTCCGGCGTAAGCACCCAGACCCGGTGTATCTGGCCGGAGTCGTCGAGCGTGTATTTCACCGACGCGCCGCGCGGCAGGCTCATCGGCACGATGAACAGATTTTCACGGCTGCGGATCTGCGCGCTGGCGGACAGGCGCATCTGCCGACCGTCGACTTCGACGATGCTGTCCTGAACGTGGACGAAACTGCCGCGCCGGGCGGAATCCGGAATCTGCCGCACCTGGGCCAGGGCGGCGGCCGGAACGACAAGGGCGCAGATCAGCAGGGCGAATAGCGTTCTTCGCATTGGGCGACACCAGATGGACGAATCGAGACAGGGGATTATAGACGAGGGACCGGTGTATAGCCACGAGCGGCGGCCGGCGCGCGTTGCCCATGCTTTCGTCCAGGGCGTCTTCGTAGTACGCTTCGTGCGGTGGCGGCTCGGTCCAGCGGCTTTTGCCTGGCGCATTCGCCCCGACCATCGACCCAGATATTGTTCCCCGGCAGAAGTAGGAAATGATCGTATCCCTGTATTCGACCAAGGGCGGCTGCGGAAAATCCACCCTCGCGGTTTGTCTCGCGGCGTATTGGTCGCAGAACAAGAAGACCGCGCTCCTCGATGCGGACCCGCAGGCATCGTTGTCCATCTGCCGGCAGGAGGTTCTGCACGTTCCGGTTTTCGCGGACACCAGCAAGGACATCGGCAGGACCATAGCAAAACTCGCCGGCGAGTATGAACGCGTCGTCGTCGACACCGCAGGCTACAGGAGGCGCAAGAACGTCGAGGCCCTGGCTCACTCCGACTTTGTGCTTATTCCGTGCAAGCCTTCGCCGTTCGACCTGCGGGAGGCCATGGTGGCGGTTGAATTGCTGCGCGAGATCGCCGGGAGCAAGGAACGCAAGCGCGCGCCGTTGCGCTATGCAATCGTTCTGACCATGGCTCAGCGTACCGCCGTTTCGGCCCAGATGCGGGAGGAACTGGAGCATTCCGGCGTGCCCTTCATGTCGGCACAGATTGGTCAGCGCGTTGCCTTCGTCGAAACCCCGATCGCCGGGTTTCCGCAGGCAGGTTCGGTGGCCGCACTGGAGATCGAGTTGCTGGCGAAGGAACTCAAACGGAGACTGAAGGCGTGACTGAATTCAATCCGGTCAAGGCCTATTTTCCGTAAACCGGTCTAGTAAACCGGTCCTGGTAAACCGGTCCTAGTAGACAGTGGGCATCAGAAAGGCCACAATATATCGATGGGTAAGCGTACCCATCCGGTCAACTGTTTGATGAAACCATCGTTTATCTTGGTAGTTCTTTCACTCTTAACCTTGCAAAGGGGGTAGCTAAATGAAGTTCACGGGGATATTGGCTGTACTTTTGGCGCTGATGCTGTCTATCGGGAATGTCATGGCGGTTCCGGCCGGAAAGATTGAGTTCGCCGGGGGCGCTCTGGGCAAAGTGACATTCGATGCCAAGGTGCATGCCGACAAGGGTGCGAAATGCGCGGATTGCCACACCGCACCCAAGCTGTTCGCGATGAAAAAGGGCACGGACAAGCTGACCATGAAAGACATGAACGCAGGTAAGTTCTGCGGCGCCTGCCACGACGGCAAGAAAGCGTTCGGCGTCAAGACTCCGGCCGATTGCGCCAAATGCCATAAGAAGTAATACAACGAGGCGGCACGAAAGGGCGACATCTGCTGTCGCCTTTTTTATTGGATTTCACCTGAAGCTGGAAATGACAGCGGCCCCCATCGTTGGGAGCCGCATCGATGATGGTGGCGAATCCGTGATTCGAACACGGGACCTGCGGATTATGATTCCGTCGCTCTAACCGGCTGAGCTAATTCGCCAGGCGAAGGCGCGAATTATCCTCGCGTCATACCAGGCCTGTCAAGCGCGCTGGCGCGCTATCCGACTGAATTCCGAAAGAAAAAAATTCCGCGGGCGTCGCGCCGTCGCCGCCTTGGTGGTCGCCGCGCCGCCAGGCCATGCGTTTCATGAGTGCGGCGTTTGCGTCTTCTCCGCGGCCTTTGCGTTTAAAATGTCTCTATGGATTTCGATATCGTCATCGTTGGCGCGGGCTTGGTCGGGGCGAGTTTCGCACTGGCGCTGCGCGGCGCCGGGCTCAAGTTGGCGCTGGTCGAGGCGCAGGAGCCGCCAGCCGCTGCAGATACCTGGGATGGCCGCGTCTATGCACTCAGTCCGGGCAGCGCAGCGTTCCTCGACGGCCTGGGCGTTTGGAAACGGCTCGATCGCGAGCGCATCTGCGCCGTGCACGAGATGCTGGTGCGCGGCGATCGCGCGGATGCGCTATTGCAGTTTTCCGCCTATGAGTCGGGAGTGCCCGAACTTGCGTGGATCGTCGAGAGCCGCCGGCTGCAGTCGGTGCTGTGGCAGGCGCTGGAGCACCAGCACAAGCTCGAACTCATCTGCCCGGACCGGTGCGAAACGCTGCAACTGCGCGATGAGGCGGCGGAGCTCACCTTGGCCGGCGGCAGAACCCTGCGGGCCAGATTGGTGGTTGCAGCCGATGGCATGCATTCCTGGGCGCGCCAGGCTGCGGGAATCACGGTCGAGGAGAAAGCCTACGGCCAGATGGGCGTGGTGGCGAATTTCGCTTGCGCCGGAGCGCACCACAACACCGCCTACCAATGGTTCCGCGAAGACGGCGTGCTTGCTTACCTGCCGCTGCCGGGGCAGCGCATGTCGATCGTCTGGTCCACGTCCGATGGCCGTGCTGCCGAGCTGGTTTCGCTGTCGGCCGACGCCCTCTGTGCCCGGGTGGCAGGGGCCGGCAAGGATGTGCTGGGGAAACTCGAGCTGCTGTCGGCGCCGATGCAGTTCCCGCTCGCGCGGCTGCGCGCAACGCGTCTTGCCGCGCCGCGCATCGCCCTCATCGGCGACGCCGGCCATGTGGTGCATCCCCTGGCCGGGCAGGGCGTCAATCTGGGTTTTGGCGACGCCGCTGTTCTGGCCCGGGTGCTGCTGCAGGGTGAACTATTTCGCGATCCGGGTGAGATTCGCCTGCTGCGCCGCTATGAGCGCGCGCGCGCCGAAGATATACTCGCGCTTGCCTGGGTGACCGACGGACTGCACAGACTGTTTGCCGCGCGAGGCGGTGCTGTGGCGAAATTGCGCAATACCGGATTGAACTTAACCAATGCCCTGCCAGTCCTAAAGAACCTGCTCATCCGCCGCGCCCTGGGCTGAAGCCCCAACTGAAGGAAAATCATGTTGCAACGCCTGGTAGTACTCGTCCTCCTTGCCCCGCTGCTGGCCCTGGCGCAGGCCGCCGACCCCGCGGGCAAGCTCTCCACCGAGACCATCATCAAACGCACCCTCGAAAGCCGGCTGGGCGGGGTCAAGATCGAAGCGGTCGCGAAGACACCCTACCTCGGCTTGTACGAGGTGCGCCTGGACGGCGAAATCCTGTACACCGACGAGAGGATCAACTACATCTTCAGTGGCAACATCATCGATGCCAAGAACATGCAGAACATTACCGAGAAGCGGCTGCGCGACCTGACCGCCATCAAGTGGGAAAATCTGCCGCTGGATGCCGCGGTCAAGACCGTGCGCGGCAACGGCAAGCGCACCCTGGCAGTATTCTCCGATCCCAACTGCCCTTACTGCAAGCGTTTCGAGAAAGACCTGGCCAAGGTGGATGACGTTACCATCTACACGTTCCTGTACCCCATTTTGTCGCAGGATTCGCAGGAGAAATCGAAGGCCGTCTGGTGCTCCGCCGACAAGTCCAAAGCCTGGGACGGGCTGATGCTGAATGGCACGGTGCCGGCGGCGGGGCGCTGCGACACGCCGATCGAGAAAAACCTGGAACTCGGGCGCAAGTACCGTATCACCGGCACGCCGACCATTATTTTCGCCAACGGCGAGCGCGTGCCCGGCGCGATTCCGGCGGAGCGGGTGGAAAAGCTGCTCGCCCAGAACGGAAAATAAACATCAAGATCTAGCGGCGATTATTTCGGCAACGGATAATCCCGCGGCAGCAACACCCACATTCTGGCGCTTTGGCGCATACGGCCCGCCTGCGCGCCGGCAGCTTCACCGAAGCCCCAGAAAAAATCGGCGCGCACTGCGCCGCGGATTGCTCCGCCGGTATCTTGTGCCAGTACCAGGTGCTCCAGCGGCTGCGCAGTGTTCGGCCAGGTGGTGGCGAGAAACACCGGCGCGCCCAGAGGGATGTGGCGCGGGTCGACGGCAATCGAGCGCTCGGGGGTAAGCGCCACACCCAGCGCACCCACGGGGCCACCCGTCATCACGGCGCCAGCGGCAGCGGAACTCCGGGCGTCCTCGCCCTTGGGCAGTTCGCGAAAGAAAACGTAGCTCGGGTTCTGGTTCAGCAGCGCATCGAGTTTTGCCGGATTGGCCGCGCCCCACGCCTTGATGCCCTGCATCGAGGCTTGCTCCAGTTTCAATTCGCCCTGCTCCACCAGATAGCGTCCGATCGACCTGTAGGGCTGGCCGTTCTGGTCGGCGTATCCCACGCGTACCAGTTCTCCCGTAGCCAGCCGTACCCGGCCCGAGCCCTGAACCTGCAGAAAGAACAGATCCACCGGATCGTCCACCCATAGCAATTCCTTGCCGGCGAGAGCGGGCAGTCCGCGTTCGATCTCGGCGCGCGGGAAATACGGCACTACGCGCCGGCCGTCCAGCCGCCCGCGCAGGCGCAGGTGCTTCAGCTCGGGATTGATCTCGGTCAGATCGATGATCAACAGGTCCTCCGGCGCGGCGTAGAGCGGATAACGGTATGGGCCCTCTTTGCGGCGGCTGCCGCGCAGCAGCGGCTCGTAGTAGCCGGTGGCCAGGCCCTGCACGCTGCCGTCGGCATTGGCCACACGATAAGGCTGAAAATGGGTTTCGAAGAAGTTGCGCACCGAGGCCCCTGAGGAAAGCTGCTCGGCGAGCGCGCAACTCTCGCGCCAGACGGTTTGCGCCTTGAGCCGGGTGCAACTGCGCAAAAATGCTTCCCACGCCGCGGCCGGATCGTCATCCATCCAGCCCGGCACGTCGGCCCAGCTCACCGCTTCCAGGGTCTTTGCCTTGGGCGGCTCGGGCGTGACCGCCGCGCAGACCGGACACACTGGACAGGGCGCCGCGGCGGGGCAGGCCTGGGCCACGGTGCTCGCGGCCGGAGGCTGGAGGGCGCAGCCCGCCACGAGCGCGAACAGCACCGCGGCACCGAGCATTCGCGCCTGGTTTATGATGCTTGCCATCGTGACCGGCACATGATCAACGGAGAATAGGCAAGGCATGTGGATGTTACTGCTCGAAGCGGCGTTTGCCGTCGGCTTGCTCATTTTCATCGTCTGGTGGACGTGGCCAGGAACCGGTAACAAGGACGACAGCGAACCCAAATAGGTGCAGCGCTCCCACACCTAATGCAGCACGCGCGGCACCGACAAGGTGAATTCCGGAATCTCTGCGTCGAACTGCGTGCCGTCCTCGGCCACCATCTGGTAGCTGCCGCGCATGGTGCCGACCGGCGTGGCGAGGGCGGTGCCGCTGGTGTAGGCGAAATTTTCGCCCGGCTTGAGCAGCGGTTGGGCTCCGACCACGCCCAGGCCGCGCACTTCCTGCACCTGGTTGCGCGCGTCGGTGATGACCCAGTGGCGGCTGATCAGCTGCGCCGGAACGGTGCCGCTGTTGCGTATGGTGACGGTGTAGGAGAAGACGAAGCGGTCCTTCGCTTCGTCGGACTGGTCGGCAATGTAGTCGGTCTCGACGGAGACGCCGACATCGTATTTCTTTGCGGAATCCATGATTTCATTTTACACCGCACGGGCGCCGTTTGCCGGCAGGCGCCAAACGTTTTTTGGCGCTCGATCAAGCGAGCAGGTAAAATGCGCGAGCAGCCACAGCCCCGACCGGACCCCATGCCGACTTACCGCATTGCGCCGAGCATACTTTCCGCCGACTTCGCCCGGCTGGGCGAGGAAGTGACGGGCGTGATCGCTGCGGGCGCCGACATGATCCATTTCGACGTGATGGACAACCATTACGTGCCCAACCTCACCATCGGTCCGCTGGTATGCGAGGCGATCAGGCCACTGACCAAGGCGCCCATCGACGTGCACCTGATGGTGAAGCCGGTGGACCGCATCGTGCCCGACTTCGCCCGCGCCGGCGCCGACATCATCAGCTTCCATCCCGAGGCAAGCGAACACATCGATCGCACCATAGGGTTGATTCATGAACATGGCTGCAAGGCCGGCCTGGTGTTCAATCCGGGTACGCCGCTGGACTACCTCGAACATGTGCTGCACCAGCTCGACCTGGTGCTGATCATGTCGGTCAATCCCGGCTTCGGCGGGCAGGCGTTCATCCCGCACGCGCTCGCGAAGCTGGCGGAAGTCCGCCGCCGCATAGATCTCAGCGGGCGCGAGATCATGCTCGAAGTCGATGGCGGAGTGAAAGCGGACAACATCGCCGGGATCGCGCGCGCCGGAGCCGATACTTTCGTCGCCGGCTCCGCCATCTTCGGCGCCAAGGATTACAAGGCGACAATCGCCGCCATGCGCGCGGCGATCGCGTCCAAGTAGTAATTCCGTGCCGCTCGAGCGCGGCATCGCCGCCGTGATGATCGACCTCGACGGCACCCTGCTCGACACCGTTCCCGATCTCGCCGCTGCGGCAGAGCGCATGCTCGCCACGCTGGGCTTGCCCGCGCGCACGCAGGATGAAATCCGCAGTTTCATCGGCAAGGGCATTCCCAACCTGGTCGAGCGCTGCCTGCAAGCGAGCGCAGGCGCCGTGCGCGCCAAGACGCTGCAGGCCGAGGCCCTCGCCCTGTACCACAACTTCTATGCCGAGGAATCCGGACGGCGTTCGACGGTTTATCCGGGCGTGCTCGAGGGTCTGGCGCAATTTCGCGCGATGCGCCTGCGCCTCGCCTGCGTCACCAACAAGGCGGCGCGTTTCACCTTGCCGCTGCTGGCGCAAAAGGGTCTTGCGCCCTGGTTCGAGCTGGTGGTGAGCGGCGACACGCTGGCGCGCAAGAAGCCCGATCCGATGCAGCTCGCCCATATCTGCGCCGAGTTCGCGCTTCCCGCCGCAGCAGTGCTGCTGATTGGCGATTCGGCCAACGACGCGCTGGCCGCGCGCGCCGCCGGCTGCCCGGTGTTGTGCGTTTCCTATGGCTACAACGAGGGCGGGGACGTGCACGATCTGGACTGCGATGCTATAGTTGCCACTCTGTCGGAAGCTGCAAACATCCTCAACAGCATACGGTCATGACGCTCGTGGAATTGGCAAACTATCGGAAATGGGCGCAGTGCGCCTGGGAAAGCTGGCGCTGCTGGCGTTCTTAGGCACATTCGCGCGGCGCATGCAATTTCGCGCCCACCCCGTAGTCGCGTAGCCGTTTCCCCGGATCGTTTTTGGAGCAGTCATGACTGAAGTCGAATTCAAGCGCCTCGCCGCGCAGGGTTTCAACCGCATCCCCCTGGTGCTCGAAACCTTCGCCGATCTCGATACACCGCTGTCCATCTATCTCAAGCTCGCCAACAAGCCGTATTCGTACTTGCTCGAATCGGTGCAAGGCGGCGAGCGCTTCGGCCGCTACTCCTTCATCGGCCTGGCATCAAGCACGCGCATCAACGTCCAGGGAGGCACGGTGCTGGTCCTGTCCGGCAACCGCGTTGCCGAACGCTCGGACGAAGGCGATCCGCTGGATTTCATCAATAGCTATCTCAAGCGCTTCAAGGTGGCGGCGTTGTCCGGGCTGCCGCGTTTTTGCGGCGGGCTGGTCGGCTGCTTCGGCTACGACACGGTGCGCTATATCGAGCCGCGCCTCGAGGCATCCGCGCCGCCCGATTCGCTGGCCACGCCCGACATCCTGCTCATGCTGTCGGAAGAGGTAGCGATCGTCGACAACCTCTCGGGAAAGCTGACGCTGGTGGTGTACGCCGAACCGGCGGTGCCGGGCGCGTATCAAAAGGCGCGCGCTCGCCTGCGCGAACTGCTCGCCGCGCTGCGCTCGCCGGCCGAGATTCCGGCCGAAACGCCGCAGCCCAGCGAGCCGGCGCAATCGTCCTTCGGCGAGGCCGGTTACAAGGCGGCGGTAGCGCGCGCCAAGCGTTACATCTACGACGGCGACGTCATGCAGGTGGTGCTGTCGCAGCGCATGTCGCTGCCGTTTACGGCAGCGCCGCTGGCGCTGTACCGGGCGTTGCGCACGCTCAACCCCTCGCCTTACATGTTCTTTTTCGACTTCGAGGATTTTTACGTCGTCGGCGCTTCGCCCGAGATCCTGGTGCGGCTGGAGGGCGGCAAGGTCACGCTGCGGCCGATCGCCGGCACGCGCCCGCGCGGCAAATCGGCGGAAGAGGACGAGGCGCTCGCCGCCGAACTCCTCGCCGATCCGAAGGAGCGCGCCGAGCACGTCATGCTGATGGACCTGGGGCGCAACGACGTCGGCCGCGTGGCCGGGACCGGCACGGTGCGCGTGACCGAGAACATGGTGATCGAACGCTATTCGCATGTCATGCACATCGTGTCCAACGTGGAGGGCAGGCTGCGCGAGGGGCTGGATGCGATGGCCGTGTTGCGCGCGAGCTTTCCGGCGGGCACGGTGTCGGGTGCGCCCAAGGTGCGCGCCATGGAAATCATCGACGAACTGGAGCCGGTGAAGCGCGGCATCTACTCCGGCGCAGTCGGCTATCTCGGCTTTCACGGCGACATGGACCTGGCGATCGCGCTGCGCACCGCGCTGATCAAGGACCGGGTGCTGCACATACAGGCGGGCGCGGGCATCGTCGCCGATTCCGACCCGGCGTCGGAATGGCAGGAAACGCTGTCCAAGGCGCGCGCCGTGCTGCGCGCGGCGGAAATGGCCGCGGCCGGCCTGGACTCGAGGCTGGAGGACTGATCATGCTGCTCATGATCGACAATTACGATTCCTTCACCTACAACCTGGTGCAGTATTTCGGCGAGCTGGGCGAGGCGGTGCGGGTGGTGCGCAACGACGCCATCGATCTCGCCGGCATCGCCGCGCTCGCCCCCGCGCGCATCGTCATCTCGCCCGGCCCCTGCACCCCCAGCGAAGCCGGCATCTCGGTGCCTCTGGTGCGCGCGTTCGCCGGCAAGCTGCCCATCCTCGGCGTGTGCCTCGGGCATCAGGCAATAGGCCAGGCCTTTGGGGCTGCAATCGTGCATGCGGGCCGGGTGATGCACGGCAAGACCTCCGCCATTAGCCACGCGTCGAAGGGCGTATTCGCCGGGCTGCCGTCGCCGTTCCGGGCGACCCGTTATCATTCGCTTGCGATCGAACGCGCGAGCTTGCCCGGCTGCCTGGAAATCACGGCGGAGAGCGAAGACGGCGAAATCATGGGTGTGCGCCACAGGCAATTCGGGATCGAGGGGGTACAGTTTCATCCCGAATCGATACTCACCGAACACGGCCACGCGCTGCTGAAAAATTTTTTGAAATAGGAACCGAACCATGTCCATGACACCACAGGAAGCGCTGCAGCGCGCGATCGAGCACCGCGAGATTTTTCATGACGAAATGCTCGATCTGATGCGCCAGATCATGAGCGGGAAAACGTCGCCGGTGATGATCGCGGCCATCACCATCGCGCTGCGGGTGAAAAAAGAAACCATAGGCGAGATCACCGCCGCCGCCCAGGTTATGCGCGAACTCGCGACCAAGGTCGAGGTCAAGGATGTGCACAACCTGGTCGATGTGGTCGGCACCGGCGGCGACGGCGCGCGCACCTTCAACATTTCGACCGCGGCCATTTTCGTTGCCGCCGCCGCCGGGGCGCGGGTGGCCAAGCACGGCGGGCGCGCCGTGTCCTCGCAGTCGGGCAGCGCCGACGTGCTCGAGGCGCTGGGGGTGGATATCAATCTGACGCCGGCGCAGGTGGCGCAGTGCATCGACGAGGCCGGTGTCGGCTTCATGTTCGCGCCCAACCACCACACGGCGATGAAGCACGCCGCGCCGGTGCGGCGCGAGTTGGCGGTGCGGACCATTTTCAACATCCTCGGGCCGCTCACCAACCCGGCCGGCGCGCCGACCCAGCTGATGGGCGTGTTCCATCCCGATCTGGTGGGGATCCAGATCCGCGTGCTGCAGCGCCTCGGGGCGCGCCACGCCATGACGGTGTTCGGCCTCGAAGGCCTGGACGAGATCTCGATCAGCGGCAAGACCATGATCGGCGAGCTGAAGGACGGCCGCATCGAGGAGTACACGGTGCATCCGGAGCGCTTCGGCCTGGCGCTGCACGACCCGCGCGCGCTGTGCGTGGAAACGGTGGAGCAATCGAGCGCGATGGTGCTGGGCGCGCTCGACAACAAACTCGGCGCGGCGCGCGACATCGTCGCGCTCAACGCCGGCGCCGCGATTTACGTCGCGGGCAAGGCGGCGAGCATGGAAGAGGGCGTGGAACAGGCGTTCGAAGCGATCGCCAGCGGCGCGGCGCGGGCCAAGCTGGACAAGCTCGTGCAGTTGACAACAAGGCTGGGCGGCAAGGGTTAGCGCAGAGCGGCCGACACGCCATGTCCGACATCCTCGACAGAATTCTCGCGCGCAAGTGCGAAGAAGTCGCCGCGGCGAAACGTGTGAGGCCGCTGGCGCAGGTGCGTGACGAGGCGCGCGCCGCGCCACCGCCGCGCGATTTCGCCGGCGCGCTCAGGGCGAAAATCGACGGCGGCCAGGCGGCGGTGATCGCCGAAATCAAGAAAGCCAGCCCGAGCAAGGGCCTGCTGCGCGCTGACTTCGATCCGGCGGCGATCGCGGCGAGCTACGCCGCGCATGGGGCGGCCTGTCTGTCGGTGCTGACCGACCGCGAATTCTTCCAGGGCGAATCGCAGTACCTGGCCGCGGCGAGGAACGCCTGCGATCTTCCCGCGCTGCGCAAGGATTTCACGCTCGACGTGTATCAGGTGTTCGAGGCGCGCGCGCTCGGCGCGGACTGTGTCCTGCTGATCGCAGCGGCATTGAACCTCGCGCGCATGCAGGAGCTCGAGTCGGCGGCCGAGGAACTGGGCATGGCGGTGCTCATCGAAGTGCATGATGCCGCGGAGCTCGATTCGGCGCTCGCGCTGCGCACCCCGCTCATCGGCATCAACAACCGCAACCTGCGCAGTTTCGACACTCGGCTCGCGACTACGCTCGAGCTGTTGCCGCGCATTCCATCCGGGCGCGTGGTGGTTACGGAGAGCGGCATGCGCACGCGCGCGGACGTGGCGCAGATGCGCGCTAACGGCGTCCACGCTTTCCTCGTCGGCGAGGCGTTCATGCGCGCCGGGGATCCCGGGGCGGAGCTTGAACGGCTGTTCATGGTGCCGGCGGAGCCGTAGCCTTGGGCGGGCGACGCGATGCGGCCGGACTGCCGCGCCGTTTGGCGCCAAAAAAACGGCCACCCGAAGGTGGCCGTTTGCACTTCAGATCGACTGGAGTCGATTAGAACGAGTGCCGCAAACCCACTTGCAGAACACGCGGGTCGAAACCAGCGGCAACACCGACACCACCGAGCGTTGACTTGGAGGCGGCCGAGTCGTTGTTGAGCAGCGCGTACGTCGCATACAGATTGGTACGCTTGGACATCGGGTGCTCATAGCCGATGGCGATCAGCCTGGCGTCCTTGGTGCTCGTAACCTTGTCATTCAGCCTGGTGTAGCCGGCTTTGAGCGTGTCTTTGCCGAACACCGGCATCACGGCGGTAATGGTCCAGGCGCGATCATCGAGCGTGCCGCCATTCTTGTTGGTGTTATAGCCGAGGCCAACCTTCACTACCTTGAAATCATAGGCGCCGTTCAACTGGGTGCGCTTGGTGTTGACATCGGGACCGACGGCGGTTCTTTGATCATCCCAACCGAGGTTGAGGGTCAAAGGACCGTTGGCATAGCGAACATTAAGGCCGACTTCGCGTCCGAGATTCTTGGTCGCGGCGGTCGTGCCCTCGACGCCGGTACCATCCGCATCCTGACCCATGCCCCACATCGCGGCAAAGGTAAAGCCGTTCATGTTGACGGAATCATAGCGAATGGCGTTGTTCATGCGCGTATCGCCGGCCTGCAAGGTGTAGGACGAGCCCGCACCGGCGACATAGAATACGTCATTGGCGGCGGCTGTATGAAACCAGGGGGTGTACTGACGGCCCAGGTTTACGCTGCCCCAGCTCTTGCCCGAGAGACCGACGGTGGCCAAACGGTTCCAGAACTGTGTAGCTGATGCAGTCGTACCGCTGTCCGGAACGGGTTGGGCTTCCAGCGTGAAGTTGGCCGACATGCCGTTACCCAAATCTTCCGTGCCGCGGAAGCCGATGCGGTTGGTGTTGTTGCCACCCGAGATCATGCGCGTCAGGTTGCCGGCGGCGTCGGAATATTTGCCGCTTTCAACCGCCACGTCAATGATACCGAAAATGGTGACGCTGCTGGACTGAGCGAAAGCGCCTCCGGACACAAGGCTGGCGACCGCCAGGGCGAGAAGTTTCTTTTGCATACTGTAATCTCCTTAAAGTTTGAACAGAGCTAGCATGAATGACACCACGTGGTCGGCCACTCACGCTACGCTTTCCGCTCCCCCCAGTTGGGAGTTGCTTGGCGCATTTTCACTCAAATCGCCTACGGAGTAATCGTTTTTCTTCCGAAATAGCCCAATAACGCGGCTAACTGTTGTATTCCCGCAACAAGGCATTGTCCAGGTTTGGTATTCGCTTCCGATGTGGCTGATTTTGCGGAATTTTGTCCGGCCTCGGCCGAGCTGGTACCGATCGGATACAATGCGCTTGTTCCGACATGTTCAATAGCATCGACCGACTGATCACCGAATTCGACAAGGCGCTGCGCACGCTCGCAGCCACGCCGGCGTCGGCGCGCGCCACCCCCGGCAACACGTTCTCCGAGGCGCAGCTGTCCGAGACGGAGAAGCGCCACGCGGCGGCGCTGATGCGCGTGAATCACTGCGGCGAAGTCTGCGCCCAGGCCCTGTACCAGGGGCAGGCGCTGTCTTGTGATGATGCAGCGGTGACGCAAGCGCTCGCATTGGCGGCGCGCGAGGAGACCGAGCATCTGGCGTGGACCGCCCAGCGCGTGGGCGAACTGGGCGGGCGCCTGAGCCTGCTCAACCCGCTCTGGTACGCCGGATCGCTTGCACTGGGCTATGCCGCGGGCAGGTTCGGCACGCGCTGGAACCTGGGTTTTCTGGCCGAGACCGAGCGCCAGGTCGAGGCGCATCTGCAAGGCCACCTCGAGCGCCTCGCGCCGCAGGACGCGAAGACACGCGCCATTGTCGAGCAGATGAAACGCGACGAAAGCGCCCATGCCCGAACCGCTTACGCGCTGGGCGCAAGCGAACTGCCCGAACCGGTGAAGCGCGCCATGCGCCTGTCCGCGCGCGTGATGACGCAGGCTTCGTACTGGGTTTGACTTGGCGGTTGCAAGACGAAGGGAAATGTCCCCTCATAGTCCAATGGACTCTTACTCGGCCACGATTTCGTAATCGTGCGTGATTTCAGCGGTCTTGCCGAGCATGATCGAGGCGGAACAGTATTTCTGGTGGGACAGCTTGATCGCGGATTCCACCATCGATGTCTTCAGGTTTCTGCCGCGCAGTTCGAAATGCATGTGGATGCGGGTGAATATCTTGGGGTCGGTTTCGGCGCGTTCGGCTTTCAGCTCGACGCTGCAAGCGCTTATCTGCTGCCCGCTTTTCTGCAGGATCACGACGACGTCGTAGGCGCTGCAGCCGCCGGTGCCGAGCAGCACCATTTCCATAGGCCGTGGGCCGAGATTGCGCCCGCCGCCTTCGGGCGCACCGTCCATCACCACGGCATGCCCGCTGCCGGTTTCGGCGACGAAGCTCACGCCGTCGATCCACTTTATCTTGCATTCCATGATTGACATCCTTGGATCCCGTAACATGCCAGGAAGACGCGTTTCATTTCCCCCTTGAGGCAAAGCCCTCACCCGGAAAGCCGTTGGCGAAGGGGTTCTGACCGAGGAGCCGGCATTGTAGCCTAGCCTCGCCGCAACGGACTTTGGTTTGACACACACGCGCCGCTGGCATACAATCACGCCCTTTTCCGCGAAGCCGTTTGCCCCATGAAAACATTTTCCGCCAAGCCGCACGAAGTCAAGCGCGACTGGTTCGTGATCGACGCCACCGACAAGGTGCTCGGACGCGTCGCCACCGAAGTAGCGCGGCGCCTGCGCGGTAAGCACAAGGTCATCTACACCCCGCACGTGGATACCGGCGATTTCATCGTCGTCGTGAATGCGGCCAAGCTGCGCGTGACAGGCGACAAGGCGAGCGACAAGACCTATTACCGCCACAGCGGCTATCCGGGCGGCATTTCCCAGACCAGTTTCGGCAAGATGCAGGCGCGCTTTCCCGGAAGGGCGCTGGAAAAGGCGGTCAAGGGCATGCTGCCCAAGGGACCGCTCGGCTATGCCATGTTCAAGAAGCTCAAGGTGTACGCCGACGGCGAGCATCCGCACGTCGCACAGCAACCCAAAGCGCTGGAGATTTAAGCAATGGCTGAAACCAACTACAACTACGGCACGGGCCGGCGCAAGACCTCGGTGGCGCGCGTGTTCATCAAGCCCGGCAAGGGCAAGTTCAGCGTGAACGACAAGACGCTGGATGACTATTTTGCGCGTGAGACCGGCCGCATGGTGGTGCGCCAGCCGCTGGTGCTGACCGACCATCTGCTGACTTTCGATATCAAGGTGAACGTGGACGGCGGCGGCGAATCCGGCCAGGCCGGTGCGGTGCGTCACGGCCTCACCCGCGCGCTGATCGAATACGACCCCGCGCTCAAGCCGGTGCTGTCAAAGGCCGGGCTGGTGACGCGAGATGCGCGCGAAGTCGAGCGTAAGAAGGTGGGCCTGCACAAGGCGCGGCGTGCAAAGCAGTTCTCCAAGCGGTAACCCTAGCCCTAGGAATCACGACAAAGCCGCCCTTCGAGGCGGCTTTCGTTTTTTTACGCGGGCATTGGTCGACTGTTAGACTGACTGGGCAACACTTACGGAGCTGGAAATGGTCAAGATCGGCGTAGTTGGAGGCACCGGATACACCGGCGTAGAGCTGTTGCGCTTCCTGGCGCTGCATCCGCAGGCTGAATTGCGCGCGATTACCTCGCGCAAGGAAGCGGGCATGGCGGTGAGCGAGCTGTTTCCGAGCCTGCGCGGTCACGTCGATCTCGCCTTTTCCGACCCGGCAACGGCCGCACTGGATCAATGCGACGTGGTGTTTTTCGCCACGCCGCACGCTGTTGCCATGAACGATGCGCGGCGGCTGCTCGAGGCCGGGGTGCGCCTTATCGATATCTCCGCCGATTTCCGCATCCAGAATGTGGCCGAGTGGGAGAAATGGTACAAGGTCAAGCATGCTTGTCCCGAGCTGATCCCGCAGGCGGTGTACGGCCTGCCCGAAGTCAACCGCGAGGCCATCCGCAGCGCGCGCATCGTCGCCAATCCAGGCTGCTATCCGACCGCAGTGCAACTCGGCCTGCTGCCGCTGCTCGAATCGCGCGCGGTCGATGCCGGGCATCTGATCGCCGACGCCAAGTCGGGCGTGAGCGGGGCCGGGCGCAAGGCGGAGACGCACATCCTGTTCTCGGAGGCATCCGATAATTTCAAGGCCTACGGCGTGCCGGGGCATCGCCACGGCGTGGAAATCGTGGAGTGCCTGGCACATATCGTCGGCAGCGAAATCGGCCTGACGTTCGTGCCGCATCTGACGCCAATGATACGCGGCATCCATGCCACGCTGTACGCGCGCATCACGCGCGAGCTCGACTTCCAGAAACTATACGAGGAACGCTACGCGCGCGAGCCCTTCGTCGACGTGCTGCCCCCGGGCAGCCATCCCGATACGCGTTCGGTGCGCGCGGCGAACACCTGCCGCCTCGCGGTGCATCGTCCTCGGGGCGGCGACACACTGGTGGTGCTCTCGGTCATCGACAACCTGGTCAAGGGGGCTTCAGGCCAGGCGGTGCAGAACATGAATCTCATGTTCGGCCTGGACGAGTCGCTAGGTCTGCGCCACGTGCCGGTTCTGCCGTAGTCGCCGCGATGCCGTCGAAGCTGCTGAAGAAAATCCGCCAGCGCTTCGGCATTTCGGCGCCGCGCATGACGGTGACGACCCATGTGGCCTGGTACTGGCGCATGCTCGGCCTCGTGGCGGTGCTGTCCTGCTCGCTTGCGCTGGCGGCGTGGATGTACGATGCCGGGCGGCGTTTTGCCGGATTCGACCGCAGCGAGGCCGAGCAGGAGTTGTCGCAACTGCGCGAAAGCGCCGGCAAACTGGCCCAGGAAAGCGCGGAGCTGCGCGCAAGTGTCAACGCCAGCGAAAGCAAGCTGCAGATCGAACGTGCCGCGCAGACCCAGCTGGGGCGCCAGGTGAAGGCGCTTGAGGACGAAAACGTACGCTTGAAGGAGGATCTTGCCTTTTTCGAGAACCTGATCCCGGGCGAGCACCGCGACAACACCCTGTTGATCAATCGCTTCCGTGTCGATCCCGGGGCGCTGCCGGGAGAGTTTCGCTACCGCCTGCTGCTATTGCAGGGCGGGCGGCGCGATAAGCCTTTTCAGGGTAACCTGCAGTTGCTGGTGACGCTGCAGCAGGATGGCAAAAGTGCTATTATCACTCTCCCCGAAGCAGGGGCGGCTCCGGCTTATAAGATCAGTTTCAAGTACTTCCAGCGGGTCGAAGGCACGTTCCGGGTCGCGCCGGGCGCGAAGGTCAAGATGGTGCAAGTGCGGATTTTCGAATCCGGGTCGACCGAAGCGCGGGCGACGCAGAACTTCAATCTGTCATAGGGGCCCGTACAAGGGTCTCGTGACAGCCCCTGGTTCAGGGGAGCGCGGGGGGATATGTGCCCTCGCTTTGTCAGATTCGCAATTGGGGGGGCAGTCCATGTTCCGCAAAAAGGCCAGCAAGCCGCAAAACCGCATCGACAGTCTGATCGGCGCCGGCACCAGAATCGAAGGCAACGTCACTTTTTCCGGCGGCCTGCGCGTCGATGGCGAGGTCAAAGGCAATGTCATTGCCGCGGGTGGCCAGCCGAGCACGCTGGTGGTGAGCGAGCAGGCCAGCATCGAGGGCGAGATCCACGTTTCCCATCTGGTGGTGAATGGGTCCATAAACGGGCCCGTTTATTCCGCGGAATTTCTCGAACTTCAGGCCCATTCCCGCGTCAAAGGCGATGTGCATTACAATACGCTGGAAATGCACCTTGGAGCCGTCGTCGAAGGCCGCTTGGCGCACAGTAGCAGTATCACCGAGGGCAGCAAGACAGTAGAGCTGAAGATTGCTTCGCGCAATTGAGCGCGGCCCGCGTCGTTAGACTATTTTTAGGAGTAAGGACATGAACGCAGTAGCAGAGATGCCCGCCCCGTTGCTCTTCACCGACAATGCGGCAAACAAGGTGAAGCAGCTGATCGAGGAAGAGGGCAACAACGACCTCAAGCTGCGCGTATTCGTCAGCGGCGGAGGCTGTTCCGGCTTCCAGTACGGTTTCACCTTCGACGAAGTAAAGAACGACGATGACACCGCGATGGAGAAGAACGGGGTCACGCTGCTGATCGATGCGATGAGCTATCAGTATCTGGTCGGCGCCGAAATCGATTACACCGAAGGGCTCGAGGGCGCGCAGTTCGTGATCAAGAATCCGAACGCGACCAGCACCTGCGGCTGCGGATCGTCTTTTTCCAGCTAAGGCGCGCGACACGTCGATAGAACGGGAGCTACGGCTCCCGTTTTCATTGGGACCGCCCGCGCGTGGATCTAGCGCGGGCTGTTTAGATGCTAGTGCCTTGCGGCGCGCCGCGTGCCAAGGAATTGGCCCTGGCCTTGCTTTTTGGTCGCACCGGGACTCAAGCCGGGTAAATTGCCCCCAGCACGCGCGCGCCGGCCGCGCCGGTTACTTCCGCCAGGTTTCCGGGCTTGCCTTCGAGCGTTCGCCGGGCCAGCCAGGCAAAGGCGATAGCCTCGACCCAATCCGGATCTAATCCCAGCGCCGCCGTGGTGGCGATGTGGCATTGGGACAGGTTCTGACGCAGGCGCTCGATTACGCACAGGTTATGCGCGCCGCCGCCGCAGACATAGATTTCATCCGCTTGCGCGCAATACTGGTCCACTGCGTCTGCGATCGAGCGGGCGCTGAGTTCGGCGAGCGTAGTCTGAACGTCCTGTGCCGCAGCTTGCCCCAGCGAGAATTTCTCCAGCCAAGCGGCGTTGAACAACTCCCTGCCGCAGCTCTTGGGCGGCCGCGCCGCGAAATACGGCTCGGCCAGCATTGCCGCCAGCGGCGCGGCCAATACGGAACCGCTGCGCGCCCAGGCACCGGCGTCGTCCTGGTCTTTGCCCAGATGCCGGTGGATCCACAGATCGAGCAATACGTTGCCCGGGCCGGTGTCGAAACCCGTGACTGCACCGCGCGCCGGCAGATCGGTCAGATTGGCGATGCCGCCGATATTGACGATGACGCGGTGTTTGGCGTCGGAGCCGAACACGGCGGCGTGAAAGGCCGGAGCGAGCGGCGCGCCCTGCCCCCCGGCTGCAATGTCGCGGCTGCGAAAATCCGCGACTACGCTGACGCCGGTGAGTTCGGCAAGCAACGCCGGGTTGCAGATCTGCAAAGTGTATCCGGCGTCGGGGCGGTGGCGGATGGTCTGGCCATGGCAGCCGATCGCGCGTGTCGCTGCGGGCGCGATGCCGGCGCGCTCGAGCAGCGCCAACACCGCTTCGGCGTACAGGCGTGTGAGCGCATTGCCGGCCGTTGCGGCGCGATCCAGTTCGTTCGGCCCGGTGATCTGCAGCGCATGCAGTTCTGCCCTGAGCGGGCCGGGGAGGGGCAGGTAAGCGGTGTCGAGCACGACAGGACGGTCGGACGCGAACTCGACCAGCGCCGCGTCCACGCCGTCCAGGCTCGTGCCCGACATCAAACCGACAAACAGGTCGCGCGCAGTCGCAGTCACGCGGAATCAACTACTTACTCGAGTAGCGCCAGGTTGGTATTCCTGAGCAGGTTCAGCTCGGCCGCGAGCGGCGCTGATGCCCTGTCGAACGCGGCCAGCTGCTGCGCGGGGATTGGCAGCGCCGCGGGCAGCGCGACCGTGAGCGGATTGCGCACCTCATTGTTGACGCGGAACTCATAATGCAGATGCGGCCCGGTTGCCCAGCCGGTCTGTCCGACCTTCCCGATCACTTCCCCCTGTTGCACTCTCGCGCCCTTGCGCAGGCCCCGGGCGATACTGCTGAGGTGGGCGTATGAAGTGCTGAAGCCGCCTTGGTGCTTTACCGTTACGATATTGCCATAGCCGCCCTGCCTGCCGGCGAATTCGACCGTGCCGTCCGCCGTGGCTTTGACGTGGGTGCCGGTCGCGGCGGCGTAATCGACGCCCTTGTGCGCCCGCCATTGGTGCAGGATCGGGTGAAAGCGCATGGCGAAGCCGGAACTGATGCGGGAAAACTCGAGTGGCGAGCGCAGAAAAGCCTTACGCAGATTCTTGCCCTCGGGGGTGTAGTAGCCGCCCTTGCCCTCAGAGTCCTGGAACCAGACCGCGCGGTAGCTCTTGCCCTGATTGATGAATTCGGCGGCGAGCAGGCGTCCGGATTTGATCGCGCGGCCCTCGTGATAGAACATCTCGTAGACCACGGTGAATTTGTCGCCGCGGCGCAGATCGCGGTGAAAATCGATATCGCCGGCAAAAATATCGGCGAGCTGGGTGGCGACATTGTCCGCGAGGCCGGCCGCGTCGGTGGCGGCGAAAAGCGAACTGCGGATCTCCCCGGACTTCATCTGCTGCTGCGGCGAGAGCGAGAGCTGTTGTTCGACTAGCTTGAATTCCGCGCCCTGTTTGTCGAAGCTGACCAGCCGGCCCTTGTCGGTGAAATAGCGCAGCGCGAGCAGGGTGCCGTCCTCGGCGGTGCGCGCCTGCACGGCGGTGCCGGGGCGCAGCATCTGCAGCGAGCGTCCCGGCTTGACCGCGAGCAGGAATGCGCGCGCTTCGTCGTCATTTACGCCAAGACGGCCGAGCAGGTCGGAAATGGTGTCGCCGCGCCCGAAGCGCTCTTCGCGCCAGAACACCTGGTTGGTATCGGTGGGCTGCGCGCCATGGGAAACATCCAGGCTTTCGACCACCGTTCGCGTCGGGACAAACGAAAACACAGTGTCGGGCGCCGTGCCGAAGGCGGCGACCATGCCAAAAAAAGGCAGGCTGCACAGAGTGACGATCCAGCGCAGGCGGAGTTTTGAGTCTCGCCGGCTGCCGAACTGCGTTAAAATCCGTTTTTCGTATTTATTCATCCAGTTGGGCTTTTTTGGTCCGGCGCAAGTGTAGCACAGCCCCTTTCCGGCGGGCCAGATGCGGAGCGCAATGAAAAGCAATGCAATTGAGACCGCCCTGCGGATCATCAAACGCGGCTGCGGCGAGCTGTTGATCGAGGAAGAACTGGCCGGCAAACTCGCCAGCGGCCGGCCGCTGCGCGTCAAGACCGGCTTCGATCCGACTGCGCCGGATCTGCACCTGGGTCATACCGTGCTCATCAACAAGATGCGCCAATTCCAGGAGTTGGGACATCACGTCATGTTCCTGATCGGCGATTTCACCGGATTGATCGGCGATCCGACGGGCAAGAACGTGACGCGGCCGCCGCTGACGCGCGCGGAGATCGAGGCCAACGCCATCACCTACAAGGCGCAGGTATTCAAGATTCTCGATGCCGAGAAGACCGAGATTTGCTTCAACTCGAAATGGGGCGACGCGCTCGGCGCCGCGGGCATGATCAAGCTCGCGGCAACCTCAACGGTCGCGCGCATGCTCGAGCGCGACGATTTCGGCAAGCGCTACAGGGCGAACCAGCCGATCGCCATTCACGAGTTTCTCTATCCGCTGATGCAGGGTTACGACTCGGTTGCGATGCACGCCGACATCGAACTCGGCGGCACCGACCAGAAATTCAACCTGCTGGTGGGGCGCGAGATGCAGAAGCACTATGGCCAGCCGCCGCAATGCATCCTCACCATGCCGCTGCTCGAAGGGCTGGACGGAGTCAACAAGATGTCGAAGTCGCTCGGCAACTACGTCGGCATCAACGAGAAGGCGGAGGAGATTTTCGGCAAATTGATGTCGATCTCGGACGATCTGATGTGGCGCTACATCGAGTTGCTGTCGTTCGAGTCGATCGAGACGATGAACAAATGGAAGCGTGATGTGGCCGGCGGTCGCAATCCGCGCGACATCAAGGTGGCGTTTTCGCAGGAAATCGTGGCGCGCTTCCATGATCAAGCGGCGGCGGCGCGCGTGCTTGCCGATTTCGAAGCGCGTTTTCGCGAGGGAGCAATGCCCGAGGAGATGCCCGAAGTGAAACTCGCGACCGATGAAGGCGGCCTGGCGCTCGTACAGGCGCTGAAGCTGGCACATCTCACGGCGAGCACTTCGGAATCGATGCGCATGATCGAGCAGGGCGGCGTCAGGCTCGATGGCGAACGCGTCAGCGATCGCGGTCTCAAACTCGCAAAGGGCACGGTTGCGGTGGCGCAGGTGGGCAAGCGCAAATTCGCGCGCATCACTGTCGTCTGAGCGCTTCGTTCAAGTGGTCGCGCATGCGGCCGCGCGCGAAATAGTCCTGCAAATCACTTGACCTGATTCTCCTGCGCTGTATAATCCCGCCTCTTTGTCCGACGGCCCCGGCCGTTGGTTTGCTCTTTAAAAATTTACAGCCGATAGGTGTGGGTGCTGGGTGTGGTGTGAAGGCGCCTGGGTGATGGAGCTGTGCGCGAGTACGGGGAGATTGCTTGGGTATCTGGGCGGTAACAGGCTTGGATGCTCTTATTTTGCTGTGGTGCGCAAGTGCTGCGGTGGGATGGGGTGCTGACTCGAACAGATACACTTTGGTACTCACACAAATGATTTAGTCAGTGACGTAGGAAATCCCTTTTGGGGGAGAACCTTAGTCAAGGACTTTGAGAGTAGTGTGAGCGCGGACCGGTAGTAACGGTTTGCAAACAATCGCTTAGGCGATTATTGAATGGATTGAACTGAAGAGTTTGATCCTGGCTCAGATTGAACGCTGGCGGCATGCCTTACACATGCAAGTCGAACGCGAAAGTGGGGGCAACCCTGCGAGTAGAGTGGCGAACGGGTGAG
>Ga0080064_1000889_pt1 | contig 69772 bp, 63 predicted proteins | sample Subgrocontami54m_FD_69260 | JGI IMG/M metagenome (GOLD analysis project Ga0080064, IMG submission 69260) | Subsurface groundwater microbial communities from S. Glens Falls, New York, USA - GMW46 contaminated, 5.4 m (SPADES assembly) (version 2) ...
GCGGATCACGGACTCCGGTCCCTGCTCCTGCACGGCGTCGATGATGTGGTCGGCGATCTCGGTGAGCGCCTGATCCCACGAGACCTCTTGCCACTTTCCTTCGCCGCGGGCGCCCGCGCGCTTGAGCGGCTTGAGCACGCGCTCCTTGCCCGTAAGCAGCTTGTGCCAGGAGACGCCCTTCTGGCAGCCTGCGGGGTTGAAGTCCGGCACACCCTGCTCGACGGTGCTATACGTCCCGGACTGCTCTTCGCGCCAGACTTCGCCGTCCTTGCCGACGTAGACGCGGAACGGGCAGTTGCTGGGATAGCAGTCGACGCAGTGGCTGCCCCACGTCCACTTAGACCACTTGATCTGCTCTCGGTACGACTCCTCAAAGGGCCTGGGGATGATGCCCGTCGAGGCACGCCGCACCGTTCCGTTCTTGCCATTGCGTGCCGGCACCTTGCGTGCAGGCACCTTACGGGGACGAACACTGGTCTGGGTCATGCTTCCCCTCCCGTTCGTGGGTTGCAACTCCGGCGGCGCTTAATTTAGCATTTGCTAGATTAAGCCTGGCAGAGCCGAATGGCCCATCCGCCCCGGCCACACGGCCCCCTGCCGCGGACGGTGCTCCTGGCGCCGGCCGCGATCAACGCAGACGATACGCCCTGGGTGTTGGCGGCGTGAAGGGTAGTCCGGCGGTGCCAAAAGGGGGCCGTGTGGCTCTTATGGTCCGCGGCGATCGGCGCGAGGATCATCCAGACCCCGGCTTCGCCTACCTCAGGAGGAGCTATGGTTCCGCGCGCCACTTCGAACGCCGCCGCCGCACCCGCACGAAGGCGGCTCGTGCCGACCACAACGAACCCCAGCAGCGTCGAGCCGTACGCCTCGACGGAAGCCCTCTATCGCGACCAGTGGTCCTGGGACCGCGTCGTGAAGGGCACGTGCAACCAGGCTGACTGCATCGCCGCGTGCACGCTGAACCTCTTCGTGAAGGACGGAATCGTCTGGCGCGAAGAACAAAATGCCATCTACGAGGCGTCAGGCGACCACCTTCCCGACTTCAACCCTCGCGGATGCCAGAAGGGGATGGTCTACGCGGATCTCATGTACGACGCGACGCGCATCAAGTACCCGATGCGCCGCGTCGGTCCGCGCGGCTCCGGGAAGTGGGAGCGCATCTCTTGGGAGGACGCTCTCACGCAGATCGCCGACAAGGTGATGGACGTCATCGGCAGCGATGGTCCGGAAGCGATCGTCTACGACATGGGGACGACGAACATCGATTTCGGCCCCGGCACGCCCGCACAGTTCCGCCTGACCTCGCTCGTCGGCACCACGACGCTCGACGAGTGGGCGAGCGTCGGCGACCTGCCGATGGGTGCCATCCAGACATGGGGCCTCTTCAACGCCGATGGCACGTCGGACGACTACTGTAACTCCGACTACATCATGATCTGGCTTGGCAATCCCGCCTACACGCGCATCCCCGACGTGCACTTCATGCTCGAGTCGCGCTATCGCGGCGCGCAGGTCGTCATCGTGGCGCCGGACTACAGCCCGACGGCGATGCACGCCGACACCTGGGTGAATCTTCGCACCGCCACCGACGCGGCGTTCGCGCTTGGCATGGCGAAGGTGATCATCGACGAGAAGTTGTACAAGGACGAGTACGTCCGCGAGCAGACCGACCTGCCGTTCCTCGTCCGCGACGACGATGCACGCTTCCTGCGCCAGTCCGACATCGTCGACGGCGGAAGCGAGGACATCTTCTACGTCTGGGACGCCGCTACGAACGCGATCAAGGAAGCGCCCGGCACGCACGGCCACGCGACGGCGAGCATCGCGCTCGGCGACCTGCGCCCCGCGCTCGAAGGCGCGCACCAGGTGACCCTCGCAAGCGGCACCGCAGTGACCGTGCGCCCGGTCTGGGAACGGCTGCAGGCGCTGCTCACGGACTACACGCCCGAGAAGGTGCAGGCGATCACCGGCGTGCACGCCGATACCATCCGCACGGTCGCACGCGGCTACGCGAACGCCAAGGCGGCGTCGATCTTCGCATCGTGGGGCGCCTGCAAGCACTACCACATGGACCTCTTCCAGCGCTCGATGATCCTCATCTCCGCGCTTGCCGGCCATACGGGCAAGCAGGGCGGCGGCCTGCGCATCGGCGCCTGGTGGAACATGCCGCTGAGCTACGACAAGGGCCAGCTCGCGATGATCGGGCAGGCCGCCGCGCCCGGCGACCGCCCGAAGGTGCGCGATATAGAGAAGGTCATGAAGACCATGGCCCCGAAAATGTCGAGCAGCGCACCCACGATGGCCTACCTGTACGCGCACGACGCCGGCTATCGCAAGGTCGTCGATAACATGGCCTTCCACGATCCCGCGCTTCCTAAGACCGTCGCCGAGTACGCGAAGGAGGCGTTCGACAACAACTGGATGCCCGTCGGGCCGAAGCCGAAGATGCTGCTCTTCACCAGCATGAACCCGCTTCGTCGCTGGCCCGCGCCGCACATCATCCGCGAGAACCTCTGGGAGGAACTCGAGATGATCGCGGTGTGGGAGTTCCGCATGTCCAGCTCGGCCATGCAGGCTGACATCATCCTGCCCGCCGCCGGCTGGCACGAGAAATCCGGCATCAAGTTCACGCAGTCGCTCGTACCCTACATCTGCGTCGGCGAGAAGGCCGTCGAGCCGCTGTACGAATCGCTGGCGGAGTTCGACATCATGGCGCGTCTCGCGAAGAAGATCCAGGAGCGTGCGATTCAGCGCGAGGAGGCGCCGTACATCGACGCGCTGGGCATATCGCACGACCTCACGCGCATCTACGATGACTGGAGCATGAACGGCGAGTTCGAGGAGGGCGACGCCGAGAAGGCGCTGGACGTCTCAGTCAGCATGTCGCAGCCGCTCAGCGGCACATCCTGGGCGGAGATAGCGGAGAAGGGCGCGATCCACGTGAAGTCGACGGGCAGCTACGGCCCGATCACGGCGATCTGCTCGGATCTCGAAGAGGGCGACGCGCTAGCGCCCCTCAAGTGGTTCGTCGAAGGCAAGGAGCCCTGGCCGACGCTCACGGGCCGGCAGCAGTTCTATCTCGACCATCCGTGGTACATCGACGCCGGCGAAGCGCTGCCTGTGCACAAGGAGAACCCGAACGGCGGCGGCAACTATCCGATCGAGGTGACGGGCGGCCACACGCGCCACAGCATCCACGCGATCTTCCGAGCGAACAAGACGCTGCTCAACCTGCAACGCGGCGAACCTGTGCTGTACATGGCCGAGCGCGACGCGCTGGAACGGGACATCCACGACCACGATGTCGTGCGCGTGTCAAACGACGTGGGCAACTACCTGGTGCACGTGAAACCGTCCCCGGCCGTGCAACCCGGGCAGGCGATCATCTACCACGCCTGGGAGCCGTACCAGTTCGCGGGCTGGAACAGCAGCCAGAATACGGTGGCCGGCGCGTTCAAGCCGCTGCATCTGCTGGGCGGCTACGGGCAGTTCGGTTACCGCCCGATCCTCGGGCAGCCCAGCCACACACCTCGCGCGCAGAAGGTCCAGATCGAAAAGGTTCCCGCCACAAGCCACAATGGAGGAAGACCATGAACCAGGCCATCACCGCCACATCCGAACGTGCGCGCGCCGCCGCGCTCGATATCACGCTGGCCGATGGCGAGGAGGGAGCGAACATCTTCGCCAAGCTGCTGAAGCAGCATATCGAGGAACTCATCGCCGGCGATCCGGGCAAGGTCGCCGTCGCTGGAAAGATCCGGGGCAAGCTGGGACTGCATTCGACGGACCCCGAGGCACTCGTCACGCTCGCCTTTGGCGACACCGTCATCACCATCAAGAATGGATTCGACGGTGATCTCGACGGCCAGATCGCCGGAACGTTGAAGCTACAGACCGAGACCCTGGTTGGCGCAGCCAATCCGTACGTGGCGATCCTCAAGCGGCAACTCAAGCTAGGCGTGAAGTGGTCCCGGCCGCTCTTCACGGCTCAGACGTACGGATTCCTCAAGGTGCCGGAGTCGATGCGGGCACCCGTGGACGCTCCGCTCTAACGCGCCGGACAGGCGAGGCCCGGGCTACGCGGCCGCTGGTGCGTTCGCGACCCGGGTCTTGATGTACGCATGGTCAGCAGCAAGTACCGCGCCGACGACGGTCGCGAGGCTGGCGTAGAACGGCTGTGGTTCGTGCCTTGGAAGCTTGCTCTGGAGCAGGGGCCACCACCTGGCAGGATGGCGCTGTAGGAAATCGCGTTCGGCGCGGCAGAACGGCACGGCATCGCCGCCTCGCACCGTCGCCAAGCCCTCGAGGAACGCGAGCACCTTCATGAACTCGAACTCAATCGTCACGTGATCCGGCAGGTCGTGCGTGCCGTCGTCGAGCTTCAATCCGAAGAAGCGATAGAAGCGGAGCACATCTTCCATCGCGCGCTTCCGCGCGCCGCCCCACTCTCCGTCGTACAGCGGGCATGGCGGGCGAACGGTACCCACGTCGAACAGCCGGATGTATTCGCCCTGGAAAGGCACGTAGTCTCCGGCATCCGCCAACCCGGAGGCCGCGTCGGCCACATTGATTGCGTACGGGAGCCCGCCGACGAGCGCTTCAACGGCGTCGCGGAACACGCCGGCCTCCACCTGCGCATGGAAGTCTCGGCTTGGGAAGTCGAGCGCGTCCGCAAGCAGTCCGTAGAGGGCGGATCGCGCCGCCGTGGCTTCGTCGATGTCGGGTGTAGGCGGTGCCGCCGCGCTCGTTCTCATCGCTCAATCTCCAGTGGCTGCCAGACGGGGCCGTACGCCTTCAGCCCACCGCGCTCCTTGTTCGATCCCTGCCAGATCGCGAAGGTGCACTTGTGTGTCATGCCCGGCGCGAGCGGCACCACGAGTGCCGCGGGCAGGCTCACGTTAAACGGGCGGCTCACGACGACCGCCCAGCCGCCGTCGCGCCAAGCGCCGCGGCCGCTCAAGGGTGAGTCCGCGTATCGCGTGGTCGTGCCGCGGCCCGTCGCCGTTACGTAGAACGGCGTCTCCAAGTCCGCGCGCCAAAGCCACATGTTGACGGGCTTCGATGCGTCCCCCATCTGCTCGATCACCGCATCGTCCTTGACCGGCAGCATCACCCCGGCCTGATCAGGGAAGTCCGCCATGTCGTTCGGGTGGCCGTCATCCGTCGCGTCTTGCCACTCGAGGCGGAAGAAGATGGCCTGCGCGTTGTGCGCCGCAGCGACGCGGATCTCCTTCGTCTGGCCGTGCTGCAGCGCCTTCCATTTCGTCTGCACGTATTCCGATGGTTGCAGCGCGAGCGGCGTCGCCAGGAGCTGGACGGGTTCGGTGCCCAGGCTGCGCCACGCGGCTGCGTCCGGATCAAGGAGGGCATCGACGGACTCGCTGCGACGGGCGGCTTTTACCATGGCGCGGGCACCTCCGCGCGAGCGGTGGCCAGCGCGTAGTACGCTCCGCCGGCGCACGCCCGGCACAGCGGGCCGTCGTCGCCGGCTATGTGACGGTTGTCGTTCACCTCTTCGCCGCAGACCGTACAGAGCACGCGCATCGCCGGCTTCCCGGGCCGGTCGAACGCTCCCAGTGCGGGCGACACGGTCTGTACGGTGAACAACTGATCCTCCGGCAGCGTGCGATACGCCGCCATCTGGGCATCGTGTCGTTCAAGCTGTGGATACAGCGCGACCGCGCGCTCGCGCGCGTCGCTGCGCGCGACGACCCGGATCGCCACGCCCGTCTCGGTGTTGAGGAACGTCGCCGCAAGCTTGCCGTAGTCGACGATCTTGAGCGTACGCTTGCCGGGCTTGCAGCCGGTGACGGTCTGCACCGCGTCCGCGCCGCAGCGGTCGATCTCCACCCATGTGATCAGCTTCTTCGAACCGCGCGGATCCGCGACACCCGCCGATCGACAGCCAAGGAGCGCCATACGCACGCCCAGCACCTGGCCCGGGCACAGATGTCCGTGAAACGCGTCCGCTTCCCGCAGAGCGCGCTCCAGTTCCACTTCGCGATGGTCCTGCGCCCGCAGCCAGCTGATGATCCTGCGCGCGGGCTCCGCCGCATCGGAAGCGACCGATGCCGAGCCAACTGCGCGCCCACCACGGGCGATCACGCCAAGGCGCTCGCCGGGCTCGCGCTCCGGCGAACGATCGTCGTCCTGGCCCGGCGCCAGTACGAGAAAATACGGCGTCGCGACGTCGTGGAACCCCTCGGCGAGAAGGACGTCGACGTCGTCGCCAACGCGCGATGCCAGTTCCAACAGATCCGGCCGGCTCTCGCACGCCTCGAATGTCGCGAGCTTGTCCGGCGAGACCACGGTGACGAAGGCGGCGCCGGCCGCGGCGAACCGGAAGGAGTCTTTGCCCTTGCGATCCAAGTCAACGCGATGGTGCGCTTGCTTGAACGCTGCCACACGCATACCCTCGGCGCCGAGCAGCCGTATTACCTCGGCCAAGAGGGTCGTCTTGCCGGAGCCGGATCTACCGATGAAGCGAATGATCGGCGGCATCGTGCGGTCACTATCCCGCGCGCGGACCCGGCGCGCCTAGGGCCGATCGTCGCGGCGGCGTGGCCACGCGGACGCACCCGCATGGGCCGTTCGGCACGTTCTGCGGGTACTCCGGCCCTTGCCAGCTCGCGCCTTCGCAGGGCAAAGTAGTCGTACCCGGCCTCGCGGGAGGTTTGACATGGCAACGGCGATGAGGCCCAAGCGCTCGGCAGAGCACGCGTTGGTCACCGAGGCGCGCCACCGTGACCGGTTCACGTTCGACCGGGCCGTTTGGGCGAGCCACTGCATTGACTGCTATCCGGGCAACTGCCCGTACCGCGTCTATTTGCGCGACGGCAAGATCGCCTGGGAGGAACAGGCCGGCACGCTGCCCGTCATCGAGGCCGGCGTCCCCGACATGAACCCCATGGGCTGCCAGAAGGGCGCCGGCTGGAGCCACACCCTGACCGGCGGCGAGCGCCTGCACCACCCGCAGAAGCGCATCGGTGACCGCGGCTCCGGCAAGTGGGAGCAGATCTCGTGGGATCAGGCCTGCGACGAGATCGCCGATGGCATCATCGACGCGATCCAGGAGCAGGGACCCGAGTCGATGATCGCGCTCTCCGGCTGCAACATGAGCACGTGGGGCGCCACCGGGCGCGGGCGCTTCTTCGGCCAAATCGGCGGCCTCACCACCGACCTCAACGCCGAGATGAACGACTTCTCGCCGGGGCACTACCTCACGTACGGCAAGTTCGACCCCGTCAGCAGCACCGACGACTGGTTCCACGCTGACGTCTTCTTCATCTGGTTCTCGAACCCCGCCTACACGCGCATCCCGCACCAGCACTACATCACCGAGGCGCGCTACCGCGGCGCCACCATCGTTACGGTCGCCCCCGACTACTCGCCTTCCGCCATGCACGCGGACTACTATGTCGGCGTCAAGCCCGGCACGGACGCCGCGTTCGCGCTCGGCATGGCTGCCACGGTCATCGAAGAAGGCCTGGTACACGAAGACTTCGTGAAGGATCAGACCGATCTGCCGCTGCTCGTGCGCGACGACAACGAGCGCTTACTCGTTGAGGCCGACTTGAAAGAAGGCGGCCACGCGGAGCAGTTCTTCTGGCTCGACGCGAAGACCAGGGCCATCGCGCCCGCGCCGCGCGACACGCTCAAGCTGGGCAAGATCGACCCGGCACTCACCGGCAAGGTCAGCGTGACGTTGAAGGACGGCTCGAAGATCACCGCCAGCCCCGTCTACGGGCGCGTGGTCGCCCGGCTGAAGGACTACACGCCGGAGAAGGCGTCCGCGATCTGCGGCGTCGATGCCGGCACGATCCGCGAACTCGGGCGCAAAGTCGCACGCGGCCGGACGAAGACGCTCGGGAGCCTGAACAACGCGGGCAAGTACTACCACGGCGATCTCATCGAGCGCTCGCAGCTCCTGCTGTTCGCCCTTACCGGCAACTGGGGCCGCAAGGGCACCGGCGTTCAGGCATGGGTTGCCGCGCTGTTCGACGGCTGGTTCATGTCCATGGCAAAGCCGGCCGCGGGACCAGAGATGACGAAGATGCTCTACAACGGCTACCAGTCGTTCGTCGCGGGCGTGCGCGACGAAGATCCGACGATGACGCAGGAGCTGGCAACGATCGAGTTCACGAAGCGGTCGGCCAACAACGGCGCCACGGGCTGGGTGCCGCCGGTGTTCCTCTGGTACAACCACGCCGGCTTCAACAAGAACTGGAACCAGGCGAGCTGGCACGACGAGTCGATGCCGCGTACCTTCGACAGCTACTACAACGAAGCGCTGGAGCGCGGCTGGTGGGCGGGCGTCCCTGGCAAGGCCGTCGAACCACGCGTCTTCATCGAGTGCGGCGGCAACGCGCTCCGTCGCACGCGCGGTGGCCGCAAGATGCTCGTCAAGCACCTGTGGCCCAAGCTCAAGACCATCGCGACGATTGACTACCGCATGAGCGCGACCGCGCTGGAGTCCGACTACGCGCTGCCCATGGCCGCCCAGTACGAGAAGATCAGCTTCGGCATCCCCAGCACAAGTACGCTCAACCTCACCTTCTGCGACAAGGTCGTCGAGCCAATCGACGAGTCGAAGTCGGAGCTGGAGATCTTCGGGATGCTGAGCCAGGCCGTGGCACGCCGCGCGAAGGCGCGCAACTTCGTGACCTACAAGGACGGCGCCGGCGTGGAGCGCCGCCTCGACGACCTCTACGAGCGCTACTCCTTCAACAACGGCTACGCCCGCAACGGCAACACGCTGATCGACGAGGAAGCGCTCGCCGACGAGATGATCAAGGACACGATCATCACCGGTGCGTTGCCGGAAGGTTCGAGCCTGGACACTGTGCGCGACAAGGGCTTTATCCGCTTCACCGGCCTCGGCATGACCGCCCGCGCCCTCGGCCAGGCCAGCGACATCGAGCCCGACAGCACCTTCACGCCGTTCCGCAACCACACCGAGAAGAAGTACCCGTACCCCACGCTGACGCGCCGCGCGCAGTTCTACATCGACCACGACTGGTTCCTCGAGGCCGACGAGCACCTGCCGCGGCACAAAGATCCGCCGAAGGCCGGCGGCGACTACCCGCTGCTGATCACCAGCGGCCACAACCGCTGGAGCCTCCACTCGGTGAACATCGTCAACAAGCTCATGCTGCAGACGCACCGCGGCGAGCCGCACCTGGTGATGAACCCGAGCGACGCCGCCGCGCGCGACCTCGAAGACAACGAAGTCGTCGAGGTGTTCAACGACATGGGCTCGTACCGCACGCCGATCAAGACGTCGCCGTCGGCGCGCCCCGGCCAGATCATCATGTACAACGGCTGGGAGCCCTACCAGTTCCCGAACTGGAACGGCCCGTCCGACATCGAGCCCGGCATGATCAAGCCACTCCACCTGGCAGGCGGGTACGGGCATTTGAAGTACTGGCCGAACGAGTGGCAGCCCGCCCCCGCATGCCGCGGCACGCGCGCCGACGTACGAAAGGTCGTCGTGTAGCCGCGCTGTCCGAACATGTGCAATCGAGGGGCGGACCCGCGGGTCCGCCCCGTTCGCTGCCAACCCCGCGCATGATTCGGCGCACCGCCGTGGGCCGGGGCGGTCGCAGATCGCCGGAGGAGACCCCCACCGCTGCGCCCCGCGTAGGGGCACGCTGTGGCGTGCCCGCCGTCTCGCGTGACCCGTTAGCGCTTTCGGGCGCGCGGCCCCGCCGCTCGCGTCGTCCGCCCGCCGCCGCGTGTCGTGCCTGCGGCGCGGACCTTCGGCGCCGGCGCGGCCCGGCTGCGTCCCTTCGCCTGCCGTTTGGTCGCTCCCAGCTCATCGCGGATCCACGTTCGCGCGGAGACCGCCGATGGCAAGCCAGCCGTCGTGATCGCCAGCAGCGCCACGTGGTCCAGCTCCGCGTCGGTGATGCCGCCTTCCCGCGCAAGACGCGCCTGCGCTCGTACCGCCCCTTCGAGCCGCCCGCCGACGGCGATCGCCAGTTTCACGAGCCGCCGCGTACGGTCATCGAGCGGACCCGCGTTGTGCGCCGCGGAACCCAGCGCCTCATACGCCTTCGCCACCGCGGGAAAGTCCCGCGTCAGATCCTGGAATGGCTGCGGGATGTCGTTCTTGGCCATGGTCAGTCCTCCTCCGCTTACGCCCCGGCCGGGACGCGTCTTTCGATGTCCACGCGCACGCCGCGGTCGATCGGTACCGGTTGCCAGTGTAGTGCCCGGTAACGCAGGTGTCCGTAGCCGCCGGCGAAGTGGAGCCACTTCACCATACCTGGCTCCACGTTCGCCGTGTCGCGCCAGCCGTCGAATTGGTACGGCTCGAAGCCGTTGTACATGATCAGCTGGCCCGGCCGGACCGACGGGGTCACGCGCGCCTGCACGAACGCCTCGGACACGTCGTTGTGGACGCGCAGTTCGTCGCCATCCTTGATGGCGCGCGCGGCTGCGTCGGCGTCATTGACGTACGCCGTCGGTCCGCCGCGCTGCGTGTTGAGGATGATGCGGTTCGTCATGTTCGTGGAGTTGACGCTCCAGCGGGGGTGGCCGCCGGTCACCTCCAGCGGGTAGTCGCCCCCCTGCGCCGGCGGCTCCTTGTGGACGGGCAACTCCTCGCCCGCTTCCAGGAACCAGTCGTGGTCGATGTAGAACTGCGCTCGCCGCGTCAGCGTCGGGAACGGCTCCTTCTTCTCGGTCTGCCAGCGAAACGGCGAGTGCGTCTCGTTCGGCTTCAGGTCCGACGCCTGCGCCAGCGCCATCGGCGACCGCCCCCAGTTGGTGAAGCGCACGTAGCCCGACTCGCGCAGCGACGCCAGCGTCGTCTCCGCCGGCAGCGTCCCCGCGACGGCCGAGTCGATGACCATCTCGTTGATCACGGTGTCGTCCTCCGCGTAGTAGCCGTTGGCCGAGATCTGCTCGTACAGGGTGTCGAGCCGCACCGGCGTGCCCAGCCGAGACCGATACTCGACAACACCGCGCTCCGTCGCACGCTCCGAAAGCTTGCGTGCCAGCGCCAGCGCGAACTGCCACTCGCTCTTCGTGTCTTCCGGGGGGTCGACGACGCGATCGGACAGCGTCAGGTTCATGACGTCCGGTGTCGTGTACGGGAAGTTCGGCTTCTCGTAGTGATGTGCCGACGGCAGGACGATGTCCGACCACATCCCGGTAGTGGTCATCCGAACGTCCATCGATACGATCAACTTGAGCTTCGGCCAGAGGTGCTTCAACAGCTGTTGCTGACCACCGCGCGTTCGCCGCAGCATGTTGCCGCCGATCTCGAACAGCACGCGCGGCGGCGACTCGGGTACCGGATACTGTGAGCCTTGCCACCAGCCGCGATCGATCGCCTCCTGCACGTACGCCGAGAACGGGCGCTTCATATCCGCGTCGCCCCATCCGGCCTTCTCCCACGTTTCGCGGTAGCCGCAGTGGTTGAGCCAGAAGAACGCCGGCGGCACGTTGCCGCCCAGGGCGGCGCCGCGATAGCCCATCTCGTGGACCAGGATCTCATCCGTCAATGACGGATCCTGCGCTTTCATCGCGGCCGTGGCGGCGTTCAAGCCCTCTGCGAGAGCGCGTGCCGCTTCCGGACCGGGCGCGGCTTTTGCTGACCACGTAAACATGCCGTCGAACATGCCCACCGCCCAGCTGCGAATGCCGGCGCCCTGCTTGCCCCAGTTGCCCGTGAGCGCCAGCACCAGGCAAATAGCGCGCTCCATCAGGTCACCGTGATACGACTTACCAAACGTCCAGCCGTCGAGCACATGCGTCTTCCCGGCCGCAACCATGCGCGCCAGCTGCCGGATCACGTCCGGATGCGCGCCACAGATGCTCGATGCGGCCTCCGGAGCATAATCCCGCAGCGTCCGCTCGAGCCGGGCGAATACGGGCTCCACGTCGACGTTCGCCCCGCCAGCCAACGCGGCGGCGAACGTCCCGTGCAGTGCAGGGACGGCGTCGCCAAGCGCTAGCGTCCGTGGCGCTTCAGCGATCTGCTGCGTCGTCTTGTCGAAGAAATAGAAGATGTCGTCGCGACCGCCCGCCACGATGTCTTGCTGGCGCAAAAAGCGGCCGGTGTCGGTGCGGATGAGCAGCGGCAGATCCGTCTGCTCACGCACGAACGGGCGGTCCATCAGCCCCTCTTCGATGATCACCCGGCACATCGAGAGCGCCAGCGCCGCATCACTGCCGATGCGCACCGGCACGAAGAGATCAGCGTGCATCGCGGACGGGCTGTAGTCGGGGCCGATGATCACCACCTGCGCGCCCCGGTAACGCGCCTCGCTGATGTAGTGCGTGAGCGGGATGTCGCTGTAGGCCGGATTGTTCGCCCAGATGACGATCACATCCGAATGGAACCAGTCGTCGTTGCTCGCGCACGGGTCGAATCGCCCAAACGTGATGTAGATGCCCGGATTCCAGTCGTTGATCTCGCCCTGAACGTCGGTCAGCGTGCAGCCCAGCTTGTTGAAGACCGCTCCGGCCAGGGCGATGCTTTGCGTGCCCCCCTGTCCGGGGGTGCCGATGCGCACGATGCTTTCGGGCCCCTCCGCCTGGATCGTATCGAGCATGGCTTCGGCGATGTCCGTCAGCGCCTCATCCCACGAGATGGGCTGCCAGCGCCCGGCGCCGCGCTCGCCGGCCCGGCGCATCGGGTGCAGGATGCGCTCTTCGCCGTAGAGCAGACGGCTCCACGAGCCGCCCTTCTGGCAGCCCATGGGGTTCATGTCCGGGACACCCGGCTCGACGGTGGAGAACGTGCCGGCTTGCTCCTCGCGTACGACGACGCCGTCTTTCACGTAGACGCGGTAGGGGCAGTTGCCCGGGTAGCAGTCAACGCAGTGGCTGCCCCAGCCCCAGCGATCGAAGCTGGTCGCCGCGCTGTACCGTGCCTCCGTGCCCGCCCGCCCGGACGCCGTTTCCCTTTCGCGCTTGATTGCCATGCGACCGCCTCTCATCGCGCGCGGCGCCGCGCTACTCGACTGTGAGCTTACCGGCCATCGTGGCGGGGTGAACGTCGCACACGAAGAAGTACGCGCCTGCCGTCAGTTCCAACTTGAGCGTCTGCTTCACCGGTCCGGCTTCTAACGCACTCTTCCCCATGTCCTGCCCGGTATTGTCCTTGCCCTTATAGACGTGGACGTTGTGCGGGATGCCAATATCCTGATTGTCCACCTGGATTGTCACCGTGCCGGACTTCGCCGTCAGCGCGCTCTTGTCGAACAGTGTGTTTTTCGCGATCAGCGAAACCGTCGCCGCCGCGGCACCACTCGGGGTCGCAGCCCCCTGCGTGGCCGTCGCTGGCGTCTTCTTGGTGTCGCTGCCGCCGCTGCAGGCGACTCCCGCCGCGCTCGCAACCGCCACCATGCCCAATCCCAGCCAGGCCGATCGTCTCAGAAACTCCCGCATCGTACTCCTCTTTCTCCTGCGCCCCGGCCCCCCGACCTGGCGCTGCGTATCATCCAACGTCTTACCTGTATACGCGCAGCGCGGGATGTGCCATTCGGCACCTTCGCGGATTGCGAAAAGCCTCACAAAGAAGGGGCATTCAGGCCCTTACCCGGAACGCGTCCCCCATAGGACGATACAAATGTTATGGGCAGCTATGTCCGGTAGTAGGAGGCAGTACTGATGAACCCCCTTCGACATCCCGTTGGAGTGCTGGCAGCGGTGGCTGCGACATTCGTCGTCTTGGCTGCGAGTGTGAACTGCGGCGGGAGCAGCAACAAGTCTGCGTCAACCGGCAACGCCAATCTGGATGCGATCGCGAAAGAGCGCGGGCTCACCCCCGAAGATATGCAGCACGCGCTCAAACAGTTTGTGCCGCCGGGTAAGACCGATGAATACGTCATGATCTCCTCAGGCGGGCAGGGGGGGCAGGTGTTCGTGTACGGCGTGCCATCGATGCGTCTCCTCAAGACGATCGCCGTGTTCGCGCCGGAGCCGTGGCAGGGGTATGGCACCGGTACCCAGGGCACCGCAGCGATACTCCAGAACGGCAACCCGACGATTCCGGCCAATACGAACCTGGAGTGGGGCGACACGCATCACCCCGCACTCAGTGAGACCAACGGCGACTACGACGGTCGCTGGGCGTACATCAACGATCGCGCCAACGGCCGCATGGCGATGATTGATCTGAGCGACTTCGCGACCAAGCAGATCGTCGCCGTGCCGAACATCTCGACCTCGCACGGCGGCATGTTCATCACCCCGAATTCCGAGTATGTCCATCTCTCAGCGACATATCCGATGCCGTGGCCACCCGGCTCTTACGCCGACCTCAAGGACTACAAAGAGAAGTACCGCAGTGCCTCGGCGTGGCTGAAGATCAACCCGGCGACCGGCCGGATCGACATGTCGCAGAGCTTCGAGATCGAGCTGCCGCCGTACAACCAGGACCTCGCCGACGCGGGCAAGCTGATCAGCGACGGGTGGGGGTTCATCGGCTCTTACAACTCGGAGATGGCAACCGGCGGCGATGCCGAGGGCGGCAAGCCACTCGAAGCCGGCATGTCGCAGAACAACTTCGACTACCTGCACGTCATCAACTGGAAGAAGGCCGCCGAGGTCGTCAAGGCCGGCAAGGCCCCGATGATGAACGGCATCCCGGTGATCTCGATGAAGACCGCCGTCGACGAAGGGCTCTTCTACCTGATCCCGGAGCCGAAGAGCCCGCATGGCGCCGATGTCGATCCGTCCGGCCGCTACATCGTCGTCGGTGGCAAGCTCGACCCGCACGTGACGATCTTCGACTTCAACAAGATCCAGACCGCCATCCAGAACAAGGACTTTGAGGGTACCGACCCGTTCGGCATCCCCATCCTCAAGTTCGACTCCGTTCTCAGCGCGCAGGTTGAAGTGGGCGCCGGGCCGCTCCATACGCAATTCGACGGCCTGGGCCACGGATACACCAGCATGTTCCTGGCGAGCGCTGTCGCGAAGTTCACGCTGGGCGCCGATGTCGTCAAGACCGGCGAAAAGCCGTTCAGCCTGATCCAGACGATCCCGGTCAACTACAACATCGGCCACCTGGCGATCACGCAGGGCGACACGGAGCACCCTGATCCCAAGTACCTCGTGGCGCTCAACAAGTGGTCGATCGATCGCTTCCAGTCCGTAGGGCCGCTACGCCCGCAGAACCTGCAGTTAATTGACCTGAACGGCGGCAATGGACCGATGGATCTCGTGGCCGATGCCCCGGTCGGCAACGGTGAACCACACTACGCCCAGATCATCAAGGCGAGCACACTGAAGCCGCTTGCCGTCTACCCGCCGGGCACCGACCCCACGACCATGCAACCGAGTCCGAACGCCATCAAGTTCGGAGGCGAGAAGACGGAGCGCAACGGCAACACCGTCGAAGTCTGGATGTCTGCCCAGCGCAGCCACTTCACGCCGGACATCATCCGCGTGAAACAGGGCGACCGCGTGAAAATCCACATCACAAGCATCGAGCAGACGGAAGACGCCACGCACGGCTTTGCCATCAGCAACTACAACATCGAAGCGAGCCTTGAGCCCGGCGCGACCGCGGACTTCAACTTCATTGCGGACAAGGTGGGTTCGTTCAACTTCTACTGTACCGAGTTCTGTTCGGCCCTCCATTTGGAGATGGCGGGCTGGCTGCTTGTCGAGCCGGCCGGGTCGGCGGTGGCGCCCGGAGGCTAACCGGTCATCGCCGGTGGAGACTTCAGTGATTTGTGGCGCTCCCGCGGCCCATCGTCGCGGGAGCGCCGTCTCGGGGAAAGGAGGATGACGTGATGAACGGGCTGTTCGGCCGGCCGGGAATGTCCTGGCTCATCGCTTCGATCATCGCCTGCGGACTCCTCCTCGGAGCGTTGTTCGTGCCGCTCTGGCGCATGGAGTTGGTCGCGCCGCAGTACCCGAAGGGCCTCGTCATGTACGCCTACGGGTACAAGTTCGAAGGCAGCGGAGGATCGACCTACGACGATGTCCGCGAGATTAACGGCCTGAACCACTACATCGGGATGAAGCCCATCAAGACAGTCACCGAGATGAGCATGTTCATCCCTGGCGTGCTCGCGCTCGTCGCAGGCACGCTGCTCATCTCGTTCGTTGCATGGAAGCGGCGCTGGCTGCGCGCGCTGATCATCCTCGGCTTCTGGACGATGCCGGTGTTCTTCGTCGCCGACCTGCAGTTCTGGTTATATCACTATGGCCACACCATGAATCCCGAAGCGCCGCTGAATACCGGCTCCTTCACGCCGAAGGTGTTCGGCATCACGAAGGTGTGGAACTTCCACTCACAGACCAGCTTCGCGATCGGCTTCTATCTGATGCTCGCCGCCGCCATCGAGATCACGGTCGTCCCGCTGGCCGCCGGCTGGTGGCAGCGCCGGCACGCGCGGGCGGCGGTCCCTCTCGATGTCGCCGGCGCGACCGGCCGGGGCGATGCGGGTCGCAGGCGGGTGGTGGCGTGAAGCTGCTCCTGGTCCTGCTGCTGAGCGGCGCGGCGACGCTTCCACTCGCGCGCGCGGCCGCGCAGGACGGCGGTAGCGGTGTGCTCTCGTTGCAGCAACGCATCGATCGGGCGGCTCCCGAGGACATCATCATCGTCGATGGCGGCGTGTTTCGGGAGTCCGTCGTCATCAACAAGCCGATATCGCTTGTGGGGCGCAACGCGCCCGTCATCGACGGAGGCGGCCAGGGCGATGTTGTGACCATCTCTGCCGATGACGCGGTGATCTCCGGGTTCACGATCCGCGGCAGCAGCAAGAACATCTCGCAGGAGCCCGCCGCGATCAAAGTCAAGGACGCGAAGCGCGTCACGATCCGGGCGAACGTGCTGCAGGACGCGCAGTTCGGCGTGCACATCACGAACAGTTCCGACGACCTCGTCGAGAACAACACGATCGACACCGGCGCTCAGACGCCGGTCGAGCGGCGGGGACACGCCGTCTACTTCTGGGAGGTCTCCGGCTCGACGCTGTACGGCAACACGATCCGTCACGCCGCGGACGGCATTCACCTGGAGTACGCCGAGCGTAACATCATCGGCAAGAACACCGTGGCGCAAAGCCGCTACGCGCTGCACTTCATGTACGCGCATGGCAACAAGGTGGTCGGCAACACGTTCCGCGACAACCTCGCTGGCGCCGTGCTCATGTACTCGAACGATCTCATCCTCAAAGACAACGAATTCTCCAGCAATCGCCGCGGCGCGTCGGGTGCCGGCATGCTCCTCAAAGACAACGACAACATCTGGGTCGAAGGCAACCGCATCCTGCGGAACAAGGTTGGCATGACGGTCGACGGCACGCCGCAGTCAGTCGGCTCGACCGCCATCTTCCGCCGCAACCTCGTTGCGCTCAACGACACGGGCATCGCCTTGATGTCGAACGCGCCGATCACCTTCGTCGAGAACGCGATGATCGATAACACCGTGCAGGTGAAGGCGCTCAGCGGAGACCTTGCCGGCAGCGCATTGTCCGACCACAGCGGCGCGGTGCCGTCAGCCGGCACGCCTTCTTCGAGTGGCCAGGCGCACTTGTCGAAGGCCGCTGTCTGGGCGAGCGCCGGGCGCGGGAACTACTGGAGCGACTACCGCGGCTTCGACGCGAATGGCGACGGCGTTGGTGATCAGCCGTATCTCCCGCGGCCGCCCTTCGCCGGCCGGCTCGCCAATGAAGACATGCTGCGCCTGTTCCAGTTCACGCCGGCCCAGCAGGCCATCGACGCGGCTACGGATATGTTCCCGGTCTACACGTACCGCGCCATCATCGAAGACCCGGATCCGCTGATGGGGCCGCCTCCCGGCATTGCGCTCTCGCACGGCTCTGGTATCAATCTCCGCCTCCTCGCCGCCAGCGTGCTCCTCGTCACGTCCTCCCTTGCCGGCGTCGTCCACCTCGCCTCCGTTGACGTACGCCGCCCGCTTCGGCGTATGCTGGAGGCGTTGGGACAGCGGCAGCATCCGGGCGAAGCGCCCACATAAATGACGATTGACCTATCGAGAAGCGGAAGGCACCGGAGCGTGCTACAGGCGGAATCAGCACCCATCCTCAGCGTTGCCGGCCTCGGCAAGCGGTACGGCCACGCGCACGTCCTGGAGGATGTGACCTTCACCGCCTCACCCGGCAGCGTGGTGGCGCTCCTTGGTGCGAACGGCGCTGGCAAGACCACGACGCTCAAGTGCATCCTCGGTGTCATCCCATTTGAAGGCGCGGTTCACGTGGCGGGCATCCGCGTGCCTGGTCACGGCAAAGAGGCTCGCCGCTGTATCGGCTATGTCCCGCAATCGCCCGCCCTGAGCGAAGGCGACACCTGCGAACAGGCGCTCGCCTTTCTTGCAGAGATCAAGGGCGTCGCGAAGCGTCGCGTGCCTGAGGTCCTGGAACTGGTCAACCTTGCCCCCCAACACGCGGCGAAGGTCGCCCACCTCTCGGGCGGCATGCGCCAACGCCTCGCGCTCGGCGCGGCGCTTCTCGCCGACCCGCCCCTGCTCCTCCTCGACGAGCCCGCCGCCAGCCTTGATGTCGAGAGCCGACACGATCTCCAACAGCTCATCCTGCGCCTCCGCGACGAGGGCAAGACCGTCATCCTCTCGACCCACTTCTTCGACCATCTCGACGAAGTCGCCGATCGCGCCCTCATCTTGCACCAGGGCCGCCTCGCCTTTGACGGGTCCCTCGATGACCTCGCGCTCCGCGCCGGCGGCGACCGTTACATCGTCAACCTTAATGGCAACGCCCCCGCCACATTCCTCGACGCGCTCCGCTCCGCCGGCATCGGCCCCGAGCGCGTTCAGAAGGCCGACCTTCGCTGGGAAGAGATCCTCCTCGCCTCGACGCACGAGGCCGCGCCCGGATCTCCGGCTGCTGGTGAGCAACCATGAGCGTCGTCGTTGCCGTCGCCCGCAAGGAACTCCGCGACGCGGTCAGCAGTTCGTGGCTCATCCTCTACGCCGCCCTATTCACCGTCCTTGCGCTGGGTCTCTCCTACCTGGGGCAGCGCAACCTCGGCAGCGTCGGCTTTGAGAACTTCAGCCGTACCACAGCCAGCCTGATCAATCTCTGCCTGCTCCTGGCTCCCCTCGCTGCGCTCTCGCTGGGCGCGGGCGCCATCGCTGGCGAGCGAGATCGCGGCACCCTCACCTATCTCCTCTCTCAGCCGCTCGACCGCTGGGAGCTGCTCGTCGGCAAGTTCGTCGGCCTCAGCGCATCGATCGTGCTGGCGACCGTGATCGGATTCGGCGCCGCCGGCATCATCATCGCTTTCTACGCCTCCACGCTGGATGTCGGTACGTATCTTCTGTTTGTCGTCCTGGTCGTCGCGCTGGTTTGTGTGATGACGGGGCTTGGGCTGCTGGCGAGTGTGATCTCGAATACGCGCGTCCAGGCGCTCGGCATCGCGTTGCTGATCTGGTTTGTCGCGGTCTTCGTGTTCGACTTGCTGCTGATAGGCATGGTCTCCGCCACGTCCCTGAGTGGTGGCGGACTGATGCTCGCGCTCCTCGCCAATCCGGTCGAGATCGTGCGCGTGCTCGCGATCATTCAACTCGAGCCGGACCTGCAGATTCTCGGGCCTTTCGGCGCGTACCTGATGGAGCGTGCCGGGACGGGCGGAGCCACCGCCGTTCTCAGCGCCGCTCTCGCCGCATGGATCATCGTCCCCGTCGCTGTTGCGGCCTGGCTGTTCGAGATCAGGGAAGCGTAGCGCCGGCCCGCCGGCCGAACAGCGCGCGCACCGCGCGATCCACGACGGCGTTGCGCACGAGCCAATACGTGGCCATCGAAGCGATGGCGGCGTAGGCCAGGTTGCCGTCGAAGACCACCGTCAGCGCTCCCGTCAGCAGGACGAATCCCGCATCCATGGCCGTCGCCACGCTCATCGCGAGGCGCGCGTGCTGGATGCCGACGAACAGCAGCAATAGCCCGAAGAACGGCAGCGGCACGACACGCCGGATCACCAGGCCGGCGTGGCCGAACATCAGCGCAACGACGATGAGTGTCACGCCGATGATCGCCGTCGAGAGCGGGCGGCGCGCCCCGAAACTGTAGTGCGCCGTCAACCCACCCGATCCATGGCACACCGGCAGGCCGCCCGCGAACCCCGCCCAGAGGTTGGCCAGCGCAATGCTCAACGACAGGCGCCGCGGCGTCACGCGGTGCGACGCGGCAGGAAAGTACGCCGCCGCCGTGTCTGCTGTGGCGACCACTGAGTTCGCGATCGTCAGCGGCAACTGCGCCGTGAGCAGCAGGACGCCCGCCGTGGAGAACGCATCGAGGTGCGGAGCCGCGAAGACCAGCGGCTCCGGGCCGAACCGCAGCCCACCGAGCGCATCGGGGTTGAGCGCCAGCCCAATCGCCACTCCGGCAGCGAGCACCGCGAGCGACGCTGGCACGACGGGCCTTCTGATCAGCAGAACCATGGCCAGCAGTACGATCGGCGCGAGCGCCAGCATCACCGGCACATCCAGGCGCCCATAGGCGAACGACGCCACGGGCGTGCCGGAAGCCAGCGGGCGCGTCAGCATCTTCACTGCGCCCCGGACGAGGATGTACGCGAGCCCCAACTGGACGCCGCGCACAATCGCCGTCGGAATGATGCGGTAGAGGCGGTCGATCATCCCCGTCACTGCCAGCAGCCCCAGCGAGATGCTCATCAGCAGCGCGCCCGCGGCGATCACGTCCGAACTCAGGCGCTCGGCGATTGCGATCGCCGCCAGCGCCTTCAGCGGCTGTACCGGCATAGGGATGCGAAAGTACCAGCCGGCGGCAATGTAGACGATCCCCACGCCGAGCAGCGTCGAGGTCGGGTTGAGCCCATTGACCGCGATGAGTGACGCCTCGAGGGGGATCAGCAGACCGAGGTCAGCGAACGCGCCGCTCACCTCCGGACGCGTGATGCGCAGACGGCGGATCTGGGCTGGAATCCAACCGGCCAGCGTGCCGTTGACGGCGGTCGCCGGAGCCGGAGGCCTGTCGAAGACGTGCGCAGACATGCGAATCTCCGGCCGGGGAGTCCTTCGGCATTAGACACCCTCTGGCAGCGGTCGGGCACCGGCCAAACGGCATGTTCCACGGGGGCCATCGGGCCCATCGGCGATCTCCGGAGCTACAGGGCCGTCAGCGTGCCGCGCAGGACGAGCGACGGCTGTTGTGCCAGCAACTGCTTCACGAAGAACGCGGTCTCGGCGGACACCGCCCGCTCGAATTGCTCGCCTAGATAGGCATCGAAATGGCCGCCGGGCAGCGAGAGGACCTCCGCCCGCGGCGTCAGCCTCGCCGCCTTGAGGGTCACGCTCGTCGGCGTGATCGTGTCCGTCGCTCCGACAACGAATAACACCGGGCAGCGCACGCGCCGCGCGCTGGCGATCGGCCGAAAGAGCGCCATCGCAACCACCACACGAGCGGCAACCTCATTCTTCCACGCCGGTGCGTTCGTCACGATGGAGAGGTACCCCGGCTGGGCGTCAGGCGTGCTCATGAACGCAACTGTCCCCGGCGGTCCGACCACGGGAATGAGATATGGCTTGCGTCGCAGCGCAGCGCGCCCGAGGTCGCGCAACCCACACCAGACGAGCTTCGACGTCGCGACGATGCCTTCGTGCTTGCCGGTCGCCAGCGCGTCGACCAGCGGCAGATGCAGCACGGCGGCGTGGACTCCGGCGTCGCGGGCAGCGAGCTCCAACACGTGGCCGCCGCCGAACGACGTGCCCCATGCGCCGATCGCTCGTGCGTTGACTGTTGGCAGAGACCGAGCGTAACGCAGCGCCGACCGCCAGTCTTCTCGCTGGTGGGCGATATCGACGATCTGGCGCGGCTCGCCCGCGCTTGCTCCGAAGTGGCGATAGTCGAACACGAGACACGCCATGCCGGCATCGGCAAAGCGCTCGGCGAACGCGTCGAGCCGCGCTTCCTTCACGCCGGCGAACCCATGAGCCATAACGATGCACGGTGCGGGAGCGGAAGCGCCGTCCGCAGCGGGATGATAGACCCAGCCAGCGATCGTTTCACCGCCGCTCGTGAAGGTGACGTCGTCCCGTCGAACCATCGCGAACCTCGAGGTGGCTTCGCGCCCTAACAGCAGGTGGGAGGGCCCTCGCCCCCGTTCGCGCTGCACGAGCAACCCGAACTCGGCGCGTTCGGGTTGTTGATCGCGAACCCGGATTGCATGACGTCGTCAACGTAGTCGATCTCCGCGCCGCGAACCATCGGCGCGCTCTCCGAATCGACGAGCAACGTCAGGTCGCCCTGGCTGACGACGATATCGTCCCGCTTGCGCCCCTCCGCGATCGACATGCCGTACTGGTAGCCCGAGCACCCGCCCCCGGCGACGAATACGCGCAACTCTGGCTGCGGAAGGCCGCGGTCGCGCAGCAGACGTAGCATCTTCGTCTGCGCCCGCTCCGTCATGGTGATCAGCACTTCTTCGGCCTGGCGTACCATCGCCTGTCTCCTTTGGTGTCGTCGTCTGATTCTTTGGATCATCGCGCCCGCCACTACTCGATGCGTAGGGCCATATGGCTCACGACTGCGGGCCGATCGACACCGGAAGTGGCTATACCTCAGCATCTACAGTTGGCGTGCACGCGCAGCCGCTGACCACACAGGAGGCTAGCATGGGTGAGATAGACGGCGGCGAGATCCTGGTGCGGATGCTCCTCTCGGAGGGCGTCGATTGCGTCTTTACGCTCCACGGCGGGCACTTGGACGCGATCTTCCAGGCTGCCGTCCGCCACCGACTCAGGCTGGTAGACACGAGGCACGAACAGGCCGCAGGGCACGCCGCCGACGGTTGGGCGCGCACGACGGGCCGCATCGGCGTCGCGATCGTCACCGCGGGCCCCGGCGTTACCGACGTCGTCACTGCGGTAGCGAACGCCTACCTCGATTGTGTACCGGTGCTCGTCATCGGCGGCCGTAGCCCGCTTGTCGACGACGAACAACTCCCGCTGCAGGGCGGCTTCAGCCAGGTCGATCTGATGAAGCCGATCACCAAGTGGTCCGCGACCGTAACACACCTCCAGCGCCTGCCAGATTACGTCGCCCAGGCGCTGCGGATCGCGACGAGCGGCCGGCCCGGCCCGGTGTTCCTGGAACTCCCGGCCGACGTCCTTTTCGCCCGGATCGACGAATCTCGCGTCAGTCTGCCCGCCGCCTACCGGCCTGCCATGGCCGCCGCGCCCGAAGATGCCACCGTGCAACTCATCCTCGATCGTCTCGCGGCAGCCGAGCGCCCGGTGATCATGGCGGGCGGCGGTGTCTGGTTCTCTGGCGCAACGAACGAACTCCGCGCGTTCGCTGAGCGGACCCGCATCCCGGTGCTCGCCAATGGCAAGGGACGCGCCTGCCTCCCCGAAGATCATCCGCTTTCCGGCGGCGGCTTCATGTCTCTGGCTGCGGTGCGGCAATCTGGTGGGCCGGACGTCGTCCTCATGCTCGGCGCACGGCTCGGCCTCTTCACCGGCGGGGCGCAGAGCTCGTTCATCCCAGCCTCCGCGTACCTCATCCAGGTGGATATCGAGGGCGAGGAGATCGGCAGGAACCGCGATGTGCAGACCGGCGTCGTGGCCGACTGCGCGGCCACGCTGCGCGCCCTGACCAATGCCGCGAACACGCGCAACTGGCCCGAGCGCACGGCGTGGACCGACGCCCTGCGCGCAACACGCCGAGGGATGGACGCGCTGTTCGCCGGACCGGCGTCGGTCGCGGCGCCCATCCACCCGTATCGCGTCGCGCGTGACATCGCAGCCATCATGGATCGCCCTGACGACGTCCTCATCGGTGACGGCGGCGAAACGGCGTTCTGGCTCGAGATGGCGTCCACTGTCCGCGCGCCCGGTCACTGGCTCTCGCACGGCTACCTCGGCTGTCTGGGAACGGGCCTGCCATTCGCCATCGCGGCGAAGATCGCCCACCCGCAAGCGCGCGTTCTCTGCCTGACCGGCGACGGATCCGTCGGCCTCAACTTTGCCGAGTTCGACACGATGGTGCGCCACCATCTCCCGGTCGTCGTCGTCGTCAACAACGATCAGCAGTGGGGCATGTCCAAGCACGGGCAGGAACTGATGTATGGCAAGGAGCATACGGTCGTCACCGACCTGGGATGCGTGCGCTACGACCTCGCCGCCGCCGGCTTCGGCTGTCACACCGAATACGTCGAGCGCGCGGATGACCTCAGGCCGGCAATCGAGCGGGCGTTCGCATCCGGCCGTCCATCCTGCATCAACGTCCAGACGGATCCGAGCGTGATCGCGCCGATCACGCTCGCGATGGTCGGTCGCGCCAGCACGGAGAGCCACCCCGGCACCGTCTCGATGCCCTACTACGGCGAGCGCGAACTCGAGCCCGCTGCAGGCCGCACGGCCGCACCTCAGTCACGATCCTGAGGCTGCGGCAGGAGCGCAAGCAGAAAGGGGCCCGAACGTGAACCGCGCCGGCGACGAAACGTGACATCGTGAGCACGAAGGCGCCGGGAGAGAAGGGACACCGGTGGTTCGCGGCGCTCTTTGACCGGATGGGCGGTCCGACGAACGGGGATTGCTGGGAGAGATGCGCCGCCACCTGCTCGAAGGCACATCGGAGATCCAGCTGCGGATCATTTCCGGCCGCGTGCTCGGCGAGCTTGTAAGGCGAGCCTCGGCTGCGGGCCTCGAAAGAGACGGCACGATCCGATCGTACTACGCGTGCCGAAAGGACGGCTGTGATCGGGCGTTGGCGCGTCGAAGTGGATGTTCAGGCCGAATGTCCTGTCGAATCCTGCCGTTAGGCAATCGAATCAGCGCGGGGCCGGGTCTACGCTCATCCTGGACATCCGGCGGGTCTGAGGCGAAACGGGGCTCGCCCCGTCCGCGTTCTGCCATGACAGTTGCAGACATCGTGTACTTCGGCACCCTTGCCAGCGCAACCCTTATCTCCGCCGTGATACTCCTGCGGCAGTTCTTCCGCGGCGATCTTCGCGGCGATCTTACGGAGTTCGGCACGAGCGGTCTTCGGCACGGCGCCGGCGCGCCGCCGCAGGCGTACGTCGTCCTGGGCCGGCGTAGCAGCGCGCTTCCGCACCATAACTGCCATCCCCGTGCTCATGATCGCGATGAGAAAGGATGCCTCCATGACCGCGTTCGCATCGCTCCAGCAAATTCGCTACCGCACGCAGCCGGATACTTGGCAGACGCAGAGTTGGGCGCGCATCGTTCGGCGCATCGGCCGGCACTGGGTGATATCGCGTCACGTTAGACGGTACTGCCGGCCGCTCACGGTCGACGGGCGCGGATCCCTCATAGGCATGAAGGGGCCGGTGTTGATCATTGCGAATCACGCTTCGCACTTCGACACGCCCGTCGCACTATCCGTCCTGCCCGAGCGGATCCGCAGCAAGACAGCGGTGGCCGCCGCCGCAGACCGGTTCTACCGCCATGACAAGCGTGGTTGGTGGTACTCCCTCTACTTCAACGCGTTCCCGATCGAACGACTCGGCGGCGGCCGCGCAACGCTCGAGTACCCTCTGTCGCTCCTCAGGCGCGGCTGGTCGGTCCTCATCTATCCCGAGGGCACGAGATCAACGACGGGCGAGCTGGGCGGCTTCCATCATGGCGTCGCACTCATGGCGATGCAGACGAACGTGCCCGTGATCCCGATCTATAGCGAAGGCCTTCGAAACATCATGCCGAAGGGCCAGCGGTCACCTCATTTCACATTCATCCAGGGCGGGCGCGTCCGCATGAACGGTGTTCTCACGCTACGACCAATCCGCGGGCTGGTGGCATGGGACCTGTATCATCTGCTCTCGCATCTTGGCTCTTCGGCGGCACCGCTCCCTGACCCCCATCGCGCAGCGAAGACGTTCCAAGAGCTCCTCGTGAAGTTCTACATAGAGCGCCTCGGCATCAACCGCGGGCCGGGCGGCCGTCGAGATCGCCTTCGGGCAATGCTAAGGGACGCGAAGCGGATCGCTGGTGCGGACTACATGAACGAACTTTCCGTCGCGACCAGCGACGTGACGGCCAGCGAAGAGTTCTGGAAGGGCGTGTCTGCGGCCGTGCCGCCATGGCGGTTCCTGTGGGTGGCCGGGCAGCCGGCCGACTACACGGACCATGCGGGTCGCGATTCGCTTCCCGGTCATCTGGTCGAGCGGGTGTTGAGAGATCTAGTCGCCGCGAATGCCCAGTCCTTCCGACGTCGAGGAAAGGACGGAAGGCGGCATCTGGAGTGGCTCACTGGGGAGAGCGAACTCGACACGGAGCACGCCAGTGCTGACGACCGGCCGGAGCACGTCATCAACAGACTGGACCGCGAGGAACCGTCCACCCCAGCCCAGACAAGATCGCGCCTGCTCGCGCGCTCATCCTGGCGCGCGTGAAGATCGGGCAGTCCCGCGGCCAGCGGATTGCGTTCGGGGAACTCGTCGCCGGCAAACACGCCCCCGAGTTCCAGATCACGATTCTGTTCGACGATCTCGCCGCGTTCGAGGCCCAGCGCAAGCGCAATCAGGCCGACGCCGCCTTTCAAACGTTCGGCACCAAGCTCGCGGCCACGCTGCGCAAACCCATCGTCATCGATCTGTTCGAGATCCTCGTGGCCATGCCGGGTACGGAACCCGCCGCTAAGGCTGCGCGGGCGGGCAAGAAGTAGGCCCCATGCCCGTCGTCATGACGCGGCAACATGGGCGCTCGTGAATCTAACGGCGGAAGGGCGGTCTCAGGGGCCGTCCTTCTCCGCGTCACCAAGAAGTCATCGTGCCTGTGACGTCTCAAAGGGACCAGCGACGCCAAGCCCAACAGGCGCGCGGACGGTGCGTGGGTCAGGGCTTCTGCGCGGACTCGAGCACCTCGATGCGCGTCGCGAGCTCGCCAAGAACCAGCGCGGTCTCCGCACCCAGTTCCAAGACGATTGCCAAGACAATAGCCGTGACTTCTTCCAGCTCTTTCTGCGATACGTCGCGTGGCGTCCGGTGAATGGCCTTGTGAAGTCGGTCCTTGATGTGCTCGGAGTTCATGCCGGCTCCTTCTCGAATGATCATGCGTTTCGCGACCTGTGTTTAACTCGTTCAACCTACCCTCACCCCCGTGTCCACGCCAGCGGCGGAATGCCAACGCGACGATTGGCATAGCGTTTCTCCCAGATCGCGGTCGTGACCATCACGGGTCTCCTGATGAGCCCGCGCAGCACGCGCGCCGATGCCCAGAACGCGGAAGATCAGGCGGTGCGCCTCCGGGTGCGCGGCCTGAACGACCGCGAGATCGGCATTGCACTGCATCTGTCGGAGAGCGAGGCGCGGCGCAAGCGGTTGCTGGGGATGAAGCGGCGGCTCGCCGAGGCCGCGACCGTCGAGCCGTGGTCGTCGCTCGAGGCAGAACTCACGGAGACGCTCCGGGTCGCGTACCGGGACCATGACGACGCGCCCAAGGGATCGCCGGCGCGCATCGGTTGTCTCAAGGTGATCCTGGACGTCGGCGACCGCCTCGCCCGACTCCGCGGTCTCGATACGGAGCGCCCTGCGCCGACAAGACCGGGATCGTCCGACGCGACGCCGAGCGCGCTTGCACACAACGACGGCGCGGAGCTGCGAGACGCCTGCCGCGGGGCCGAAGAGCGGATGCGGAGCAACACGCGCATCGCCCTGGATCTCGAGCGTGCGGCGGGCGCGGAAAACGTCCAGCCGCCTGAACCTGAGGAATCACTCTCGGAAGGAGAGAACCGTCATGAATAGCATCGATCCATATGTGAAGCCGTTCACCGACGCGGAGCGGGCCGTCGTGCTGCGCGCGCAGTTGAGCTTCAGCTGCTTCCTCGAAGACGTCTTCGCCCGCTCGTACGACGGTCTGAGTTTTCGGATGTCGGATGGCCGGCAGCTGCCGTTCTCACTCGGTGACGTGCATCACTCTTGGGCGCTGCTCGCGCAGACCTACAATCGGGTATGCGTGCTGGCGCCGCGGATGCACCTCAAGAGCACGATTCTCAACCACGCGTTCGTCTTCTGGCGTCTCTTCCGCGGCTGGGGCGATGTCGACGCCATGGTGTTCAGTTACAAGGATCAACTGGCGCGCGAACACCTGAAGATCACCAAGCGGCTGATCGCGATCAACCCGTACACGCGCTTCTGGCGCGACCGCAAGCCGGGCTCCGACTACCTGATCAACTTCGAAGTCGGCTTCGGCGATGGCAACACGTGGCTCGGCGAGGCCGCCGGCAGCGGCATCCTCTCGGCGAGCCGCGGTCGCCATCCGAAGCTTGTCGTCGCAGACGACATCCTCTCGGACTACGCCAACCAGCTCGGCTCGCCGCAGCTCGAACGCATCAACAACGTGTTCCGCCAGGTCGTCATGTCGCTACCCGACCCGCACGATCCGCTGATCGTTGTGGGCACGCCGCAGTCATATGAAGACACGCTGTTTCAGCTCAAGGACGCCCCGAGCTTCCACTGGGCGCGGCAGCCGGCGATCCTCGACGACCAGCGCCAGGCGACCCTCTGGCCGGAGCGCTTCGACTACGCGCAGCTGCGCCGCATCCGTGCGGCGATCAAGCATCGCGCCTTTGACGTCGAGTACCTGCTGGTGCCGGCGACGCTCGCGGACGCCTTCCTGCAACCGGAGGCCGTCAAGTCCTGCGTGGATGACGAGCTCCAGCTCTCGTCGCTCGAGGAACCATTTCCGAACGCCCAGCACTTCCCGGTGTACGCGGGCATCGACGTCGGCAAGTCCCTCCATCCATCTCACATCAGCGTGTTCGTCCAGGCCCCTGACCGGACGCTCGTTATGGTGCACCAGGCGTTCCTGGACCACTGGGACTATCGCCTTCAGACCAGCTACATCAACCGTGTCATCAAGCACTTCAACATCACGAAGACCTACTACGACAGTAGCCGCAACGAGCTGGATGACCGCGGCCTCTCGAAGCGCGCGATCGGCATGCGCTTCACGGCGAGCAAGAAGTCAAACATGGCGGTCCTGCTTGAACGGCGCATCCTCGCCACGGCGGACGAGCCCGGCATCATCCTCTACAACGACGGCCGCATGCTCCGGCAGATCTCCGCGGTAAAAAAGGACATGCAGTCGGTCGAGACGTCGGAAGGACACGGTGACGCGTTCTGGAGTATCGCGCTCGCGGTACAAGCGGCCGAAGAAGGGCCGGCCGTGGTCGACCTCGGCGATATCAACGAGATGTTCGGGAACACACGTCGCAAGACGGCGCTCTCGCTGGCCGAATCATAAGCATGACGCATCGATGGAGGACGGAACTTGAACTGGCGTAACCAACTCCCGCGGCAGCGAGGATCACATCTGCCCGACTACCTGCTCGCGATTCTCAAGATGTCGCCCGAGGCGTACCGCCGGGAACTGCGCAGCCAGGGCTTCGGCGACGACTACATCGACCGCGAGCTGGCCGAGCTCGCGCGGGCGCGTAAGCGAGGCCTGATCCCCGGGCCCGCCGAGCCGGCATCGCCCGCGCCGCCGCCAGACGCTGGCGCCTTTGAATTCCTGCTGCGAAGGCGGAAGGCGCGACAACACCGCACCAAAGACACGGAGGACTAGCCTTCTTGTGCGGCCGGAATCAGTCGGCCGACGATGACGTTTTCCCTTTTGATGCCATCTCGCTTGCCGTCCCTGGCTCGCTTGGTGCCATCCGGTGGTCAGGTGCAATATGCAGGCCATAACCCTGAGACTCGTCCGCGGCGTACGTCAGAGAAACCTCGCGAAGGATCGGGATTGATCCTCCCAAGGTCGCATCGCCGAGGCGACGACACGGGCTCCACTGGGATGATGCGGAGGATTCTGTCAGTGCGAAGGTTCAATCGCAAAGAAGCGGCCGCTCCGTGCTTGATACACAACCTCGGGATTTCTTGACAACTCCCGAGGTATTGTATCAAGATGGCGTATGCCCTCTACCACGACCACCCAGGTTCTCAAGCGTATTCGTCGCGCTGGCGTGATCAGACCGCGCGACCTCGAAGCGCTCGGGATCACCCGCGTGCGCCTCGCCCGCCTGACCGCGGAAGGCAAGGTCATGCGTCTTGGCCGAGGCCTCTACACGGTACCGGACGCCCCGCTCACGGAACACCATAGTCTCGCTGCCGCCGCCAAGCGGGTGCCACGCGGTGTCGTCTGCCTCCTTTCGGCGCTGCGCTATCACGACCTCTCCACGCAAGCACCGTTCGAAGTCTGGATGGCAATCGGTGAGAAGGCCTGGCGGCCGGTGAGGGGAAGCCCGCCAGTACGAGTCGTGCGCTTTTCTGGCCAGGCGCTGAACTCGGGTATCGAGGACCACACCATCGAAGGCGTGCGCGTGCGGATCTACGGCCCGGCCAAAACGGTCGCCGACTGCTTCAAGTACCGGAACAAGATCGGCCTCGACGTCGCCATCGAAGCGCTACGCGACGCGCTGCTTCGCCGCCGATGCAGCGTGGATGAGCTCTGGAAGTATGCGCAGATCTGCCGGGTGGCATCCGTCATGCGCCCTTATCTGGACTCCCTGGTGTGAGCACGCCCGAGCGCCCAGCATCCCCGGCATCCGTGAGAGCGCGCCTCCTCAACCGGGCTCGCGCGCGCGGCGAGGAATTCGAGTACGTGCTGACTCGGTATGCGAACGAGCGTCTGCTGTACAGGCTGAGCAAGTCGTCGTTCCGAGAGCAGTTTGTGCTGAAGGGCGCGATGCTATTCGAGTTGTGGAGCGACGCGCCGCACCGCGCGACCCGAGACATCGACCTGCTCGGCGTTGGGGAGGCAACGATCCCTCACCTCGTCGAGGTGTTCAAGGCTATCTGCACCACAGAGGTCGAGCCCGATGGCATCACATTCGTTGCTGACTCCGTGGAGGGATCTACGATCCGTGAAGATCAAGAGTATGAAGGCGTGCGTCTGCGACTCTCCGCCGAGTTGGCGAGCGCAAGGATCGGCGTGCAGATCGACATCGGGTTTGGCGACGCGTTGACGCCCGGCGCTCGCGTGGAAACATATCCGGTCATGCTTGACCAACCAGCGCCGGTGTTGAAGGTCTACCCCCGCGAGTCAGTCGTCGCCGAGAAGCTCGAAGCGATGATCTCGCTCGGCATCGCCAACAGTCGAATGAAGGACTTCTACGATCTTCGCCTACTCGCGGACAGGTTCGCGTTCGATGGCTCGTCGCTCCGCGATGCTATCGGCGCGACCTTCGAGCGGCGGCATACGCCTGTGCCCGGGGCACCGCCAACCGCGTTCACGGAGACATTCTTCGGCGACGCCACCAAGATCGCTCAGTGGCGCGCGTTCCAGAACAAGTTTGGAGCTGGAGGCGACGACACCGCGCTGCGTGACGTCGTGGTCTCGCTGATCGAGTTCCTGATGCCACCAATGAAGGCTGCGGCGACACGCGTTCCGTTCCTCCAGCATTGGTCGCCACGAGGCGGGTGGAGCGCTCTTCCCTTATCCACGCGCAAGATGGGATCTCCTGAGCATCACAGAGAGGAATGAAATGGACGAGCACGCGCTGACGACGTACAAGTACGAGGTTGAACAGGTCAGCGGAATTGGCGACGAACACCGCGGTATGATCTGGACCCTGGACCGACGCAGCGAGCAGGGGTGGAGGCTCCAGACCGCGTACAAGGATGCTGCGGACCGCCACGTGTTGATATTCGAGAAGCAGGCCGACGAGGGCTGACCGCTCATAGCGCACCCGACGGCCGGGTCTGCATCGGCGGCGAGCGCCCTCTCACCGCCACTCACGGCGGATGCGAACACGGGGCTCTGGCTCGTCCGGCCGGATTTCCCGCGGCCGTAGGGTAAATCTCGTCCATTGGGCCAATACCCATTGACTTCGGTCGCGCGTCGAGCGATGTATGTGTCGGAAAGGAACACGCCGACCATGACGAACGCACGAACCGACCTTGCCTTCATCGGCGGACGCGAGGTCCGCATCATCCCGAAGGGCTGGCGGCACCCGCGCAACGACCGCGGCCGCTACGCGCCGTTACTTCCCGCCAACTACGCCTTCGACGACGAAGCGCACGCGGCCGGGGGCGTCGATAAGATGCCCGACGCCAGCGCACTGCGCGCCGACGAAACCGGGATCGTTGCCTACGAGACCGTGAGCGAGGGCACGCCGATCTCGCCGGTCTTCCCCAACACGCCGGAAGGCAGGCTCGCTCTGGTCAATTGCTGCGCCGAACACGCCACCACCTTCGGCGATCACCGCGCAGGCGCCGAGGCGTGGGCAGCGATCCTCTTCGGCGGCGCCAGCGTCGACCTCGACGGCACGGTTCGGGCGTAGAGGACTTCGGCGATGGGCATCGACATCTATATGAGCTGGGGCAACGGCCCGTCCTACGACGGGAAGTACGAGGAGGCGTTCCGCGGCGCCAACGGCTACCTGCGCGAGTCGTATCACGGCGGTCCGTACGCCACCGTGCTCCTCGTCCCGGAGGCGTTCGGCGATCCGCTTCGTACCGCCCAGGCCTTCGGTGTGCCATTCGTCGAGAGCCTTGCGCTCGACACGGACGCCGACGGCTACAGCCTGATCCCCGCCGCTGTGTTGCGCTCACGTCTTGGCGCGGCTCTCCTGACCGTCGCCGAGCGCTATCGCGCGATCTACCGCGAAGAGTGCGGCGAAGGGCATCCTGCGCTACGCGAGTTCGTCGAATTCGTGGAGCTCGCCGAACGCATGGAGGCGGCGCTCGGTCGACCCGTCGGTGTGCGCGCCTCTTGGTGAGGTAACCGCCAAGTCTCTTGGCTCGCTGCGCTCACCGGACGCTGAGGGCAGGTTCAGCATCGATCCCTTTTGCAACGGCCTCCTTCCCGAATTAGTTCGTTTCTAGTACTATCGTGATATGAGTGAAAGATTGCTGCACGGGCTGGCCGCCAGCGGCGCTCCGTTCACGGTGCGGCGAGGCCCGCCGCGAGCCCATGCGGATGCAGCCGCGGAGGTGGCTGAGGTGGCCGCATCACGAGAGTCCCGGCTGCTCGACATCGACGCGCTACGCGGATTCGCGCTGTTCGGCATTCTGGCTGTCAACATCTGGTCGTTCGCCAATGCTTACTACGCCAGCGGCACGACCGATCCCGCGTTCGGCTCGGCTGTCGATGACGCCGTCCGGTTCCTCGTATCGCTTCTCTTCGAGACCAAGTTCTACCTCCTCTTCTCCTTCCTGTTCGGGTACAGCTTCACACTGCAGATGGACTCGGCCGAACGCGCCGGGGCAGCATTTCGTCCGCGCATGCTCCGCCGCCAGCACGGGCTGCTGGCTATCGGACTGGCTCACGGAGTGCTGCTCTATCCCGGCGACATCCTCAGCACCTATGCGATCCTCGGCCTCGTGCTGCTCGCGCTGCGCGGCATCTCGCCGCGCAGCGCGGTGAAGACGGCCATCGTGCTGATAGCAGTCTCCGGAACGCTTATGACGCTGCTTGGCCTGGCGGACATCGCCTACGGGGCCGCACCCAACATCGCCGGCATCCGCGCCCAGGCGGCCGAAACTACGGCCGCCCTCACCGGCTCTCCCGCGAGCGTGATCCGCGAGCACGCGCGCCAATTCCCGCTCACCGTTGCCTTCGTCTTGCTCGTCCAGGGACCGAGTGCGATAGCGATGTTCTTGCTAGGGTTTGCGGCCGGACGTAGGCGTCTCTTCGCCGACATCGACACGCTCCGTCCGAAGCTGTACACGCTCTTACGCGTGTGTCTTCCCATCGGGCTTGCCGGAAGTATCACGTACGCCTACCTGGCCGCGTTCCACCCCGGCAGCGGAGCTGAGACCCTCGGATTCGGCATCGACCTGTTGACGGCGCCCGCGCTCACCGCGGCGTACGTCGCCGCCGCGCTGATCGCCCTCCAGACCGCCCGTGGTCGCAGAGTGGCGCGCGTACTGGCTCCGGCCGGCCGCACCGCCTTGTCCAACTACCTGCTGCAGTCACTCGTTCTGGGGGTGATCTTCACGGCCTTCGGATTCGAGCTGATCGGCAAGCTCGCCCCCATCGTTGTGCTGGCGATCGTGCCAGTCGTGTTCGCGGCCCAGCTCGCCGTCAGCGCCTGGTGGCTGCGCGGCCATACCTACGGCCCCCTCGAGTGGCTCCTTCGTGCAATCACCAACGCCTCCCGGCCCAATTGGCGCCGGCGCCACAAACCGGAGGCGGCCCCTCTTCCCCGAAATGCGGGCGGCGAGGAAGAGACTTCCCGGACGGCCGCGCGGATGCCGAGAAGGAGGCGGAGTGATGGCGATCGCAGAGCGTGAGGTGAACCTCGGGCCCGAAGTGCGAGGCGTCCGCACGATGGTGCATCGGTTTGCCGAAGAGATGCTTCGGCCAGTCGGGAGACGCCTCGACGCGCTTCACGATCCGGCACGTGTGATCGCCCCGGATTCCGAACTGTGGCAGGTGTTCGCCCGCTACCGGGAACTCGGCCTCGATCCGCTGACCCTGGGTAGTACCGGCCTTCCGCCACAAGAGCAGTCGCTGCTGCGCTGCATCGTCGGCGAGGAGTTGGGGTGGGGCGACGCCGGGTTGGCCATCAGCCTCGAGGTGTCGACCCTGCCGCGGACGCTCGCGCTGCTCTCGGGGCGGCCGGAGCTCATCGACCGGTTCGGCGGCGAAGACGTGATCGGCTGCCTGGCCTTGACCGAGCCGGACCATGGCAGCGATTTCATCTACTACGGCTTTCGCGCTGAGCAGATGCCGGGCAAGCCGAACTGCGTCGCCCGCAGGGACGGAGACGCGTTCGTGATCACCGGGCAGAAAGCAGCCTGGGTATCCAACGGCACCATCGCGACGGCGGCGGCTCTCTTCTGCGCGATCGATCTCGGTGACGGAAGGATGGGAACGGGGCAGTTCCTCGTTTCCCTCGAAGAGGTCGGAGTGGTGCGCGGTAGGCCGCTCGACAAGCTCGGCCAGCGCGCGCTCAACCAGGGGGAGATCTTCTTCGACGGCGTGCGCGTACCAGCCAGTCACTTGCTCGCGGCTCCCGACATAGGGGCGCCCGAGGCGGACATCGGCCTCGCCGTGGCGAATACCGCGATGGGCTCGACCTTCGTCGGCGTCGCGCAGGCCGCGTTCGACCTTGCGCTCGCCTATGCGCAGGAGCGTGTGCAGGGCGGGCTACCGATCTTTCGACACCAGAGCGTGCGAGGCCGGCTATTCGCGATGTACCGCAAGATCGAGGCGGCGCGCGCGCTGAGTCGGCGCGCCGCGTTGCAAGGAGCTACGGGACTCCCCGACCTACGGCTGGCGATCGCGTCTAAGGTCACCGCCACGCAGACCGCGTTCGAGGTGGCGAGCGACGCGCTGCAGATCTTCGGGGGCAACGGGCTCAGCCGCGAGTGTCCGATCGAGAAGCTGCTTCGAGACGCTCGCGCCTCCATGATCGAGGATGGATGCAACGAGGTGCTCGGCCTGGTGGCGTCAGAGCGTCTATAGACGAGGAGATGACGATGATCGAGAGAACTTCTTCAAACGCACCCATCTGGATCGGGGCGCGCGTGTTGACCGCCGACCTCCCCATCGACAAGGAGGCTGCGGAGGCTGTTCTCCCGCCCGGCTTGACGCTTGTCGACCCGCCGACGGCAACAGTGTTCGTCGCGAGCTATCCAGCCACGACGTTCGGCTCCGTATACCGCGAGGCCGGGTTGTTCCTGCACGCCCAAGACGCGAGGGGGCCCGCCCTCCATTGCGTGTGGATGGTGGTCGACGACGACACGGCGCTCATCCTCGGCCGCGAGCTGCTCGGCATGCCGAAGAAGCTGGCGGACATCACCTTGGACGAGCGCGGCGATCGGGTCGTCGGCCTCGTGCGCCGGAAAGGAACGGAGGTTCTGCGCGTCGAGGCCGACTTGGGGGTCGCGGATCCTGACCCGCCGGCCATGTTCGGCCGCCGTATGGTGAACCTGTTCGGGTCGATCATCGACGGCATGAAGCTGCTCGATCTGCCCTCGTCGCGCGAAACGATCCACGCGGCCCGGCGCGGCCACGGGACGGTTCAGCTGTCGTCGAGCGATCGTGATCCGCTCGGAGAGCTGGCCGGGTCCGTCGAGGTCGACGTCCGCTTCCTCGTTATGGACTTCGGGAGCTCCCAAGGTCAACCCGAGGTGTTGGGCGCGGTCGACTCCGCGTGGAGCCTGACCCGCTTCTTCGCCCGAGCGATGTAGCGCGCCAGCGCCACGCAATCCCGATCGGGGTTGAGCCCAGCGCCCGATGGCGCGGGCGAAGCACCCCTCGTCGATCACTCGGCGCTCGTGCCCAGCAGTCCGAGGCCGGGACTGTCCGAGTTACCGTCTCCCTACTCCGCCAGGAGCTGCAACGCCTCGAGGAACGCTTCTCCGTCTGCGAGGAACCCGTCGCCATATATCGCCCGAGGTCTGAGGATGGCGGTGCCCCAGAACCGAAGGCCTCCTAGGCCGAGATCGGCACGGACCATCGAATGGAGGGCATCTGGGTACCGCCGCACCTGCAAGCGCTCGCCGAGAAGCTCGCGGTAGACGGCCTCGGTCTCGGCGACGTCGACGTTGCGGTCCTGTCCCGCGATCTGCAAGAGCACCGGCACATCCGGTAGGGCGGCAAGGTCGGCGCGCGCGTCCGACCGGTGATTGATCGCGGCGAACCTCCATCGCTGCTCGGACATCGGCGGGTCCCGCCGACCTGAGGTCCCGGCGGTGTCCCGGACGAGGGCGAGGTACTCGTCGTAGGTGGCGTTGCGCTCCAGCAGAGACGAAATCGCGTCTTCGTGCGCAACAGCGGCGGCGATCTCCGCCTCGGTGGCGCCTTCGTGGGCGAGCTCCGCGCGATGGTTGAAGCGGCCCTGATCCGACCAGTTGATCGCCGTCGACACCGCGATGATGAACTTGATGCCAGGGCGTCGGTTGGCGATCTTCGGCAGCACCCATCCCGCCTGGCTGACGCCCCAGAGCCCGATTCGGTTGCTATCGATGTCAGGGCGGCCGACGACAGCATCCAGCGCAGTCAGGGCGAGGTCGGCTCGGTCGCTCATGCTGTAGCTCTGCCAGTCTCCGTCGGATCGGCCCACACCGGGCTTGTCCCACGAGAGGGAGGCGTAGCCCGCCCGAGCAAAGGACTCCCAGATTGGGAGGTAGTAGCCGCCGGAATCGGCGTTGCTGGGCCCATCACCGTGGATGAACACCACGAGGCCGTGAGGGCCGGGTCTGCGGGGCGTCGCGAGCGTCCCAACGATCTTGTGACCGTTGTGGGTGAACGCGACCTCCGACGTGTTGAAGTCGAAGCGGTGTTGCCGGTCGATCCACACCAGGCAGCCTCCTGTGACAAGAACCAACACCACAGCTCCAATCGCCAGTCGTCGGCGCCACGACGGGGCAGTGCCCGAATTTCTCGTCGGCAAACTCGATCCGCTCACTTCGGGGTCAGGCCGAGGTCGTCCCAGAACTTGCACGGCGCCGCGTCGAGATCCTTCGCAACTGTGACCGTGCGGTCGAACACGATGTGACTGCCACCCTCGGACAGCTTCGGCCACGCCGGCTTGAGCCCACCCGATGGATCACCGGAGCGGGCGCTTCTTCGCCCGAGCCAAGTAGCGCTCGGGGAGGCGAGGGCAAACGCTCGGGCGGGCGTCATGCCTTCTTGTCGAGCCAGTTCGTGCGGTTGAACAGTCCGTACGATCCACGGCCGCTGATCGATCCCTTGACGTATGCGTAGCGCCCGCCGTAGCCGATCTCCGAGAAGATATTGAGCATCGGTGCGTACTTCTTCATGATCACCTTCTGCGCCGCCTTCACCTTCTCAATGCGCGCGGTCTCGTCCAGCTCCTTCGCCGCGGCAAGCACCGCGGCGTCGACCTCCGCATCCTTGTAGCCCATGAAGTTCTTGCGGTCTCCCTCGGCACCCAGGTAAAAGCGCAGCGGCAAGTCGGGATCTTCGTACGCCAGGTGTTGGAAGCACGTCATGTGGAAGTTGCCCGTGCCCAGCGACTGGCTGAACCATTTGACGAGGTCTTCCGGCAGCAGTTTTACGTTGACGCCGCCGCGCTTGAGCTGCGCTTGTAGTACTTGCGCCAGGTTGGATTCGACCGGCAGCACCGAGTGCTTCAGCTCCACTTCCTGGCTGAAGTCGAAGCTTGCGGCTTCGAGCAGCTTCTTCGCGTCGGCGATGTCGTGTCGGAAATACTCTTTCAGGTCGGGGTCGTCCTCCGGCAGCGCGTAGAGCTTGTGCGCGGGCGGGATCGGCCCTGCTTTGACGGCGCTGCCCTCGGCGAGCAACTGCATCGCCTCGTCGCGGTCAAGGAGCAGATTGAACGCCTGCCGGACCCGCTGGTCCAGGAACGGCGGCTCGTACTTCAGCATCAGCGTCACGTAGTCGCGCCCGAGGTCGCTGCCCACGACGATCTTGTCGCCGAGCGCCTTCTTCGTATCTTCCGCTTGCGTCTTGTTCGTGAAGCCGTACGTGTCGATATCGCCCGCCTTGAACGCCGCCAGCGCGGCTACGTCGTCGGTGATGAGCTTGTTGTCAATGCCATCCAGAAACGGCTGTCCGGCGATCGACTTCGTGCTGGCGAACCGCCGGAAGTTCTGGAACTTCCTGAGCTTGATGTTCGCGCCGTTGTCGTGGCTCTGTAGCACCCACTGGCCGGAGCCGATCGCATCCTTGGTCAGGATGTCGTCGTTGTGCAGGATTTCCTTCGGCAGGATCGAACTCGAGATCGGCGAGCCCGCATTTGATGATGTGAAGACCCACGCCCACGGTTGCTTCTGCGTGATTTTCACCGTCCTCTCGTCGACGGCGACGATGTCCTCCATCACGTTGTGCAGCCACGAGTAGCCGATGCCGATCTCTTCGCGGAAGCGCTTGTAGCTCGCCGCGACGTCGTCAGCGGTGACCTTGCGGCCGTTGACCGGCGGCTTGTCGTGGAACACCGCATCGCCCAGCGTAGCGATGACGGTCAGCGGATCCGGCTGCTCCACCTGCGTCGCCAGGAACAGCTCGCGCACGCCGGTATCGGTCGGCGTGTACCACAGGTGGTCGTAGGTCGTGAAGCCCAGGTACAGCCCCTGCGCCAGAGCAAGGATGCTCGGTCCAAACACCTTCATGCTTGGCAGAGGGAAACCCTGACGAATGTTGAGGATCCCGCCCGGCTTCGCCGGCCCGTCCTGCGTCCCGTCCGTCACGTTGGAGCCCGAGCCGGCCGTGAGCGAGACTGCGACCGTGCTCTTCCTGCTGCCGTCACTACAGCCGACGATCGCGATCGCGCCGACGGCTGCGCCGCCGACAGCCGCGCCGACGATCACCTTGCGCCGCGATACTCGCTGCGACTTCCAGTACCGAAGTCCCGCGTCGTCGTTCGCCACGTGTCACCCCTCTCTTCCTCGAACGTTATCGGACTCGAGGCGCGCCTCGCTCCGATTCACTGAATGACGCTCCACTACGCGCGCTACTTCCCGGATTCGTTTGTTTTCTGGTACTATCGCGAGCCGAGCAGCCCGAGTCGGTACGCGATCGTCAGTCGCCGAGGATCGTTTCGCCCACCTCATCCATCGCGTCAACGGCGCCGCGTTCGCCGGTGTTACTGGCCATGAGCAGCGCCTCGTTCCGCTCGACCAGCAGGATCGCCCGCGCGTACCAGAGCGTGTTGCTGCCGTCGTGGGTGTAGATCGTCTGGCCCTTGCCTTGAAGCTTCCCCCAACCGGCGACGTAGTCGTGGTCATCGGCGAAGAGATCGGCGGCGGTGGCGGCGCTCAGCACGGGCGAGTCCTTGCCGCGGAGCCCGGCAAGGACGGCGGTCGCGAACTTCGCCCAATCCGCCATCGTGCAGTTGACGGTTCCGGCCGGTCCGAGGGTGGCCGGGTTGTCGGCCTCAGGCGCATCGTCGGGGATGGGCTGACCGGCGCTGGTGTGGCCGAGCGGCGCCGACGGGCCTCGGGGCGCGCCGAAGCCGCACGACATACCCAGCGGCGCGAACACCCGCTTGGTGATGAGGTGCTCCCAGGTGTCGTTACCGATCCGCTCGGCGACGACTCCGGCGAGCATGTAGTTGACGTTCGCGTAGGCGAACGCTCCGAATGTCCCGGTCGGCTGCACAAGCGCAGCGGTGACGGCCTCGGCCCGCGCGCGCGACGAATCGGTCGCCGCGTACAGCGACTCGAGGTTGAGCGTGCTGTCATCGAGACCCGCCCGATGGCCGAGGACGTCCCGCAACGTGGCCGCCGATGTCGTGCCATCTAGCTGGAGCTCGCCGAACAGATCACCGAGCGAGCTGTCGAGGTCGAGCAGGCCGTCCCCGACGAACGTGGCAAGGAGAACCGCGGTCATCGCCTTGGTGTCGGAACCCAGATGGAACGGCGCGCCGTCGCCGAGCTTGACGTCGCTTCCGTGCGAACGTCGTCCGGCGATCCCGACCGTCACGGACGCATCGTCCGAGACGTGCGCGATCGCGAACGCCGGCAGCCTGTGCCGGTTCACGGCCGCGGCGGCAAGGCCCACGAGATAGAGAGGATCTTTGGCGGTGATGACGACGGGGGGGTCATCGGTCGCGCGCGTCGGTGCGGCGGGCGGAGGCGACGGGCTCGACGTCGACGACCCACAAGCCGCGGCCAGCAAGGTCACGGCGGCAACGACGACCACGAACGCGAAGCTCATCCCGCCCTGCGAATCCTGCTGGAGGGTACTATCGGATGTCGGCATGACGCTCCCTCACGCGCGCCTTTTACTTGTGGGATTCGCCCGACTCTGGTACTATCGTGACATGAATGAACGATTCCTGCAAGGGTCGGCTGACAGCGGTGCTCGGTTCGTGGTTCAGCGAGGCCTGCCGGACGGTCGCGCGCACGCGGCCGCGGAGCTCTACTGGGAAGCCTTCGGTCGCAAGCTCGGCCTGGCGCTCGGGCCGAAGGAGCGAGGTGTGGCATTCATCGCCGGTCACCTCAACGCGGATCGAGCGGTTGCGGTGCTGAGCGGAGAACAACTCATCGGAGTGGCAGGGTTCCATCACCAGTCTCGTGGGTTCGTCGGCGGTGAGCTTCGCGATCTTCTCGCGGGCTACGGACGCCTCTCCGGGCTGGTGCGGGGGGTGTTGCTCGCCGTGCTCGAGCGACGTGAGCGGCCGGGAGAGCTGCTGATGGACGGCATCGCCGTGGACGCCGACCACCGGAGCAAAGGCGTAGGTCGCCTGCTGCTCCGCGAGATCGCCGCCGTGGCCCGGGAGCTAGGCGACAACACGATCCGGCTCGACGTCGTAGACACCAATCCTCGCGCCCGACAGCTCTACGAGCGTGAAGGGTTCGTCGCCACCGGCACCCATCGACTGCCTTTGCCGCGGCGGGTCATGGGCTTCTCGGCCGCGACAACCATGGAGCTCCAGGTTTGACTTCCCCCACGACGCCGCACTCCGACCCCGCAGGGCAGGCCCCTTACACGCCCGTCGTGGCCAGCCCTTCGGTGGAGATCCCGACGCGCCTGCTCGTGTTCGGCATGGTCCGCGAGGACGGCACGATTGACGCCGGCGAGCTCTATGCGGTCGCCAACGCGTGCGGCATGAGCGACCAGCAGGTTCGACTCTGCCTGCTCCGGCTCGTCGGCGACGGACTCTTCGTCCAGCAGGGACGTGGCAGAAAGGCGACCTTCACCGCAACCGATCGCGGTCGAGAGGTCATCGAACCCAACATCGAGTTCATCCGCTTCGCGTATCAACAAGATCGAGGTCTGGCGAAGTGGGACAGGACGTGGCGCATGGTCGCCTTCGCCATCCCTGAGGCGCGCCGCGCCGCCCGAGATGCATTCCGCGATAGGGTGTTGGCGCTTGGCGGCGCGCCGATGCAGGGCGCGCTATATGTCTCCCCGAACCGCTGGGAGTCTCTCATCGAGGCCGAGGCCCGCCACCTCGACGTCGCCGACAGCATCGCCTTCATCCGCAGTGACCACATCAAGATCGGAGGCGAAAGCGACCCCTTTAGAATCGCCCAACTCCTCTGGCCGATCGAAGAGATCGCCGAGCGGTATCGGCACTTCATCGATGTCGTACGGCCGAGGCTCCGTCGGTTGGAGCGGTCAGGGGGACGAGGGGCCTCCGCTGAGGATCAGCTCCGGTTGGCGATCGAGATTGCCGTGGCGTTCAACCGCGCGATCGCGCCCGACCCGCTGCTCCCGCCCGACCTTCTTCCACAGCCGTGGGCCGGGACGACGGCGCGCACGCTACTCGCCGAGTCGTGGGGCCATCTCGAACGGGCGAGGGATCCAGGCGACGAGCATCCAGCCTTCTTCCGGATCTACCGGAAGCTGCTCCACGAGGTTTAGATCGTGAGCGATTGGGGGACGGGTGGACCGATCGAGTTGGTTCGCGATCGGTTCGGTGTACCCCACATACGCGCCGAGACGACCGCTGATCTCTTCTTCGCCCAGGGCTACGTCCACGCTGCGGATCGGATCTTTCAGATGGACGCCGACCGCCGCAAGGCGCGGGGTCGATGGGCGGAGTGGGTTGGTCACCGCGGGATCGCGAACGACCTGCTCGTCCGGCGAGTCGACCTCAGCAGCGCCGCGCGCGCGGACTGGGATCGCTTCGATGACGACACACGCTCAATGCTCGAGCATTACGCGGCCGGCATCAACGCTTGGCTCGCAACGGCAGAGCTCCCGCTCGAGTACGAGCTTCTGGCCGAACACCCAGAGCCCTGGGAGCCGTGGCACGCCAGCCTTGTGTATAAGATCCGACATCTTCTCATGGGACCCCTTCAACTCAAGCTGTGGCGCGCCTGCGTTGTTCGGGCACTCGGGCCTGAGATTCTCACGAAGCTACGGTATGACGACGAGGGCGGCGACCTCGCCTGCGTTCCGCCGGGGGCGGAGTTTCGGTCAACACTCGACGCTAGCGCCGACCTCGCGAGGGGCGTAGAAGCGCTCGGCGCGCTGACCGACCCATTCGGTGGGAGCAACAACTGGGCCTTGTCGGGATCGCGGACCGCGACGGGGATGCCTTTGCTCGCGGGGGATCCGCATCGCGGTCTCGACGTGCCGAACGTGTACCACCCGGAGCAGCTGACCGGCCCCGACTTCGACGCCATCGGCCTCGCCATCCCTGGGGTTCCCGGGCTTCCGCACTTCGGGCACAACGACCGTGTCGCCTGGTGCATCACCCACGCCTTCCTCGACGACCAGGACCTGTACGTCGAGCGGTTCCGGCCAAGCGATCCGCCCCTGTACCTCGTCGACGACGAGTGGCGCCCCGCGGAACAACGGATCGAGCAGATCAAGGTTCGCGACCGTGACACGATAGACGTCACGATCACACGCACCCGCCACGGCGGCATCATCGCGGGCGATCCTGCGTGTGGCGCCGCGATAGCGATGCGCTGGACCTCGACGTGCGAGCCGAACCCCGGCCTCACCACGCTTCTCCCGATGCTGCGCGCCCACACCGTCGACGAACTGCGCAATGCGATGCGCGAGTGGGTCGAGCCCGGCAACAATCTGCTCGCCGCCGACCGTGACGGCCACATCGGCTACCTCCTGCGGGGCCGCGTGCCACGGCGGCCGCGCATCAACGGCTGGCTCCCGGTCCCAGGCTGGAAGACAGACCACGACTGGCGCGGCTGGGTCCCCTTCGACGAGCTGCCACGCGCCACCGACCCCGAGTGTGGGTACCTCCTGTCGGCGAACAACCGGCCAGTCGATGACGCCTATCCACATTTCATCAGCGTCGACTTCCAGCCGCCCAGCCGGGCGCTCCGCATCCGCGCCCGATTGGAAGATATCGAGGCCGCGACATCCGCCGACATGCTCGCCGTCCTGCGGGATCACACGTCGTTGCCAGCGAAGCTCTTCAGCGAGCGCTTCGCGACCGCTGAGCCCCGGACGCCGGCCGGCGCCGCCGTGCGACAGGCGCTCGACGGATGGAACGGCGAGATCAAGGCTGATAGTTCGTCCGCCGCCGCGTACGCCATCGCTCGCAACGAACTCACGCTCGAGGTCCTTGAGCGCTCAGGCCTCGACCGCGTCGCCAGCGACTGGCTACGCCGAGAGCCACCCGGCGTCGGCACCACCGCGCATCTGTGGTGGATCGTCCCTCGCCTGCTCCGGGATGACGACACGACGCTGCTCGGCGGCGCCGGCTGGGCCGAGTTGCTCGCCATCGCGCTGGATCGGGCGGGCGCGTGGCTCAGCGATCGCCTCGGTCCAGTCCCGGCCAACTGGCGGTGGGGTGCGCTGCACCGGACGTGGATGTTCCACCCGCTCTCGGCGGTGTTTCCCGAGCACCGCAAGCTGCTCGATCCGCCCTCTGTCGAGCTGAACGGCGATGGCGACACCGTCTTCGCGGCGGGCTACACCCCGAGCCGCGGGTTCGGATGCGTGTACGGCTCGGTTGCCCGGTACGTCTTCGACCTCGCCGACTGGGACGCATCCAGCTGGATCGTTCCGCTCGGCGTATCGGGTCGCCCCGGTGACCCGCACAGCTCCGACCAGCTGGCCGCATGGGCAGGCGGCCAGCTGGTCCCGATGCTCTACTCCCGAGCTGCCGTCAACGCGGCTGCCGAGTCCCGCCAGCTGCTTGAACCGAGAGGAGCACCGCAATGAAAATCACCGCCCTGGGGGGCTGCGGGGACATGGGACGGTACGCCGTCCGCACCGCAATCGGCTTCGACTTCGTCGACGAGGTCGTCATCGCCGACCTCGACGCCGGCCGCGCCGCTGCCTTTGCCGCGGAGTGCGGCGACAAGGCGCGACCGAAAGCCGTGAACGCTGAGGACGAGGCGTCCCTGGACGCCGCCATCGCCGGCAGCGACGTGGTGCTCAACACGATCGGGCCGTTCTACCGCTTCGGCGTTCCGATCCTTCGGGCCTCTATCCGCAACGGCGCCCATTACCTCGACATCTGCGACGATTGGGAGCCGACGCTCGAGATGCTCGAGCTCGGCCCCGATGCCGAAGCCGCCGGCGTCACCGCCATCGTCGGAGTCGGCGCCAGCCCCGGCGTGTCGAACCTGCTCGCCGTCAAGGCGATGGAGGGCCTCGACCGGGTCGACACGCTGGTCACCGGCTGGTCCATCGGCTCGGATCCGGCCTCGGGAGCCGCGGCCGAACGAGAGCCGAGCGCGGCGCTCGTCCACTGGATCCACCAGTGCTCCGGCGCCATCCGCGTCGCCCGCAACGGCTCCATGACGGATCTGCCGCCGATCGAGGAAGTGACGGTCGACTACCCGGGCATCGGTAAGGGCCGGGCCTGGACCGTTGGGCATCCCGAGGCAGTGACCTTGCCGCGCCACCGGCAGGATCTACGGAATAGCTGTAACGTCATGGTCGGCTCACCCGTGCGAATCGAGATCATGCGCGGGTTGGCCGCACGCGTCGACTCCGGCGAGCTCACCCCCTATGAGGCGGCGAAGCGTCTCCTGGCCGGCGACGTCAGCCACGGCGCGGTCACGCCATCCCCGTTCGACGCGGTTAGGCTGCCCCCGCTGTTCGCTCACGCCACCGGCGTCCGCGGCGGCGTCCCGGTGCGCGTTGGCGCCATGGTTCTGGCACTTCCACCCACCGGCATGGGCGGCTCGACCGGCGTGCCTCTTGCCGTTGGGCTGTCGCAGTTCGCGGCCGGTCGCATCACCAGACCCGGCGTCTTCGCGCCCGAAGACGTCATCGATCCGGACTCTTTCTTCGACGAGCTCGCGCGTCACTGCAAGCCAGCGCGCACTGGCGTCGACGAGATGGTGCGGGTGACCGCAGTTCCGTCAGAGCTCAGGGCTCGGAGAGGTAGCCTTGTCTCAGAGTAGAGACGAGGAGGTACCCCATCGACTGCCCGCATTGCCCATCGACCGCAACGAGCGAACGCAAGCACCGCTCCGCTCTTGGCTACCGGAGGTTCTCGTGCCGGTCGTGCCACCGCCGATTCAATGAACGCACCGGGCCCTTTAACGATCTCCAATTCCCCACCGACATCGTCCTGTTGGCCTGTCCTCTGGCGCCTCCGCTACAAGCTCGGCCTCCGCGATAGTCGCCGAACTCCTCGGCCAGCGCGGCTACGAGGTGACGCACGAGACGATCCGCGCCTGGGAGTTCCGCTTCGCGCCCCTCGTCAGTGCAAGCCTGCGCGCCAAGCGTCGCGGCCAGGCCGGCCGCTCCTGGTACCTGGATGAGACCTACGTGAAGGTGGTGGTCGCTGGCGCTAGCTCTACCGCGCGATCGGGAGGGGAACCTCCTCGACTCGATGCTCCGTGACGAGCGGGACCGAGCAGCGGCGCGTCGCTTCCTCCGGCGGCTGGCCGAGATCGCGATGCGCATGCCGTTGCGCGTCACGACCGACCAGCATCCGGCGTACGGCAAGGCGATCCGCTGGATCCTGGGCCGGAAGGTGCGGCATCGCCAGCGCCAGTACCTGAACAACCGGATCGAACAGGATCATCGAGCCATCAAGCAGCGGTACTACCCCATGCTGGGGTTCGGGCAGATGGAGTCGGCAACGCGCTTCTGCTCCGCCTTCGAGGAACTGCGCCAGTACTTGCGGATCTCCAACAACTCAGGCGACCACGCGTCGTCCTCCGAGCGACGCCGCGTGTTCGGCGCACGCTGGCAGTCCCTGATGGTGGAGCTGGCAGCAGCGTAGTCACAGAGGTTCACCCCCGCCCTGATCCACCGTGACCATTTGCACCACAGCACTCTGAAATCTGACAGAACCCCTGCTATAGAGCTCAAGAGTCCGGGATCGTACGCGCAGCCACGGTCATCGGGTCTGTCGCCCGCACTGGCGACGACGCGAACCGCGCGGCTCTACTGCTCGATCGGCGTGGCGTAGCCCATGTCAGCAATACGCATTGAGTGCGCGCGCGCGTCACCACGCATCAGGTGCCGCCGACTCGCAACTTCTCCAGCCGGTCCATCTTGAGGAATGAAAGTGGTGGAGACACATGACGAAGCAACATTAGGCAAAAGCGCGAAGCGCACCAGTTCAGGGATCCGTCCGCGGACGGCATGACGAACGAACGAGGAAAACGCCCGACGCGCTGGTACCCCGTGCGCGTTCGCTCGACGTTCATCCGGCTATCACGACGAGTTGTCGCGTGAGACGAGCGCCTTCAGATTCTCGAACATCGGGACCTGCTCTCCAGCAACTCAAGGATGAAGTGCTTGCGCCCAGAGAAGCGTGACGCCTCAAGTTTCTTGACCCCACCACACGCCGCCGGTACGTTACAGGGCAATCGTCCCGCGATCGTTGGCCCCGGCTCAACGCCTGATTCGGAGGCGACCATGGCCGCTCCGGACCACCTCCCGCACCGGCGTGAACTCATCCTGGTCGGTTCCGACGACGCGCTGATCCCGGCGGCGGTGGCGGCTGCCCTGACAGTCGAAGCGTTCGTTGTCGTTCCATGTCCCTCCGAACTCGTGCTGATTCGCCGTCAGGAATTGCGACCGGGGCTGATCATCCTCGACAGCGGGCCGGACGGGCGAGACTTCGTCCGGATCTGCCGACGCTTACGGTCGCGGTCATCGACTCCCATCATCGCTCTCGGAGCTGCCGGCGATGAGGCTGTGGCGGCGCGTGCGCTCGATGCCGGAGCCGACGACTACATTCGAAAACCGTTCGGCGCCGGGGAACTTGACGCCAGAATCAGAGGTCTACTGCGACGATCCGCACAGCTCGCGGATGAAGACACGCTGACAGCCGGTCCGCTCATGATCGATGAGCCTCAACACCTTGTCCTGCTCGACGGGCGGGAGTTGCCCATATCCACCACCGAGTTCACACTGCTGCTCCTCCTGGTCCGGTACCGGAACCGTGTCCTCACTCGCGAGTATGTCCTTTCTCACGTCTGGGGCGCCGGCTACAGAGAAGACCATCATCTTCTGCACGTCGCCATGAGCCGCCTGCGCCGTAAGCTCGGCGATGCGAAGCGTCGGGATATCGATATCCAGACGATCGCCGGCGTGGGGTATCGACTCTCCGTGGAGCCGACGCGGAGCGTGCCGTCAGCATGACCCGATTCACTCGATCGGATTTGGCCCGACCCCGGACCGAGGCAGCCGTGCGCGAACGAGGTTGCTGGCCGTCTCCGAAACCCGGAGCGGTGAGCCGACGCGCACGCTGAGAGGCTGTGAGTTTATTCCGAAACTGAGTCCGATCGGCCAAATTTCGAATCTGTGCGCGACGCGAATCGAGCGGGATAGATATTCCTTCACAGCCTCTGAGCGTGACGCGAGGCGTCAATCGTCTCCGATTCATCACAGCGCGTCACAAGTGCATCCCAGTTGCACGCGAGTGGCGGAAAGAGGTTGCAAACGCTTCTTCAGCCGCGGGATGATGGTCGCAGGCAGGTGGCGACGGGCAAGGATGACCGCTTTCGTCTACGCTGCTTCGCTCACCCCGGGGAGCCAGGATGGTGATATCGGCAGCCGGCAGCCGGCAGGTACTCCGCAAGCTCGTGAGACACGAACTTGTTCTTCTCGCCGGCAGCGATCCGGCGGTGGTCGCTCTTGCGTCCTCCTCCCTCAAGGTCGAGGGCTTCGGCGTCACGTCGTGCTCATTCAGAGCGGTCACCGGCCGCCTGCATGAAGCGAGGCCCGACGTCATCATTCTCGAAGCGGGCAATCACCTCGGCGAGGCGGCCGAGACGTGCCGCGCCCTGCGCAGGCTCTGCGCCACGCCGATCGTGGTCCTTGGCTCACGCGATGACGAGTTCACCGCCGTCCGCATGCTTGAGGCCGGCGCGGACGACTATCTGTGCGAGGCTTTCGGAGCCACCGAATTCATTGCACGGGTCAAAGCGGTGCTTCGACGAGCAGAACGGTTTGTGACGGAGCCTGACGGGATATCCGTGGGTCCGCTTGTCCTCGACGACTCTCAGCACATGGCCTTTATCGATGGCGCAGCGCTCTCGCTCTCGCCCACCGAATACCGACTCCTCTCGTATCTCATCCGCCACCCGAATCGGGTGATCACGCACGCAGACATCCTGTCGCGCGTGTGGGGTCTGGGCTACGCCGAGTCTCACCAGCTATTGCGCGTCACCATGAGCCGGCTTCGCCGGAAGATCGGGGCCGACACGCATCGCGACGTCAGCATCCAGGCGATCGCGGGCTTCGGCTATCGACTTACCGTCGAGGCTACGTCGATCGGACTCGCCGGTTGAGATGCCCGCACGGTCGCGGCGGCGACTGCTGATCGGTACGCCGCTCGACCGGCGTTAAGATGACGAGGCGACGGAACGAACTATCGCGGGGCGCGTCGAGCGCACGATCGGCTCGCGCGCGGACGTCACGGCCAAGCCGGGCGCGCCCATAGGCGCCTGACAACGAGGATGCCGCTGCGTGCGGCGAACGAAGCGAAGATCCCCGCGTACACTCCCGCATTCGCAAGTTTCGAACAGCGCGGCGCGATGTTCTTGCGGTGGTAGAGATACAGCGACCGATGAAAGTGATACGCCATGCGGAGCGGCACTCGTCCTGTGCTGCTGCCTTTTCGATGGTTGACCACCACGTCAGGGTGATACACCACGCGACCGCCAGCCTGCTTCGCACGCCAGCACCAGTCTTCGTCCTCGCAGTACATGAAGAACCGCTCGTCCAGCATGCCGATCGCGTCGATGACGGAGCGGCGGATGAGCATGAACGCGCCTACTACAGAGTCGACATCCGTGATCTCGTCCTCGTTGAGGTACGAGAGGTAGTAGCGCCCGAACCGTGGATGACGCGGAAACAACCGTGACAAGCCCGTCATCCGGTAGAGATACGTCGCCGGCGTCTTGAATGAACGCCTCGCCGCCGGGTCCATGCGGCCGCCCGGCAGGAGGACCTTGGGGCCGAGGATGCTCACGTCCGGATGTTCTTCAAGGTACGCGAGCGCGGTCGCGAGCGCACCGGGCGTGATCGATACGTCGGGATTGAGGAGGAGCACGTAGGCGCCGGCGGCCAAACGCATGGCCTGGTTGTTGGCGCGCGCGAACCCGACGTTGCGGGCGTTTCTGATGACGGACAGGCCCGGATAGACTTCTCCAAGACCGTCCGCGCTCCCATCCGCGGAGGCGTTGTCGACGAGCAGCACTTCCCAGCCGTCTTCGAGTTGCGGCCAGAGATGTTCCAGGCATTCGCGGACAATGCGGCCGCCGTTGTAGTTCACGATGATGACGGAGAGAGTCGCCCTGCTCATGCATTCACCTCGCGACGTCGCTGGAGTATCGTGGAGTACATCGCTTCGATTCGTCGGACGTAGGTACGCACATCGAAAAGCTCTTCAGCGCGCGCCCGGCCGGCCGCGCCAAGCGATGCCGCGCGCGAAGCATCACTCAGCACATCAAGCATCGCCTCGGCGGCGGCGCGCGAGTCACCGGGCTCGGTGAGGAGCCCGGTGACGCCCTCATCGACGACTTCCGGTACTCCGCCTTGCCGCGCCGCCACGACGGGCTTCGCCGTCGCCATCGCCTCGACGAGAACGAGACCGAACGGTTCCGGTCGAACGGATGTGTGCACGAGCACGTCGATCGCGGCCATCACATCGGGGATATCGTCGACGCTGTACGTCCAGCCCGTGAAGTGCAGGCGCCCATCGAGATCGAGTTCCGCGGCGAGGCGCGCCAGTTCTGTTGCGTGCGCCTCGTATCCCGGCAGCTCTCCGCCACAGACGATGAATTGAGCGTCCGGGAGCCGCTTCGCGGCCACAGCGGCCGCGCGCACGAACACCTCCGCGCCCTTCCAGGGATCGAGGCGCGCTACGAAGCCGGCAACGGGCGTGTCAGCCGGGATGTGCAGGTCGCGACGAATCCTGCCGCCGTCCCGGCCGGGGTGGAAGACCGACAGGTCGATGCCATCAGGCACTGTCATCACCTTCGCATCGCGCCGGCCGGAGCGGCTATCGAACATCGTCGCGACCGCGACTGTCATGGCAATAACGCGCGACGACAGTCGTACGGTCATGGCCAGGAGAAGCGTGCGCAGCGGCCGCGGTGCATCCGGAATCTCGCGAATGTGCCAGACGTGCGGGACGCGCGCGAAGAGAGATGCCCAGGCGCCTTGCAGGCAATAGAGCGAGTTCGAGTGTACGATCTCAGCCCGTTCGCGGCGCAGCAGGAGCGTCAACCGCAGCACCGACGGCCAGAATCGCAGCAGGTACCCGATGTGATACAGGGGATCGCGAACGGAGCGAAGCTGCGCCATCGGCTGTACCACAACGCGGATGCCAGCCTGGCGGAACTTCATCGTGAGCGGGCCTTCCCGCGGGACGACGACGATTGGCCGGTATGCGGATCGATCGAGGTGCGTGACCAGCCGGTACAGCGCGATGTCAGAGCCTCCAATCTCGGAGGTGGGCTGGACGAAGACCACCGTGTGCGATGTCTTCACGGCGTCGCCGTGCCCGCGCCGCACGCGTGGCGATGTCTCCGCCCTGCCTTGCCGTTTCGCGCGCAGGGCAATCATCGGCGTTTCTCGATCACCGTCAGGTCCTGCGTCGACAGTCCGCCGGGGTCGCCCGGCCACGTACCGCCGTACACGGGCTCCCGCAGCTGTAGGCCGTACTGGTCCAGAAGGCGGCGGACATGCGGCTCCGCATAGGCCACGGCTGTCTCCGGGCTGCGTTCCGATTCATACCGGCATACGCCGTCGCCGTAGGCAAATGACAGCGTTTCGCGGTGGTCCGTGGGGCGCCACTCCGCCGAAGGCAGCAAGAACCACGATGCGAGACACCGCCCTCCATCCGACAGGAGGCGGGATATCTCCGCCAGGTACTGCTCAATGTCGGGCTGCAGCAAGTGCGTGAATACCGACTTCACGATGATGAAGTCGAAGGCGCCGTCGCCGCCCGGCACGCGAAGCTTCGCCGCGCCGCCGCGCGGGTTGTACCGCCGGTTGCGGACGTCGATGTGCCGGAACTCGAAGTTCGGTGAGCGCGAGCTGATCTGCGACTGGCACCAACGAATCGCGTTGGCCTGCACGTCGATCCCGAGGTACGCACCCGTCTCGCGGAGATAGTCCTCAAGGAACAGGGCCATGAGGCCGCAGCCGCAGCCAATATCGAGGACGCGCTCGTCGCGCCGCAGACCGCAGAGCAGCTTGGAATAGGCCAGAAACTCCGCGCCGGAGCTCTCGAATATGCTGGGATCGCCGACCTCGCGGCGGAGATGGAACGGCGGCAGGGAGCGCTGGTTGTTGATGGCGCGAGACGCGTAGTCGATGGGATCGAGCGCAAGCAGGCCCGCGCCGCGGACGGACCGCAGGAGCCGCAGCGTGGCGGGCGGCATGCCGCGCAGCAACAGGCGCTTGATCGGGGACTGGTGGATGGTGGATGTCGCTGCTCCCAGGCTCATGCTGCCTCCTCGTACACGCTGCGATATACGTCGAGCGTGGCCGCGGCCGTCCGCTCCCACGTGAATGTGCGCGCTCGGTCGATGCCGCGCCGGCGCAGATCTTCTCGCAGCAGCGGATCGGTGAGCACACGCACGGCCGCATCGACGAGACCGTCGATGTCGGTCGGGCTGGCCAGGAGACCCGCATCGCCGACGACTTCCGGCAGGGAGCCGGCATCAGACGCGACAACCGGCGTCCCGCAGGCCATGGCTTCGAGCACGGGCAGTCCGAACCCCTCGTGCAGCGATGGCATTAACAGCAAGTCAGCGGACCGGTACGCGCGCGGCAGCTCCTCTTCGGGCAGCATGCCGAGGTGGCGCACCTGGTCGCCGATGCGCAGGCGCGAGATGAGCGCGGTCTGGTCAGCGGTGAAGCGACCTCCGACTTTCACGAGCTCGACGGGCCGCCCGAGCCTGCGTGCGATCGCGGGCAATGCCCACAAGACGGCTTCCATATTCTTGTAGAAGCCGCAATGTCCGACGTGGAGGATGCGCGCAGGCGCGCCGGGTGGCCGCGGGAGATCGCAGGTGCCGGGGCGGAAGCGCTTCGACACACCCTCCGGAATCACGCGCACACGCGCGGGGTCGCAGCCGGTGAAGCGTAGAAGGTCCTTCCTCGAGTCCTCTGATACCGTGATCACGCGGGCCGCCCGGGATAGCCCCGCAACGTTCAGCCGGTTCGCCAGCATAGACATGCGCGGGTACGCGGACACGGGGAGTTCGCGCGCCTCCAGCTTCATCAGCATGGCGTCATGAAACGTGACGACGGTCCGCTCCGCCGCGAGGCTCAGAGCGAGGTGCGCGTATCCATGTTCGACGACGTGATGCACGTCGGCGCGCTCATTTCGAGCCTGCCAGGGGTACGAGATGTAATGATCCCCATATCCCGCGAGGCGCCCCGCGCTCCGCGGCATGATCCGGCGCAGAGGCTCACGCGGCATGCAGTGCGCCAGCTCCAGGTCGCTGGTGGACACGCGGTGCAACGCCGAGGTCAGCTCGCCGGCGTAGACCTCGGAGCTGATGCGTTGAGCGCCAGGCAACGTGTGGAAGAGGCGCACCTTCACCGCGGGCGCCCCCCGCGGCGTGGCGCCGTCTCAGCGATCGCCTCTGCGTACAGCTCCTCGTACTGGCGAGCGACGCCGTCCCAGCGGAAGTCGCGCGCGCGGTCACGTCCCGCACGGGCCAGCGCATCGCGGCGGCCGCTGTCGCCGAGCAGCGCGAGCAGCTCGCGACCCAGACATGCGGGCGGCACGATGTTGCCGTAGGCCCCGCCTCCGAGCACCTCCTCAGCGCCCGGGTTCGGCGTTGCGAGGACCGGCGTTCCGCTTGCCATCGCCTCGGCGTAGGGCCGGCCGAAGCCTTCGTAGCTGCTCGGGAGGCAGAACACCCACGCTTGCCGATACAGCTCGGCCAGCCGCTCGACCTCGAGATCGCGGAAGCAGCGGACCCCCGGCGCGTCGACATCGTCGTCACAGACGAGCCACAGTTCCGCGCCGGGCAGGGATGGCCGCACGACGCGCTGGAACTCGCCGAGCAGCAGGCTAGCCCGCTTCCGGTCGTGAAGGGTATGTCCGACGAACAGCACCGACGGTTCTGGGCTCTGCGGCCCGGCGGACAGGAAGAACGCGTCGGCGATCCCGTTCGGGATGGTCCGTGCATGGACGAAGGGGAAGTGTCGCATTGACGCGGCGGAGTCCGTCGCCGTGCGCGTCGCGCGGGCGATGCCCGCGAGTTCGAGGGGATAGATGATCGAGAACAGCACCTTCGTGGTCAGCCGGCGCGCGTGCAGCGCCTCGCCCAGCGCCGAGCCGTGCAATGTGCGCACAACGGGCGTGCGCGTGCGCAACAGGTGGTTGTCGCCCATCGCATGTACGACGTCGAACTCCGAGAAGTCCTGTCGCGCAAGCCAGACGCCGAACCCGAAGAAGCTGCCGAGCCTGCCTCGGACGATGCGCTCGCCGCGACCGGGCCGTATGACGCGGTACCTCGCACCCGGAGGGGCCGGATCGAGCGAGAAGATGGTCAGATCGTGGCCGCGCTCCGCGAGCCGTGCTGCCAGCTGATCTGTGAAGTGGCCAACGCCCCCGTGGGATCGGCTGGGCAGGAACCTCTGCAGGACGGATATCTTCAAAGGACGTACGTGATGCCCGGCGGGCTCGATATCGGCGGTGGCTCGGTGATGAAGATTGCGCATGGCGTCGTTCGACGACAAGACAGTCATGACGGTGCTCCTCCGCGCTTTACCGGCGTCAACGTTGCCTCGTTGCTGGCGAAGGACACTACGGCTCCGCTGAGGAACCAGAAGGGCACTGCGACCACCGCCAGATCGTAGCCCGCGTACAGCGTTAACAGCTGGAACGAGAACGTTGCGGCAGCGAGGCTGGCCGCGCCGGCGAGCCTGACCTGCGACGCTCGCTGATGCGCCGCGAGCGTCGTCTTGAGCAGGGCCGCGAACAGCCAGAGATAGGCTGCTAGCCCCACAAGGCTGAGGTCGCCCGCGACCTTCGCGAGCGAGAACTCGACGAACAGCGGAATGTCGCCGGCGACGTACCTGGTGCCGATCGCGGTCGCCCCGGTGCCGAAGCCGATCGGCGAACGCAGCGCCATGCGGAAGTGGTCGACGTACGTCATTGTGCGCACGTGGAAGATGCCGTCCTCGTTTCGGATCAAGCCGTCCACGCGCAGGAACGTGCCTTGCGACGCGATAAGCCCAACGACCGCGAGCCCCAGCACCACAGCGAGCGCAGTCGTCGCCGCCGTGCTGGCGCTCCGTCTCAACGCGACGGTCAGCAACATGAGGGGCGGCAGGAGGACGATCAGCGACCGTTGGTTCTCCAGGACGTTGGCGGCGATCAGTGCCACGAGCAGCGCCGACAGCACCCAACGCCTCTGTCCACGGCTGCCCAAGACCAGGCCCAAGCAGAGGAGCGTCGCAAGTGCCAGGAAGAGCGCGAAGTTCGATGACCACGCGAAAGTCGCGTTCGGCCGGAAGATGACGGAGGCGCCGTCGCCAGTGATGAAGGTGGCGTTCGCGAACCCTGGTCCGAGATTGGCATAGGCATCGGAGCCCGCCACGTACTGGTAGAACCCCAACATGCCGATTGGCACCGCGCAGATGAGAATGAACCAGGCGAAGCGCCGGATATCGGCCTCGTTGGCGATCATCTCCCGGGCGACGTAGTACAGCGGCACGTAGTAGAGCCACGTGCGCACGCCCACGAGCGTCTGCTGAAACGAGGTGACGTGCGGATTCGCCATCTGGACGAAGACGATGCTCGCGAATACAGCCAGGGGTAACGCGATCGGGCTCGACGGCAGAATCGACACGCGCCGATGAACGCGATCCCCGATCACGCGCATGTAGATCGCCAGGATGGCCAGATCCTTCACGAGGAGCACCGCCGGGGAATCGAACAGGTTGCGGAGGTAGCCCTCCACGAAGACGATCACGAGTACGCCGTAGACCGCCTGCTTCCAGAACGCGAAGGAGAGCGCAAACGCGGCGGCGACGGCGACGAGCGTGACCAGATTCGTCTTCCCGCTCGCCAGGACATCGCCGAGGCCGATCTCAGCGACCATCCCGAGCAACAACAACCCCGCGAGCGCGGCCGTCCGATTCCTTTCGATGCGAACTGCGCGAACGGCGATCATGAAACAGCCTCCTCTAGCTTGCGCGCGATGATGTCCCACGCGAAGTACCGCGCGTGCAGGTCGCGCGCCTCCGCTCCAGAGCGCGCGCGGGCGCCGGGCTCATCGAGCAGCGCCGTTACGCGCTCGATGAGCGCTTTTACGTCTCCACGGGGTGCGAGCGCGATCCCTCCGCCCGCAAGCGCCGGCGTGGTCTCCGGACCGTCGTACGCGACCACCGGCAGTCCGTGCGCGAGCGCGGACACCAGCGTCGTGCTCCGGCCTGAGGCGCCGGCCGCGTGCGTGTGAACGTAGACGTCGAGCGCTGAAAGGTGGCGTGAGAGATCGTCTGGCGAGAGCGGACCCGTCCAGACGATGCGCTCGCCCACCCCGGCTGCCTCCGCGCATCGCATGAACGACGCCTTCCGTCCGGCGTCGGCGGGCAGTCCGCCGAGCATCACCAAACGTGCCCGCGGGCCGAGCGCGGCCGAAAGCGCAAGGAGATCCTGGGGGCGCTTGCCCACCCCAAGAGGACTGCACTCGCCAACTAACGCGCCGTCGCCGTCGCCGGCGCCGAGCGACGCGCGAAGCCCGGCAATCTCGCCTTCGTTCGAGGACGAGGGAAGGATGCTCGCGCCGACCGGGATCTCGTACACCCTGCGCCGGCCACCAGTCCAGCGCCGAACGCGACGCGCGTACGCCGCGTTCGTCACGATCACGCGGTCACACGCAGACAACATCAGCAGCGCCTGGACGCGGTGCGCAAGCGCGGCGCCCAGGCGCCGCGGCCGAGCCTCCAGTGGCGAGGCGAGTTCATGCATCGTGCATGTCACCATCGCACCGCGCGGGCGGCGGAGGATCAACGGCAGCAGGGCGACGCCCGGGGCAACACCGGCGCGGCCGTACATCTGGGGGACATACTGGAGATTGATGACATCGGGCCGCAGGGCGCGGAGGGCGCGGGCGGTGGAGACGGCATCGCCGACGCGCCATCCCGCGGCAGCGCGTACGGGAACCTTGTCTCCGTACTTCGTCTCACTGGTGGTCGCGCCGCCGGCAGCGGAGGTCAACACCGATGCTTCGTGCCCAAGATCCGAGAACGCATGCGCGAGGTGGAAAGTATAGTCCGCCACGCCGCCGACGTTCGGCGGATATTCGCCGCTGATGAAGACCATTCGCATCACATTTCCAGCCTGCCCCGCCGCGCGATGGCGAGGACGGACACACAGCAACTTGTCTTTTGGCAGCATCACCACCCTGCCTCCGCCAACCCGTCAGTGATCGCGGCGAGGTGCCGCGCTGGTGAGAACTCACGGGCGACGCGCTCGCGCCCCGCGCAACCCATGCGCAGGCGAAGCGCTGGATCGGCGAGCAGTTCCTCGGTGCGCTGCGCAAGTCCTGCTACGTCACCGCGTTCGACCAAGTAGCCGTTCTCTCCATCGTCGAGCCACTCTGGGATCGCGCCGCTTCGGAACGCCACGACGGGCTTGGCGTACGCCATCGCCTCGATTCCGACGAGCCCGAACGGCTCCGGCCATACGGACGGCACGACGACGACGTCAGCCTCCTCGTAACACGCGAGCAACGCCTCGCGACTGGTCCAGCCGGCGAACTCGACGCGCTCGCCGAGACCCAGGCCTTGCGCGAGTGCCATCAGTTCCGCGCGTGCGGGACCATCGCCGTTTACCACGAGCCGCGCGCCGGGGTTCGTCTGCCGCATTGCCTGCAGCAGGTACCCCAGCCCCTTCTCCGGGACGATGCGGCCCACGTACAGAAGCGTGTTGCCGGTTGGTCGCAACGGCAGCGACCGCGGCGATGCGCCCGGCACGCCCGCGAAGTACGGCGCGACCGCGATTCGGCGCGGATCGACGCCATGGCGCAGGAGCCGCCCGCGGACGTACCGCGACGCCGTGAATAAGAGTGGAGCTGTTTGGATGCTCGCGACAGCCGCGGCGGCGCGACGATAGAACGTTGCCGCCGTCGCGGGGCGCCGGACGTACCAGCAGCGCCGCGTCAGGTATCCGGAGACGCAGGAGAGACCCTGTGCGCGTCCGCAGGCCTTGGCAGAGGAGGTATCGTGATCGATGCCGCTCGGGCAATAGACATGGTTGTGTACGAACCTCGCGACGCGATAGCACTCCCGCAACATCGCTTCGAGTCCGTAGTCGTCCATCGCGTGCACCAGCACGAGGTCGGGCGCGAACGCGGAGGCGAGTTCGAGCACGGCTGAGCGATTGGCGCGCGCGTTCTGATGTTCGAATTCGTCGCAGCCCGCAACCACACTCGCCGCGGCCCGGCCGTCCGTCGATCCTTCGCCGCACACGACGGCGACTTCGTGGTGCGCCTGTTCGAGGGCGCCCGTGAGATCCAGCACGTACCTGCCGATGCCGCCGTTGCTCGCGTAGTCGCGCGTGATCTGCAGCACCTTCATCGCTTACTCCGCCACTCGCGCGAGCGCCGTCGCATATCCGTCCGCGGTCGCCCGTGCGATCACCGGCCAGGTCAGCATCGCGACGGCCTTCATGCCAGCGTCGATCATCGCTCGGCGATCGGCGGCGCTCGACTCGATCAGCGCCGTGCACGCGGCGACGAATCCGTCGACATCGCCCGCCTCGACCAGGTATCCGCTGCGTCCGTTGTCGATGTAGCCTGGCGCGCCGCCCACCGCCGACGCGACGACGGGGAGGCCGGCTGCCATCGCCTCCAGGACGGCTGTGCCGAATCCCTCGAACAACGACGTCGCGAGCAACAGATCATGCTGCTGAAACTCGCGCAGCGCGCCGGCATGCGAGAGCGCGGGCATCACCGACACGCGGTCGCGGACCTCTGGTGCGAAGGCCTGGAGGACGGTTTGTTGGTTCGCTCCTGCCCCGAGAACGGTGAGATGCACATCCGGGTAAAGGGCGGCCAAGCGCTCGAACACCCGCACCAGTACCCGCGTACCCTTCATCCACGTCCATGAGCCGCAGAAGAGGATGCGCCGAGGCCCGCCAGCGGACTCCGGGGCCGCGCCGAACCATGCGGGCTCAATCCCGCCGGGAAGCATCAGCACCTCGTCCGCGCGCTTCCAGCCTCGATCGATCGCGTAGCGTGCATCCGCGGCGGTGTGGCAGTTCAGAATGTCCGCGCCGCGAATGGAGAGCTCGGTCTGCCTGAGCCGCAACGTCCCGAAGTAGAGTCGATGCCGCGGCGTCGTGCGCAAATGACCGGCGGCTACCTCGTGCTGAAACGCCTGCCAGTAGCGATGCTCGAGTCCGTGGCAGCGCGCGACGACGAGCCGCCTGCGGCCGCAACGGTCGCGCCGCAGCAGAGGCGCCAGATAGCCGTCGCCGCCGCTGATCTGCACGACGTCGTACCCGCCACGCTCGTTCTCCAGGGCGCGGACGCGCGCGACGGTCGCCAGACCGAACAGCGGGTAGCGCAGGTACAGCGTTCGCACGAGCGGCGGATAGTCGTCGAGGTAGAGCTGATCCACGGTGCAGCCTTGCGCCCGCATCGCGCCGCTGATGCTCGCGTTCGCGATCGGCATGCCGCTCTTCTCCTGGCGGCCGCAGCTCATCACCGTCAGGACGCGCAGCGATGCCGGTAGCCGCACCGGGGCTTGCGGCCCGGGTGCGACGGGATCGACTAGCTGCGTGGTGGAGTGGATCCCCGTCATGGTGCCCTCGTCGCCCGGATGTCGATGCCCGCACTGAGGCAACGAAGCGGGACGTAGCGATTCGGCGCGCGGTACCGCAGCGAGTCGATGCGAAAACCCGCTTCGCTGAGCGCGCGTCGAAGCTCCCACGGCCAGTACTCGTGCACGTGTGCGAGATCGTCCGGCCTTCCCGACAGCCCGGCCCAAGCGCGCCCGATCTGGCGAGAGGGCGCGGCGTACTTCAGGCGGTTGGGCGTGGTGAGGCGGAGTGTCCCTTCGGGCGCGCACACCCGCCGCAGCTCTGAGAGCAGGGCAGCGCCGCGCGGATGGTCGACATGCTCGATCACTTCGCGGAGCTGCACCCACCGGAATGCCCCGTCCTGGAACGGCAGCCGCGAGCCGTCGCCGAGGACGAGCGTCGCCAGGCCGTAGCGTTTTCTCCCTTCAGACAGGACGCTCCGAAGTACGTCGACCCCGCACGCTGTTTCGCCCGCGCGCTCGACCATCGCCACCCAGACTCCCGTCCCGGCGCCAACGTCGAGGAACGGGCCGCGGATGCCCATCTCCGTGATCTCTTGCGCGACCAGATCGGTCAGCGGCTCTTCGTCTCGTTCGAGGAGCAGGCGCTCCATGCGCGTGACATCGGGAGGCGAGCTGTGCTTCTTCGAGGCGGTTCCAACTGTCATGACGGCGCCTCGCAGATGAAGAGGTAGGCAGGCGGGCGCACCCAGTTCTCCAGGCGGGTCGCGCGGAGCACGCCGCGCACTGTGCGCCGGAAGACGTTGCGGGAGAAGTCCAGCCTGCGCCATGTCACGTTGACCGCTCCGGCCATGTTGAGGTAGTAGCGGATGTCGTTGAACGTCGTGGGGATCTCGCATGCGTTGTGCACGGTCTCAGACCAGCGGCGGTCGCGTTCGAGGCCGAACTGCGCGACGGGCGATTCATGGATGAACAAGGTGCCGCCGGGCTTCAGGCAGCGCAGTATCTCCCGCAGCGTCGGAATGGGTGACAGCGAATGATGGAGTGCCGCGAAGAAGAACGCCGTGTCCAGCGTGGCGGAAGGAAGCGGGATCTGGCTGAAGTCGCTCGATACGAGCGTCAGCTTGGCCACATCGCCGCCCAGGTCCGTGTAGACTTGTACGCCCACGCCTTCGAGGAAGCCCGGTGATAGATCTTGCGCATACACGCGCTCAACTTGCGGGAGCCGTGAGACCCGTCCCGCGAGCCAGCATGACCCGGCGCCGATGTCCGCGACGGCGCCGCGCACGCGCGAACCCAATTCCCCGTCGGCGAGCAGGATGTCAAGGACGGGCTCGGAAAATGGCTCCAGCTTCTCGCGCAGCCGCCGCCAGGCGCTCTTCTCGTCGTCCCCCCAGGCGCTCGCGAACGCCGCGGCGCCCCCGAACTCGTAGTGCTCGTACTCGACGTACGCTCGCTCGCCGGCGCGCGGGAGCGCACCCTCAATCACAGGAACATGGCCGTTCGTGGTGTGGGCCGCATTTGCGTTCATGTCAGCGCACCCGCCGCAGGTGCGCCATGCGGTCAACGGCGCGCACAAGCTGGAACGTCCCCTCGTCGATGGCCTCGCGGACCGCACGGCCGACCTCGTCGCAGCCGCGCCGATAGTCGCCCAGCGGAAACACGTCGTCGAGCAACACATGGCCGCCGATGCGGACGCTCTTGCCCCAACGGTCGAGATCGGACCTGACGCCTTCGTAGCGGTGATCGCCGTCGATCAACACGAGGTCCGCGGGGTCGATATTCAGCTCGAGTGTGCGCGAGTCGCCGACGATGAGCCGGGCGTCGAGCCCGAAGCGCGTGCAGACGTCGCGGATCTGGTCGTCGTGCGACCGGCCACCCTGACGCCCGGCCGCAAGCTCGAGCGACCCGTCGTCGATAGACCACAGGGTGCCACCAGGTGCGATCGCCGCCGCCAGCACCACGGTTGCGCCTCCCTTGTAGCGCCCGATCTCAATCGCGGCGCGCACGCCCGACCGGCGCGCGAGACCGAAGATGTAGGCGAGCTGCCGCGGCGTCATGAGCGCCACGCCAAACGCCATCGGCGTACTCGGTAACAACCCGGCTAGGTCTTCAAACTCGACGCGCGCGGATGGCTCGAAGTCGAACGTGACGCCCTCGAGCGTCATCGGCGCGTAGGAGCGGCTCCCGAGCGCGTCGGTCACCATCTCGCAGTCGCGTTCGTAGATGCGCTCGACCAGACCGCGTCGCAACGTCCCGGAAGGGATGCGCGGCACGGCGGCCGCGAGCGCCGAGAGCAGCGGGCGGAAGGCGCGTCGCACCGACGGCAAAACATGGGAAGCCGTCCGGCGTGCGGCGGGCGTCTCAAGAGTTGTGTTCACGTTCACCTCCCGGCTTCATCAGATAGCGTCCGGTGTAATCGATGTGGTGCAGATAGACGTCCGGCGCATGTACGGCAAGGAACTCGTCGGTGGCGCGCCGGCACCCTTCGAAGTGACCGTAGTCGTCGATGACGATCACGCCGCCGGGGGTGACCAAGTCGAACAACATCTCGAGCACGATGCGGGTCGACTCGTACCAGTCGCCATCGATCCGGAGGAGAGCGATCGGCCCCAGTTCGTCTCGGTCCTTCGGCAACGTGTCCTGGAACCAGCCCTTGTGAACCTGGACGAACGTCTCCGGGTAGCCGATGCGGTTGACAATGAGCTCCAGCGCGTCTTCGGGCGCGGCGGCGTTCACGGCGGTGCGCTGACGGGCGCCTTGTTCCATAAGCCTTGTCGCCTCGGGACCGTCCTTTTCTGGCCGTGGTTCGGGCATGCCCTCGAACGAATCGAAGAGGTGGAGCGGGCGGCGTTCCTGGCCTTTGGCAAGATTGGCCTGCGCCATCATCGCCGCGGCCCCCCCGCGCCACACGCCGCACTCGACAAGCGCTCCCGGCAACCGGCGGCGCTCCAAGTAAGCGACCTGTTCGTACAGCGTCATCAACCGCTCGTACGAAAGCTGTGTGTGTCCGACGACGTTCGCGATGGCCTCGCGCGCGGCGTCCTCGTGGTCGTAGCCCTTGCGCACCGTGCGATAGGCGTGCAGCGGCGTGCATAGGCCTATCTCGTCGCCGGCGTATTCCCACGCCAGGCCGCGCAGGCGCCCCTTCACGCGCGCGCGCACCCGCGCGGGCCAGACCTCAGGAAGTGCGTTGACCATATGGTGCCTCCTGCACTACGGGATGAACTGTCAGGCGCTGCCGGACGCCCGCGAGGCGGACGATTGCGCCTGCGATATCGGGGCGAACGCCCGCAAACGCGATCGCGGCGGCCGTCGCTCCCACCATTCCCGACACGATGCTGCCCGCACCGGACGACAGTGCGACAGCAAGCGCGCCTACCGCCGCGGCGAGCATGGACGCGCTGAGGGCGGACACCGGAGCCGCGCGTCCGAGCCGGAAGCAGGCGGCGCCGACCAGAGCAGCGAGATACGAGGCGTAGCCGGCGAGCAGCGCGATCGCGACGCCGGTCGTCCCCGACCGGGATGCCAGCACCAGCACGAGCGCCGTCATCGGCGGCGTAAGGCCGACGAGCAGCAGCAGGTTCAACCGCTGGTATCCGGCGGCGTTGAGCGCCTCGGCCAGGAAGATGATCGGGAAGATCAGGCCGGCCGTGACGAGCAGCAGTGCGTACGGCGTCGCGGCGGCCGAGAACTCGTGGCCCAGCAGTACGCGTACGAGCGGTCCCGCGATGGCGACGCCGAACACCACGCTCGGTACCACGACGAACAGGCTGCCGCCGACGAGCCGGTCGAGCTGTCGCGCGAAGAGGCCCGCATCGTCGTGCCACGAACGTGCCAGCAGCGGAAACATCGTCGCGTTCATGGCCAGCGGCAACACGACGAGCTGTTGTGGAATCCGGTTCGCGGCGTGAAACAGTCCGGTGGCGCTCAGGCTGTAGGCTCCAAGGATCAGCACCGGGGCCTGCTGCCACGCCACCTTCAGCGTGCTGGCGGCTCCGACCGGCCAGGCCTCACGCGCGAGCGCGCGCCAGCGTCGCCGTGATGCGGACGCGAATGCGGCGCGCCATGGGCCAGCGAACGGCCAGCTCAAGCAGCCGACCCACACGGACTGCACCGTGATGGCAATGAGGCCAGCCGCGGCGAGCGCAACCAGCGTTCCACCTACGGCAAGGACCGCGATGCTGAGCACGAAATGGAGAACAGCTTGCGCGACCGACGGAAGCACCAATTCGCCAAGGCGCAGCTCCGACTGGAACGGCAGCGCAATCACGCTAATGGGACCCACGAAGAGCGTGAGTCCGTAGAGCATCGCCGCGTGCGTCACCGCGCCGGGATACCGTAGCAGGATCAGGCCGCAGAGCATCAGCGCGTAGCTGCCACACGAGATGAACACCTGAAAGGCCGCGGCGCTCGCGATGAGGCCCGCGCGCTCGCGTGGACGTTGCGAGATCTCGCGGAGCACGATGGTGTTGAGCCCCCAGTCGTTGAAGACGATGTTGAAGAGCGCGACGTACGAGAAGATCAGTGCGTATTCGCCCAGCCCGTCGCGTCCGAGGCGCCGGCTCAGCACTGCTATGAGCACGACACCCAGCACCACGCGCAGGGCCGGAGCGATGAGCTGGACGAGCGTGTTCGCGGCCGCCCGCCTGGTGAGGTCGGCCTGTTCGGCCGCTGCCGCTGCCGCGGGCGCGGGCGACGCGGCGTAAGCGTTAGCGTTAGCGTCATCGGCGCCGGCGATCGTGGAGCTACTATGTTGTCGAGAGTGCGGAGGCTTGGTCACGCGGCCATGCCTTCCTGAAGAAGCAACTGCCGGTACCAGGACACCGTACGTCGCAGCCCCTCGTCCAGCGGGACGCGTGGCTCCCACCCGAGCACCGCCGCCGCCCTGGTGCTATCCAGGTACTGGCGGTCGATCTCGTTGTGCCCGGGCCCGGCGCCGCGGATATCGGGTTCCAGGCCATGCACGCCGCACGCCTGGACGATCCGCCTCGCCAGTTCGAGCACGGAGACGGGCTCGCACGATCCGAAATTGAACGCATAGTCAGCGGCGCCGGACGCTCCCTCATACGCGCCGAGCGCCAGGTAGGCCGCCACGGCGTCGTCGATGTAGAGATAGTCCCGCACGGGCGTGCCGTCGCTGCGGACGATCGGCCGCTCGCCGGATAGCACGGAGCGGATCGTGCCCGGCACAAGCCGCGTGAAGTTGAAGTCGCCGCCGCCGTAGATGTTCGCACAGCGCGCCACGGCAACGGACATGCCGAACCCGAGCCGATAGCTGCGGGCAAGCAGGTCGCCGCACGTTTTCGACACCTCGTACGGTGCCGACCCGAGCAGCGGCATGTCTTCGGTGTACGGCAGCACCGGCTGCGCCCCGTACGCCTTGTCGCTCGATGCCAGGACGACGCGCTCCACGGAATCGCAGGTGCGGCAGGCTTCCAGCACTGTCCACGTGCCGCGGATGTTCGACTCGAACGTTGACAGGGGCGATCGGTTCGCCGGCCCTACGATCGCCTGTGCCGCCAGATGGAAGCACGTATCGACTTCGTACTCGTTGAGCGCGCGCTCGACGAGTCGATAGTCGGTAATGGAGCCGCGCACTACGTTGATGCTGGGCCGCGATCCCCACACGTGCAGGTTGCTCTGCGCGGCCTCGTCACGGAGGATGACCGTCACGTCGGCATGGCGGTCCACGAGCGCGCGCGCGAGCCACGACCCTACGAAACCGCCGGCGCCCGTCACCAGCACCCGGCGTCCCTGCCAGTACGTATCAGCCAATTCGGGCCTCCTTCCATATACGCCACGGCGCGTGGCCACACGACCAGGCCGCGTTCAGGTCGACGTTGTCCTTGTAGGTGTCCATGCAAGCCCAGAAGCCGCTGTGCTGGTACGCCATGAGTTCTCCTTCTTCGGCGAGACGGACCAGACACTCACGCTCCAGATCGCTGTTATCCTCCAGGTAGTCGAACACGCGACGGTCGAACACGAAGAACCCGCCGTTGACCCACCCGTCCATTCGCGGCTTCTCGTCGAAGCGCGTGACGTGCTGATTCGCGTCGATGTCAAGCACACCGAAGCCCAGGCGAGGCTGCACGACTGTCACCGTCGCGACTCGTCCGTGGCTTCGGTGGAACTCCAATAAGCCGCGCAGATCGATATCCGACACACCGTCGCCGTACGTGGCGAAGAAGACATCATCGGTCAGGTACGGTTCGAGGCGCTTGATGCGGCCACCGGTATTCGTATCGAGGCCCGTGCCGGCGAACGTGATCGTCCAGTCTTCGCCGTTCTCGCCGAGCAGTTCGGGTGGACCGGCCTCGCCGAGACGCAGACGCAGGTCGCGCCGGCGCCAGCTGTGATAGTCAAGGAAGAACTCCTTGACGCGGTCACCCAGATAGCCGAGCGCCAGGACGTAGTCTGTAAAGCCATGGTGCGCGTAGCCTTTCATAATGTGCCAGAGAATCGGGCGGCCGCCGACTTCGACGAGCACCTTCGGGATCGCCTCCGTATATTCGCGAAGGCGCATTCCGCGGCCACCGCAAAGGATCACTGTCTTCACGTCAGGCTGCCTCCGGCCGCCGGGTCTGCAGGACGCCGGTGGCGATCATTTGACGCTTGGCGTCCGCGAACGCGTCGCGCAGGTCTGGTTCCGCGGCAGCCCACGCGACGTACTCGCCCACGATGTCGTTCTGTGAAACGAGAGGCTGCCACCCCAGGTGCTTGAGCTTCGAGACGTCGGAAATGATGTGCCGGCTATCGCCGACGCGAAAGAGCCCCGGCAACTCCGGCTCGATATCCACGCCGGCCGCGTCCAGCACCATGCGGGCGAGTTCGCGCACCGAGACCCGCCGGTCGCCGCCGACGTTAAAGGCTTCGTCGTCGGCCCTGCTGTCGTCCAATGCCAGGATGTTCGCCCGCACCACGTCGTGGATCGACACGTAATCGCGGAACTGTCCGCCATCTTCGAAGAGGACCGGCGCACGTCCGCACAGCGCGCGCATCGTGAATGAACGCAGCGCCCCGGAGTACGCGTTCCGCAACGACTGGCGGGGCCCCTGCACGATCGAATAGCGCAGAGCGACGCTGGGGATCCGGTACTCCCGGCCAAGCGTCAGCGCGATGTCTTCCTGCAAGCGCTTCGAAAGGCCGTAGCTCGTCTGAGGGTTCGCGAAGCTCTCGTCAATGGGCGCCAGCTCGGCGGGGATGCCGCATACGTTGCAGACGACATCCCACTCGCCGCGCTCGAGCTGTGCGCGCGACCGTGCGCCGGGTTGCTGCAGGCCATGCTCCGCGCAGCGGTACATGCCCTCGCCGAACACCGCCTGGGACGAGGCCACAACGACCTTCCGGATCGGCAGCCGCTCGTCGACGATCACTTCGTACAGGAGCGCCGTCCCAACGCTGTTCGTCATGAAGAAGCGGCTGAAGTCGGTGAGGTAATCCTGGTATGCGGCGAAGTTGAACACCGCATCAATGTCCCTGAGCGCGCTGACCAGCGCCACCCTGTCGGTGACCGTCGCCCTCACCAGGTCGATCCGGGGATCCAGATACGCCGGCCACGCGGCGCTGTGTACCGGCGGCTCGAGCGAGTCGAGCACGCGGACGTCGTGGCCGCGTGCGAGCAGCGCGTCTGCCGTGTGCGACCCGATGAACCCCGCGCCGCCGAGAAGTAAGATGTTCATGATCCGATCACCTCCCCGTGCAGGATTGCCCTCGGAGTGCGCAACACAATCTGCAGATCCAACCACAGCGAGCGCCGGCGCACGTACTCCAGGTCGAGCTCAAGCATCTCGCTGAAGCTCGCACGGCCCCGCTTGCGCACCTGATACAGGCCCGTAATGCCCGGTTTGACCGCGAGTCGCATACGTTCGCGCGGCCCGTACAACCCGTACTCGTACGCTACGGGCGGGCGCGGCCCGATGATGTTCATCTCGCCGCGCAGCACGTTCAGCAACTGCGGCATCTCGTCGAGGCTGGCGCGGCGCAGCCAGCGTCCCACGCGGGTCACACGCGGGTCGTTTGTCATCTTGTAGACCGGTGCGCCTGCCTCATCGAGCGCATAGGGCTGATCTGACTGCACGAACGACCGGATCCATTTCTGATGCTCGCCGTTGTCGCCGCCGCTCTTCATCGTGCGGAACTTGTAGTATGTGAAGGCACGGCCGCCGTGCCCGATGATGGGCATGCGGAACAGCGCCGGCCCCGGCGACGTTGCCTTGATCAGCGCCGCGATCACAAGCCACAGCGGCGCCAGCGCGGCGATCATCACCAGTGCGAGCGTGCGCCCGTAGAGCGCCGTGATCATCTCGTATGCACGGCCGCCTCCGATCAGCACCTCGCGGGCCGGCGCGTGTACAGGCGTTTCCGTATTGACGTACTCCAAGCTCATATCTCCTGCTCCACACGCTTCGCGGCATATCCACCGATTTCCCAAAACGCCGCCGTGTTGACTGCCTGGTTACCCGTCCGTCCCATCGCCAGCAGGCGGTGCCAGATCACTTGCAGATCGCGCCAGATGGAGTAGCTCCGCACGTAGTCGATCTGGATCGCCATGGCCGACGCTGCATCAACGCTCCCGCTGTCTGCCCAGACCGCCGAGGTCAGCCCCGGCTTCATCATCCACAGCTCGGGCGGCGTGACGCCGCCGTCCTCCGCCATCCCGACCGGCCCGACAATGCTCAAGTGACCGCGCAGCACGGCGAGGACGGCCGGCAGCTTTGAGACGACGCGGCTGCCGCCACCGCCTAACGTGTAGGCGGCGATCCGCCTGCCACGTACTCCGAGCAAGGTGTGCGGCTCGAACACGGCACGCCTGGCCGCCACGCATCCGGCGATCCTCGCCAAGGCAAACGGGCCTACGCACAGGATCAGCGCACTTGCGACGGTCAGATCGAATGCGCGCTTGACCGCTGCCTCGAGCTCGGTGAGCCGCATCTCGCTCAGCGCATACACGGGGACGCCGGCGCGCTGGCTCACGCGGATGTGACCGGTCAGCGCGTCCTCTCGGTCCGCCAGCACGCGGACGTCGAAGCGCCGGCGCACATGTGGCGCCAGGGCCGCGCGCCTGCTCTCCCACGAGACCGCCGACGGCACGATGATCACCTCATCGGCGCCCAGGTCCCCCGCGCGCGACATCTCCTGCGCGGCGCCCAACACCGGCCAGCCACAGGGGCCAATCCGCGCGCCCGCCGGGCGGTAGTCGTCGAAGAACCCCAGGACCGCATACCCCGTGTCTGTGAGGTGTTGCGCAAACCGCGCGGCGCGCGCGTCGACTCCAACGATGATCACACGGGATCGAAAGGCGCCCCGCCGCCGCGCCGCGTGCACGGCCATGCGTGCCAGCATCCGCGCGGCACCCGCGAAGACGATCATGCTGGGCCAGAAGGAGATGAGCCACTCGCGTGACAGCAAGTTCGATCCGAGCACGAAGTCGACAAACGCGAGTGCAACCGGCAGCAACGCGCTCGTCTGGAACACGCGCGCGTATTCATCGGCGCCAGCGAGCAGCCGTTCGCGCCCGTAGAGCCCGAAGGCCGCCACCAAGGCGAGCCAGCCCGGGATCACGAGCGCCACAAGCACGGCGTAGCGTTCGAACGAAAGCTGCGGAGCACCAGCGCGTGCGTGGTACGCGAGCGCCAACGCCGCCGCGGCGGCCGCCGCATCGACGAACGGCAATGCCAGCGTATAGGCGACCCAGTCCTTTCGGACGGAGCCATCTCCCCGGATGAACGTGTCAGGCAGCCAAGGCATTGACAAGCACCCTCGCACCACTGCTTTCGAACCGGAAGTTCATCGGCGACAACCCCTCCTGCTCCAGCGCCGAGACGATCTGCCGCTGCTGTCCATCGCGGGCATAGACGAGCATGAAGCCGCCACCGCCAGCGCCGGCGACCTTCGCGCCGAGCGCGCCCGCCGCGCACGCGACCTCGTATGCGCGGTCCGCCCTGGCGTCCGTAACGCCGGCGGCGGCACGCTTCTTGGCTTGCCACGCGTCGTGGAGGAGCGAGCCGAAGTCGTCGAGCCGGCCTGTCTGCAGCAGTTCGCGCGCACGATATGCCTGCTCCTTCATCTCGTCGGACGCGCGCAGTGTGTCGGAACTGCTCTCGGTGATGCGCCGGCTCTGTTGTGCCAGGACTGTCGACGCCTGGCGGCACACGCCCGTGAAAAACAGCAGCACCCGGCGCTCCAGCGCACGCAGCGTCTCCGGCGGAAGGGCCAGCGGCGTCACCACCACCGACGAGTCCGTCCGGAACTCGATGAAGTTCATCCCGCCGAAGGCGGCGGCGTACTGGTCCTGCTTGCCGATCGGCTGGGCCAGCCGGGTGGTTCCGG
>Ga0080064_1000891_pt1 | contig 69733 bp, 71 predicted proteins | sample Subgrocontami54m_FD_69260 | JGI IMG/M metagenome (GOLD analysis project Ga0080064, IMG submission 69260) | Subsurface groundwater microbial communities from S. Glens Falls, New York, USA - GMW46 contaminated, 5.4 m (SPADES assembly) (version 2) ...
ATGAGGATAACGGACAGCAGCGTATAGCCGAATCTGGCGCCTCCGGCCAGGTCGGTCGCCCAGTTGCCCGGGTCCATATACCCGACGGCGACCATCAGTCCGGGTCCGGCAAAAGCCAATAACTTGCGCCAGAAACGGGCGTTCACTGGCACATGGATGGAGGAAAATACCTCCGGCAAACTTGGCATTTTAGGTTCTCTTCGCCACCCTGACGTCATAAAAGATCTTATTCCTTTCTGAAAACGATCTAGGCCTTGCCGCAGGCCTGGCATATCCCGTAAAAATGCATTTCGTGACCGATGACTGAAAAGCCGATCCTCTCCAAAACGGATTTATACAATTTTTCTTCGTGCCGATCCGGAAATTCGATGAGCGCGTGGCAGCGGATGCAGCGCGCGTGATGGTGGCGTTTTTCATCATAAAGATGCTCGAAGTGATGATGTTTTTCGCCAAAGGCGGTCTCGCGGACAATCTTCGCCTCCAGAAGTTCCTTAAGAATGCGATAGATGGTCGCCCGGGAGATCTTTCGTCCTTTATGCCGACACTGTTTTACAAGCTCTTCCGGTGCGAAATGTCCATGGGCGTGCATGACCTCATTAAAAACAACTCGGCGCCCGCGGGTGAACTGCAGGCCGCTATTATTAAGATAATCTTCATATTTCTTTTGCTCATGAATGATCATATGAGATAGTGTCTCATATTAAACTCAAAAAAACAAGGGGTTTTTAAAAATAGACCCCTTATCTTTTTAGCTATTACGCCATTTGATCGAACAGCCCATGCTCGGCCTTTGTGTCGACGCGATCGGCTGGCCCGTGGCCAGATTGTTCAAGGCCTCCTTCAGCTCTTCCCGGGTGACCTTGCTTTCATCCTGCCAGTTGTCGTCGATGCGTCCATGATAGACCAGGGCGTGCTTTTTATCAAAAAGATAAATGTCCGGCGTGCACTGCGCCTTGAACGCCTTGGCCGTTCCCTGCGTCTCATCGACCAAATACGGGAACGTGATCCCCAGCTCCTTGATCTTCCCGATCATCTTATCCGGCGCGTCATCGGGATAATTGGGATGAATGTTGGGATTGATGGCGACGGTATTGATCTTCATATTTCCGGCATACGCGGCCAGGCGGATCACCCGCGGCCACACCGCGATGGCGTAGGGACAATGATTGCAGGTAAAAACGACCAAAAGCCCCCGCTCGCCGTATTGTTCGTCGCTTTTATGTATTTTTCCTTTAGGATCTTTAAGTTCAAACAAAGGCATCTTCGTTCCTAAGGGAATAGTGATCGATTCCAGCAAAACCATATTTTTCCTCCTGTGTTCGGTAACTTTCCTAAATTATATTCCGGGCCATCGGTCTGTCAAGACCCCTTCCTGAACTTACCAAAGCTGCTTGGAAAATTTGAAAGTTTCTTTGGTGGATTCGAAAACGGGACGATACGTCTTAAACGCGGCGGGCGCGGACTGGAATTGAATCTTAAAAAGTTTATTGAGATCGTTGACATAATAAAACTCAAGATTGACCAGCGATCCCGTCGGGTCCTTGTAAAGCACCCAGTAAAAGATCTCGTTATCGACCTTGATCTGCCCGTGGTCAAAAATATGATACCCGGCCTTGTTGAGGGCATCAAGGAGCGTGGGAAATTCGTCTTCTATCCAGGTGGGGTTCGTCAGCTTGACGACCAGAACCGCGATGCTGGCCTCGGGAACAGGAGTCCCGAAGATCTTTTCCGGCCTGGCGAACATGACCACATCCGGCTTATCGGTAGCTGCGAAGATCGGCTGGACGCCCGTGGCATTTTCGATGACCTCCCAGCCGACGGGCTTGAGGATCGAATAGCCCGGGCCTTTATACGTGGGAGATTTCAGCCACGCGCCAAAGACCACAAATTTCAAAAATAATATAGCGAGGCAGAATTTAAGCAGCGCGCCGATTATTTTATCGCCATGCATAGGCTAAGTATACCATAGATATTGTCCATTGCGCGAAACACAAGTTTGGGTATAATAACACTCATGTCGGCGCCCCAAGAACTTATTTTAAAACAAATGGAACTCGGCCCCATGGAAAATTTTCAGTATTTTCTGGGTGACGCGCGTTCCAAAGAAATCGCCGTGGTCGACCCGGCCTGGGACGTGGATCAGTTGTGCGCCGAAGCGAAGAAAAACGGCTACAAGATCACCATGGTCCTTTTGACCCACGGGCATCCGGACCATGTCAACGGCCTTAAAGAGATCCTCGCGCGCCAAGACGTGCCGGCGTATATTTCCCGCCACGAAGCGCCCTTTTTAAAACCTGCGCATAAAAATATCGTCGAGATCGAAGACCGGCAAAGGATCAAGATCGGCGGGATCGAGATCGAATGCCTTCTGACCCCCGGACACACGCCCGGATGCCAGTGCTTTTTGTACAAAAATGTCCTAATCTGTGGCGATACCCTTTTCGTCGACGGCTGCGGGCGCTGCGACTTGCCCGGCAGCGACCCCAGACAGATGTACCGCTCGCTTTATAAAATCATCGCAAAACTTCCCGATGAGACCGTCATCTATCCCGGGCACAATTACGGCCCCACGCCCTCCGCCACCCTCGCCTCGCAGAAAAAAACCAATCCCTACCTGACTTGCGATGGCATGGAAGAATTTCTCTCCGAACGCATGGGGGTTTGATTTGGATCTGCAGGGACGGGTCGCGACCCGTCCCTACCTTCGAAACCTGCCATAAAAAATACCCTGACCATCGCGCTATAGATCCGAAACGGCAAGATGCGGCGCAGCCAGTAGAGCACCTGACTTTCAATGTCAGGGATATTGCGAAACGGCGGATTTTTCGCCCGGATCAATTTTTCGACCATGATGCCGATCTCCTCCGGGTCTTTGTGACAGTCATCCACGTAAGCCATCACTTTCCTGCGCAAATGCTGCGACCAGACAAAGTAAGGACTCTCGGGGTTATCAAAATTTTGCGCGTATTGCGCATTCTCGTAAAATATCTTGGTCTTGTACGTGCCCGGCTCGATCAATAAAACGTCGATGCCGAAGAATTGCAGTTCGTAACGCAGGCTTTCGCTGAAGGCCTCCAGCGCCCATTTGCTGGTGTTGTAGGCGCTAAAAGCCGGTGAGGTCGAGAACCCGGCCACACTGGAGATATTGATGATCTTCCCGCGCGAACTTTGACGCATCAAAGGGATCACCGCGCGCGTCACGTTCTGCACGCCAAAAAAGTTCGTTTCCATCTGGGCGCGGATCTCTTCGTCGGTCAGATCTTCAAAAAATCCGCCGATACCGTAACCGGCGTTGTTGACCAGGACATCGATGCGCCCGTGGCTCATCCTGATATGCTCCACGGCACGCGCGACGGAGAGTTTATCCGTTACGTCCAGCTGCAGGACCTCAACGGTGCCGCCGCGGCGGTTGACTTCGCTGGTCAGATTCCCTTCTTTTTTGAGATCACGCATCGTGGCCACGACCTTATAGCCTTTGGCGGCCAGGCGCGCGGCGGTCAGCAGCCCGAAGCCGCTGGAACAGCCGGTGATAAGAACTACGGTGGATTCTGCGGTCTTGTTCATTTCTGGAATGCTTTGTGGAGCAAAAGAAAATCCATGAGGGTAATGGCGATCATGGCCTCAACGACCGGAACGACCCGCGGGCAAATGCAGGGGTCGTGGCGGCCCTTGACTTCGATAGTGGCGGCCTTTCCGTCCTTGGAAACGGTCTGCTGCTTCTGCGCGATGGAAGACGCAGGCTTGACCGCCGCGCGCACGACGATATCTTCCCCGGTCGAAATACCACCCAGGATGCCGCCGGCGTTGTTGGTGCGCGTGCGTACCCGCTCGCCGTCTAAATAAAATTTGTCGTTATGCTGGGAGCCCAGCATCGTCGCGGCTTCGAATCCCGCGCCGAATTCCACCCCGCGGATAGCGCCAATGGAGACAAGCGCATACGCCAGGCGCGCGTTGAGCTTGTCATAAATAGGCTCGCCTAATCCCGGCGGGCAGCCGTGCACGACCGCCTCCACAATACCACCCACGGAATCACAATTCTTGCGTGCCTCCTCGACCTTGGCGATCATTGCTTCGGCCGCCTCCATATCCGGCGCGCGTACCATGTTCTTCTCGATGACGGTAAAATCCTTTTTCTTCGCGTAGATTCCGCCGATGGCGAGCGTATAGGCCACAATATTGATCTTCTGGTCGCGCAGAATCTTTTTGGCAACGGCACCGGCCGCCACGCGACAGGCGGTTTCACGTCCCGAAGCGCGTCCGCCCCCGCGGTAATCCCGGTTGCCGTATTTCATCCAATAAGTGTAATCGGCATGTCCCGGGCGGAACATATTCTTGATCTCTTCGTAATCTTTCGTGCGCTGGTCTTCGTTACGGATCAGCAGGGTCAACGGCGCGCCGGTCGTCTTGCCTTCAAAAATACCGGTGAGGATCTCGACCTTGTCGGATTCCTTGCGCTGGGTCGTCACCTTGCTTTGTCCCGGGCGCCGGCGATCCAGATCGAATTGAATGTCCGCTTCGTTTAGCGCGAGGTTCGCGGGAACGCCATCGACGACGACACCCACCGCCGGCCCATGACTTTCACCGAAGGTAGCAATGCGAAATATCTGTCCGAAAGAATTGCTCATTTACTGACGAATTCTTTTTTTGTTTGAGGGTTAAGCAAGAAAACTATGGAAATAACATAAAACACGCCTATAAATAAAAATAACCATGAAGGTATTTTCCATCCAAACAGTGCTAGGCGCCAAGGATAAAATAATATTGTTCGAGCAAGCAAAAACAGGGAAAAAACTATGCTGCTCATGAAAACAACAGTAAACTTTCTTCCTTTTGGATTAAGCTTAAGTAACAAGATCGCTGATATAAATGCGAATGAAAAAATACTACCAATTCCAACCGCTGGTAAACCAATCACAAAGCCTATGCCGGTTAAATTTCCAGTGTGTCCTGTAATAATTCCTATAATATCTAAGACAATCCAATAAAAACCGAAGGATAAAATTGGTAGGCTTAAGCATAAACAAATCAATGCTTGTATAACACCCACAGTCCAAATTCCAATCTTTGTTCCCATTATTGTGCCCAACAATTACTCTGGCAGAATCACAAGTCTGTCACTGCTCCTTGCGACGCGGAGGTTACTTCTTTCATATATTTGCTCAACACCCCGCGCGTGTAGCGCGGCGCGGGCGCCTGCCAGCGGCTCAAGCGGTCTTTGATCTCTTGTTCCGGGATATTGAGATTCAGTTCGCGTTTGACGGTATCAATTGAAATTGGATCGCCGTCCTTGACGATCGCCAAAGGTCCGCCCATGTAGGCTTCAGGCGTGATATGCCCGACCACAAACCCGTGGCTGCCGCCGGAAAAACGCCCGTCAGTGATCAAGGCCACCGCCTTACCCAAACCTTTGCCCATAACGGCAGAAGTCGGCGAAAGCATCTCGCGCATCCCGGGTCCGCCCTTGGGGCCTTCAAAACGGATCACGATGACATCGCCGGCCTTGACCGTACCATCCAAAATACGTTTTAAGGCCGCTTCTTCCGAATCGAACACGCGCGCCTTGCCGGAAAATTTGCTTCCTTCTTTTCCAGTGATCTTGGCAACCGCGCCGCCGGAGGCGAGGTTCCCGTACAAAATAACCAGATGTCCTTCCTTCTTAATGGGATCGTTCAAAGGACGGATGATCTCCTGACCTTTGGGATAGGGTTTCACGCCTTTAAGGTTTTCACTGACGGTTTTGCCCGTGACCGTCAGGCAATCGCCGTGCAGCAATCCGGCATCCAAAAGTATTTTCATCAAAGGCAGAATACCTCCGATGGCGACCAATTCCGCCATGACAAAACGCCCGCTGGGTTTTAGGTCCGCCAACACCGGGACATTTTTTCCGATACGCGTAAAATCATCAATGGACAATGGCACTCCACAGGCGTGCGCCATGGCCAACAAATGCAGCACGGCGTTGGTCGAGCCGCCTAAGGCGATCACAACGGTGATGGCGTTCTCAAACGCTTTCAATGTCATAATATCTTTGGGCCGGATATTTTTTTGCAACAGATCCATCACCGCTTTGCCGGCATTGACGCAATCCTGCGTCTTGGCCTTGGAAACCGCGGCCTGAGCGGAGCTATTGGGAAGGCTCATGCCCAACGCTTCAATGGCGCTGGCCATTGTGTTTGCCGTGTACATCCCGCCACACGAACCCGGACCGGGGATCGCGCAGGCTTCAACGCGATACAAATCTTTTTCCGAAATCTTTTTATTCGCGTAAGCACCGACGGCCTCAAAAACGGAAACAACGTCGAGATTCTTTCCCTTAAAGCAGCCTGGTAAGATCGTGCCGCCATAGACAAAAACTGACGGACGGTTCAAGCGCGCCATCGCGATCAAACACCCGGGCATATTCTTGTCGCACCCGCCGATAGCAACCAGGCCGTCAAAGCCTTCGCAGCCGACCACTGTTTCCACCGAATCGGCGATAACTTCACGAGAAACCAAAGAATACTTCATCCCTTCGGATCCCATAGAAATGCCGTCGGAAACCGTGATCGTATTGAAGATGACTGCTTTGCCACCGTTTTTGTCCACACCGCTGGCCGCTTTGATCGCAAGCTTGTCGATATGCATATTGCAGGGCGTCACCATGCTCCAGGTGGAAGCAACGCCGATCTGGGGTTTCTTGAAGTCGTTTTCCTTGAAGCCGACGGCGCGCAGCATCGCGCGCGATGGCGCGCGCTCGTAACCGTCGGTGACAATGGAAGAATATTTGCGGGGGAGTTGTTTTGCCATTTTGAAAAATTAATCGTGAAGCGTATCTCGTGAAGAGTATCTCGCGCTCGCTTCACGCTTCACGAACGACGCTTCACGCATCAAGCCAGCCAAGGCTTCTCTTGCTGCAACTTCCGTTCAAAGGTCTTGATCTGATCAACGAACTGTTGCGTCCAGCCGATGTGGTCGAGCCCTTTTAAAAGACACGTCTTGGCAAAGGGATTGATGTCGAAGTGATATTGTTTGCCGGCTGGATCGATAACGGTCTGCTTCTCCAGATCGGCGCTCACCTGCTCGCCCGGCTTTTGGATCACCTGCGCAAACAACGACTCGACCTCATCCGATTTTAATGCTACCAGCAAAATCCCGTTTTTGACACAATTATTGTAGAAAATATCGGCAAATGTGGGCGCGATGATGACGCGAAATCCGTAATCAGCCAGCGCCCAAGGCGCGTGCTCGCGGCTTGACCCGCAACCGAAATTATCCCGCGTCAAAAGTACCGTCGCCTTGCGGTAAGCGGGCTTATTGAGGACAAAATCCGGATTTTCCTTGGTGCCTTCATAATCCAGATAGCGCCATTCGTGAAATAAATGTTTGCCAAAACCGCTGCGCTCGATCTTGCGCAGGAATTGTTTAGGGACGATCGCGTCGGTGTCCACGTTCACGCGGTCTAAAGGCGCGGCAATGCCAGTATGTCGAATAAATGGTTGCATTTTACAGGAACTTTCTCACGTCGGTCAGTTTGCCTTCGATGGCGGCGGCAGCGACCATGATCGGACTCATCAGATGAGTTCGCCCGCCAGGACCTTGACGGCCTTCGAAATTGCGGTTGCTTGAAGAAGCGCAGCGTTCGCCGGGTTTCAATTGATCGTCATTCATCCCTAAACACATCGAACAACCCGCGAAGCGCCACTCGAATCCGGCGTCCTTAAAGATTTTGTCCAGCCCCTCTTTTTCCGCCTGACGGCGCACGCCTTCGGAAGCAGGGACAACGATCGCCTGCACGTCCTTGTGGACTTTCTTTCCTTTAACGATTCCCGCCGCGTCGCGCAAGTCTTCGATGCGGGCGTTGGTACAGGAGCCCAGAAAAATCTTGTTCACTTTAATCCCCGTCATCGGCGTACCGGGCTGCAAATCCATGTATTTAAGGGCGTGGCGCGCCGCGGTACGGTCGACCGGATTAGTAAAACTTTCCGGATCAGGAATTTTGTCCTCAATGGACACCACCTGTCCCGGGCTCGTGCCCCAGGTGACTTGAGGTTTCAAAGTATTAGCGTCGAGCTCCAGAACCGTGTCAAATTTGGCCCCGGGGTCACTAGGCAAATTCTTCCAGTAGCGAAGCGCTTTGTCCCACATTTCATTTTTGGGCGCGTATTCGCGGCCTTTCAAATATGCAAATGTCGTTTCATCGGGCGCGATCATCCCCGCGCGGCCGCCCGCTTCGATGCTCATGTTGCAAATCGTCATGCGAGCTTCCATCGAAAGCTTGCGAATAGCACTTCCCGCGTATTCCATGACATGGCCGGTTGCCCCGGCGGTGCCGATCTTGCCGATGATGGCCAGAATAATATCCTTGGACGTGACCCCGGGTTTCAGTGTCCCCTCGATCTTGATCAACATCGTCTTGGCTTTGTCTTGCTGAAGAGTTTGTGTCGCCAAGACATGTTCAACTTCGGAGGTCCCGATGCCAAAAGCCAAAGCGCCGAAAGCGCCATGGGTCGAGGTATGCGAATCGCCGCAGACGATCGTCATCCCCGGCTGGGTGATGCCGAGCTCCGGCCCGATCGCGTGGACGATACCCCGATGCTCATCAGAAAAATCGTAGAGCTTGATACCGAATTGTTTGCAATTTTTCTGCAAAGCTTCCATCTGGATGCGGGAGGTCTTCTCCACGAGTGACCAGTCTTTGGTACGCGTGGAAACGTTATGGTCCATCGTCGCAAAAGCCTTCTCCGGATGAACCACGCTTCGACCGGTCTCCCGCAGCGCCGCAAAGGCCTGCGGACTGGTCACCTCATGCACCAGATGACGATCGACGTAGATGATCGCCGTGTCACCCTGCGACGGGCGCACCAGATGCGCCTCCCAAATTTTTTCATACATCGTTTTTGGCATAGGATGTTAGATTCTAGCCGAATCGACGCGGATTGTCAATATTGGGAGGGAAAGGGGTTTCACCCTTAGAGATTCCATCTCTAAGGATTCCATCCCTAGGAATAAAATTTCTAGGGATGGACCATACACCCCTTACAGACGGCGGCGTCCTGGTCGGAAACATAGACCGAATGGTTGGGATCGCCCGCGGCCTCCAGAAATCCGACCGCCCCTTTCTCGACGCGAAAGATCGCGTGATCGACGAGCGTATAATTGCCGGGAACCTCCAAGCCGAACTCAACGACGGTGGAACCTCCGGCAGGGACCAGGGTGGTCTGAACGCTGTGGGCGGGCTTGCTGATGAGATCTCCCTCGCGTTAAACATTGGGGAAGATCTCCCCGATCACGTAAAATGAAGAAATAAATTGGGCCCCGCCGTTGCCGAAAAAAATCCGCACCTTTTCGCCGACCTTCGCCGTCAACTTTCCTTCACCAATGTGTTTACCGTACTTGCCGTTGAAAAAAACGTAATGAGGATGCTCGTCCAAACCGTCCTGATGAGAAAAGATCAGCTCACCTCTTTCTTCCGGTTTAGTTTCTTCGCCATGACCGTGCATGTCTCCAGCGCCGCCATTATCTTCGGCCCAGAAATCATCTTCAGCTTTGGCTTCAGCGGTCTTTTCCTCTGGCGGGCTTTCCTTGAACTTGCCATAGACCTCGCTCTGCATCACGTAAAATTCCCTGTCGACCTTCGATAACCCTTTTTCCGGTTCGACCAGGATCAGCCCATACATCCCGTTAGCGATATGGTCCATGACCGGCGGGGCCGCGCAATGATACACATACAACCCCGAATGAAGCATTTTAAACCAGGCGACATGTTCCTCGCCCTTGACGACCGTCGTCACCGGAGCACCGCCGCCGGGGCCGGTCACCGCATGAAAATCAATATTGTGCGGCATCCCGCTTTGGTCACTGTTGGTATGGTGCACTTCAAGGACATCCCCGACGCGCACACGGATAAACGGTCCAGGCACGTCCCCGTTGAACGTCCAGTATTTATAGGTCACTCCCGGTTTGATCTCCACCGTCTTGACGCTGGAATCCATGCGCACCTCAACGACCGCCGGAACTTTGCGCTGAATAGGCGGTGGAACGGCCGGAGCATAAGTCAACACCGCTTGTTCGCGCAATTTCGGCAAATTAACGTTCGCTATCTTCAAATTTTCATCGGCCCGGACAGAAGCGCTAAACAGCAATACCGCCGTGACAAGACCAAGAAGACTCCCCAAAACATACATCTGTCGAATTTTGCACCGAGAACCATGCCTGCTGTCCATACCTGCCTCCTTAGCGTTTAATTATTTTCTTAGATCTCTCTTAAAGCCTTGACGGTCTGGTCGATCTCCTGGGTGGTATTGTAGACGTGGGGGGCAACGCGGATATTGCCTTTCCACAGCGCGGTGTAAATACCGCGCGAGAGCAAGATCTCGTAGATCTGCGTGTTGCGGTTGCGGTCGGCATGCGAAAGGACGACGAGGCTGGAACGCTTTTTTCCTTTTTCAGGGCTGATCAATTCATAGTCGGAGCCGCGCAATCCCGCGATGAAGCGGTCGACCAAGGTATCGTGATAAGCCTTGACGTTCTCCAGCCCGCTTTCGAGCCAATAATCGATGGCTGTTTTCAAAGGGACGTGATTAAAAAAATTCGCTGTGCCGAAAACATCGAAACGCCGCGCGCTCTGGACGTCTTTAAGTTTCAGAGGACACTCCTCCAGCAAATCTTCCTTGGAAAGCATCGCCGCCCAATATGCCTGGTTGAGGGTAAGGCTTTTGCGCAGCGCCGGCTTGATCCAGCAAAATCCCGTGCCGTAAGGGCCGCAGAGCCATTTGTATCCGGCGCTCACCACCGCGTCCACATGGATTTTCCCCATGTCCACCGGCATCGCGCCCAGCGACTGGGAAAGGTTCAGGACAAAGATAATATCTTTTTCCTTACAAACCTGCGCAAAGCCGTCAACATCCAGAACGTGTCCGCTAAAGGTGTGCACGTGCGAGAGACATAGCAATCGGGTGCTGGCGTTCACAAATTTACGCAGCTCTTCAGGTTCGAGCACTCTCTCTTTGGGCTTGATCTGGCGCACGATAACGCCCTTTTTCTCCAGGGCCAGCCAGGGCAGGATATTGGTGGGAAAATCATTTTGCATCGTGAGGATCTCATCGCCCTTTTTCCAGGGGATCCCGTTGGCCAAAAGATGCAGGCCGTAGCTGGCACTGTTACCTAAAATGACATCCTCTTCGCTGACACTCAAAAGCCGACCGATCGAACGCTTTAAGCCGGTCACCGTGGTGACGAATTTCCCTATATCCAGAAGATATGGCTTCATCTTCCAGGCAACCGCCTGCTGCAACGCCTTATCCGCGGCCAAAGGCAGCGGCCCTTCGCTGGCGGCGTTAAGCCAGATCTTCCCATCGAAGGATGCGAAATCTTTTTGATAACCTTTTGTCGGCATTTTTATACCGGCAGCATGACCGTGAACGTTGTCCCTTTACCCTCCTGGGAACGAACCTCGATCTTGCCGCCGTGCTTTAGAACAATCTCATTACTGACGCTTAACCCCAGACCCGTCCCCTGCCCCACGGGCTTGGTGGTAAAGAATGGCTCGAATATTTTCTTGATGTTCTCCGGAAGGATCCCTTTCCCGGTGTCCGTGACATCGACGCAAAGATATCCGTTTCCCCGGTAGGTCTTAATGGTGACCGTGCCTCTTTGCTCCATGGCCTGCGCGGCATTGATCAGCAGGTTCATAAAGACCTGTCCCAGCCGTGGTGGATTTCCCTTCACCAAGGGAGTATCCCCGTAATCCTTGATCACCTCCGCCTTGTATTTCATTTCATTGTGGACAATGCCCAGGACGCTGTCGATGACCTCCTCGATCTTCACCGACTCAAAAGTATCGCTCATATCCGTGCGGGCAAAGATCTTCAGGTCCGCTACGATTTTCTTGATCCGTTCAATACCGTCCAGAGAATGTTTCAACAGCGACACCACGTCCTTGTTGATATACCCCAAATCGATCTCTTGGGTGAATTTATTGAATTCCTCGGCCAGCGCCTTGGCCTTTTCCATATTTCCGCTCTCGATCTCTTTTTTCAGACTTTCGGCGAGTTGTGTGGCTTTTGAATAGTTCTCCGTATAGGTTTTCAACATTTCCAGATTATGCCCGATAAATCCCACCGGATTATTGATCTCGTGGGCGATCCCCGCGGCCAATTGCCCGATGGAGGCCATCCGTTCGGACTGGGTGAGCCGCGCCTGGGCCTGCTTGATCGCTTCGTGGGCGGCCTGCAGGTCGCTGTAGGTCTGGCGCAGCGACCTTTCTCTTTCCGCGACTTCAATATAAGCCTTGTGCAATTGCTCTTGCGCTCTCTTGCGTTCAGTAATGTCCCGCAAAAAAGCGTTGAACTGATACCCCTGCTTCGTCTGGATAGGCCATATCGTCAGCTCCACCGGGAACTCGCTCGCGTCCTGACGCAATGCGGCCAACTCCAGCGTTTTGCCCAGTGCCGGTCCTTCTTTCGTTTCCAGAAAACGCTTCATGCCGCGGATATGCGCCTCGCGGTACTGCTGGGGAATGATGACCTCCGCCAATAATCTCCCCGTGACTTCCGAGCGCGGCCACCCGAATGTCTTCTCCGCCTGGCGGTTCCAGGAAATGATGCTCCCTTTCTCATCGATGGAAATAAAAGCGTCATTGGCCGATTCGAGGATGCTCTCCAGATATTTCCGGGAAACAGTGCTGTTTTGCAACCCCTCGGCCATACGGTTGACCGTGTCGGCCAGCTGGCCGATCTCATCATGCGAAACGACCTTGATCCTGGTCGCCAGGTCCCCTTCCCCGATCTTTCTGGCCCCCTCTGCTAGGTCTCTCACCGGACGGATAATGACAAGTTCGGCAAAAACAAGACAGAACCCAATGATCAAAATAACGAACAGGACTAATAAAATTTCAGCCCATAAAAAAATGGCGTCCTGCGATTGGTGGACGCGCGCGATCGTTTCGGCAACATGCCTGTCGGAAGCCTCGTCCATGTGCCGGAAGATCTCTTCAATGGATTCAAAAGATTTCTTCGCGTTCTGCCGATAAAACTCCATCTGGCGCCGTTCAATGCCAGCTGATTCCATCTGTCCTTCCAGTTCAAGACGCAGCGCCTTTTTATGGCTCTTGATGGCTTTCAGGGCGTTGGCGCTGAAGTCGATATAGGAAAGATCGGCCTGGCTGGCAAGCTGCTGAATATCTGACGGGGCCTTCTTGACGACCGTTAACCTGCTTCTGGGCTGTTGCCGATGCCATTCGGCGTGGGTCAGACCGCCGGAGGCCGTTTGAAACGCGTCGCTCTCGGTGCCCCATGCGATCGCCCTGGTGAACATATCAAAATCGATCATGGTCGTTCGCAACTGGCTTTCATAGGTCCTGATATGATCGACCTCTTCGGGTTTGTTAACCTCGACCACAGCTTCATTAAGCGCCCGCAAACCTCTTTGCAGGGCCAACCGGGAGCGATAAAAACTTTCCGCGACAGGAATGATATCCGTTGTTATTTCATCCGCGGTCACGGCAACATGGTGCAGGCTCTTGAAAAGTAAAATATCCAGGGAGAGAAGGGCGGCGAGGATCCCGGCAACGAAAAAAAGCATCTTGGACCTGATGTTCGGCGAGGACGGGGGCTTCATAATTCCATTCTGATGGTCACAATATCCAGCAACGCCTTGATCACACCGATGGTCTTCTGGGTTTGCGGATCGATGACAGGTATATAAACGGGAATGGATTCGGACATCGAGCTCTCATCGTACCCGATCTCGCCGTAATAGAAATGGCCCTGACCATCCGCAAAGGTGCGGACCCACCAGTCCTCATCCGCTTGGTAATAATCGGTCGTTTTATTGGTCATGGCCGCGTTGAGCCCGCGCGCGTCGGTCAGGAATATTTCCGGGAAACCGTCATATTGATCCTGGAACTCGACCAGTCGTTTGGAACACGGGTTAAGCAGGATCTCCTTCATGGCATCATTGAACCCGGGGGTGTTCTGCCATGCATTATCCCTGCCCGCGATCTCCTCGGCCGAGAGATATTGATTCGCTTCGCTAGACTTGCGCGCGGTTTCAATGACCAAAGGGTCTGACGCCAGCTCGCTTTTGAGCAATTCGATCTTTTTATCGAGAACGGCGTGAACTTCGGGGGAGAGATTTTCCACGCTTGTCTGCGCCGGAACCGCCGCGGGAAATACAGAAAAAACCAGGCAGAACACTACCAGCGCCCGTGACAAACTACTTTTCTTCACGCGAAAATCTGCTTTTTCATGCCGCTTAGTAAAAACCGCTGCTGCGCCCATCGATCACTCCTTCGTTTCAAGACATTCGTTGATCTTGGCGACCAACTGCGCGATGGGCATGGGTTTTTGGTAGCAGGCGCGCACGATCGAGTCGTTGGCCAGATCCTGTACGGGCTCGCTGGCGGTAAGGACGATAACGGGGATCGGCGGGTCATAAGAAAGGGCCTTGAGCTCTTTGAGGAATTCGCGCCCGCTCATCGAGGGCAGATGCATATCGAGGATGATCAAAGCCGGCGATTCCTGCCGGAGCATCTGCAGCCCCTCGTCACCGTCGGATGCGATCACCACCTCGAACCCGTTCTGACGTAATCCATCGTGAAGCATCATAATGGCCAGTTTTGAATCATCAATGATCAGTATTTTAGGTGGCGTTTCGTCGCTCATGTTGTTCACTCCTTCTTAAAGAACAGGCAAAAACTGCTAATTCCTGTTGCTTTTGATGGTGGCTCCATTAAAATATGTTTAAAGAGAAAGATTCATGTCCTATAAAAACATCCTTGCCACAATCCGCTATTGGGACAACATGACCGCCAAGTGGCTCATGCGCCACTTCTATTTCATGTTCTTCCAGATAATCCTCGTCGCTATTTTCCTGGTCTGGTTCGTGAACATGTTCAACGTGATCGATTCCAGTTACCATGTCCCCGAAACCGGGACGCCGACCGAACGTATTTTAGCCGCGCAGTCGGTCAACATGACGGTCGTGGTCTTGTTGATCCTTTTGAATTCCTTCTGGTTGCTGTTTATCTTCAGCGGCATCCAGCGCATCGGGAATCTCTTAAAAGATATCACCTACCACCTAAGTCGCCTGCGCGTGCGCACAAGACAATAATACAAGTACGGTCATATTCTCCTTAACGTAACGCTTTTCGTCAATTAGATTTACAAATCTCTTTTCCCCACCGATTTCCAACCCGATTTTTAGCAAAAAAGGGCACAAATACTTAATTTTTAATTAAGCATTGTGCCTTTTTATTGGTCGATCTTGCCTTCTCTAAAATTAATGCGAAAAAGCTGGGGAGATCAAAAGTACTCGTGGTAAAGTTCCTTGAATCGATTGGCGAGGTTGACGCGCCAGTGGCCATCGGGAGAAAGCGCATAGCGTAAACTTTGTTTGAACCCGCTTTTCGCGAGGCCCACCACTCCGGCAAAAAGCGCGGCGTTCCCTGGGCTGCGGGCCGAGGCCACGTTCATCTTCGCCAGGCGCGCCGGGTGGCGTGTCGTCTGGCTGACGCGCTCAATGAGCCCGGTCAGCAAAGATCCGCCGCCGATCATCACAATGCCCATCTCCAAGTCATCAACAACACCGAACTCGCGCAATACATTCTGGATATTCTCCAGCAGTTCCCGGATCTGGGGCTCAATGGCCGCGCAAATATCTTTGCCCTTGACGGGTTTGTAGGCACTATCGCGCTTGACAAGGATCTCTTCATCGCTGGAATGATAGGCCTCCAGGGTCGCGGCGTAAGAACGCTTGATCTCCTCGGCAAGATCAAGGGGCAGGCTCAATTGCTCCGCGATGCGCCGGGTGAAAGCGTCACCGCCGATCTCGATCTTCTTTAAGCGCTTCAAAATGTTGTCCTGAAACAAAAGAACGCTCGTTGCCCGGGCGCCGATGTCGATCAAAACACATCCGCGCGCGCGCTCAGCGTCATCGAGGGCCACTTCACCGGCCGCGTAGCTGGTGAAAAAGACGTTAGGCACTTCATAGCCCGCCTGATGGACCGCGCGCACGATATTGCGGATACGGTTAGTGTTGGCGAAGATCATCAAGGACTGGACACCCAGCTTGCGCCCATAAAGCCCGCCGGGGTTAAGCGCCTTGTTGACCTCATCGACCAAATATTGCTGCGGCAGATCGTGAAGAATTTCCTCGTCCATCTTCAGGCTCAAGAGCCGCGCCTGATCGTTAACTTTTTTTATGTCCCGCTGGGTGATGATCTTATTGGTGCGGTCGACTAAAGGAATGGTAGTGCCGCCTTCGCGCACATCGATCAACTCCGAGCTCACCCCCAGCTGTACTTCTTTGAGCTTGAGGTTGGTCTTTTGAAGAAGGGTATGCACCGTGGCGTGGATACAATCGGAAAGTTCACCAAGATCGCTCACCGCGCCGTCACGAAACCCGGCCGTTTTTTGCTCATAAATACCGATGAGCTCCATCTGTGTCGCGTCTTGAACTTTTAAGATCCCTGCTTTGATCTTCTGCGCACCGATGTCTAAACCGCAGTAGTGTTTTTCTCTGATCATTTCGTTCCTAAAATCGGATCTTTGAACCTCAGATCGATATATTTTACCTGATCCGTGTCTAAACGGTTACGGGCCAGGACTGAAGCCAATGTATTCATTTTCCGATCAATATCGGTTTTATCAACAATTATTTTCAATCCGTTCGAGAGGTGGAAGTTGACCTCTTTGAGATTATCCACATCGACTTTCGTCACGACATACGGCGAAAGCGAATGATTGTTCTGGAATCCCCGAATGATGCTAAGCGCCAACTGCGTGTTTTCGCCACCCAGTACCGATCCCGTCGTGATCCGCCGGCGGCTGGAGATCCCCGAGATAAGGGGCAGTTCTTCGCCTTTCGCCGGCGCGCCAAAAAGAACAATGCCCTGGTCGTCGATCAAAAACATTTTGTTCTGAATATAGATCTGCGCAAAGGGCGCGCGTTTCCTGGCCAGCACCAGGATCTTGTTGGGAAATTTCTTGGCAATGCTTACCTGCGCCATCTGCGGATACTTGCCCGTCAAAGAACGCTGGAACCGGGCGACATCAACGCTCAAAATGCTTTTGCCGTTTAACGACGCAAAATCACTCTTGTCCAGAAATCCAAGCGTGCGGTCAATCTCAACGGTCTTGATCTTGAAATATCTCGAATCAAAGAGCGCCTGCGCCGCTTGCCTGGCGCCCAAAAACACGAGCGCGATAACGATGCCGCCTGCCAAAATATACCGGAACGCCGGTGTCGCGAAAAACGCGAAGGGGTTCCCCCCACCCTTACCGGAGGTTCTTGATCTTCTTCTTTTTGCCATACGCCAATCCAGCCAGCTGCAGACACAACCGGTCGAAATCTATTCCCATGACCCTGGCGGCTTTCGGCAGCAGGCTCGTCGATGTAAACCCGGGAATGGTGTTAACCTCCAGAACATAGTACGCGCCGTTTTCAGCTAAAATAAAATCCACCCGCGAAAGATCGCTACAGCCCAACGCCCGGTGCGCCGCGAGCGCGGTCTGCCGGATCTTGTCCGCGACTTCCTGCGGGAGATGGGCCGGGACGATATACTCGGTCGCGCCGGAACTGTATTTCGCCTTAAAATCAAAAAATTCCGCTTTGGGGCGGATCTCGATGGGAGCAAGCGCCCCATCACCTAAAATGCCAACGGTCAATTCCCGCCCCGGAATATATTGTTCGATCAAGATCTTGTCGTCGTATTTCCAGGCCTTAGTGAGAGCTTCCTGGAGCGCGCCGGGCGCGCGTACCAGAGTGATACCGATGCTCGAACCTTCCCGCGCGGGTTTCACGACGACCGGATAAAAATCGATCTCCCGAATGAGGCCGGCATGATGTGCCGCTTCCTGTTTGTACAAACTGATGTGCGCCGGCACCTGAATGCCGGATTTCTGAAAAAGATCCTGCGCGAGCACTTTATCAAGCGCCAAACGGCTCGCCTCAACGCCGGAGCCCGTATAAGGGATACCAATATCCTCGAGGATCGTCTGAATGGTGCCGTCCTCCCCCAGCCGGCCATGCAGGGCGATAAAAGCAACATCGAGATTATAGGAGCGCACCAGTGAGGCGATCTTTTCCTTGTCCCTGACCGTGATATCGATGGCGACGACCGCTCCGCCCTGGCGTTTGAGCGATTCGGCGACCGCGGTGCCCGACCTTAAGGAGATCTCCCGCTCCGAAGAATATCCGCCCATCAAAACACCGATACGTCCGAGCTGTTTGATGTCGTATTCCTCCAGCGCCGCCGTCAGCCGGGCGTGCGGCTGGGATTGCCCGCCGCTTTTATCGCCCTGCACGGCCCACGCGAGTTCGTCCGCGACGTAGGTAATGTCGCCGGCGCCCAGGACGATGACCAGATCCCCCGGCCTCGCCAGGTCGATCACGTGACGTACGACGTCTTTTTTATCCAGATGGACCACACGACAGGGATTTTCCTTCTCGATACGTTCTTTTAATTTCGCGGAAGTGATCCCTTCAATAGGTTTTTCGCTGGCCGCGTAGATATCGGTCAAGACCAAATAATCGATGCCAAAAAAACTTTTTGCGATCTCATCCCACAGCGACTGGACGCGGGTGTAACGGTGCGGTTGAAAAATGACGAGGACGCGCTTACGCCCCATTTGCCGGGCCGCGGCGAGCGTGGCTTTGATCTCCGTTGGATGGTGCGCGTAGTCATCCACGACCCAGATGTCGCCGGATCTCGCCTTGATCTCAAAACGCCGCTGCACGCTGGTGTATTGCCCCAGACTTTCACGGATGACGCTCCAGTCGATACCCAAATGCAGTCCCAGGGCGATACAGGCCATCGCGTTGACGACGTTATGTTTGCCAGGGACCTGCAGTTCGATCGTACCAAGATTTTTACCTTTTAAAAGACAATCAAAACGCGCGCCGGAGACATCCAGGATGATGTTCTGCGCGGTGATGTCATTGTTGGGACCGAACCCGTAGGTACGTACCGGACAAGGGCTCTGCGGCAGAAGGCCGCGTAAATTTCCGTCGTCCCCGCAGGCGATGAGCAACCCGTCACGCGCGGTACGTCCGATGAACTGCGCATACGCACGCAAAATGCCGTCCCAATCGTGGAAATAATCGATGTGCTCAAAATCGATGTTGGTAATGACCGAATACTTCGGGGAGAATTTCAGGAACGACCCGTCGCTTTCATCCGTTTCCGCGACGAAATATTTTCCCTCACCCAGACTGGCCTGATACTCCGACGAACCGCTGGTGACCATGCCCCCGATGGCGGTCGTGGGCTGCAGCCCCGCCTTAATGAGCATGTTGGAGATCATTGAAGTTGTGGTCGTTTTGCCGTGGGCGCCGGCGACGGTGATCGCGGTCTGGCCCTGCATCAGCTCAACGAGAAGCTGTGCCCGTGGCATGACGGGGATCTTCTTCTCCCGCGCTTGCTGAAGTTCCGGATTATCCTGCGCGACCGCCGAAGAAAAGACCACGAAATCCGCGCCGCCGATATTTTCTTTGGCATGGCCGATCGTCACGTGCGCGCCCTGCTTCTTTAGATCCTGGACCATCTGGTTCTCGCGTAAATCCGACCCGGAGACCTTGTACCCTTTTTTCAGAAGAAGAATGGCCAACGCCCCCATGCCGATCCCGCCGATACCGATAAAATGGTAATGCTTTTTCATTTACTTTTCCGTCCTTAAATATTCCACCCAGGCCTTGTTGAGCGCGTCAAGATCCTTAAAGCGCACATACACGGAGGCGAAGACCCACTCGAACGGGTCACCGTCCTGCAATTTCCGGCAAAGGTTGACAAACCGCTGCTGCCCCAGCTCGTCGATGATATAGTTGACGATACTGGCGGATTCCGCGTAAAAAAGCTGAATTTGTTCGGTGTTTATTCTACCAGATAATTCCAGCGCTGTCATGTCCTTGAGTGACATAAATTTTCCGTCCTTGATGGCCTGGCGCACAACTTCATTGGCACCCCAGCGCCGCGCTTTCTCTTGATACATGGCCACCCCCTCCTCAAACCAAATGGGGATCCTTGCCTTGAAGCCGACGAATTCCCGGAAAATGATGTGCCCCATTTCGTGCGGCAAAGTGGAATCGAAAAAACCGTGCGCGGCCGGAAAACTGCGGATGACCCGCTGGCGTGAGGACGCCACGCCTTCGGCCCACGTCGCGTACTCGCCGATCTGCTGAAAATCCTCGACGTTGTCATAAATGTAGATCTTGGCCCGATCGTCCCAAGTCCAGCCCTTGTAGCGTGTAAAGCCCATATTGTGCGTGATCTCCTCATAATAATACTCGGCCATTTCTTCAACGCTTTTGATAAAATCCAGCGGCGCGTTTTTGTAATAAACAATAAAATGATTGCCTTTGCGTTCCGTCCATTCTTCTCCACCGTGGGCAGAAACCCAGAACATTGCGGCGCAACAAACAGTGAGCGCGAAAATTCTTATCTTCATCTCTTTAATCTGATTATTTCCTCCGCCAGGCGGACGGCGGGATCAACTGCCAAAAGTTCACCGAAATTCTGCGCCCAGATCTGCGGGGAAAGCGTCTTGTCCAATCCTCGCTCCACGGCTGCCGTCAGTCCCGCTGCGTTAAGGTCTTTTTGTTCGATGAATTCTCCGACGCCGGCTTGGGCCAGAATGTCGGCATTCTTTTTCTGGTGCCCACCCGCGTGCGGATAGGGGATCAAGATCGCGGGTTTACGAAAACGGACCAGCTCCGTTATGCTCACGGCCCCCGCGCGGCTAATGACCAGATCCGCCGCCGGATACACACGTTCCATCGCTTCAAAGAAAGCGAACAAGGCAAATGGGATTCCTAAACGCGCGTACTTCTCCTGAAGAATCGGATAATCGTCTTTTCCGCAAAGATGGATCACCTGCAAAGACACTTTATTTTTCGATCCCGCCACGGCCTCTAAAAATACTTCATTGAGCCGATGGCTCCCCTGACTGCCGCCGAGAACCAAAACAGTTTTACGGCCCTGCTCCAGCCCGAATTCTTTAAAAAGTTCCGCTCTCTCTATTCCCATGACCGGCGCGTGCGAAGGGCATCCCGTCAAAACGACGTTGTTACCGCGCAAATATTCCCGGCTTTGGGCAAAGCTGATCGCCACTTTGGTCGCTACTACGGCTAAGATCGCGTTGGCCTTGCCCGGAAGGATATTTTGTTCATGGATCAGCGTTGGACACCTGGAAAAAGCCGCGGCCAACACGACCGGGAACGACCCGTAACCGCCAAAGCCCACCACCGCATCGGTTTGGTATTTTTTCAACAGGGCTCTGGCGACGAATGTCCCTTTCAAAAAAAGCCACAAGGCATGCGCCGATTGAAACGGGCGGGAAAAATTTATTCCCCGCAGCGGAAGTTCATCAAAAGAAAATCCCTCCTGGGCTATGCGTTCCTTCCAGACGTTGAACGCGCCCGCGAAACGAACATTGCATTTTCTTTTCTGAAGTTCCCGGGCGACTTTCAGCGCGGGGATCACGTGGCCGCCGGAACCACCTGTGGCGATTGTGATATTCATTGGTCCTGGATCCGTGAAATATTCAAAAGCAATCCGACCGCAATCATGTTAAAGATCAGAGCGGATCCGCCGTAACTGATAAAAGGAAGCGGGAGTCCCTTCGTGGGCATGGCACCGATACTGACCCCGATGTTGACGACCGTTTGCAAGCCCAGCATGGCCACGATCCCCACGGCCAGAAAATGACCAAAGGGGTCCGTGACGCGTTTGGCCAAACGCGCGCCCTGCCAGATAAAGATCACGAACAAAGAAATGACGGCCAGCGTTCCCGCCAGGCCAAGCTCTTCACCAATAATGGAAAAAATAAAATCAGTGTGCGCGGCGGGCAGATAAAAAAGTTTCTGCGCGCTTTTGCCCAGTCCTACCCCGAAAAGCCCGCCGGAACCAAGCGCGATCTGCGACTGGGTCAGCTGGAACCCTATTCCCTGGCTGTCCTCCCACGGATTCAAGAACGCCACAATGCGCGCCCAACGGTACGGCACATGCACGACAAGGACATAGAGGAACGGCAGGGCTGCCAATACCAGGCACGCGATATGGGCGAGTCTGCCGCCGGCGACATACAACAGGATGACAACCATGCTCGCCATCAGCACGCAGTTGCCCAGATCCGGCTGCTTGATGATCAAAAGACACATCGCGCCCAGGATCATGATCGGCGGCAAAAAACCTTTCCAGAACTCACTGACCTTCGTTTGTTTACGCGCCAAAAAATCCGCCATATAAATGAGCATGGCGAGTTTGGCGAATTCCGATGGCTGAAAACTCAGCACACCGAGTTTAAACCACCGCCGCGCGCCGTAACTGGCTTTTCCGATCCCCGGGATAAGGACCAGGACCAGAAGGATCACCGCGCAAATGATGAGCGGCTTCGCCCACGGGCGCAGTTCCCGGTAATCGATGGCCATCACACCACCGGCGAGGATCAGTCCGACAAAAAGAAAAAATAAATGCCGGTTGAGAAAATAGGTCTTGTCTCCCAGTTCCTGCATCGCGTAGACGCCGCTGGAACTGTAGATCATGATCGTCCCGATGCAAATAAACAGCGTTACCAAAACCGCGATGGATAGACGGATCTCACGCATAGGATCTTGATGCTAATCCATTAACAATTTGTTTAAATGCACGTCCCCGTTCTTCATAATTGGCGAACATATCGAAACTCGTGCACATCGGGCTTAAAAGCACGCTGTCTCCTTTATGGGCGATCTCGCTGGCGCGGGTCACGGCATCAAAGAGCGTATCGCATTCTTCCAGGGCGATGACCGGCGCGAAAGTCTTTTTCAATTTCGCCCGGGCCTCGCCGATAATGATCATTTTTTTGACCTTTTGGCGGACAAGCGGCGCCACAACGGAATAATCGATATTCTTGTCTCGTCCGCCACAGATCATAATAACCGGAGAATTGAGCCGCTCCAGCGCCCAGATCGCAGCTTCCGCAGTCGTGGCCTTCGAATCATTGATAAAACTGACCCCGTCGATCTGCCGCACCAGCTCCAGCCGATGTTCCACTCCCTTAAAATCCTTAAAGACGCGCGCGCAAGCATCATCTTCAATGCCGAGGATGTTCGCCACCTCCCGCGCGACGGCAAAATTCGGGTTCGGCGTGACCCCGACCAGCGCCAGCGGCACGGCGTTAAAAAATCGTACCTGCGCTTTTAACCGCGGCGCCAGATCTTTTAATCCCGGGTCTTGCGCGTTTAAGACCGCGTGATCGCGGGTATCCTGATTCAAGAAGATCCTCTTCTTCGCGGCAAAATATTCTTGGAGATCCTTGTGGCGATCCAAATGGTTCTGATTCACGTTAAGGATCACCGCGATATGCGGCTTGAATCCGCGAATGCCCGGAGTTCCCGGCGCAACGACGGTTTCCAGCTGGAACGAACTGATCTCCAGGACGACAAAATCCTTATCATCCAGGTCCAGAACCTGCCCGGAGAACGGCGCACCGATGTTACCGCACAGGCACGAGCGACGACCGGAGGCCTCCAGCACCTGGTGGATCAAAGTGACGACGGTCGTCTTACCATTACTGCCGGTGACCGCGATGACGGGCTTGGGGCAGAACTGGAACGCAAATTCGATCTCGCCAAGTACCAAAATATTCTTCGCCCGTGCCCACCCGACCGCCTCGCTGTTGTGCGGCACGCCCGGGCTCAAAACGACCAGATCGCTCTCTTCGATAAAAGCGCGCGTGTGTCCCCGAAATTCGCAGGCCACCTTATGCTGTTTGGCCCACTGCCGAAAATCCTCGGACACGGCACCCTCGTCGCCTTTCTCGGAAATTTTCGCCCGGCCGCCCAAATGGGCCACCAGGCGGGCCAGCGCCATCCCTGTGCGCTGCGCCCCCAGAATCGTTACTGTTTTATTTTTGAGATCCATTAACGGATTTTCAACGTCATGAGGGTAATGATGACCAAAATGATGGAAATGATCCAGAAGCGAATGATGATCTGCGATTCCTGCCAGCCCGAGAGCTGCAAATGATGATGCAGCGGCGACATCTTGAAAATTCTCTTGCGCCGCAACTTGAAGGAAAGGATCTGCATGATCACCGACAATGTTTCAACGACGAACACTCCGCCCACGATGACCAACAGTAATTCCTTTTTGATGATGACCGCGATCATCCCCAGCGTCCCCCCCAGCGACAGCGAGCCCACGTCCCCCATAAAAACCGACGCGGGGGGACAATTAAACCACAAAAATCCCAAGCTGGCCCCCAGGATGGCGGCGCATACCACGGTGAGCTCCCCTGCCCCGGGAACAAACGGGATAAAAAGGTACTCACTGAACTGCGCGTGTCCGGTGATATAACTAAGGATCGCCAAGGTCAGGCTCACCATCATGATCGAACCGATAGCCAGCCCGTCGAGACCATCGGTCATGTTGACGGCGTTCGACGTCCCCACGACCACCAGGGCCACGAACGGCACATAAAAGATCCCCAGATCGAAGATGATGTTCTTTAAAAATGGCACGTCGAGCTTCGTTGATGTCCCGGGATGGAAATATATGTAAGAGCCGACGAAGCACCCCAGCAGGATCTCCCAAAGCAACTTCGTGCGTTTGGGCAATCCGCGCTTGGGGCCACGATGGGTCAGCTTGACGTAATCATCCACGCCGCCCAAAACGGCCAGATACACGCCGGTGAACATCGTCAGCAAGACATAATGATTCCCCAGGTCGGCCCAAAGCGCGACCGAGATCACGATCGACGCCAGGATAAAGATCCCGCCCATGGTGGGTGTGCCTTGCTTGGAGTGCTGGAACTTGTCGAGGTCGGGACAGTCGTCGCGCTTGGCGACCTCACGGATCTTGAATTCTTTAAGCTTGCGAATGAACCACGGCGCCAGGATAACGCACAGGACAAATGTCGTTAACCCCGCCATGGCCGCGCGGAAGGTGATGTAACGAAAAATATTGAACCCGAAAAAAATGTCCTTTAATCCGGATAAATAATAGAACATCCTGGCCTCTGCTTAATGTGTTCTGTTCAAATGACGCTGCAAGAATTCGACGACCCGTTCCATCCGCATCCCCCGCGAGCCTTTCACGAGAACAACATCCCCGGGTTGACAAAGCTTCTTGAGCCGCGCCGGGACCCCCGCAGCACTGGCGCAGTGGAACACGCCGATATGCCGGTTGCCCTTGCGGATGCTGCCAGCGGCGTGCCTGGAGAATTTTCCCACCGTGATGGCCACGTCCGTCGTAGAACGCGCGATCCACCGGCCTGCTTCCCGGTGCAACGCCCCGCTTCGCGCGCCCAATTCCAGCATATCCGCCGTGATAAAGATCTTCTTTCCTTTCACCCGCAAAGAATCTAGCGTCTTAATCGCATTACGTACCGACACCGGGTTGGAATTATAAGTGTCATCGATGACCGTGACGCCGCCGATTTCCTGCAATTGTTGGCGATGGCTGCCAAAGGTCACTTTTTCAAGAGCCTTTTTGCTGTCGCGGTCACTGACCCCGAGCAAGCGTCCGCAGGCGATCGCCGCCAGCGCGTTATAAACATAGTACGGCGCGGGTGTATTTAATATAAAACCATGACCATTGACATGAAAGCACATTTTTCGATTATTTTTTACGCGGATTTGCCGGGCCTGCACATCGGAGTTTCGCTCGATCCCGTACGTAACGACCCCGGGACGTTTCTTTTCATCGCGGATCTTGCGCAAATACGGATCATCGTTATTGAAAATGACATGGCCCCTCGCGCCGACGCCGCGGAAGATCGCGGATTTTTCCTTATATACTCCCGATTTGCTCTTGAGCCCCGCGAGATGGGATTCGCCGATATTGGTCAAGACGGCAACGTTCGGCTGCGCGATCGCGGCAAGCCATTGTATCTCTCCGGGATTGTTGGTCCCCAGCTCAATGACCAACGCTTCGTGCGCAGGCCTTAATCCCATGACAGTCAGAGAAACGCCGTATTGATTGTTCAAGGTCCGCTCGTTTTTGAGCACCTTGAATTTTGATCCCAGCACAGCGGCGACCATATCTTTGGTGGTCGTTTTCCCGGCGCTGCCGGTAATGGCGATGACGGGAATATCGAAACTTTTTCGATACGCGCCGGCGATCTGCCCCAAGGCCACGGTCGTGTCTTTAACGAGAATAACCGGAATATTCTTTGCGCTGGATATTTTCTCCGAAACGACCAATAGCGAAGCACCTTTGCGCACGGCCGGCGCGATAAAACGGTGGCCATCGAGATTTTTCCCGCGGATGGCGACAAAGACGTTGCCGGGCTTGAGCGTACGGGAATCGATCGAAACGCCGGTGAAACGTCGTGACGTGCGGCGGCCGTGGATCAACGTGCCGTCGGTTGCCGCCAATATCTGCGCGATGGTCATCATTTTAAATATTTCTGCACGATCTTGTGTTCGTTGAAGGGGATCGTTTTGTCCTTGAAAATTTGATAATCTTCGTGTCCCTTGCCCGCGACGAGGACGATATCACCGGCATCGGCCATGGCGATAGCCGTCGCAATGGCCTTTTCCCGGTCCGCGACGACCTGATAATTATCGGTGGAAAATCCAAGAATGATCTCGGAGATGATCGACTGCGGATCTTCACTGCGGGGATTATCCGTCGTCACGATGACAACATCCGAAAGGTGTCCGGCCACTCGCCCCATTTTGGGGCGCTTGGTCTTGTCGCGGTCACCGCCGCAGCCAAAGACCGTGATGATCCGCTTTGGATTGATCTTGCGCAACGCCTCCAAAACATTCTTTAACGCGTCCTCCGTGTGCGCGTAATCGACGAACACGGCGAATCCTTTGGGGCTTTCAATGCGCTCCAGCCGCCCGGGCACGTGCTCAAGACGCGCGATCCCGCGGCTGATCACCTCCGGCGCGATTCCTTCGTTAAGACAAACCCCGACCGCGGCTAAAATATTGTAGACATTGTGCATCCCGATCAACTTTGTCTGGATCTTGATCGACTGCCCGTTGGCGCGCACCGTAAAAAGACTTTTCTGCACATTCGTTTTGATATCTTTGGCGCAAATATCCGCTTCGCCCAAAACACCATATTTCACCACACGGGACCTTGTCAGTGAAACCAGTTTCGCCCCGTAGGGGTCATCGACATTGATAACGCTGACACTGCGCGGGGAAAGGTTCGTGAACAAACGTGCCTTGGCCAAAAAATAATTCTCCCGCGTGCGGTGATAGTCCAGATGATCGCTCGTCAGGTTGGTGAATACCGCGCTTTTAAAATCAATGAGATCGACCCGCCCCTGGTCGAGGCCGTGCGAGGAGACCTCCATCACGCAGTATTCAACACTTTTTTGGCCGAGGTTGGCGAGAAACTGCTGGTTCTCCACAACTCCGGGGGTGGTATTCTGCGAGGGCAGGACCTTTTTCCCGACCCGGTAATTGACGGTCCCCATGACGCCGCAGGTCTTGCCCGCTTCTTCCAAAATGGATTCGATGAGATAGGTGATCGTCGTCTTGCCGTTGGTGCCGGTCACGCCGATACATTTGACCTTAGAGGACAACGGGCCGTAAAACCGGCGCGTCACCTCGTGAAGGAATTTATGCGGATCGTCAACGCGTAAAAACAGGACATCCTTGCGCTTTTCTTCGGGCGGATGGCTTGAGGCAATGACGCAGGCCCCGCGGCGGATCGCTTCAGCAATGAACTGCGTTCCGTCTTTTTGAGCGCCTTTCATCGCGACGAACAGACTGTCTTTTGCGATTGTTCGGGAATCGGAACTAATGGCCGCGATGGCGCAAGAGCGGGAGGAATTTCCGCGTGGCAGCGGGCCAAGGTAGATATCTTTTAATAATTCCGTAAGAAGCATTATCCGGAGCTCGCTAGATATTTGAGGGCATTCTCGATCACTTCCTTGAAAACCGGGGCGCATACCGTGCCCCCGAAATACGATGGGTGCGGTTCGTCCATGATAACGATGGCCGCCAGGCGCGGGTCGTCGGCCGGGGCGAACCCGGCGAAGGTGGAGTAATATTTGCCTTCGGAATATGCGCCGCCGATGACCTTACGGGCCGTTCCCGTTTTTCCCGCGACCCTCATCCCCTTGATCTGCGCCTTCTGGGCCGTGCCATACTCGACCACATTAACTAAAATTTCTTTGACGCGCTGGGCCGTTTCTTCTTCAATGACATGCTCGGCCAGGACCTTGCCCCCGAAAGATTTGACCACATGCCCTTGTTTGTCCTGGATATATCTTACCACAAACGGCTGCACATACGTCCCGTTATTGGCCACCGTCGCCATCATGCCTAAAAGCTGCAAAGGCGTGACCGTTACTTCATAGCCGATGGGGACCGCGCCGATGCTGGTCTTGGACCAGCGCGAAGGGTCTTTGAGCCAGCCTTTCACTTCACCTTTAAGGTCGATCCCCGTGGGCATAGTGAAGCGAAATTTCTTCGCGTATTGATAAATGGCCGCTCCACCGATCTTTTGCGCGATCTTGGCAACGCCGATGTTGCTGGAAACGCTGAAAACTTCGGTGAAGCTAAGAATTCCATGCGGATGATGGTCGGTAAGGATGTTTGTGGCGATCTTGTATTTGCCGTTCTCGCAAAAAATCCTGTCCGATTCGGTGAATTTTTTCTCTTGCAGCGCGGCGGCGGCGGTCACCACTTTAAAGACCGATCCGGGTTCGTAAACGTAACTGACCGCCCGGTTGGTGCGGCTCTCCGCGCCGCTATCCGCATAATGTTCGAGGTCATACGTCGGCTGGTTAGCCAAAGCGAGGATGGCACCCGTTCTTACATCCATCACGATGATCATGGCAGCTTTCGCGTTATACTTCTGGCGAGCCTGCGCCAGGGCGCGCTCGGCGATATACTGGATGGTTTCGTCGATGGTCAAAACCAGATTCAGGCCGTCACGCGCGGGCACAAAATTATTATCGAGCAACAATTCCGTCTGCCGGGCGTCGCGCATCACGCGCATCCAGCCGGGTTTACCTTTTAATTCCTTATTGTAATAAAGCTCAAGTCCTTCCAGACCGTTATTGTCGATGTCGGCAAACCCGAGCACGTGCGCGGCCAACGTTGCGCCGGGATAAAAGCGTTTACTTTCCTTGCGGAATCCCAGACCCTTAAGCTTAAGCTGCTGTATTTTTTCGAATGTTTCCTGGGGTAATTTCCGTTTTATCCAGACGAAATATTTGTCCTTATCCAGATCAGCGGCGATCGCTTCCGGAGTAAGTCCCAGGATACCGGAGAGACGATCGAGAACGGCTTGCTTGTCCGTTTCGGACATCATTTTGGGGCTGGCGAAAAGCGAATAGACCGACACATTAAAGGCAATGGGACGCATTTTACGGTCATAAATGGTGCCTCGGAGGGGTTCGAGCTCAACGAGATGACGGTGCTGTTTTGCCGCAAGATGGGTGAGATAATCGGAACGGAAGGTCTGCATCCATACGAGCTTAACGACAAAAATACCAAGGCAAGTAATGAGTATCAGAAATACGAGACTGAATCGAAGGACATGACGTCGGCTTTCCACACTCCTGCTCTTTCTCCTACTCCTTGTTCCTTGCCTCCGCCTGGGTTGCGAAGGACAGCAGATTCGCTAAAATGTTCGGTTTTCTCTGCGTTGACAAGGCCTGCTCCAGATCACCATTACTGGTCATATCCCCGTTGGCGGCGACGTAGATGATGTCATTGGCCCCGGCGAACTGCATTTTGGAATTCTCGCTTAAAAGCTTCTCGCCGAGATGATTGGCCGATTTTAATTTCGATATGGCATAAAACGCGCTGCCATTTTTATCGACCAGATCCGCGATCTGGGCCTCTTTACGCTGACCCTGATAAGCCAGATCGACGATCTGCATCTGCAAATGGATATAGACCAGGATGAGAAAAGTTGCCGAAAGCGTGTATTTCATAAATCTGGCTAAACTCATGATGCCTGGATCCTTTCTTAAAGCGTGTTGTTAATCCGTCCGTTGGGCTACCCTTAACCGGGCGCTTCGGGCGCGCGGATTTTCCTGACATTCTTTTTCGCTAGGGCGTAAAGGTTTCTTGAAAATCAGCTTCACCTTGCCGTCTTTGGCCCAATCACGAAACTGTTGTTTGACGATCCTGTCCTCCAGCGAATGAAAGGCGATAACGGCGATGCGCCCGCCGGGGGCCAAGAGATCAATACACTTCTTTAAAACGATACTGATATTTTCCAGCTCGCGGTTGACCGCGATGCGGATCGCCTGAAATGTCCGGGTGGCCGGATGGATCCGCTCGCCTTTGCCTTTACGGGAGGGAACGGCCTTGAGAACAACCTCTCTGAGGTCACCGGTTGTTTCAATGGGGTGCATCGCGCGTTGGCGTACGATCGTCCGGGCGATGCGATTATGCCAACGTTCTTCACCATAATCGCGCAAGATCACGGCGAGCTCTTTCTCCGGCAGCGAATTAACCAGTTCGAACGCCGAAACCGGATTGCTCTGGTCCATACGCATGTCCAGTGGTCCCTCTGTCTGAAAACTAAAACCTCTTTGCGGGTCGTCCAGTTGAACGCTGGAAACGCCCAGGTCCAAAATGACCCCGTTGACCTTCGTGATCCCCAATGCGCTCAAAATGCGGTCCAGATCCCGAAAATCTCCCTGCACAAAATGGGTTTGCTCGACATACGGCCGCAACCTTTCCTTGGCCATGCGCAGCGACCGCTCATCGCGATCGATGCCGATCAAACGTCCGCGTGGCCCGATCCTTTTGAGAATCGCTTCGGCGTGTCCGCCTAATCCCAGCGTCCCGTCAACAACTACGTCATCTTGTTTAGGATTCAGGAATTCCATAATTTCCTCGAGCATGACCGGGATGTGATTCGTTTTACCTTCGTTCATGCTTTTTTGTCTTAAAGATTAAGCAAATTCTCCGCGATCTGCTCGAATGAGCCGCTGGAACTGGCGTAAAACTGTTCCCAGGTTTTTTTATCCCAGATCTCGATCCGGTTCGAAACGCCGATCAAGACCGTATCCCGCTTGATGTTGGCGTAGTCCTTGAGATATTGCGGGACAATGAACCGGCCCTGCTTGTCGGGAATCACATCCACGGCCCCCGAAAAGAACATCCGGTTGAAACTGCGCGTTTCCTGCTTGGTGAACGATGCGCTTTTGAACTTCTGCTCCTGGACGCGCCACTCTTCTTCGCTGAACATAAAGATGCATTTATCCAGGCCGCGCGTGAGCAGGAACCGCTCGACCCCGCATTCTTTACACGTAACACGAAACTTGGAAGGGAGAATAAGCCTCCCTTTCCGGTCTATACTGTGCTTGTATTCGCCGTAAAACATGGATTTTTCCCTTTAAACCACTTTACTCCACTGCATGGCACTTTGATTCACAATATAGTGCCAGCCATGGGCATTGTCAACACATTATTAACGAATTCTGCGGGGTATTTAAAACGGACAAAAATGGAAGGCAGACCTCCCCTTATCGGTGGAGCCATGCTAAAGCAGACAGTTATGAAAAGGTGATCTTACGAAAGGATGTGTTGCGCGCGCACGCGGTCGTTGCGCAGCTGTGTGATGAATTGATCGGGAGAATCGAACTTTCTTTCATTGCGGATCTTTTGGACAAATTCGACGATAATCTCTTTATTGTACAAACTGCGGTGGAAATTAAATATGTGCGTTTCCAGATGGACGCGGTCGTTTTTCTTAAACGACGGGCGCCGGCCGATATTGGCCATCCCCTCAAGGGTCTTTTCACCAATACGAACCCGTACAGCATACACGCCCAAGGGCGGGATCACGCCATTTTGGATAAATATATTCGCCGTTGGAAAGCCTAACTTTTTACCCCGGCCATCCCCGCGCACGACCTTTCCCATGACGGAAACCCCGCGCCCCAGGAGCTTGGCGGCCCGGGTTAATTTACCCTCACTGATCAACTGTCGTATGATCGAACTGCCGATCTTCTTTTTTCCGGCCTTAACCGCGTCGACGACCCGCACCTTAAACCCGTATTTCGCGCCCGCCTGCTCAAAATATTCCAGAGTGCCTTCCCGGCCCTGTCCAAAACGAAAATCGTTCCCGACATAAATTTCCGCTGGGTCGATGCGGGCAACGATGTAATCGCGGATAAACTGTTCCGGCGACAAGCGGGCGAAGCGCCGGGTGAAATGAACGACGATGCAACCTTTCGCGCCAAGTTCTTCGATGAGCTTCAGTCGATGATGGAGGGAAACGATATACGGCAGGCCCAATTCCGGGCGAAGCACGTGCACCGGATGCGGCCAGAACGTCATCACTAAGGGTTCTGCCCCGATCTGTTTTGCCCGGCGGATAGCCCCCTGGATCAATGCCTGATGCCCGCGATGCACGCCGTCAAAAACGCCGATGACCAGCACGACGTTTTTGAATGCTTTTTTAAGCTTTCCAATTCCGTATATGACGTTCATCTATTTCTTCGAGATTTACAGAGTCTTCGATCTTAAAGGGCCCCACTTTCGTCCGCTCGATCTGCGTGATGCACGCCCCGCAGCCGAGCTTTTTCCCGACGTCCTCCGCGAGTTGACGCACATAAGTTCCTTTGGAGCACTCCAGATAAAACCGTACTTGCGGAGGACTGAAATCTTTGAGCTCAAGAGAATGGATCTTGATCGGACGCGCCTGACGCTCGATGGCGATGCCTTTTCGGGCCAGCTGGTACAATTTCTTTCCATGCACTTTCACGGCGGAGACCATGGGCGGGACCTGCTCCGTTTCGCTCGCGGATATCCTGAAGACCTCTTCCATTTGTGCGCGCGTGATGTGCTCAAAAGGCGATCGCGCAACCACTTTACCCTGGATATCTGCCGAGTCCGTTGCCGTTCCCAGGATCAGCGTAGCCCGATAGGCCTTGTCCATGTCCACGAACTGGTTAAACAATTTTGTAGATCTTCCCAAAAGGACGACCAGGACACCTGTGGCCAAGGGGTCCAGCGTCCCCGCGTGGCCCACCTGCTGCATGCGAAACTTCCGGCGCACGTTTTGGACCACGTCATGGGATGTCAGCCCCATGGGTTTATCGATGATCAAAATGCCTTCGACCATCCGCGTTTGCTTTGGAAATGTGTTTGCCTGCTTCATGTCTTACGCTCGCAAAAGTTTTCCTATCCGGTTAAGAAAGATTTTCCGGGCCTCTTTCATCCCTTTTTCGATCACGCAACCACTCGCCCTTTTGTGGCCGCCCCCGGAAAAATCGCTCGCCAGCTTCGCCACGTCAAACTTGCTGGAAGACCTTAGATTGATGCGCGTTCTCATGGATCCGACTTCCGTAAAGATCACAAAGACATCGACCCCGTGCATGGCGCGCAAAAATTGGAATATTGTATCACGCAAATCAAATTGTTTCGAAAATCTTGCCAATATTGCGCGAGACAATTCGATGCACACGACCCTGCCGGAATAGAGAACATCGAACCGGCTTATCAATTTCGTGAATTCCTTAAGATCTTTGTAAGGGATGGACGCGTAGACCTTGCGGTAGATGTCCGTTACGGAAAACCCGAAGCGCATCAGATCCGCGCAGATCGTGTGTGTTCGTGCGGTCGTATTTTCGAAACGAAAAGATCCAGTGTCCGTCATAAGCCCAACGTAGAGATTAAACGCCAGGTCCTTAGTCAGCGCGTGCCCGGCTTCCTTAAATAACATATACAAAACTTCCGCCGTGGACGACGCCTTGGGTTCAACCAGGTTTATATCACCGAAGAAGTCGTTGGTAACATGATGGTCGATATTGATGACAAACGTATCTGAAGAAATGAGTTTTTGTACTTTGCCGATACGGTCCAGCTCACCGCAATCGAGAACGATCGCCGCGTCGCAGGCGACATCGTGATCCTTTGCGTATCCCTTGACCTGACGCACTTGGGGCAGAAAAGCGAGCCGCTGGGGCGCCGGTTCTTCATTGACGATATGCACTGTCTTTCCTAGCGCACGCAGGTAGATGGCCATACTTAATTCCGAACCCAGCGCGTCGGGATCGGGGTTGACGTGCGTGGAGACAAGAAAACTTTTATGTTTTCGCAGCGCGCTTAGGACTCTTTCCCGTGTCGTCATGATGTATCTCCGTTAAAGTTTGTTCGACCCGCGCGCTAAATTCAGCGGAACGATCGTATATAAAATGAAACTCGGGCGTGTAACGCATCTTGATGTGCCCGCCGACATACCGGCGAATGATCCCCGCGGCGCTCTCAAGCGCCTTTTGTGCCGCTTGCGCCGCGGAATTCTCCCCTAGCACACTAAAATATACTTTTGCCGTCCTTAAGTCCCGGCTGGTATCGACATTGGTGATCGTAACAAACCGCAAGCGCGGATCTGCCAATTCCTGCTGTACGATGACCCCTATCTCTCTTTTGATCTGTTCATTGACCCGCTCGATACGATCCATCGATGCTCCTTTTGAGACTACCTGACTTTGCCCTTGCCGACAAGCGCCGCGGCGGCAGCCAGTTGTTGTTTACGATTCTTCACACGCCCGTCGATCTTCATGAATAAGACCTTTTCCAAAATCATCCCTATCTTCTTGCCGGGGCTGACTCCCAGGCGCTTCAAATCCTCACCGTTGATATCGATCCGCGTCCGGGCGTCATGACGAAGATACCGGCCAATGCACTCCGCCACCTTTTTTTGTGATGCCCGAAACTGCAGATACACCACCGTGTCCCAATAAAGTGGTTTTAAAATTCCATATACCTGGCTTCGGGACAATTTTGGCGCAGCTAATTTGCGTAAAGTATTTTTACTCCGGGCGGCCTGCAGGATGCTTTCCACCTCTTCTTTCCGGAAAGGAAATTTGCGTAAAAATCTCTGCAACTTCGCGCCGCTCATGGTTTCGGTGATCGCCATCAGGGCAATGAGCCAACGGACACAAACAATATCCACAGGGATTCGATTTAGCCGCTGTTGAATGTGCTTCAATAAGCGAAAATCGATTTTCAGGGCGGCGTCAACGATTTTTAAAGCCCCCAGAACCTTCAGTCGCCTCAGATGGCGTTCCGGCTGCTCCTCCGCGAGCATTTTCTTAAGCTCGGTAAAATACCGCGGCGGCTTGACATTGTCAAAGACTTTTTCTCGCAAGGCCTCGTGCAAAAACCTGAGCGTCCCTGGCTCGATCGTAAAATGCAGTCTCTGTTCAAACCGTACGGCGCGTAAAATGCGCGTTGGATCATCGACAAAACTTTGCCCGTGCAATACCCGTATCTTTTTCTCCTGCGCATCCTGCAGGCCGCCGAATTCATCGACCAATTGACCCCAGCGATCCTTGTTCAGACAAATGGCCATCGCGTTGATGGTAAAATCCCGACGGAAAAGGTCATCCTTAAGTGTGCCCGGGCGCACCTTGGGCAAGGCGCCGGGATGCGGATAAAATTCCTGTCGGGCTGCGACAAAATCCAGACGCAGGCCAAACGGCCATTGCAGCGTGGCCGTGCCGAATGGCGGATAAACCGTTATTTTCGCGCCGGTCGCTTTGGCCACACTTTGCGCGAAGGGGATCGCCGGCCCTTCGGTCACGATATCAATATCCAGGTTCTTGCGGCCCAAGATCATATCCCGCACGATACCGCCGACGATATACGCGCGCACCCCCATCCCGTCAGCGGCGCACCCGACGCCGTGAACAACTTCGAAGATACGTTTGTCGATACGGCCCAAATAATTTTTCATTATATTCTATCCGCGCGGATGAAATTGCTTGTGGATCGTTTTCAAGCGCTCTTTATCCACGTGCGTATAGATCTGTGTTGTAGAAATATCCGAATGGCCCAGCATCTCCTGCACCGAACGCAGGTCCGCGCCGTGCTCCAGCAGGTGCGTGGCAAAAGAATGGCGCAAGGTATGCGGTTTGATCACCTTCTTGATATTGGCCTTGCGCGCGTAATGCTTGATGATCTTCCACGCGCTCTGGCGACTTATCTTTTTACCGAGCCGGCTTAAAAACAAAGCCGAAGACACATTGCCTTTATTTAATTTCTGTCGTGAGGCCCCACAGTATTTCTCGAGAGCCTCGCGCGCCCTTTTTCCAACCGGAATAATACGTTCTTTCCGTCCCTTGCCGATGCAACGTACATAGCCGACCTCAAGGTTGATACTTTCCAACTTTAAATTGATCAGTTCCGAGACCCGCATTCCGCTGGCGTAAAACAGCTCCAGCATCGCCCGGTCCCGCACCGCTTGCCAATGACCGCCTTTAGCGGCACCCAACATGGCCTCGATCTCCGGGACGCTCAAGACGTCCGGGATCCGCTTCCACAGCTTGGGCATGTCAATAAGGTTCGTCGGGTCGGTCTTGGCGAGGCCCTCGCGCACCAGAAAACGGTGGAACATCTTGATCGCTGACAAGCTCCGGCAGATCGATGTCGTTGAAAGTCCACGCCCCTTTTGGTCCTGCATAAAATCCGTAATGTCCTTGCGCTCGATGGTGCGGGCGTCCTTGCTCTTTTTTTCGTTCATGAACGAAAAATATTGCGCTAGGTCCCGACGATAAGCCAGCAAGGTATTATTGGAAAGCCCGCGCTCGACCGCCAGATAGTTGATGAATTCCTCGAGGAAAACGTATTCGCTCATTGTCCGCCGATCAAAAACTCTTTCGTCATTTCAGGGTTAAGCTGGTTACGGATTTTTTTCGCGCTCGCCTCCACTTTACGTTTTAACGACATCGTGCTGCGCAGCGCCACCGGCCGTTCATACATCGCCAGGATCGCGTTCCATTCACCGATCGCTTCAGAGAGTTCTTTCTGCTTGGCTTCGGTGACCCACTTTTTCATTTCCTCGAGCTGAATGATGATCTGGCCGAGAAGATATTTCTGGTTCTTGTCGCTTTCCTTGTTATCGATGTTCTTCACCAGGTCCCGCTGCCACACCTTCCAGAGCGAATAATGATACTGGTAGCGCTCTTGGGGAGAAACGCTCGGCGGTGGATAATCGATAGGGTCCAGCACCGGGATAAAAGCTTCACTGGTCTTTTCCTTCTTTTTACGCGTGAACTTTCTTTGCAAAGACGCGCAGCCGCCGACCGACACGGTCAAAACACACAAAGCCGCCACAACGCTCAACGCGGATAAATAATTACGGTAATTAGCGTTCATTGATCATCTCCTGGAATTGTTTTTCATTGAGGATCTTAACTCCCAGCTGCAAAGCTTTTTGATGTTTCGATCCCGGGTTTTCACCGGCAACGACAAAATCCGTGACAGCGCTCACGCTGGAGACGACTTCCGCTCCCAGTTGCTGGACGCGCGCCCCGGCCTGCGCGCGCGTCATCGATGTCAATTCTCCGGTAAAAACAAATTTCTTGTCCCGTAATTTGCCGGAGCGTTTTGGGCTGACCGGCTCAATAAAATTGACCCCCGCTTTCTTGAATTTTGCTAGAAGCTTGTGGGTCGCCGGTTGCTTGAAGAATTTGACAATGGACACCACGATCACCTCGCCTATGCCGCGAACGCCTTCTAAGTCTTCGCTTTCGGCCTTCAGCAATTTTTCCAGCGAACCGAACCGCTGGGCCAGGACCAAAGCAACTTTCTCTCCGACATTAAGGATCCCCAGGCCGAACAAAAACCGTGACAACGGCTGTTTCTTGCTGCTCTCGATAGCTTGCAAAAGATTCTCCGCCCTTTTCTCGGCGAACAGTTCAAGCTCCAGAAGATCTTTTGATTTAAGAAAATAAATATCGGCAAAATCTTTCACCAAACCCTTTTCGCATAATTGATGGATGACGACCTCCCCCAACCCCTCGATATCCATGGCCCCACGCGAAGCGAAATGCAAAAGTCCGCGCTCGATCTGCTCCGGGCACAACGGATTCACGCAACGGTACGCCACATCCTTTTCAGCTTCCTTGACGACCGCGCCGCCGCACGACGGACATTTCGTCGGAACCTTTAAAACCTTTGCGCCGGACTTGCCAGACGATGCAACGACTTTAACGACCTTGGGGATCACATCGCCGGCCCGCTCCACCAGGACGCGGTCGCCTTTTTTAACGCCTAGACGTTTGATCTCATCAAAATTGTGTAATGTGGATCGCGCAATCGTGACACCACCACACTCGACCGGCTCAAGATCCGCCACCGGCGTCAAGATGCCCGTACGCCCGACCTGAACGGTAATATCTTTCACTACTGTCGTCACCTGGTGCGCGGGGAATTTATATGCGACCGCCCAGCGCGGGCTTTTGAGGGTAAACCCCAGTTGCTCCTGCTGCTTTAAGGAATTGACCTTAATGACAACCCCGTCGATCTCATAAGGGACGGTGTTTCTTTTATCCTGATATTCCTGACAACATACCATCACCTCATCGATCGTTTTGCATAACCTGCGCTCATTATTAACGCGCAGCCCCCAATCGGGGATTACGGCCAGAAACTCCCAGTGCGTTTTAAAAGGAGCCATCCCTTCTAATACTCCGAAGGAGTGAATAAAACAATTCAGATTCCTTTGCGCCGTGATCCGCGAATCGAGCAGTTTGACCGAACCGCTGGTCGCGTTGCGGGGATTGGCGAAAACCGGTTCACCGGCTTTTTTACGTTCCTTGTTCAAAGCTTCAAAGACCTTAAGATTCATATAAACTTCCCCGCGCACCTCCAGGACATCCGGCAGATGTTCACCCTTTTTATGCATCAGCGTCAAGGGGATCGAACGTATCGTTTTCAAACTATGAGTGACATCCTCTCCGGTTACGCCATCACCGCGCGTTGCCCCCAACGCGAAGCGTCCGTTGATATAAGTCAATGAAGCGCTGACCCCATCGATCTTAAGCTCGGCCACATATTCCACCTTTTGTCCCGGAAGACCCTTGACGACGCGCTCATGCCATTCTTTAAGTTCGTCCATCGAATAGGTGTTATCCAGCGAATACATTTTGAGGCGATGACTAACAGTGGCAGCCCCGGAGGGGATCTTCGTACCCACGCGCTGGCTCGGAGAATCAGGACTTTTAAGATCAGGGAATTGCTCCTCGAACTTGATGAGTTTGCGCAAGAGTTCATCGTATTCCTTGTCAGAAACGATCGGCTCATCGAGGATATAGTAACGGTAATTGTGCCCCTCGATCTCTTGGGACAGCCGGGCAATTTCTTTATTGGCCTTTTCCTTATTCATACCTTAGAAGGCGATGTCAAAGTCCGAGTGATCCCCTTGAGCGGGGACAAAATCGATATTTTTATCTTTGATGTATCCCTGGAAATATTTCTCGAGGCTTTGGCAAAGTTGGGTGATCTTTTCCCGGTCGCCCTCTGCGAGGATCTCCACACGGCCGTCGGGAAGATTTTTGACCCACCCGCATAGCTTTAAATTTTGCGCGTAAGCGTGGGCGGTGGCCCGGAAGCCAACGCCCTGGACCCTGCCCGAATAAAAAATATGCGCCCGGATCATAGGAAAGGCGGAAAAATGGTCGGGGAGCAGGGATTTTCAATGACGGCACAACTTATGGAACGCAGTGAACATAAGTTGTTGCCGGAATTGATCCCGAGCAACCCTCACTCCTGTTTCTGTTGCGAGGGAGAACCCTGCAACAACTGGTCCCTCGTGACCGAACGTTGGACAACGGTCACTCGGGACAACAATTTTCTTCTTCTGAAATAAAAAAGTTTTGTAAGAAAATTGATCGGGGAGCAGGGATTTGAACCCTGGACCTCAACGTCCCGAACGTTGCGCGCTAGCCAGCTGCGCTACTCCCCGTTTTTATCTCGTTTGACTATCAGAAAAACGGCATCGAGCCTAAAAGGCGAGATGCCTGAAGAATAAATATTGAGGGCTAGTCTACCATTAACGGAAATATCCGTCAATCAGTCATAGGGCAAGTTTACTATTCTTGCTTATACTTCTTTGATGCCGAAACCAATTTCCGCCTCCGCCACAAGCTTATCTCCCACAAACGCTTTTGTGTCCAGAAAGCCCGCTTTGGGCATCAACTTCAGCGTCGTTATCTCAAGCCGCAACTGGTCACCGGGAATAACCGGAGCGATGAATTTTGCCGTGGTTTTGGCCAGATAATAGGTCAGGGTCTTGCCCTGCATGCCTTTGCTGTAATAAAAATAAATACACCCGGCCTGGGCCAAGGCCTCAACGATCAGAACCCCGGGCATGATCTTTTCGTTGGGGAAATGTCCGGTGAAAAAATGTTCGTTGACCGAGACATTTTTGATGGCGACCAGCCGTTCGTTGGGCACAAGCTCCACCACCTTGTCGATCATCAAAAACGGAAACCGGTGCGGAATGATCTTCTGAATTTCCCGTATGTCCAGCTCCATAGCCAATCCTTTCGTAAAAATATTATCGTATCGCCAAGCCGCCGTCGACCTGGACGATCTGTCCGGTCATGTAACGCGCGCCGTTGCTTAACAAAAATACGACACAGTTGGCCACGTCCTGCGGCGTGCCGATGCGCTGTAAAGGCACGCTTTCGGTCACTTTCTCTTTCTGCTCGTCGGTAAAATGCGACAGGATCTCCGTTTCGATGAATCCCGGGGCGACCGCGTTGACCCGGATCCCGTAGCGCGCCACTTCTTTGGCCAGCGCCTTGGTAAAAGCGTTCATGCCGCCCTTGGAGGCGGAATAATTCGTCTGCCCGGGCAAACCGAAAATGCCGCTCACCGAGGAAATGTTGACGATATCCCCGCTTTTTTGCTTCATGAACGTGACGATGCACGCCTTGGCCGCGTTGAACATGCCGCTCAAATTGGTATCGAGCACCTGGTCCCAGTCATCGCGGGTCATCATCATCAACGGCTTGTCGATGACGATGCCGGCGTTATTGACCAAAATATCGACGCGGCCGAAATCCTCCTTGACCTGCGCGATCCACTCTTTGACGTCGTCAAAATCCTTGATGTCCACACATTCCGCCTTGCACCGCACGCCTTTGGCCCTGATCGTCTTCTCCAGCTCCAGGGCCACGTCGTGGCTTTTGCTGTAATTAAAGGCGATGTCGCAGCCCCGCGCTGCCAGCGCCTCGACGATGGCGCGCCCGATGCCGCGTGACCCGCCGGTAACGATAACCACTTTGTTCTTGAATTCCGACATTACAGTTTGTATCTCCCTAACACCATGCAGCTGTTGCTGCCGTTGGGGCCGAAGGTGATGATTAAGGCCTTATTTATTTTCGCCGAACGTGATTTGTTGGGCACGTAATCCAGGTCGCAGTCCGGGTCTTTTTCCTGATAATTGACCGTCGGAGGAAGGAAATCCTCGTTGATGGCGCCAACGCACGCAACGGCCGCGAAAGCCCCGGAGAGACTATAACATTCCCCGGTCATGGATTTAACGGCGCTCACCGGTATATCATAAGCGCGCTTGCCGAACACTTCCTTGATCGCTTCGGTCTCGATCTTATCGGCCGCGACCGTGGAGTTGGCGTTGGCGCAGATATAATCGATCTCATTTATATCGACCTGCGCGTCCTCCAGAGCGTTACGGATCGCCGCCTTGACACCCGTACCCTTGGGATTATACTTGTTGATCCTGAAGGGGTCAAAATAATATCCAAACCCCAATACCTCGGCCTGGATCGGCGCCTGGCGCTGGACGGCGTGGCCGTGATCTTCCATCGCCAACAGACACGCCCCTTCGCCGAAGGTGATGCCGTTACGCCGTTTGTCGAAGGGACAGTTGATGAACGTTGTCCCTTCCTTCGATCCGGAAAGGAATTTCAACGTATAAAAGCCGTAATAGGTATGAAAACACATTTCCTCGACACTGCCCGCGTAGATCATCTTGGTGTCGTAGAGCTGAAAATAATCGTAAGCGTAACTCAACGCGTCGATGGCCGAGGTGAATCCCGTTGAGAGGGTCGTGCTGAACCCCTGGATATTGTTCCAGATGTTAACCTGGCTCGCCGGAGAATTGATAACGGTGTTGGGAAAAAGCGCGGGGTTCACGTAGCGCGGGCCTTCCTTGAGCGTCACCTCATCGAACTCGGCAATGCTTTTCAAACTTCCCAGCGTTGTCCCGACTGAAACGCCGACGTCGTCGCTATTCTCGTCGGTGATGACAAATTTGCTGTCCGCGATACACAGCTTCGAGGCCGCGACCAGAAGCCGGGTGCTGCGATCAAGCAAACGCAGCCCCTTGGGGCCGAAATAATTCTTAGCATCAAAATCCTTGACTTCCGCACCGATATTGACCGAAAACTCCGACGCGTCGAACAGCGTGACCGGCGCGTAACCGACCTTGCCGTCCTTGAGCGACTGATAAAATTCCTCTTTGCCTTTACCGTTGCCGGCGAGAACCCCTACCCCGGTTATGACGATACGCTTACGCATTTTATCCCTTAATGCTGTTGAATAAATACTTTGCTAGAATGTCCGTCTCGATATTGATGGGATCGCCTTTTTTCTTCGCGCCCAGCGTCGTCACCCGTTTCGTAAAAGGGATCAGATAAACGCTAAAGCGGCCTTTGCCGACCTTGCCCACGGTCAAGCTGACACCGTCGAGCGCGACCGAGCCCTTGGGGACGATGTATTTGCCCAATCCCTTAGGCAACCGGATAGACAACTCCTCATAATTCGCTTCGGTGATTTTTTGTTCAATACGCCCGACATCATCAATGTGACCCGTTACAAAATGCCCGCTGACGCGAGCGCCAGCTTTAAGCGCCCGCTCCAGATTGACTTGATCGCCCCGATGCAACCGTCCCAGCGACGTTTTGTTCACGGTCTCGCGCATCATATCGAAGGCGAGGATATTTTTTTTCTTATCCGTGACCGTCAGACATACACCCTCAACCGCGATGCTGTCGCCAAGCTTCGTTCCCTGTAAAACTTTGCGGGCGCGCACCTTCAAGACCGACAGATTTTTTCGCCGCTCCAGTGCGTCCACAATGCCAATTTCTTCCACGATCCCGTTAAACATAGCCGATTAATAAAATATCCTGACCAACATTGCGCGAGGTAAGGTTCTTAAGCCGGATCGACCGCCCGACATTAGCCGTATCGACCCCGACGATCGAACTTAACGCGTCCTGATCGCCGATGATCTTCGGCGCCACGTAAATATACAATTTGTCGACCAGCTTACCTTTCAGAGCGCTGCCGATCACATGCGCCCCTCCCTCCATTAGAATACTTGTGATTTCTTCTTTGGCAAGTGCTTTTAGCAGGCATTTGAGGTCGACGTGACCGTCTTTGGCCGGACAGATCATAACGCGCACGCCTTTGTTCCGAAACTGTTTGAGCTTCGCGGACGGGGCTTTGCGGGTCACGGCAATGATGCAATCCGCTGGCCGAACACCTTTAAACAAACGCGCCTTAAGAGGTGTTTTAAGCGAGGAATCCAGGATAATTTTCTTCAAACGCTTTGTCTTTTTTGCGCCGTTTAAACGCGGATCATCGCGCAAAACGGTATTGACGCCCACAAGGATCGCGTCGAATTCATCCCGGATGCGCCGCGCGTACTCACGGGTCTTTAAAGAGGTAATCCACTTGGATTCCCCGGTCACCGTGGCAATCTTGCCGTCGAGCGTCTGCGCACATTTGGCCGCGACAAAAGGCATCTTGCTTTGGATATATTTAATGAAAACCTCGTTGAGCCGCTCGGCCCGCGGACGCAAGGTCCCCACTTTTACTTTGATCCCGGCGCGGCGCAGCTTGGCGATCGATCTCCCGCGCGTTAATGGATTGGGATCGACCATCCCGATAACCACTTCCCGGATGCCGCTGGCGATGATCTTGTCAACGCACGGCGGAGTTCGGCCGTAATGAAAACACGGTTCCAGCGTCACGTATAATTTCGTCCCCCGGGCGCGCGTACCAGCTTTCTTAATCGCCACGATCTCTGCGTGGTCCGCCCCGCAGCGTTTATGCCAGCCACTTGCGATCACCCGGTTTCCCTTGACGATGACAGCCCCCACCATCGGATTGGGCGACGTGTTCCCTTCACCTTTGACAGCCAGATCAAGCGCCATCCGCATAAAATATTGATTAGACATTTTTTTGAGCGGCTTCTTTTAATTTTTCAACCAGATCGTAGGGGATCCTGGTCTTGCCGATAAAGGTGTGTTTCTTGGCCTCGCCGTGAGCGTCGGATCCACCCGTTGCCACCAAATGATGTTTCCGTACCAGCCCCTCATAAAATCGCATGACATTCTCGGTGCAGTTGGGATAATACACTTCCAGTCCCCCTAAGCCCGCTTGGACAAAACTGGGGATCAATTCATCGACGTTGCTTAACATCGGATGAGCTAAAACCGCGACACCGCCTAACCCTTTAATAAGTTTGATCGCCTCTGGAGGAGTTTGCTTGAACTTAGGAACATAGGCCGGTGCCCCTTCCGCCAGATATTTATCGAAGGCCGCTCTGATATTGCCAACGACTTTCTTCTCGACCAGCGCGGCCGCCAAATGTGGCCGGCCCAGCGCCTTGGTCTTGGCAGCGCTGTTGATCTCTTCAAAACTTATACTGCGGATGCCGAGCGCTTCCAGCTTTTGGATCATCTTTTTCATCCGCTCGGCGCGGGCATCCTGCATTTCCTTGAGCTGTTCGAGCAGCGAAGCGTCCTGCCAGTTGAACAGATACCCGAGCATATGGACGTCCTTACCGTTGATTTCCGTGGAAAGCTCGATGCCGGGCAGGACCTCCAGGTCATGTCCGCGGGCCGCCGCGATGGCCGGAGATATCCCGTCGATGGTGTCATGGTCGGTAATAGCGATGCAATTTATGCTGCAGTGCAGGGCGTCCTGGACAACTTCCTCGGGGGACATGGTCCCGTCAGAACAATAGGTGTGGATATGAAGGTCAGCCGACTTCGTCATGATGAGCGGTTTTGGTGAGGACTTCAGTCTTGTGGATCTTGTCCAGGATACCGTTAACGAACTTGCCGGATTCCAAATCGCCGTACTTTTTGGCCAGTTCCACGGCTTCGTTGATGGTCACTTTGGGCGGGATGTCGCTGGTGTGCAGCAACTCATAAACGCCGAGGCGTAAAATATTGCGGTCGATGACCGCCATGCGCTTGATCTGCCAGTTGGCGGCGTAGTGGGAAATCTTGGCGTCGATCGCCGCGAGATTGGCCGCGATACCCTCGGCCAGACGCTGCACGAATTCGCGAACAACTTCATCCGGCGGGTCCTGTTCCTTCCAAAATTGTTTGGCAGCCGCGACGATATCCCGGCGCGTCATCTCGGCCTGATACAAAATTTTCAAAGTATATTCGCGAGCCAGTGTCCGTTTACGCATAACTTTACTTGATCCGCGCCATCAGATCGATCATCTCCAGGGCATCCACCGCGGCGTCCCGTCCTTTGTTAACTTTCTTTTCATCGGAGCGTTTATTCGCTTGTTCGACGGTATCGGTTGCGAGGACCCCAAAGATGACCGGCTTGTCCGAAACAAGCGCTGCGCGGGCAATGCCCTGCGCCGCTCCGTGGGCCACCAGCTCAAAGTGTAGGGTTTCCCCCCGAATAACAGCCCCAAGACAAATGACCGCGTGGATATTCTTTTTTCTCGCCAATCGCAAAGCAATAAGAGGAATCTCCAGGGAGCCCGGTACCCGCGCGATGGTGATATCTTCTTTGCGCACACCGTGGCTAAGAAGCTCCCTGAGGCATCCATCGAGTAACCGTCGGGTGACAAAATCGTTAAATTTTGACACCACAATGCCGATCTTTTTTCCTCTACCGCCGGATTTTCCTTCGAATGTCGTGACCATAAGTCGAATTTTAAGATTACGGGACGGATATTAGAGCATGTGCCCTAATTTGTCCTTTTTGGTCTTCAGATAATCTTTATTGATCGGATTATGAGGGATCTTCAGAGGAACCCGCTCGGTGACCGACAGGCCGTATCCTTCCAGACCGACGATCTTGCGCGGGTTATTGGTCAACAAACGGATCTGTTTGACGCCCAGATCAACGAGGATCTGCGCGCCGATGCCGTAATAACGCAGATCCGGCAGGAATCCCAGCGCTTCATTGGCCTCGACGGTATCGAGCCCCTGGTCCTGCAGATTATAGGCCTTGAGCTTATTGACCAGGCCGATGCCTCGGCCCTCCTGGCGCATGTAAATGATGATCCCCGTGCCCTGCTTGCTGATCGCTTTAAACGCGGTTTCCAGTTGCGCGTTACAATCGCAGCGCAATGAATGAAAAACATCCCCCGTCAGACATTCCGACTGGACGCGCACCAGAATGGGGACGGATTCATCGATCTTGCCCATGACCATGGCGATGTGGACAAAATCATCGACCTTCGATTGATAGGCGACAACGGTGAACTCGCCATATTCGGTGGGCAATTTTGTTTCCACGACGCGTTCGACAAGTTTTTCATATTTGCGGCGGTATTCAATAAGACTGTCGATAGTGCAAATTTTCAGTTTATGCTTTTTAGAAAATTCGATGAGATCCGTCGTCCGGGCCATGGTCCCGTCTTCGTTCATGATCTCGCAGATGACCCCCGCCGGATACAGTTTCGCCAGCTTGGTCAGGTCGACCGAGGCCTCGGTATGCCCGGCACGCACCAGAACACCGCCTTTAAGAGCCCGCAAAGGGAACAAATGTCCCGGTGTAATAAAATCCGACGCCTTGGACTTGGGGTCGATCAAAACCTTGACGGTGTGCGCGCGGTCGGCCGCGGAGATCCCCGTGGTGATACCTTTGGCCGCGTCCACCGAGATCGTCCAGGCCGTGTCACATTTTTGATGCCGGTGGTTAAGGTCGATCTTCATCGGATGCAATTCCAGCTCCCTAAGCCGGTCATCTTCCATGGGCACGCAAATAAGGCCTCTGGCCTCTTTGGCCATAAAGTTAACCTTCTCCGAAGTGATGAATTCAGCCGCGCACAAAAGGTCACCTTCGTTCTCACGGCCTTCATCATCCATCACGATGATCATTCTTCCCTTGCGAAGATCTTCCAGGACTTCTTCGATGGTATTGAACATGAACAACCTTTCTAAGTTGTTGTAATCATTGATAGTTATACAAAAAACCCAAGATGCGCTCTCGGGCTTCACTGTCCGTCAGGAGTCAGGAGCTAAGAATGGTTGCACTATATTCTAAATGTTATTTCTTGTCAAGCGTTTTGTCCCCCCGTATAATGCTTTTATGTCGCTTGAGAAGACGGTGGCCCATTTACTGCTGGCCAGGCACAAAACGCTTGCCATTGCGGAGTCCTGCACCGGTGGATTGCTGACCCACCGGTTGACAAACGTGTCTGGAAGTTCCAAATTCCTGGAAGCCGCGGTGGTCGCGTACAGTAATCAGGCCAAACAAACACTTCTGAACATCCCCCCGCGGATGCTGGGTCAACACGGGGCCGTGAGCAAACATACGGCCGCGGCCATGGCGCGCTCCGTGCGCAAGATCCATAAAACGGATTTTGGCATCGGAATAACCGGCATTGCCGGCCCAACCGGGGCCACCAAGACCAAACCGGTGGGATTGGTCTACATCGCGCTCAGCGTACCCGCAGAAACCTTGTGCCTGCAATGCCTTTTCAAAGGGAACCGGAGCCATATCAAACGTCAGGCCTCAACACAGGCCCTACGCTTACTGAAAAAATGTCTGTCCTAACTATGGCTGAAACTGTACGCGCCTTTATTGCCGTTGAGTTAAATGATCCGATCAAAGAAACGATCCGAAAATTCCAGGAACATCTTAAACCTCTGGGCTGCGATATTTCCTGGGTCAAGCCGGAGAACGCCCATCTGACACTGAAGTTCCTCGGCGACGTTAAAACAAAAATGGTCCCGTCCGTCGCGGAGGCGATCATGGATTTATGCCATGAACTGCGTCCTTTTGACACAGCATTGACGCAGCCGGGTGTCTTTCCGGACTTTCGTCATCCGCGCGTTGTTTGGATAGGCCTGGAGGATACGGATGGAAATCTGGTACGAATGGCGGGATCGCTGGAAACAGCACTGGGCAACATTGGATTCAAGAAGGAAAGGCGGGATTTTCAGGCTCACATCACCATCGGCCGGATACGCACGCTGCGGAATATCGCGCCGCTTTCCGATGCGATTCAAAAATTTCCTGTACCGGCCGGCAGCAAACTCTCCGTTGGCGAGATCATTCTCTTTAAAAGCACCTTGACCCCGCAGGGGTCGATCTATGAACCTTTAAGCCGCGCCAAATTCGGTTAAACGATCCCCGCCCAGCGCAGCGCGATCTGCATGGTGATATTGGTATAAAATCCCGCCCAAAGATCGTCCGCCATAATACCGATGGCTCCGGGAAGTTCTTCGAAACGATTCACGGGATAGATCTTGAACATATCAAAAGCGCGGAACAAAAAGAATGCCACCACCATGACCGCGGGATTAAGCGGCAACGCGAATAGCGCGAGAAGAACTCCACTGACCTCATCGATAACGATACACGAGGGATCTTTTTGCTTGAGCAATTTCTCGACGCGCCCGCTGACCGCAAAACCGGCAAGCGTTATGATCAAAAAAACGACTATATAGATGAATGGATGTCCCAAAAGGACGATGGCGAGCAATGTCCCGGCAAGGCTTGCCAGGGTTCCCGGCGCGACAGGGACATTCCCGATATAAAAAAAAGTGGCTAACAGTCTGGCGAGATGGTCAGGCATACAACGACCGGCGGTTGTTCCATGCAAAAGAGATCCCCGAAAACAAAGTGACCGCGACCACAACGAACATCAGGACCTGGATCCCCTGAAAAAGCTGGATAATGAACGATCTGGCCCAATGCCCCTGGAAGCCCGCCTCGGCAAAGACCAAAAAGATCAGGATGAGCGAAATGGCGGTAAACTGCAGGACGGTTTTTACTTTTCCGGCCGCTTCGGCCGCCAGGACCTTCCCCCGGCCCATCGCGTAGAGCCGCAGGACGGTCACGCCCACCTCACGGATAACAATGATCACGAACATCCATAACGCGACGATATGCATCGTCATAAAAACAAAAAAAGCCGCCAGGATCAAAAACTTGTCCGCGATCGGGTCCATGATCTTCCCGAAATCCGTGATGAAATTATGCTTTTTGGCATAATACCCGTCGTAAAAGTCCGTCCAGGACGCCAGCAAAAAAATAACGGCCGCGATAACTTTCGCGCCCACTCCCGGACGAAAGAGAAACCACACAAAAAAAACGGTCAATATCATTCGCAAGATGGTCAACCGGTTCGGCAGGCTCATAGCGCGTTCCCAATCAGATCGTATTCGTAAGAGTCAGTTATCTCGACCGCAACGATATCCCCGGCGGTCAATTTCTTCGCGCAATGGACGTAGACAACCCCGTCCACGTCGTGGGCATCGTATTGCGTGCGCCCCAAATAAATATTCTCTTCCCCTTGCTGGGCTTCATCGATGAGCACATCGAACGTGCGGCCGATCTTGCGCTTCTGGTTACCCCGGGATATTTCCCGCTGCAAGGTCATCAGAAGCTTCATGCGTTTGCGCTTGGTCGGATCCGGAACCTGCCCCGGCATGTCGTAGGCCGGTGTGCCCTCTTCCCGGGAATAAACGAACGCGCCGACCCGCTCAAAGGACATACCACGGACAAAATCCATCAGTTCCTGAAAATTCTTTCGTGTTTCCCCGGGCAATCCGACGATAAAGCTGGTGCGGATATGCGCACCAGGGATCTTCGCGCGGATCTTTTTGATCAGATCAATGGTCTGGCAGGTGGTGATCGAGCGGTTCATGCTCTGCAACAGGTTATCGCTGATATGCTGCAGCGGGATGTCGATGTATTTGCAGATCCTTTCTTCCCGGGCGATCGTCTCAATAAGCTCATCGGTCACATGGGCCGGAAAGGCGTACAACAGCCGGATCCAGCGGATATTCTTGGTCACCGCCACTATTTCCTTTAAAAGCCGCGCGAGCGCCTTTTCTTTATACAGGTCCATCCCGTAGGCGGTGATGTCCTGGCCGATGATATTAATCTCCTTGACGCCGCGTTCATCAAGCTGTTTAACTTCACGCACGACGGAGTCGATACTGCGGGAAACAAATTTCCCTTTAATGGACGGGATGATACAAAAACTGCAGCGATTATAACAGCTCTCGCAAATTTTCACATACGCGAAATGCCGCGGCGTCAGCGAAACCTGCGCCGGGATATTCTCGCGATCCAGTTTTTGCACCCCCAGGATCGCGTCGACTTCTTTAAATTCCGCGGCCAATTCCTTGCTGTAACGCTGGGCCAGGCAGCCAGCCACAACGATCCTTTTAAGCTTGCCCTGCTTCTTTAGTTCGATGAGATCCAAAATGGTATCAATGGATTCCTTCTTGGCCTCCGCAATGAAGGCGCACGTGTTGACGACGACCGTATCAGCCCCGGCAACGTCCGTGGTGATCCGGTGCCCCTGACGCTTGAGATTCCCGAGAATGGTCTGGGAATCTACCAGATTGCGGGCGCAACCCAAATTGATGATCCCGACCTTACGGCCCTGGGCAACACGTTCTTGATGGAAATCTTTTGTTGATCTGATCATGGAAGGAACCTTGGCGAGATTTAGGGAATGACCGAGAGCCCTTCTCGGTTGATCAGGATCTTCTTGGCTTTATAATCCCGGCGGCTTAGAGCGCCGATCAACTTGCCGTTGAGCTCGAATTCCAGCTGCTGCATGTTCTTGCCGGAGATCTCGATCCTTTCGTGCGCGAGCCAAGTTTCCGATTTTCCGTGGTCTAGCGCCGACTGAAAAACGGTGACCCCGTCCGATTCAACGCGCAGCCACGTGTCTTTTTTTGCCCGGACGGTCAACATGATTTCTTTGTCCAGCTGCTGGGGAGGTGGCGCGACATAAGCGGTCGCCGTGGGCGCGGATGCGGGCTTAGGAGACGTTTTGGAAGCGGCCGCTTCGGACGTCTTGACGCTGCTTGCGCTGGTCGCAGGCTTTTTCTCCGCCGGGGCCGGGGCAGCCACGGGACTCTTGGCAACGACCGGTTTTGCTTTCTTGACTTGCGCTTTCTCGATTGGCTGGGCTGGATGACGACGCGTGAAAAATGTAATGATCTTGAATAAAAAGAAAAAGCCGAAGAACGCAACCGCCAAAATGGCGATCTGCTGCTTGCGCCGGTGCGTAAAAACACCCGTGAACCATTGTTCGAGGTCCAAGGTCTCTGCCGGGGACAGCGATGGCGGCGCAACGCGCGGTTTGAACACCGGCGCGGTGGCGTGTTCCTGTTTTTTTTCCTGAACGTGAATATCCTGGACGTTGATCTTCAGATATTCGGCGTACATCTTGATGAACCCTTTAAGATAGAACGGCGTAAGCGTGCGGACAGTATATCCCTCCTCAATGCCCCGCAGGACGTCCATCGGGATCTTGGTGGCTTCATGCACCACATGCAGGGAGATCCCGCGGGATTCCCGAGTGGATTTTAACAAATTTCCTTGCGCTGTCGCCGGAGCCATATCAGGCCTTTCCTTCCTCTTGCGAATTCTTTTTCATATTCTCTAACAGCCACTGTTCGCGGTCAACAAGAATATCTCTTGGTTTACTGCCCACATAAGGCCCCACAATACCGTTTTGTTCCATCATATCAATAAGCCGCGCCGCCCGCGTGTATCCTAAACGCAACCGTCTCTGAAGAATGGACACCGAAGCCTGGTTAGACTCAATGACGAGTTTAACCGCCTCATCATAATATTCATCGGACTGATCTTCCCCTGCGCCGGCGCCACCGCCCTTTTGCTGCCTCGTGATGCTTTCATCGTACGTCGGGGCCTGCTGGTCCTTGATAAAACGGATGACGCGCTGGATCTCTTCGTCGCGGACGAAACTGCATTGCCCGCGCGTCGGTTTGGCATCGCCGGGTTTGATGAACAGCATGTCGCCTTTGCCCAGTAAACTTTCCGCGCCGTTCATGTCCAGAACGGTCCGGGAATCGACTTTGGAGGCGACTTTAAAAGAAATGCGCGCCGGAAAATTCGCTTTAATGACGCCCGTGATGACATCCACCGAAGGCCGCTGCGTTGCCAGGATCAGGTGAATACCCACCGCCCGCGACAACTGCGCGATACGCGTAATAGCACTTTCCACTGTCTTGGCCGAAACCTGCATGAGATCCGCGAGCTCGTCGATAATGACGACGATATGCGGCATTTTATGGCCGCGGTCGTTATACCCTTGCAGATTGCGCACGCCTTCTTTGGAAAGCGCGCGATAACGTGTTTCCATTTCGCTCACGACCCAGTTGAGCGCCGCGGCGGCTTTTTGAGAATCCGTCACCACGGGACACAATAAATGCGGGATATCATTGTACTGCGCCAATTCGACCATCTTGGGATCGACCATGACAAATTTGACTTCATCAGGGGTCGCGTTGAGCATCATCGACATGATGATGCCGTTAACGCAGACCGTCTTGCCTGACCCGGTCGTGCCCGCGATCAACAAATGCGGCATCTCCGCCAGGTCCGCGACCATGGACTTGCCCGCGATATCTTTGCCGAGCGATAACGTCAATTTCGATTTTGACGAACGGAACTCGTTGCCGGAAAGGACTTCTTTAAGATAAACGGTGGAGAAATCCGCGTTGGGGACCTCGATGCCGACGCGATTCTTGCCCGGGATCGGCGCGACGACGCGCACGGTCGTAGCACGCATGGCCAGGGCGATATCATCGGATAGTGTGGTAAATTTTTGTACTTTGACGCCGGGCGCGGGCTCAAGCTCATACCGGGTGATGGCCGGACCGCGTTCGATATGAACAACAGAGGCATTGACCCCGAAATTGACCAAAGTTTCTTCCAGCACTTTGGCGCCGTTCATTAAAGTGTGCTGCAGTTTCCCCTGGGAAATTGAAGGTGGATCTTCCAAGAGATCCAATGATGGGATCCGGTATTCTCCAACGATCGTCTCTTCATAGCGTGTGGACAGGTCCTCTTCCTTCTCCTGTTTTTGCGGCTGGACAATATGGATCTGGGGCTTGACGGGTTTGGCCGCAACGGTCGGGGGAACAACATCTTTCTTCTCTCCGTTTTTCTTGTCAGCACCGGCGTCTTTGGCGCGCAGCGCTTTCTTTAGCTCTTCTTCCTGAAGTTTACGCACAGCGCCGGGCTGCGGTTGTTTCAGGAAAGAGCCCATGGAAATGCTTCTTTTGAGAGGCCGCTGACCGTCGTCCTCCTGCGCAGAATCCACCGGCCGCCAGGAGCCGCCCCAATCACGGACCTTGTCGATGCCGCGCATAAATAACGGCGCCACTAAAACTTCGCCGGTCAAAATAAGCGAGAGCGTGCCCAGCGTCATGAGAATAATATAAGAACCGACAACACCCAGATAACGGACGAAAAAATCCGAGAGCATGAATCCGATAAGACCGGAGCGCGCAAAGCGCAAGCTCGATTCCGGAGCGCCGATCATCCCGGCCAGCGCGCTTAGAACGCAAAACAAAACGATAAAGCTAAGAGCTTTGGGCCAGGAAAAAACCAGCCCTCGCAACATGAATTTATTCCAACCCCAGAAAAGCAGACACACAACGAAAAGGTAAGCGCTGTAACCGAAGATAAACAATAAGGACCCCGCCAGGTAAGCTCCGGTAATACGCACCAGATTATGCGCGGGGACGTTGGGATGCGAGGTATACCACGGAAGATCTTCAGGAACAAAAGAAACGAGGCTCGCCAGCAAGATCATTCCCAGAGACAGAATGATGATCGCCTTGATTTCACTAAGATGTTCCTGTTTCATTGCGGGGAGGATCGCCTGCCAATCCTTTTAAAGACTCGGCGAGGCGGCCTGTTCAGCCTGCTTTTTGCTCAGATTGACCCGTCTCATCTCGTCGATCTCGATCACTTTGACCTTGAACCGGTCGCCGACTTTAACAGCCGAATTGACATCCTTCACGTATTTGTCCGAAAGTTCTGAAACGTGGACCAACCCCTGCTTGCCGGGAAGGAATTCGCAAAATGCCCCAAAATTAGTGATTTTGACGACTTCCGCGTCATAGATCTTCCCGATCACCGGAACTTCCACCAAACCGTTAACATAGCGAAGGGCCTTTTGTGCCGATTCGTTGCTGGTTGAGGCGATAAGGACCTTGCCGTCATCTTCGATGTCGATACTCTCGACACCCGTTTCCTCAATGATCTTCTTGATGGTCTTGCCACCGGGTCCGATCACTTCACCTATTTTATCAGGAGGAATCTGCACCGTCACTATTCTTGGCGCATATTTTGAGATGTCATCTTTAGGCCGGGCGATCACCGCGTTCATCTTCTGGAGAATGATAACACGCGCTTCTTTGGCCTGCGCGATACCTTTTTCCAGGATGTCCAGGGCGATATTTTTGATCTTGATATCCAGCTGAATGGCCGTCACGCCCTTGTCCGTACCGGCGATCTTGAAATCCATATCGCCGAAATGATCTTCGAGCCCCATGATATCGGTCAACAGCCTCGAGTCTTTTCCTTGGGTAACCAATCCGATGGAAATCCCGGCTACCGCGCTCGTGATCGGAACACCGGCGTCCATCAGGCTCAATGAGCCGGAACACACACTGGCCATGCTCGAAGAACCGTTCGATTCCAGGATCTCGGAAACGATACGGACCGTGTAAGGAAATTTGTCCTTGGTAGGCATGACCGCCCGCAAAGCTTTTGCGGCCAAAGCCCCGTGGCCGATCTCCCGACGTCCGGGTCCGCGCATGGGTTTTGTTTCCCCAACGCTAAAAGAAGGAAAATTGTAATGCAGCATAAAATTATTATAGGAAAGCCCGTCTAAGGCCTCGACCATCTGTTCATCTTTGCGTGTCCCCAGCGTGATAACACCAAGACTTTGTGTCTGTCCGCGGGTAAAAAGGCTCGATCCGTGGGTCCGCGGAAGGATGCTGACCTCCGCGTTGATCGCCCGGATGTCTTTAACCCCGCGACCGTCGGCGCGTTTTCCCTCTTCAAAAATAAGACGTCTGACTTCATCATATTCGATCTGGTCAAAGATCAGCTTAATATCAGATGCGGTTACTGTGCGGTCATTGATCTTGAATTCTTCAAAAGCGGACATGTCCCCGATCACTTCATCCAGAAGAATGCCCAGCGCTTCCTCTCTTTGCTCTTTCTCATCAATGTTGTAAATGTCCGTCAAGCGCCCCTTGGTCATTTGCGCGATCTTCTTTTTAAGCTCCTCGGGCGATTTGAACAAAACAACATCGACCTTTTCTATCCCGACCTGTTTGCGAAAATCATTTTGGGCCTTGAGAATGGGCTGCAGATGGTCAAAGCCGTAGCGAATGGCTTCCACGATCTTCGCTTCCGGGACCTCGTTCGCCTCGCCTTCCATCATGACGACGCCGTCTTTAAGCCCCGCGATGACCAGATCAAATTCACTTTGTTCGCGCTGCGCATAAGTGGGATTAAGAACAAATTCGCCATTGATCGAGCCCACGCGAACCGCTCCCACCGGCCCATCGAAAGGCACGTCGGAAATGTGCGCCGCCAGCGACGCGCCGATAACGGCCAAAACATCGGGATCGTTCTCGCCATCGCTGCTTAAAACCGTCGCCGTGATCTGGACTTCATTATAAAACCCTTCCGGGAACAACGGGCGTAAAGGCCGGTCGATCAACCGTGAGGTCAAGATCTCTTTTTGCGTCGGACGTCCTTCGCGTTTGAAAAATCCGCCCGGGATACGCCCGGCCGAATACGTTTTTTCCTGATATTCCACCATGAGAGGGAAAAAGTCCACACCCTCCCTTGGCTTCTTCGACATACACACGGTTACCAAAATAACCGTCCCGCCACACGTCAACGTCACGGCACCATTGGCCTGTTTGGCCATTTTGCCGGTTTCAATAATCAGATTCTGTCCCCCGAAAGGAACTTCAATGCGTCCTATCTTAGTCATCAATGGAGCCTCACTTACGCAGGTTCAATTTTGAGATTGTTTCTTGGTACTTCTGAGGGTCGTTTTTCTGGAGGTATGCCAAAAGACGGCGTCTTTTTCCGATCATCAGCAAAAGACCTCGACGGGAATGGAAATCTTTTTTATTAACCTTAAGGTGTTCCGTCAGATAATTGATCCTCTCGGTCAACAACGCGACCTGAATGGACGGTGAGCCCGTATCCTTGGAGTGCGTTTTAAATCCTTCAATCACTTCAGTTTTTCTTGCCTTCAACAAAACCAATTTCGTTTCCTCCTTTAACAATTATAATATTTATCTTATTGTTTTTCTTCTCGTCTAAGTTGGGCGCTATTATACTATCCGCACAAATGGCCGTCAAGCTTTTAAAAACCGGGCCCCTGTTTCTTTTGGCGTGCTATTCTTGCTGGGGCGAAGAAGGCTTGATGATGATCGTCTTGACCTTCCTGGGATCTGCCTCGGGGGGTGGAGCATCGGGGTGTGCAGCACGGTAATCCTCCAACATCTCTTCCATCTCTCCGGTTTTGCCGTCCGCCGCAGGCTCTGTCACCTCCGGCGCGGAAGGCTGGCTTTGAAGCTCAAGGATAACGGCAGCGATCTCCCGCGCGCTGAACTCACGCAATTCCGCAGACGACAAAACACCGCGCAGGTCATCCTTGAATCGCTGAAGTTTATAAGCATGCAGCGAAGGGTATGTTTTCCCGCCGACCACGACTTCGATGGGCTCTTCGGACTTCTTTGCAGATTGCGCGAAGGCGTAACCCGGGGACAAAACGATCAACGCCATGAACAAAACGGAAATGACCTGGGGCATGAGGATCGCTTACTTGATATTTTTCAATTCGCTGCGCACCGTTTTTTGATCCTTATCGATCTTTGCCAGCTCCTCCAGCAATTTTGTGATGGCCGCTGTCGGCTGGGCGGGCGCATTTGCTTTTACGTATTCTTTCCCGATAAGATAATACAGCTGCTCACGCTTAAGATCGATCGCGGTGGAATCCAGATGCAATTTTCCGCGATGGGAGAACTTGACGAATTCCTGTTCTCCTTTTTTTGCCAACACCATGGCCTCTTTGCTGAGTACGCTCAACTGCTTTCTTGCCTTCTCCCAATCTTTCTTAAAATCATGTTCTTTGGGCATAACCGCTCCTCTCATTTTAAAAATTAACGTTGCCGCGCCGTTTGTTTCATCTTATACTATCCGTACCATGAAAGATTTTGAAGGAATTTTCATCTTTATCATTGGCGTCGTGGCGGCCTGTATGCTGTTCTTCGGCCTTATCACGGCCGTCAAAAAATCGTTCTCCATGCCCAAACCACACAGCATCGATTCCTCCCAAAGCCTGCAGGAACAACGCCAACGCTCCCAGGATATCGCGGACCGGCAAAAAAAAATGATGGAAGACCAGCGTCAACGACTCCGGGACATGCAGCACAAATAAAAATTTCCACCGGAACTAGGTGTGCTCTCGCGCCGCGAGAATGCGTTCCGTCATTTCTCTTTCATAGAGCGCCGCGATCCTTTCCAGCTCTTTTTGATCGAAGAAATGGCAGATCGCCTCTTCAACGGCCTCCATGCGAACCTTAAGGTACTGATAATCCGGATGCAGGGTCTTGCGGACGGGATCGGCGAATTTCTTTTCCTGCGCCTTGGTCCTTTTTTCCCGCGTGTATTGGATAAAGCCTTCGACTGATCTGTGAAAAGAAGTTGCGCGCGATTTGTACTCCGGCGAACTTTGCAACCGCTCGATCAGGTAATCATCTACCACGGCCTGGGTGAAATAGCGGTCGATCTTATCCAGCTCCTCTTTGGTCGTCTTATAACACCAGAGGAGATACCGACGGATAAGGTCCTGTTCTTTTTGCGTCAAGGAAATGGTGTTGGCCATGTTCTTAAAACTTATCTGCGGATGGTTTCGTCCATCAGATTATTATGACTGCCGATGACGACCCAGCGGTTGGAGTGTTTCTTCCAGGTCATCGTGTAGCGACGGATGACCCTTTTGCCGCCCTCGTCGTTTTTCTCAATAGTAAAAATAAAATACTGCACGATCGCGATATCGCCATGAATGCGAATATCCACAGGCCGCAGTTCGCAAATGGCGATCTTGGTCGTCTTGGTCCAAAACCCGACCCACTTCTCCAGCCACGGCCGGTCGATATTGATGGGGCTTTCGTGCCCAAAACCGAGGAATTCCGGATGAATGTATTTTAAGAATTCGTCTACCCGGGCGCTGATCAGATGATCCCAATGGGCTTCCAGACAGTCCCAAACTTCGTTTTGTTCTTTCGACCAATTTTTTGGTTTGGATGATGTCAATGACGACATAGCTTATCTCTCCTTCTTGATTTCATCATTTTAGATTTTTGCGGATCTTCTCGGCCATGTGGGCCAGCTCTTTATTGTCGGCAGGTTTGGCATTGGCAAAATTCAGGTCCCCAACCGACTGGATCGGCACCAAATGCACGTGCGCGTGCGGGACCTCGATCCCCGCGACCATCACCCCGACGCGCCGGCATTCGACCGTCTTCTTGATGGCATGAGCCACCTTCTTGGCATAAACCATGATACTTCCCATCAGGGCATCATCCAAGTCAAAAAAATAATCAATTTCCTTTTTGGGGATCACCAGCGTGTGCCCCGGATTGATCGGCCGGATGTCCAGAAAAGCGAGAAAACGCTCATCCTCACAAATCTTATGGCAGGGGATCTCACCATGAACAATACGCGTAAATAACGTAGGCACGCCTGACCCTTTCGTTTACTTTTCCGACGGCTGGGGGAAGCGCCCATTGAGGGCGTTTTCTACCAGCTCTTTGACCTCTTCGCTAAACTGCGCCGAGAGTATCCATTCCAAATAGCTGCGGTCCTTCTGAACGACCTCCTGCAGCGTGTGTTTGTTGGCATATTTGCCGAACATCATATACAGCTTGCCGTTCCACCAGCGGAATTTCTTTTCCTTATCATAAAATTCTTCCGTGGACCTGTAGCGATATTGCCCCAGATGTTCCACGCTCGCGTCGGCGTCCCCATACTTGGCCACCTGGGCCTCAAGGATCTCAAGTGTGGCCTGGGCATCGGCAAGGGCTGAATGCGCGTTGTTCAGATCCTTATCGCAATAAAATTTATAAGCGGCATAAAGGTCCCGCTTTTCATTAAGATGGTAAACCCGCTGGGCGTCGTAAACCTTGTGTGTGCGCCAATTGAACTGAATGTTCGCCTCGCGCAATTCGCGCTCTAAAAGTGGCAGGTCGAACTTTTCGATGTTGAATCCGGCCAGATCGCTGTCCCCGATGAACTGCAGGACTTCCAGAGCGATATCCTTAAAAAGCGGCGCGTCCTTGACGTCCGCATCCGTAATGCCGATCAGCTGGCTGATGACCGGAGGGATGGGAACCCCGGGGTTAACCTTTTTTAAGTACGTTTCGCTGCGGTTATCGGGAAAAGATTTGACCATCGCGATCTCGATAATTTTGTCCCGCTCGACCCATGTCCCGGTTGTTTCCAGGTCAAGGACCACTAACGCATGAGAGAGTTTCATCCACTGTCTTTCTGTTCGTTTAAACAAAGAAAGGCCCGATAGTTTTCTATCGGGCCTTTTATGCTCATTTATAATTTGACAACCTTAACAGCATGACTGCCTTTGGGCCCGGCTTCGATCTCAAATTCAACCTCCTGGCCCTCCTGCAAGGTCTTATATCCTTCGCCTTGAATTGCCGTGTGATGGACGAACACATCCGGACCGCTTTCTGGAACGATAAAACCGTAACCTTTTTGGTTGCTGAACCACTTCACTTTACCCTTTGCCATTATTTACCCTCCTTCTTCCTTGAAGAAAAAATTCAGTAAATAACGGCAGAAGGTGCTGCGGACTTCGATTTGAGAATGAATTGCGGATGACCATCTACGCATTATTTACTTTCACCTCGACTAAAAGTATGGCTGAACTTCGCGGTTTTGTCAATCCAAATATCCGGCAATCCCGCTGGTTTTGCGGCCTCGCGAAGCCGTTCGGGCCTAGTGCTCTCCGCGCAAAAGTTTCTCGCGGTCAAATCCCAGGCTCGCCGTCGTTTCATTGGGGTCGCGGTTGTACGCGCGGCAAAACGTGGCGACCTCTTTCATACTCACCATGTTACGTTCGTCGAGTTGCTGCAACAAGAATGCTCTTAAAAGATGCTCGCGCAGGACCTCACGGGCCGTCACGCCGGATTGCTGGGCCAAACGGTCGCGATAAACAGTGCTGGGGTTCACCTGCTTGAGCTTGCGGCCGTCATAGTCGTATTTATATACTTGCGAAAGCAAGATCTTGACCTGCTCCATGCCGCTGGTCTCGCTGACCTCATCGATGACGCGGAACATCTTGTCTTTGACGTGGTAACGCTTAAGGACGATAAATACGTCGATGAGATTGACGAGCATCTCGGGGATGTTCATCGGCTCGCTTTGCAGGCGGATGATGGCCTCGCGCGAGGTGAGCGCGTGGATCGTTCCGATACAATATTTGCCGATGTTGCAGGCGGTGATCATATCCCGCGCCTCAATGCCGCGCACCTCGCCGACGATGATGCGCTCGGGGCGCATGCGCAAGGCATTCTTGACCAGATCAGCGAGACTTAAGTCCTCATCACTTTCCAGCCGGGAACAGCTCTCCTCCAGGAAAGTGTTCAATTCCAGAGTATCCTCGATGACGACCAGACGGTCGGTTTCCGGGATAAACCCGAACAAGGCGTTTAAAAGCGTCGTCTTTCCCACCCCCGGCCCGCCGGCAATGATGATGTTGGCCGGGCGGATCGACATCCCTTCGATGTACATCCATAGCTGGGCGGCGACCTCATGGGTCAAGCTCCCCTCACGGACAAGTTCCAGGATGCTTAACGGTGAGACCTTGGCTTTGGTGATGGTGATCTGCGGCCCGAACGGAGAAAGGATGATATTCACGCGCCCTTCGAGATTAGGGAGCTCCAGGTTCACGATCTTGCCCATTTTCTTCCTTCCGGAAAAAAGCAAGATCTTCTGGATAAACAACTCCAGCTCCCTGGGGGTGGTAAAGTGCTTGCCCGTGGAGCAAAATCCTTTTTGGCTATGATGGATGTAGATGGGTTTTAAATTATTGATAATAAGATCTTCGACGCAAAAATCGCACAAAAGTTCGGTGATAATCCCGTAAGAGAGAAAGTCGCGGATAAACTGCAGGCGTCGCTCCGCACTATCCAGCTCGTGTTTTAGCGGGGCGAATTCGCCGTTGGCCAGAACCCCCGTCAAGACCTGCTCGACTAATTGCTCGCGCTCCTTCTGGGGCTGGAGCAGGCTCATCCGGCCGCAAAGTTTATCGACTAAATGAAATGCCAAATTTTCGTATTGTATTTGATCCATGGCCGTATTTTCGGATGTCAAAATCCATTCATTATTATAGAGACAAATGCACCGCAGGCAAGTTTATTCTCCTTCGCCTTCCTTCAAGAAGGGAGGCGAAGGAGCTCCTGCGAAGCCAAACACGAAAGTACTTTGGCGAAGCAGAGTCGGCTTCGGAGGAATGAACCATCCAGGACTTCCTCCAAGATATTCCGTAGCTTGCCACAAGGAGGTTCATTTCAAATTCTTCTGCGGTTGTGTGGTCACGACGGCAACTTTATTCAGATCGCAATAGCGCCGGGCCAATTTTTGGATGTCCGGCGCGCTGACGGAATCGATCGCGGCCTCATATTCCTGATAATGCCGGTACCCCAGCCCGTAAAGTTCGTCCAATCCGCTGACGAAACTCAAAGACGCGTTCGTCTCCAGGCCGGAACGAAAAGCACCTTTAAGATATGTCTTGATATCTTTGAGTTCCGCGTCAGGAACAAGCTCAGTCTGGAGATCCTGGATCTCCCGTCGCAATATCTGTTGCACCTGCGCGATATTTTCCTGTGTCGTCAGGACATAAAAATAGATCCACCCGGCATCCATGGCCGTGGCCGAATCGCCGCCTAAAGTATACGCTTGCCCCAATTCTTCACGGACGCTATTAAAAAGCCTTCCGCTAAAAGAAGATCCCAGGATCGCCACCAATACATCCAGCCCATAGCGGTCAGGGTCCTTTAGGTCCACGCCGCGAAACCCGAACATGACCATGGCCTGCTCTTTATCCATGAAGAGCTCTTTTAAGCGCGGCTCCTTGGGAAAATCTTCAGATGATCGCTTTAAAGACAGATCACCCTTGGGCAGCGAACCAAATTTCTTTTTCAAAATATCCAGGACCTTCTGTGGCGCGATGTCCCCAAAAACAGAGATCACCATATTCGGCGCGACGGCCAGGCGGTGATAAAAATCAAGCGCGTCCTGGCGCGCGATGCGGTCGATGGTCGCGATGGTGCCTCCATCGTCTAAACGCAACGGATGCGTCTGAAAAAGGGTCTCTTTAAGGGCCCGGGCCGTTGTTTGAAAAATATCATCTTCTCTCTGACGTACCGCCGCCTTCATGTCCTCTTTTATTTTAAGGACCTCCTCTTGCGGAAAAGCTGGATCTTTCACGATCGATCCGATCATATCCAACGCCTGCCCCAGATCCTCCGACAAACATTGCACGCTCAAACCAAAACTGTTTTTCCCCGAGAACGTATCCAAATCCATACCCAGAGATTCGGTCTTTACGGCGATCTGCTGCGCGCTGAGATTTTTTGTTCCCTTGGCCCAAACATCGGCCGTCAGCCGCGAAAGGCCATTGAGTTCCGGCGGCTCCTGGCGCGTCCCGCCCTGCAGCGATATCCGGATCGACGTGATGGGCAGAGCGTGATCTTCTCTTAAAAGGACCGTCAAGCCGTTGTCTAAAACGTATTTCCGGATCTCTCCGGCGTGAACCTGTTCAAGGTCTTCCTGCGACGATTTTTCTTGCCGCGGCTTTAAAACGACGACGGTCAACGCCGGCTCGATCAAATACTCTTTGGCCACGCGCCGGATGTCTTCTGCGGTGACGCCCTTAACCGCCGCGACGTATTTTTGCGAGAACTGGTAGTCCCCCGTCCAGGCCTCATCGACGGCATGAGAGTACGCCATTGCGGAAGCTTTTTCCATGCTGAATAAATGTCCGCTTCGAACCTGCCGCTTCGCCTTCTCCAGATCCTTTTTATCAACACCATTTTGCTGGATCATCTGGATCTCTTTCCAGACGGCCGCGATCGTTGGTGCAACATTTTTTTGCTCCAGGACGGCGGTGATCTCAAAGAAACCGCGGTCGACCGGCGTAAAATTGGTCGCGGATATCCCGTGGACCAGATCTTTTTTCTTGGCAACATTAAGATAGAGCGCAGAACTGTCCCCCTGCCCCAGGATCATCGCCAAACAATCGAGCGCGTAAAGGTCGCGGTCCAAAAGACTCACACCGCTAAAGCCCATGACCAGCCGCGCGAGATCCGTCGGGTATTCCTGCTCATAGCGCCGGGAGCTGATCTGCGGCGGCTCGGGCGGGAGATTACGCAGGATCCCTCTATGCCGCGGGGATCCGCCGAAAACTTTCTGGACCCTGGCAAGCATATCCTGCGCGCGGACATTCCCGGCGATCGATAAGATCATATTGTTGGGGACGTAACGGGAATGATAATAATCCAGCAGATCATCACGCGTCACATCAAGAAATAATTTCTTATAACCAATGATCGGATAATGGTACGGGTGCTGGATGTAAATATTCTCAAAGGCGATTCTCCCGAGCTGGCGGTCGGGGTCGTCATCGTTCAAACGCATCTCCCCCATAATGACCTGCCGCTCTTTTTCCATCTCCTTCTCATCGAGGCTGGAATTCATCAACATATCGGCCAGCGTATTCAGTGCCGTGTCGACGGCTTCAGGGGGGACTTCAATGGTGTAGATCGTGTAGTCCTGCCCCGTTGACGCGTTGATCGTTCCGCCCAGCCCCTGAATATGAGAAGCAATTTCCCCAACGCCTTTTTCCGGGGTGCCCTTAAAAAGCATGTGCTCGAGAAAATGCGAAATGCCGCTGCCTAAATACTCGCCTTCGGTCGCGGAACCCGTTTTGACCAGGCCGTACACACAAACAACGGGACTGCCGGGCATTTCATCGATCAGGACGGTCAAACCGTTATCAAGTATCTGCTTTGAAGAAGAAGCATGCGCTTGCGGGAGGAAAAAAAGAAAAAATACTGCGACCAGAGAACTGGTAAGGATTCTGCGCATAGGTCTGATTTTATCGGTCATTACTCTTGTTTTTTGTGGTATTCATCGAGCAGCCGGCGGATATCGGCATTGACGTTGCGCGCGATCTGCGTGCAGGTAAAGATCAGCAATGAGAACTGCCACACGTCCTCTGGGCCCACCAGCAATCCGGTATCGACATTTTCCTGCCGCTGCAAAAGATCGCCGTAATGCTTGATGGCGGCGGAAAGTTTCCCCTCATAGACATCAAGGGTGTTCGTCTGATTATTATAATGCAGGGATGGAAGCGTCACGCCGCGGACGATCAAAAAGTTGATGAATGAATTCTGGTTAAATCCCCGCTCCCCGTCAAATTCAAAGCCGTTAAATTGCGGATTATTGGGAGGGACGATCAGCGACGGTTTTTCCACATAAAGATCACCCTTGCGCACTACCGTGTCGCCGTAATTGATCGAGGATTCCGAAAGCAGAATATACGGCACGCGTGTCGTGCTCAACGGTAAAAGCGCCTGCACCCGCGAGCGGATGATCTCGGTCTCTTTGAGCGCTTTTGTCCAGGCGTGGTCGAAGTCCATTTGTTATTTACCTTATCGTCATCCCGAAAAAAATCCTTTTCGGGGTTATGCTTCGAGAGATGACTCTGATTCGGACGGAGCCTCATCAGAGCCCTTGTTTCTTTTCTAAAATTGCCTAAAACCATCTTCTTTTCAGGTTGATGGTTTTAGGCTTAGAGAAGAAACTACGGAGAGGTCGGGATTCGAACCCGAGAGGCACATTACTGCACCCACACGCTTTCCAAGCGTGCTCATTCAACCGCTCTGACACCTCTCCAAATTTGTAAACAAATTTGGAGAAGCCTCGCCACTTTCCTCAAATTTAGAGGAAGTGGCGGGCTCTCCAAAATTACGAATGATTTCTTTGCAAAATCTCAGACAATTTTCTTCTGCCGGACGTACCCTTATAATAAACTTCCCTTCTTCGAGCTCCGGCCAAAGAATCAAATTCTTCATAATGCAAAATTTTATAAGGCCGATACGGCTTTGATGATTTCACCTTACCGGCATTATGCTCTTCCAAACGTTTGTTTAAGTTTTCAGTGCTCCCAACATACGTCTTAGTTTTACTTTCATTAACAAGGACGTAAACATAAAACATTTTCAAGTCCATTAGAATAACACACACAAATAATTAAACCAGAAAAAATCGGCAGACCCTGATTCGGACGGAGCCTGCAGTTACCCCGAAAAGGATCCTTTTCGGGGTCCTTATTTCTTTTCTAAATTGCGAGAATCTCTTCCCTTTGGGTTAAGAGATTCTCGCTTAATGAAGAAATTACGGAGACGAGAGGATTCGAACCTCTGACCCGCTTGCGCAGGCAACGCTTTTCGAGAGCGCCGCATTCAACCACTCTGCCACGTCTCCAAAAACTACCTCAAATCAATTTTCTATCCACCGGCACCCCCGCCAATTGCTCATGCAATTTGGCGAGGCCTCGCCAAATTGATCTAAATCAATTTGGCGGGCACTGCCAATAATACATGATCCGCGCGATATCCGCAAAACCCATCAGCCGGCACACGCGCACCGGAGAAACTCCCCCCGCCAATAACCGCCGGGCAAAACTGTGCCGCAACGTACCCAACCGGATCTCTCCCGCCAGCTTGTTTCGCTTGACCGACCGGGCCAGATCCTCCTCAAGTTCACTGATCCGCGGCGATCCGGAAAAAACAAACTCCTTCTCTTTCAACGCGCGCGCGACCCTTTTTCTCTCCAGAAGACCGAACACGTCCATGTCCATGGGAACCTCACGCTGTGCTATTTTAAGACTTCTTTTTTGAAAGTCAACATTTTGCCAGCGAAGCTCCAAAGCTTCCGCAACGCGCACTCCCGTTCCGGCCAGGAAGATAAAAAGATCTTTCTTCTCCGCCAAAAAACCCGCCAATAATCTCTCCATATCCTGATCCGTTAATGTCACCGGACAGCGACGTTGAGGGAGTTTGGAGAACCGGACATGAAGCGTCGGATTATCGTTGATATATCCCAGCTTCAACCCGTGTTCGAGGACAACACGCAAGAGCAGCAACGTAAAATTAACGAGTTTGGGCTTAGGGGACGACGGCGCGGGTTTGATCAAAAAAGCGCGATAACTGTCAATGACCGCCGGCGTGACCCCGGACAACTTGGTAACCTTTGAAAATTCTTTTTTCAGAAATCTGTGAAAATCTTCGATCACCGCTTCGAAGCGCCGGAAACTTTTAAGGGCATATTCCTTGCGGGCGCTTTCTAAGAAAGTCTGGAAAAAAATATCGATGTCGACATCGCGCACCAGCGTCCCCATCTCACCTTGCTGGATCTTTGATTCGACCTCGGAAAGAAGCTGGCGGGCGCGCCCGATGTCCTTGCCGGCCTTCTGCTGGTACAAAAGCCCGCGCGCGTGGAACTCAATGTAATATTCATCGTTGATCTTGCGGATGTCGCCCATATCGGATACCCGGTTTCCCGGAAAATGGAAAGCGGAAATTAAAAGGAAGGTTACGTCTTGCGATGTTCGCTCAACGCCTCGGCAAAGGCCTCAACGATATCCTGGTCGATCTTGCCTCCCATCTTGCGAAGTTCATCACAGGCCTGCGCCGGGCTCATCCTGTTCCGGTACGGACGCTCCGACGTCAAGGCGTCATAAATGTCGGCAATGGTCGTGATCCTCACCAGCGGGGAGATCGCCTCGCCCTTAAGGCCGTCAGGGTAACCGGTACCGTCGAGTTTCTCATGGTGATGGCGGACGACATCACACAGATGACTTAAGGAACGGATCGGCTTGATGATGCTCTCCCCGATCTCCGGGTGCTTGCGCATCAAGATCCATTCCTGTTCGTTGAGCGTCCCGTTTTTCTGCAGGACCTCATCGGGGATCCCGATCTTGCCCAGATCATGCAGCCGCGCGGCGTCGCGCAGCGTCTGGATATCCTGCGCGTCCAGGCCCAGCTTGCGCGCGATCATCACGCAATGCTCCGCCACACGATCGAGATGCCCGCGAGAATAGCGGTCTTTGGCATCCACCGCCAGCGCCAGCGCCGAGATCGTTTCAAAATAGGTCTTTTCCATGTCCTGGTTCAGCCGGGCGTTCTCGATGGAAACGGCTGTCTGCGCGGCGACGTTGGCGAGCAGGTTCACTTCATCTTCCTCGAACATCTCCGGGACCTTTCGGCCGCTGACGATGATCATCCCCAAGGTCTTTTCTTTCATAATGAGCGGCGCGCAGATCAAGGGCGCCATGGCCAGGTACGCAAGCGACTTTGTTTCCCTGATATCAGAAGGTAATTCAGGAAATAATAACGGCCGGCGCGCGGCAAGAACCAAAGAAATTGTCGTTCCTTCCTTCACCTCAATAGATCTATGCTGTTGCGGCTCCAGGGAATTCCCATGTACGGAACGGGTCATTAACGTCTTTTTGTCCTCTTCCAGAACGAACAGCGCCCCGGCTTTGCCGCCGAGGCCGTCGGTAACGGTCTCCAGGATCAATCCCAGGAACGTGTCGATATTCTGCATGTTGGAGATGCCCTGGCCTATTTTGGCCATGACGGTGTGCAGGGTCTTGCGGGCGAGCTCCAGGCTGCGGATATTTTCTTCCAGCCGTTCGGTAATCGCCGAGAATGATTGCGCCAAAACCGCGATCTCATTCTCTTCCTGGCTCAACTTCCGGATCTTCTCGGGGCTCAGGATGCTCTCCAGCGCCCGGCGGTTGGCTTCCGTGACCTGGACAAGCTGCTTTAACACCTCCCGCATCGAGGTGTACCCGACGATCACACCCAGAACGATAAAGATCAGCGTGAGGTTGAATTCGCTGGTCGTCAGCTGGATCGAACCATAGTCCTTGATCTGCACATAAAAGTAGTACAGAACGACCGTTGGGATAACGGACATCAAAAGAAAAAGGATGGTGAACTTGCGGACGATCGAAACGTCCTGGATGGACCCCCCGATCCGGGGTTTGAAGCGAGATATTTTAAGTGCCGGGCTCATACGTGATCTTGCGAATTCCAAAGGCCGTTAAATAGTAATATTTTAACGAATACCTATATGCCCCGCCATAAATAATTCATCTATTTAAGTATAGCATGCGGATGGGGACAAAGGTGGGGATGGTGGAGAGATGGTGGAGAGACAGGAAAAACGGAGGCGGAAGGATTCGAACCCTCGAAGGACTTGCGTCCCCAACGGTTTTCAAGACCGCCGCATTCAACCACTCTGCCACGCCTCCTGAAAAGTTACCTCTGATTTCTTTCAGAAAAACTTGAAGGATCCCGAGTCCATCGCTAAGGTATCTCTGTGGACGAGAGATCAAAAAATCTTATCGATCGCGGCAAGGTAAATATCGCGGGCGTCTCCAAGCACATCGCCGCCAAACTGCAGGAACGTGGATTGCCAGACCACCAGATCGAGCAACAGGACCATCACACATAGACTGAACACAAAATAAAGGCTCATCTGGAAAAGGTAGGACGGTTTTATGAAAGACGACTCCTCATCCTGCAGCTCCCGGGCAAGAAGGATGATATGCATCATAAAAAAGAACCCGGCGAAAAACTGAAAATAATGGGCATACGCGCTCAAGTCATGGAGCTTGCCCCAGATGAAAAAAACCAGGAAAAGAAGCAAGGTGTATACGGGGATGATCCGGACGATAGTGTGGTTAAGCGGTGTGAGGAATTTGAACAACTCCGTCATTGCGCCTTGCCCCGCCAGGTACATCTTGTCAAAACGGTGCAGAAATAAGAATATCAGCAGGAAAGCGTACATCCCCCACTTGAAAAATTCGCCGTGCGGGGGCGGATAATCATTCAAATGATCGTAAAAATTCGCGCCGGCGGCGTATACGACGGGCGCGAATAAAACCGTAAAAATGATCCTTAAAAGAAAAAGTATTCCTTCCCCCATGTTCCTCCCCCTTCGTTTAGTCTTTACAGATCTTCTCCAACCCCCCCATGTACGGCCGCAGGGCCTCGGGGACGACCACATCTCCCTCGGCGGTCTGATAATTTTCCAGTAACGCCACCACCGTACGCGCCAGGGCCACCCCGGAGCCGTTAAGCGTGTGCACAAGCGCTGGCTTCGGCGTTGTCTTTCCCTTAAAACGGATATTCGCCCGCCGTGCCTGGAAATCCTCAAAGTTCGAACAGCTGGAACATTCCAGCCATTTATCCAGTCCGGCGGCGTATACTTCGATGTCGTAACATTTCGCGGCGGCGAAGCTCAGATCGCCGCTGGCCAAGAGCACAACACGATACGCTAACCCAAGCTTCTGAAAGATCGTCTCGGCGTTGACGACGAGCTTTTCCAACTCATCATAGGAATTTTGCGGCTTGACGAACTTGACCAGTTCAACTTTATCGAATTGGTGCACGCGCACGAGGCCCTTGGTATCCTTCCCGTAGGAACCCGCTTCCCGGCGGAAACACGTGGTATACGCGGTGTAACGCAGCGGCAGGTCTTCTTCGTCAAGGATCTCGTCGCGATGGATGTTGGTGACCGGCACTTCGGCGGTGGGGATCAAGAACAAGTCGTCGTCTTTTAACTTGTACATATCCTCTTCCATCTTGGGCAACTGCCCGGTGCCGATCATCGATTCACGGTTAACCAGAACCGGCGGGAAAACCTCGCTGTAGCCGTGCTCACGGGTGTGGACGTCGAGCATAAAGTTGATGAGCGCGCGCTCAAGAAGCGCGCCGGCGCGCTTAAAGAGAACAAAATTCGACCCCGAAATCTTGGCCGCGCGTTTAAAATCGATGATATCCAGGTTCTCGGCCAACGCGACGTGGGTGTTCGCGGGAAAGGCAAATTTGGGCTGCTTGCCCCACTG
>Ga0080064_1000892_pt1 | contig 69666 bp, 57 predicted proteins | sample Subgrocontami54m_FD_69260 | JGI IMG/M metagenome (GOLD analysis project Ga0080064, IMG submission 69260) | Subsurface groundwater microbial communities from S. Glens Falls, New York, USA - GMW46 contaminated, 5.4 m (SPADES assembly) (version 2) ...
CGGGAGCTACAACCAATGTGTCAGCTCCTCTGGCGTTGCCGCGCCGAACTGCGTGGTCTACAACCCGACGACCGGCCAGTACGTCAACACGCTGACCGGCCAGGTCTACGGGAGCTACAACCAATGTGTCAGCTCCTCCGGCGTCGCTCCGGCAACCTGCGTGTTCTATAACCAGGACGCCGGACTGTACGTCAACAGCGTGACAGGAGTGGTCTACGACACTTACAGCCAATGCCTCAGCTCAACCGGCGTCGGACAGCTGACGCCCCCGTACGTCCCGCCGATGGCCACCCCTCTGCCATACTTTCCTCCGCCATACATTCCACCGTACATCCCGCCAGCGGCCATACCGGCGACGCAGGTGCCCGCTCCTGTCGTGCTGCCCACGCCGACCCCAGCCATCGTGCCGGTTCCAGCAGTGGCCCCGCCGGCCACAACCGCGCCCTGGCTGCACGTGTTGTCCGCGACGCAGGCGTACTCGGTCACCATGGACCCGCTCTGGGTCGCTCAGCCAGGCGAGTGGTACTACGTCGTGAGCGAGGAAGACGGGTGGGCGCTGGCTGTCTGGGAGAACGACCCGCCCGACTGGCAAGAGTGGATCCAGATGGACACAAATGTCGAGTTGGTCATGGCCAACCGCTCCATCCCTGAGTCACCGGTCTGACTCAGCGCCACCACGCCGACCTACTCAGTCACCCTGGACCGCAGGTCTGACAGTGCCAATCGAGTGAGAGGGGGGATTTCATGATCCAGTCGATCCTGACCATAGCCGTTCTCTTGACCATTCTGATTCCCGGATCGCTACTCAGCGCAGTGCCGGCGTCCGCTCAGTGCAGCTACGCACCGGGAACGCCCATCCAACTCGTGGGAACACCGCATCTGTTCATTGCTGATGATCAGGGCATGCTGCATTGGGGCGGGGACACCCGGGCCCTGGCGGGGCATGCCATCAATTGGGGCAGTCAGTGCGCCGTAAACCTGGATCAACTCCGCGCGGCGCCTCGCGGTGACCCATGGCTTTCCGCTGGCCTTCCGAAGATCGGCGACCCGATCTACCTGGCGAAATGGGAAGACACGCAGCCAGCACCGACACTTCTCCACATTCAGTCCATCGCGGATGTCGAGCTGTTCGGCATCAACACCGCCAACTACGGCAACTTTGTCTTGGATCGGGACCCCTGGCAGCAACGCTTTGGGTTCAATGTCGGTTCGCTCAGGGTGGGCCCTCTGGCTTCTGCCGCCTCCTTCGCCTGGTCCGACGCCGACCGGGCCTCCTACGGTCAGCTCCTACTCAACATGGAGAACATCGAGAGCGCAGCGCTGTTTGGCTCATCCTCTGCTGGCGTCGATCCGATCATCGTTCTCCCGCGCATCGCCAATTGCGAGCGCCAGGGCATGGACCGATTCGACCTGACTCGCTCTGCCGGCGCGGCGTTACAAATCACCCAGGATTGTCTTTCCGGGCTGGGCGCCGTGGGGCCGGTGCCCACTGCGACAGCGACGAGCCAAGTGCCTCAGCGTCCAACGAACGTCCAACTTCTTCCGTTGAGCTCGGGCGATCTCCAGGTCGCCTGGGATCCCGTGCCAGCGGCAGCGGGATACCGAATCTACGGTGGTGATCAGTTCTCGCCGCCCAACACGTTTGTCACCACTGCCCCAACCGGCCAAACGTTCATCGTGATCAGTGGCCGCTCGCCCGGGTTGACCTATTGCTACGCAGTTTCGGCATTCAACTTTGTTGGCGAGTCGCCCCCGACCGTGCCCGTTTGCACAAGCACGCCGGACGTCGGATTCCCGCTGCCTCCACCCCCGCCCCCTGGCAGTACCGGAACCTTCCAGGCGACTCTCACGATCTCGGCGCCCCCGAATGGGCAGATCGTGCTGCAATGGCTTCCCAATCCGTCCGCTCAGTCGTATCGCATCTACGAGACGACGATCAATCAGCCGCTCAACTTCAGCGTGGCGCAGACCGTTCCACAACCCGCTGGGATGCTCGCGTCGACGGCGACCGTCGCGAACCTCACAGCCGGACAAACCTACCTCTTGCAGGTACGCGCGGTCGACCAGACGGGCCTCGAGTTGGTGGCTCCCGCTGCCGCGTTCCTGGTGCTAGCACCAGGGCAGGTCATCCTGCCGCCGCCAACGGCGCTGACCGTCAGCAACTCGACGGGCACCTCGATTACATTGACCTGGAATGCAGTCCCCGGCGCCATGTCGTATCGCGTCCTAGAGGCGATGAGTCCCACGGGCCCATTCCTCCCCGCCACCTCGGTCGGGACGACCACTGGCACCTCGGCGACGGTCACCGGCCTCGCGCCCAACACCGTCTACTCCTTCCAGGTGATCGCCGTCGACGCGAACGGCAACCAGAGCGCGCCGTCGAACACCGTGACGGCGTCGACCGGTGTCGTGGCTCCTACGAGCGTGGCGGTGGTCTCCACGACGTCCAACACCGCGAACCTCACCTGGGTGGCATCGCCAAACGCGACGAGTTACCGAGTGATGGTGGGCACCAGTTTGAGCGGGCCGTTCACTCAGGCAACCACGATGAACAACACGACGACCGGAACGACCGTGACCGGGTTGAATCCCGCCACGCCGTACTTCTTCCAGGTCGTCGCCGTGGACGCCAACGGGGTTGCCAGCGCGGCGTCCAGCACGGTGAACGGGATCACGACTCCCTGATAGGCAGTTGCCACGCGGAGCAAAGCGAGAGAAAAGGCGGAGGTACGGCCGACAAGAAGATCAGCGCGATGACCAACCTCCTGCCGTGGGTGCGCGCGCTCCGTCGAGCCCTCGAGGAACCGCTACGCCAGATCGTCGAGAACGCGGACCTCGAGGGCTCTCTGGTACGCCCCCACCCTTTGGGATAGCCTCGAACCACACTTTGGCGACCACAATTCCCGCCCTCCTGACCGAGGCAGACGACGCCACCGGTAGCCCAAGATTGGAGCAGCTTGGCGCTCCACGCGGCGCACGGGAGGGAACATGACTAGGACGGGTGTATTGATTCTCGACGATGATCGCAGACTGGTCGTCGTGAGCCCGGTCGCAGAGGATCTTCTGGGCTGGCGAGCACGGCAAGTCACGGGAATGGACTGCCGGCTCGTCTTGGATTGCCGCGATTCCGAGGGCGCCTCCCTCTGCGCCAACTGCGGCGCCGATCGGGCGCTCACACAGCGTGAGATGACTCCGACCAGGCACATACAGATGGCAGATGCAACGGGTGGCTATCGCGCGATGAACATGACCTTCTGGTACCTCCCACCCTCGGGCTTCATCTACCAGCCACGAGTCATGGCTGTTTTCGACGCCGCGGCTGGCGCACCCAACTCCGCCACTGTGGAGGCGAGTGTTTCCGAACGTGAGCGAATGAGGAGTGACTGAGGGTGTCCATCGCGCAGCCACCCGAAAGCGAAGGAGGCCCCTGGTCATATCGGGTGGGCTGGCTCGAGGCTCTGCCCTATCCCGCACGGAGCGCGCTCAGGCGCTGGCGCGAGCTCATTGGCATGATCGTGGGTGTTGGCATTGCGCTAGGAGTCACCATGACCCTCGTCGCCGTGTCTCGTGGATCGGTGGACTACTACACCTCGGACCTCGTTCGAGCCGGCGCCCAGCTCTTCGTCGTGGCCGAGGGAGGCACGATGATTCCCGTTCTGCCCAGTGACTCTCCGGGCACCATCAAACACGGAACAGCAACGCTGGCCCGTCTGCGGTCGCTCCCGGCGGTCACAGCAGCGCTTGGCTTCATGAGCTGGCCAATGGTTCGCGAGCAGGAGGGCCCCAGACGGCCAGATGCTCCCAAGGAGCTCGTTACGGTGGTTGGCATCGATGGGGACATCCAGGGGTTCCCAAGAGCGTTGGCACTCGTGGAGGGGCGATGGATTCGGGCTGGCAACGAGGTCGTGCTGGGTACCAAGCTCAGTAGCGAGAAGGGCCTCAAGACCGGAGATACGGTTCGGCTCGCTCGTCGGAGCTTCAACGTCGTCGGCATCGGGAAGCTCAGGGGCATGGGAGCGGGCGTGATGGGGGACACGGTGGCCTACATGGACTACCGGGCATTTCGTGAACGCGCGGAAATCGGCGACGTCGTGAGCGTGGTCCTCCTCAACACGAGCCAGCCTCAGATAGTTCGGGAGCGCGTGATAGACATGGACGACCTCACGGCGTTCACCACCGATGAGTTGGCCATGCAAGCGGAGGAGGCAAACGCCGCTGGTGTGGGCATTCGACTCGTTATCGTCGTCCTCACACTGGCGATCGCCGCATTGTTCGTCAACAGCATGCTGAGCCACTCGGTATCCGAGCGGCGCGCAGAGTTTGCAACTCTGCGCGCAATCGGCATTCCGTCCCGCACAGTGCTGCTCGTCGTGGCATCCGAGGCCGTCCTCATCAGCACCGCGGCCGGTGTGGTGGGGATTCTTGTCAGCTTGGCGCTCGGAGGTTTTATCGACCGCGTCATCGCCACGAGCTACGGCATCGAATCACTCTATTCAGCCGACGCGGGGCTGTTCGCGCTCGTGTTCGCCGTCGCCATCGGGTTGGGCATCGTCTCGGGCCTGCTGCCAGCTCGACGAGCCACTCAGGTGGACCCGATCGAAGTCTTGCGCGAGGTGTAGTGGGAATGCTGAGCCTGAAAGGGGTATGGCGGATGTTCAAGAGCGGGCAAATGGAGGTCGCTGCGCTTCAAGACGCCAGCCTCGATATCGAGGACGGCGCGTTCGTCGCCATTGTGGGACCGTCCGGCTCGGGAAAGAGCACGCTGCTCCAGCTCATCGGGCTGGTGGACCGACCTACGAGAGGATCGATCGTCCTCGACGGCCGTGAGGTCGGGGCGATGAGCGACGCAGATCGGACGGCGCTGCGGCTTCGGAGAATCGGATTCGTCTTTCAGCGGTTCCACTTGATTAGCGACTTGACCGCGATCGAGAACGTCACCCTTCCGATGGAGGCGGCAGGGATAGGCGTGCAGGAGCGATTTGGGCGCGCCCGAACGCTGCTCCAATCGATGGGACTCGAGACGCGTCTTAACTTTCGTCCATCCCAGCTATCGGGCGGACAGCGTCAACGGGTCGCGATCGCTCGCTCAGTGGCGAATCGGCCAGGCATGGTCCTCGCCGACGAACCCACGGGCGAGCTGCACAGCGAGGATCGATCGCAGGTGATCGACCTTTTCAAACAGCTCCAACGCGAAGGACACACCATCGTGGTCGTGACCCACGATGAGACTGTCGCCGAAGTCGCCGACCGTCAGGTGAGGATGCGTGACGGACGAATAGAGCGGGTGGCGTGATGAACAAGCGCTTGAGGGAGATCGTCGGATGCGTTCTCATTGGTGTCCTGGTGAGCTGCGCCACGCCTCCCACGGCCGCCAACCCCCCAGCGGCGGAACGCACCTCGGTGGTCGCGAGCACGCGGGGTCGAGTCGTCCCGATCCGTCTGGCTCAAGTCGGCACCATCAATGGCGGCGTCGTGCTCCAGGTATCGATTGAGATCGGCGACACGATCATGGAGCAGCAAGAGATCGCACGCGTACGAGGCGCTTCCGCGGGAGCCGTTGAAATCGTCAGCTCCCCATTTGCTGGCACCGTGACGGATATCCTCGTCCACTTTGGCGATACGGTCCTCCCGGGAGCGATCGTCGCGTCGGTTGCCGATTTGCACCGGCTGCAGGTTGAAACGAGCGACGTCGACGAATACGTCATTGGCGCGGTTCGTCGGGGCCAGTCTGCACGGCTAACCGTGGACGCACTCGATCGATTGGAGCTGAATGGGGTGGTTCGCGCGGTCTCTCTCGTTCCCCGTGTGGCGGGCTCAGGTGATCAGCAGTATCCCGTCATCATCGATCTCTACAACTGGCCCGAGAGTTTGCGTCCGGGAATGACGGTCAAGATCACTTTCGAGCCGTAGGGGGCTAGGAATTACAGGACGGCACAAGGAGCATGTCCCTTCGCCGCTTGTCCGAGCCCATCAAGGTCAGCCTCAGTGACTCGTGCCTTCTGGATTCAACAATGAGTCCACAAGGCGCAGCTCGTCCCGTAGCAGACGTGGCATGAGGAAATGCTCGCGCACCCGCTCTCTTCCTCGCCTGGCGATCGCGGCTGCCTCATCCGAATGGGTGAGGAGGAAGAGGGTCCGCTCGGCGCACTCCTCCGCGGAATTGACGAGGAATCCCCCGATCCCGTTCTGAATCTGGAGCGGAATCCCCCCGGTGTTTCCCGCAACCATTGGCGTCTCTTTCCAGACGGCTTCTGACACGACGAGTCCGAAACCCTCACGAATCGACTTCTGGATCGCGACGTCGGCCACCCGCTGAAACGCATTGACTTCGTGCGCTCCCACGCCGTTGAGGTTGGTGAGGACACGGATATCCGGGTCCTCACGGGCCCGATGCAGGATCAGGTTGTAGATCTCCCACCCCTCGGGATCGTCTTGCGCCATCGCACCGATCAGGGCGAGCTGCGCTTGAGGCAGCTCCTTCTTGACAAGATGGTAAGCGTCGATGACCCCCTGCGGGTCTTTCCATCGATCAAATCGTGCGACCTGGATGATCAGGGGCCGTACGAGGTCGATGCCGAAATGCGCGACTTCCTCTCGGCACAAGTACTTGGGAAGTGGGCGGTTCTTGGGTGAGAGCGGATCAATTGCAGGTGGAATGAAGTGCAGGGATGGACCCACCAGCCCGGGCGGAACGAACTCCTGCATCGTGAAAACGGCGGCGGCGTACTGCGATACGTATGGTCGAAGAAAATCCCAGACTTCTATGCTTGGCTGCGACGAATCGATGTGGCACCGCCACACCCAACGGACCTCGCTGCTCTCTGCGAAAGAAGGGACCGCGGCTGGCTGGGGATCATGCACGATCACGACGTCGTATTCGCGCGCTGGCAACATCTCGGCACAGTGCCGGTTATGCGTCAGATAGGTTTCCCTGCCCTGGGCGTCCAGCCGCTCCTGCCCGCCCTGCAGCCCATTGTGGAATCCTTTCGTGACCCTGAACAGGTCCCCATCCGGAAATAGAACGCGCCACTCGACGTCAAGCCCGCAATCGATTTCGAGGGGTACCAGCGAGTTCAGGAGCTCTGCAACTCCACCTCCGGTAGCGGTGGAGTTGAGATGAAGGAGGCGGACTCCTTTGAGCTTCCGAGCGAGGGCAGTCACCTCGTCGATGATGCTATCCCCTGCCACATCACGGTACGCTTCGAGCGATGCGCGCCCGACTTCGACTTGTTGCAGTGTGGCGACGGGCTGGCTGCTATTGGATGGCAACAAGGTCCCTTTCCACCCGCTTGAGCAGCACGGCGTTCGTGGCGACGATGATCGAGCTCAAGCTCATCAGGAGTGCGGACCACTCGGGTTGCAGCATGACGCCGAAGCGCCTCGGTAGTCAACCTTTGCCTGCTCGACGTGGGGACTGGCACGGAGCGCCCGCTCCGCTTCATGAGCGCATGCAGGGCAGGCAAACCGGGCGTGGAAGACGTCGGTTACTGTCGTCATAGCCCACTGATACTCAGCCTGAGTGCAACGTGTCCGACGGCAATCGCCAAAGATAGTGCCGTGCCGAGCGGCCCGAACGTCAGTGCAAGAGCGCGCGTGCTCACGACTATGCCGAGCCGGACGCAGGCGCCGTCATATCGCCTTTGGATCGTGGTTTCGTAGCAGGTGCACGTTTGGAGTCGCCGCCCGCGGAGCTCAGCGCTTTGCTGGGCTCTCTCGACATGATTCGTGGTCGTTGTGCACCCGCCAGCTTCGATAGCGCAGCAAGGACCTCGTGAATTCCGACCATCCCTTCGGGCTTGCCGTCATGTGTCACAACGAGGCTGTCCAGTTGCTGATCGAGAAGGGTGCGGGCAGCGGCGGTTGTGGTCGCCGAGTCCTCGATTGTTATCGCCACATTGGGGAGCATCTCTGTCACGGCCACCTGGTCGGCTCGCGTCCACACCTCGTTTGCATCAATGGAGGCGTCTTCCCAGAGGCTTGTTTGCCACTCCAGGAGCTTCCGAGCCGAGAGCACACCCACCAGGTCGCCCTCCGAGTCGACGACGGGAACCGCTGCAGCCCCCCGGATCAGGAGCTTCCGCATCGCGCTGGAGAGCGACTCACCGACATCGATGACTGGGATATCGCGATTCATAATCTCGCCGACGCGGCACTGATCACCGGTTTTCGCGGAGAGCATTCGAGGGCTTAAGAGGAAGACTGGGCAGGCCGCCTTTCGGACGAGTGCGTCCGCGACGCTTCCGAATCGCATTCGGTCGATGCCCGTGTGGCCACGCGTCGCCATCACGATGAGATCCGCATCCCGGGCTCGAGCACCCTTTTCGATCTGGTCAGTTGCATCCCCCGCGAGAACGAAGTGCTCCACGGTGGTTCCGCTCTTTCTTAGTTTCTGCGCCACAGAGCTCATGTACGTGTCCTCATCGACCCCGGGCACACGCCAGTCCGTCCCACCGAGCTCGTGCGCATCGATTGGATACTCCAGGGGCTGCGCCGACCGGACAAGCACGAGCTTGCCTCCAGTCCCTACGAGGCGAACGGCGAAGGGCAAGGCCTTCTCTGCCAAAGGAGATCCGTCCAGCGGGACGAGAATGGTATGGAGCAGCTCCGGCACATCGCGCCGATCCGCAGCGGCAGGCACCAAGAGAACAGGCAGGTTCGATCCGCGGAGCACCTCTGCGGCAACACTACCCGACAACAGACGACTCAGAACCCCGCGGCCATGCGTTGCCATCACAATGGCAAAGGCGTCGTGCTCTGTCGCAGCGACGAGAATCTGCGACGCCGGGGTGCCTTCACGCACGATCGTCCGTACGTTGATTCCGTCCGCGCGGAGCCGCTCCGCCACCTCACTGAGGTAACGATCCGCGGCAAGAGCTTGGTCTGCCGTGTACTGAAACTCGACGTTCGGGCTCAATTCCGAGCTGACCTGCCCAGTAAGGACGACCTGAACGAGCAGCAGCGAAAGGCGATGAGCCCGCGCAACGGCGGCGGCCCACGGCAGGGCAGTCTCGCCGAGCTCTGAGCCATCTAGAGGAACGACTACGGGCTGCATGGCACTCTCCCAGCAATTCTCTGGATACAGGTTAAGGGCCACGACCCAGTCCGAAACATCCTCGTGAGGGTAGTTCGGAGCGATACTTGGGGTAGCCCAAGCCTACCCCAATGGACGTGGCCGAACGTCGCCCAACTGCAGGATGCTGTTCTGCGTGTGGCGCGCATCGGCCGAACAATGAGGCATGCGTCGTCCTGGGAGGGGGAGATGAGGCTGATCTTCATGGGTCCACCAGGCAGCGGCAAGGGAACACAAGCGAAGCGCGTGCTGGCGGATGCCCATGCCGTTCAGCTCTCGGCCGGTGACGAACTGCGTGCAGCAGTCGCTGCTGGAACTGGCGCGGGGAAGAAGGCCCAGGCCTTCATGAGCCAGGGAGCGCTCGTCCCGGATGAGGTCGTGAACGAAGTGATGGAAGATCGCATCCGGAAACTGGGCGCTCAGCAAGGCTGGATACTCGACGGGTATCCGAGGACGGTTGCGCAGGCGCGAGCGCTGGACGCGCTCCTCGCGGAGTTTCATCTCCCGATCGAGAAGATTGTGCTCATCGACGTTCCGTTCGCCGTGATCGAAGAGCGAGTGCTTGGCCGTCTTACCTGCAAGGACTGCCAGGCGAGCTACCACACGAAGTTCAATCCACCGAAGCGCGCAGACGGCAGGTGCGACATCTGCGGAGGAGCCCTGATCCAGCGGTCCGACGATTCAGCCGCCATCTTGAAGACACGACTCGACGCATACAACAGTGACACGGTTCCCACGATCGATTACTACCGACGGAAGGGCCTGTTGACAAGAGTCGAGGTAGGAACGAAGGGACCGGACGACGTCGAGTTCTTGGTAAGGGAAGCGCTCGGTTTCGTCACCAAATCCATATCGGCGGTATGAAGCTGGACGGCCGAAAAATGCTGCTGTGGTCCGGACTCCGGACCGGAGCCGACTCAGTTCGTTTCGATCCGAACATGGTGCGTGGTCCCAGTCATTCATCGTTCGATGACGCCCTCATCGAGGCCACCCGAGTTGCTCGTCGGTAGAAGCGTGCCTTGGCGAGCTCCGTGGCGAGGATGTAGCCGGCGGTAATGGTCCCGAGCGCGAGCAGCACGGGCACCGGCAGCGGCACCAAACCGAGCGGCTCGGCTAACGGGCTGAATGGGATGGCGAGGCTGGCCAGCGCCACCGCGACCGAAGTGATCAACAGAGCCGTGCCGGGGCGACTGCGGAAGAACGGGCGGCGCGTCCGCAGCACCAGCATCACCGCCAACTCGGTCGCCACCGATTCCAGGAACCAGCCGCTGCGAAACAGCGCCGCATCGGCACCGAACCCCATTCGCAGGACTCCGAAGGTGAGGAAATCGAAGGCACTGCTGACCACACCGAAGGTCAGCATGAAGGTGCGGATGACGCCAAGGTCCCAGACGCCGGGTTGCTGGAGCTGCTCGGCATCCACGGTATCGGTGGCGATGGTCGTACCTGGCAGGTCAGTCAGGAAGTTGATCAGCAGAATCTGGAAGGGCAGCAATGGCAGGAATGGCAGGAACAGCGCTGCCCCGGCCATGCTCGCCATGTTACCGAAGTTGGCGCTGGTGGTGACGAAGATGTACTTAAGGGTGTTGGCAAAGGTCCGGCGGCCCAGCCGGACGCCTTGGACCAGCACGTCCAAGTCCTTCTCCAGCAACACGATGCTCGCAGCCTCCTTTGCCACGTCCGCAGCCGTGTCCACCGAGATGCCCACGTCCGCGGCGTGCAGGGCGGGTGCATCGTTGATGCCGTCACCCAGGCAACCCACGTCATACCCGGCCTTCTGAAACGCGCGAATGATGCGTTCTTTCTGGACGGGGTCCACCTCAGCGAAGACCACAACTTCGCCAACCTGCCGGGCCAAATCGTCGTCGTCCATCCCGCTCAGCTCGACGCCCGTCAAGAGGTGCTTGGGGTCCAGCCCCACCGCGCTGGCCGTGTGGGCCGCCGCGAGGCGATTGTCGCCGGTGACCATGCGCAGGGAGATGCCGAGTGCCGCCAGCTCCCGTAAGGTGCGACCGATCCCCGCCTTGGGTGGGTCGCGGAGAGTCAAGAACCCCAGGAAGACAAGGTCGGCTTCCTCGGCCAGGCTCAACGGTACGTCGGGGGCGAGTCGCTTGCGGGCCACGCCGAGCACGCGGTAGCCCTGCGCGCTGAGCACCTCGAAACGGTGCTGGATGGTCGCCTGCACCCGCTCCAGCGGCACGCTGCTGCCGTCTCCCAACTCGGCGGTCCGACACTTGGCCAGCACGCTCTCGACCGCGCCTTTGGTGAGCAGGACCTGCTCTTGCCCGATCGATACGAGCACACTCAGCAGCCTCCGCTGGAAGTCGTAGGGCAGCTCGCCCAGTCGCGCGGTTGCGACCGTCTCGACCGGGCGCGCGGCGAGGATGGCATCGTCGATGGGGTTGCCAAACCCCGTGTGGTGGAGGGCGTTGAGGTAGCCGGCTTCGAGCACGCGAGGACTGTCGTGGCCGTCGAGGTCGAGCGCTCCCGCCAAGCGGACTGTCCCCTGGGTAAGGGTGCCGGTCTTGTCCGTGCACAGCAGGTTCATGCCGCCGAAGTCCTCGATAGCGCTCAGCCGTTTGACGATGACCTTGACGCGCGCCATCTGGCGGGCGCCGAGGGACAGGCTCACGCTGACGATTGCGGGCAGGAGCTGCGGGGTAAGGCCCACCGCCAGCGCGACCGAGAACAGGAACGAGTCGACCAGCGGCCGAGCGAGCAGCACGTTCGCCGCGAAGATGAGCACCACCAGGACGATCATGACCCAGAGGAGCAGTCGTCCGAACTCCGCCAGTCCCCGCTCGAACCGGGTCGCGGGCCGCCGCCGTTCGAGCTGCTGGGCAATGCGGCCGAATTCCGTAGCGTGGCCAGTGTGGACGACGACGGCGGTCGCCGTGCCGCGTACGACGTGGGTGCCCCGGAAGAGACAGTTGTCGCGGCGGGTCAGTGGTGTTTCCTGCGGCAGCGTGCACGGCGTCTTTTCGACCGGGAAGCTCTCGCCCGTTAGTGGCGCCTCATCGACGAGGAGATCGCGGGTCTCCAGGAGGCGGCAATCGCCGGGGACGAGATCGCCCGTGTCGACGACTATCACGTCGCCAGGAACGACATCGTGGGACGGGACGAACGCGCGGCAGGCGTTGCGCCGGACCTCGACCGTCACCTCAACCGTCGCCAGCAGGTCTTCCACCGCGCGGGAGGCGCCGTATTCCTGCCAGAAGCTCAACACACCACTCAGCAGCACGATCGCTAGGATGATTGCTGCGTCGGTCGTCTCCCCCAGAATGGCTGAGACGAGGGTGGCAAAGATCAGGATCAGCGTGATCGGGTTGGAGAACTGGCGCAGGAGCAACACGAGCTGCGTGCGGTGGTGGTGAGGTGCGAGCGTCCCACCACGCCGCAACCGATCGCCCGCCTCGCCGGTCGAGAGCCCCTCCGGCGCACTGTGCAGAGCTGTCAGCACGTCTTCCTGAGATAGGGCCCAGTACGCCAGTGGGATCTCCGTGGCCAAGGAATTCACGGTGTCGGCCACCCGAAGCTCATCTACCAGAAAGACTGGGCGAGGCGCACCAAAGCGAAGGCCGCGGCCACCGCGAGCCCGGCGGCGATGAGCCCCCGGTGCCGCATATCCGGAAAGAGCACAAGCCCGGCCACCAGCAGCCCGACCGCCACCACTACGACGAGCAATTGGTTCGCGAAGCTGGTCGCGAAAACGAGCAGAAGCGCGGCGACGAGAAAGAGCCATTCCAGCCGGGTGCGTTCACGTTGGACTCTCATCTGCGGGCCCCCTTTGCGTAGTGTTGTCTGGAAGAACCATAGCGGTCAGCACCGTCTGCTCCGAATACTCCACGGGGTAGTTCATTTTTGTCCGCTGGGTGGGGAGCCCCGTCCCTGTGAACAGGTGGACTCGATTCTTTTCTCCCTCCCGCCCGTTTGGATGGCTCAGGCGTTTGCACGATTAGCCGCCCAAACCGTCCGTCTGGGGGAGGCTAAGCGCGGCCACCGTGGCCGAGGATAAGAGCCAGGTCGGCCAGGGGTGCAGCATGAGGTTAGCGGCTCTCGCTCTCGACTACGACGGGACGCTTGCGGCAAATGGTGTCCTCGAGCCGGACGCTCGGGCTGCGCTGGAGGCAGTGCGCGAATCTGGAGTAGCAATTGTCCTCGTGACGGGTCGAATTCTTAGTAACTTGCGCTCCGTGGCCGGGGATCTTCGCTTTGCAGATGGGATCGTGGCCGAGAACGGCGCCGTTGTAGCGTTCCCGCAAACCGGGACGACACAGCTCCTCGCACGACCACCAGCCGCGAGCTTCGTGGCAGAGCTGCAGAAGCGACGGATTCCGTTTGAGGCCGGACAGTGTGTCGTAGAGGCTGACTCTGTTCACGCAGCTTTGATGCTCGGGATCATTCGCCGCCATGAGCTCCCACTGGTGCTGATTTTCAATGGGGGCCGTGTCATGGTGCTACCCCAGGGAGTCAGCAAGGCGTCAGGACTGCATGTCGCCCTACGCTCTCTGCGCCTGTCGGAGCACAACACCCTTGGCATCGGCGACGCCGAAAACGACCACTCGCTGCTCGAGGCATGCGAGGAGGGGCTTGCCGTCGAATGGGGAAGCGCGGCTCTGAAGGCGGCAGCCGACCGACTGGTGCCCGGGGCGGGACCGTCGGATGCGGCTGCCTTTCTCAGAGAGATGGCTAAGCGGCCTGCTATCCGACCCGGCTCACTTCGTGGACATCCTGTCGTTCTGGGTGAAACGCAACGCGGAACGCCAGTCTCACTGAACCTTGGGGATACCAACCTTCTCATCGTAGGTGACTCGGTGTCCGGGAAGTCGTGGGCTGCCGGCCTCATCGCCGAGCAGTGGATGCAGCAGCACTATTCGGTCTGCGTGATCGACCCCGAGGGAGACTACAGGGCGTTGGCTAACATGCCCGGCGCGGTTTACCAGGGCGGCGAGATCAAACCCCCAGCAATACCCGCGCTCGTCTCGATACTGAGTGAGCCCCAACTGAGCGCCGTCGTCGATCTGAGTCAAGTGAAGGCATCTGTGAAGCAGATGTATGTCCCTGCACTGCTAGGACGGCTCCTCGAGCTGCGCCAACGGACCGGTCATCCCCACCGCATCATTATGGACGAGGCGCATTACTTCCTCGGTGACGGCACGTGTGCCTCGTTCCCGGACTTCGACGCCGGCGGATACGTGTTCGTCACCTACCGGTTCGCGGACATCGCGCCAAAGGTCCGTCCGGCGCACAGCGCGATGATCAGCACAAGACTAACGCGGCCGCGTGAAGTAGCCGCGGTGCTGGAATTCGCGGGCGAAAGCGCTTCCCGCACCGCGCTGGCGCCGGTACTCCGAGATTTGTCGATTGGAGAAGCGATATTGATCACTCCATCCGCCGAAGGCCTTCGGAACCCCTGCCAATTTCGGCTTGCTCCGCGGAGAACGGGGCACGTCCGTCATCGCATCAAGTACCTGAACATCCCGGTGCCCAATGGGAAGGGCTTCGTATTTACGGAGAACGGCCGTCCCACAGGCGACAAAGCGGACACCGTTCGGGACTTGGCCGTGCTCATCCGCGGCATAGGAGACTCTATCCTCGCGGGTCATCTCGGGCGGGGAGACATCTCGCGCTGGATTGCGGACGTCTACATTGACCAGGCGCTTGCCGGGGACATCCGAGGACTGGAGCGGGTGTATCACTATGAGTCCCTATCTGATGTACGCAAGGCGCTCGCCCTGCTGATCGAGGACCGCTATGCCGCTGGTGACGCGCCAATGTAGCTTATTGGCGCCAATCCTACCCGCGAGTTTGGTGTCCAACCACCCAAATGTACGGGGCCTTTCGAGTGTCCAGAACTGCACTCTATGAGAAAGAATGGAGTCAGGGCATCATGCTCAACAAGATCCTTGTTCCCACGGATGGATCGGAACTCAGCGAGCGGGCCATTCCAGTGGCCGAGGACCTTGCAGTGGCACAGGCGGCGCACATCGTTCTCGTCACCGTCGTGGCACCACCGGCGATCACGGTTATGGCTAGCGGCGGCGAGCTCGATCCCGACCTCTACTCCAAAATCGTGGAGGCCGAGGAGGATGTGGCCGTCCGTCTACTCGATCGACTTGCGAACCATGCTCGCAGTCGCGGCATCTGCGCTCGATCCCTGCTTCTCCATGATAGCCCTATCCACGGACTTCTCAACGCCCAAGCGACTCAAAAACCGGATTTCGTCGTGATGGCAACGCACGGACGAACCGGATTCACTCGGTTCGCGCGGGGCAGCGTGTCTGACTCTTTACTCCGTGACGGCACGACGCCGATCCTCATGGTTCCCTCATTCGGCAAATGTGGTGGGATGACCAGGGCCCTTGTTCCGTTAGATGGATCCCCTTTAGCAGAAGCTGTTCTACCACGGGTGGAGGCTCTGGCCGGTCGGCCGCTGCAGCACGTCGACTTATTAGGGGTTGTGGAGCCCCAACAGCGTCGTTCTCACATTGGCACGTACCTGAGATCAATTGCGGACCGATTGTCACTCGCTCACGTCTCGGTTTCTGTGCACGTTCGTTTCGGGCGGCCATCCGAGGCGATAGCCGGGCTGGCTGAGGGTGCGGACCTCGTCATGATGTCCACACACGGCCGAGGTGGGTTCAGTCGCCTGCGGAATGGAAGCGTGGCCGAAGAGCTGCTTCGCATGGTTGGGGTGCCCATGTTCCTGGTGCGCGGCGACACAGGCGCGTCACGCGCCGTTCCTGAAAACTTCCCCGCAGCCAGAGTTGCCTAGTCCCCGTCTGCGAACCGCGGGGCTCAACGGAGCTTCGTGTATCCGTGTGCCGTCCACATGCGTCGGCCAGAAGACTCGGCTCACCCACTTTGGGGTAGGCGACAAGCTACCTCTCCGGTCGAAGAGGCAACCACCCTACTGGCTGTGTCAGCCCGCATGGCCCATTACCTAACCTTGAGACGAGGGCAGAGACTCTCAATACAAAGGCCAGGACCAAGAATTGCCGGACAGCAGCGCGGCGCAGTCGGCAAGAGAGGGCCGAGTACGTTGATAGGCCCACCGACCGGCAACCAAGGTTCGAGTCCTGTTTGGAGAAGCACCGATGCAGAGAACAAGCGTTGTGGCAATGTTCGCGATCCTGATGGTCCTCGGTCTTCTGGCAACTCCGGTTCTTGCGATGCCGGCGGATCTGCGACCCACAGCGGAGTCCGGCGTAGGCCCAAGTCTGGAAACCGCCGCCGCACCTGTGATCGACGAGACGCAGTTCGAGGCGGGCTCTACCGTGACCGCTGCACAGTACTACGGCTACTACCCAACGTACTACAACCAGCAATACTACAACCCCTACTATGCGTATCCGTACTACTCATACTCGTATTCCTATCCATACTATCCGTCGTACTATAGCTACCCTAGTTATCCATACTACCAGTCGTACTACAGCTATCCTAGCTATCCGTACTATCCATCGTACTCCAACTATTCTGGCTATGGCTACTATGCTCCGTACGCCGCGTACTACTCGTATCCCTACTATCGAACCGCCCGCTACTACCCAGGCTATTACCGGTACTAATGAGTGCGTTCGGGGCGGCGCCTCAGGGTTCCTCTCTCCCTCGAGGGCCGCTCGCAAGTTCATCTGACGGATTGTCCTTCGGCGCAACTTTAGGCAGTTGTTGGACCACATGGGGTATTCCCCCACCCTTTCGCGAGAGGAGTAGGACATATGCGTATTGCCATGGTGGCGCCGTTGATCGAATCCGTGCCGCCCCGACTCTACGGCGGCACGGAGCGCGTGGTGTCGGTCTTGACCGAGGAGTTGGTCGACCGAGGTCATCAGGTCACGCTGTTTGCAAGCGGAGATTCTCGTACACGCGCCTCGCTCTCCGCTTGCTGCCCGGTCGGCTTGCGCCTGGACACGGAGGCGCGGGATACAGTGGCGGCCACGATGGTCCAGTTGAGCACGGTGTACGGGCGCGCCCACGAATTCGACGTCATCCACAACCACACGGACTACTTCGCGTTTCCCTTTGCCCGCATGAGCGCAACCCCCACGGTGACAACGACGCATGGTCGCCTCGATTTAGCGGAGGTACGCCGCGTCTACACGCACTTCCGAGAACAAAACCTCGTGTCTATCAGCGCAGCGCAGCGCCTACCTCTTCCTGAAGCCAATTGGGTGGGCACCGCCTACAACGGGATCGATTTGAGTCACTTCACCTTCAACGCGAAAGGCGGGGATTACCTGGTGTTCTTGGGCCGCATCAGTCCCGAGAAGCGCCCTGACCGCGCCATCGAGGTCGCGCGCAACCTCGGGATGCGGCTTCTGATCGCGGCCAAGGTCGATCCGGCGGACCAGGTGTATTACGAGCACGCGATCGCCCCGATGATCCGGGATTGCCCGCTGGTGGAGTACATCGGAGAAGTCAACGAGCAGGAGAAGAACGAGCTCCTGGGCGGAGCCTACGCGTATCTCTTCCCCATCGATTGGCCGGAGCCGTTTGGCCTCACGATGGTGGAGGCGATGGCAACCGGCACGCCGGTGCTTGCCTACCGGGCCGGCTCGGTACCGGAAGTGATCGTGGACGGGGTCACTGGTTTCATCTGCGAGACCTTAGGCCAGATGGTCGAAGCAGTGCCACGGATTGCGCGCATCTCCCGCGCGACGTGCCGGGACCACGTCGAGAAGCGCTTCTCAGCAAGCGCCATGACCGACGCATACGAGGAAGTGTACGAGCGCGTCGCTGGCCCGGACACAGACTGTGAGAGTCCGAGGGCCCCGACAGAGATTCACATGGGCTATGGGGTGGTCCGACTCGCTGGATAGAGGTGCATCGAAGAGTCTGAAAGGAAGGTCTGAAATGATTCAACGAATCCTGGTTCCGACCGACGGCTCGCCTCTGAGCGAGCGCGCATTGCCCCTCGCGGAGGTCGTCGCCTCTGCTCAGAACTCGGAGGTCTTCCTTGTCCAGGTCGTGCCGCCGCCCGTTTGGGCGACCGATGGCGGCGGCTATGGCGCCTACGAGCCAATCAGCCCCGAACTGTACCAACAGGTGATCGACGCACTAGACGAGAGTGCCAGGGCGAACCTGGATGAACTCTCGCGGCGGCTGCAGCACTATGCGACGCCCATTCGGACTCAAGCGGAACTCCTCCACGGCAGCCCGCTCGCTGCACTGCTCGATTACGAGCGGCAAGTTGGGCCAGGACTTATGATCCTCGCGACGCACGGGCGAACCGGGCTCGCGCGATTCGCCCGTGGAAGTGTCGCCGACTGCATGGTGCGAGAGGGGGTTGCGCCGGTGCTCATGGCCCGATCGTTCGGCCGTGAGGCCCTTTCGCTTCAGCGGGCGCTCGTGCCGCTGGACGGATCGCCGCTCGCCGAAGAGGCCCTTCCGATGGTCGAGACGCTCGCCGGGAAACCCCTGCAGCGCGCCAGACTCCTCAGAGTCGTTGAACGGCCCGACGAAGAATTTGCTGCCAGGACGTATCTCGATGAGGTTGCCGCTCGCCTGCTCGCATCTGGCCTCGACGTCGAAGTGGATGTGCGCACAGGGGATCCGGGCGCCAGCATTACGGAAACGGCCAACTCGGTCGATCTGGTCGTCATGGCAACGCACGGGCGCGGTGGCCTGAACCGGCTGCGCCACGGCAGTGTGGCTGAACGTACGCTTCGCGATACGCCGGCGCCTCTCCTGCTGGTTCGAGCCGGTACGCGCACCTCCATGCCTGGCGCTAACGCTGGGCGCGAGACGACTCCGGTCGGGTGAGCTCAAAGGCAAGCCGCCAGCGACGTAGGAAGTGAGAACGGCTTGCCGGCCCGCGTGGAGCTGAACCCTATCAACGCCGAGGTACGAATGATGAGCGCATCGTCACCAGTGCAGCAACCCAAGTCGAAGGACGGAAGCAGCCAGAAGAAGCCCGAGGCTTCCCACCAGCCGTTGGTCCCATTGTGGTTTTGGTTGTTCCTTCTGCTCGCCTCCTCGCTGTGGAATGGCTATGTGCTATTCGTGCCCAAACCCCCGCTGACGGCCTCGATTCCTTACACCGAATTCCTAGACCAGGTGCGCCGAGGTGCGGTCGCCACAGTGCTGATCACGGGTCAGCGACTCGACGGGACGTTTGCTCAACCAACCGTTTGGCCGCCCCGGCCGGCTGGGGCGCCCAGCACGGAGGGCGCCGAGAGTACGTCCACATATACACACTTCTCGACGGTCTTGCCTCAAACGAACGATCCGGCCCTACTGCCACTCCTCGACCAGCAACATGTGACTGTGTCTTTCAGTGACACGGGCGCTGGATCTTGGCTCATTTCACTGCTGATCAACGGTCTACCCATACTGCTGTTCGTCGGGCTCTTGCTCCTCTTGGGTCACCAGGCGCGGCGCGGCCAGCAATCACTCTTCGGGTTTGGGACTAGCCATGCGCGTCTGTACAACACTGAGCGTCCCGCGGTCAGCTTCGCCGACGTCGCGGGTGAGGAGGAAGCCAAGGGCGAGCTCCGTGAGATCGTGAGTTTCCTCAAGGATCCCGAACGCTACCGTGCCCTCGGCGCTCGGCTCCCGCGTGGAGTGTTGCTCGTTGGGCCACCGGGCACCGGCAAGACCCTTCTCGCGCGTGCCGTTGCAGGCGAGGCGGGCGTCCCATTCTTCACAATCTCGGCGTCCGAGTTCGTCGAGCTGTTCGTGGGCGTCGGTGCGAGTCGCGTACGCGACCTCTTTGCCACCGCCAAGAAATCGGCTCCATCGATCGTCTTCGTCGACGAGCTCGACGCGGTGGGTCGCCAGCGCGGTGCTGGGATAGGCGGCGGCAACGATGAGCGAGAGCAGACGCTCAATCAACTTCTGGTAGAGATGGATGGATTCGATGAGCAGATCAGCGTCATCGTACTCGCCGCCACGAATCGCCCCGACGTCCTGGATCCCGCTCTCTTGCGGCCCGGCCGGTTCGATCGTCACGTCGGGCTCGGGCTCCCCGACCGCGCCGGCCGAGAGGCAATCCTCATGATCCATACCCGGCACCTGCCCCTAGAACCAGACGTGGCGCTCATCACGCTGGCTCAGCGGACGGCGGGATTTTCGGGCGCCGATCTGGCAAATCTCTGCAACGAAGCAGCACTCGCCGCCGCCCGGCGTAACGCCACGAAGGTGAGCGCCAAGGACTTCGAGGATGCAATGGAGAAGATCATCTTTGGGACTCGTCAAGCGAGCCTCTTGGGCGATGAAGAGCGACGGCTTGTCGCCTACCATGAGAGCGGCCATGCACTGGTCGCGAGGCTTACTCCGGGCGCCGACCCGGTTAGCAAGGTAACAATCATTCCTCACAGTATGGCGCTCGGGGCCACCGAGCAGGTGCCCCAAGAGGACCGCCACACCTACCCGCGGGCGTATCTGCTGGGCAGGCTTACGGTCATGCTCGGCGGCCGAGCCGCCGAGGAGTTGATCTTCGATGAACCCACGACCGGTGCCCAAAACGACCTCGAGCAGGCCACGGCGCTGGCGCGACGGATGGTTGGACTCTGGGGCATGACCCCCGAAGTTGGACCTGTGTCCTACGGACTGGGGGCCACGCACGCATTTCTCGGACGTGAGTTGGCCCTACCCCGCGAACACGCCGAAGCGACAGCAGGGGAGATCGATCGAGCTGTCCGGCGAGTGATCGAGGAGTCGTATGAGTGCGCCCGTTCCACGTTGGACAGAGAGCGGCCGCTGCTCCACGCCATCGCGGAGGAGCTGTTGCTGCAAGAGACGCTGGATGGTCGACAAATTGACGCACTATTGGAGGCCCAAGGCCTCGGAATACCTCCGAAAGGAGACCACGAGCTACCGACTTGCGCGGCTGCTGACGGCCGCCCAGTCGTGGCCGCGGCGTGAAGGGTAGCGGCGTGTCTCAGGAAGCAAGACGGATCTTCAATGAGCGGTTCCCAAACCGCACGGACCCGCAATCCTGACACGATTTCTGCCCCGCCTCTTTGCCTCATACAGGGCGCTATCGGCGGCCGCGACGAGCTGTTCGGCGGAAGACTTCGCGCCGGCCTCCTCCGAGGCCACTCCCGCGCTGATGGTCAGATGTCGCGACGGACGCCTTGTCGGATGGGGGATGCCGAGGTGCTCCACGTTGGCGCGGAGCGTCTCGGCAACCTCTCGCGCCGCCGCCATTCCCGTTCCGGGCAGGAGGACCGCAAACTCCTCGCCTCCATAGCGTGCGACGAGGTCGCCCGCCCGACGCACAGAGGAGGAGAGCTCCCGAGCGACGCGTCGAAGGACTTCGTCGCCAGCGGGATGGCCCAACGCATCGTTGTAGTCTTTGAAATGGTCGATATCGATCATTACGAGGGCGAGGAGGCTCGAGTCTCGCGCGGCGCGACGCCACTCCTGGTCGAGAACGATGTCGAAGCGCCGGCGATTCGCAAGCCCTGTGAGGCCGTCGGTCCACGACAGCTCCTCCAGCTTCCGTTCGAGCTCCTTGCGACCGGTGATGTCTCTAATCAATACGACAACGAGGTGGTGCTCGGGGGGGGTACGCACCAGCGGGCTCATCGCGATCTCCGCCGTAAACGCAGCACCGTCCTTCCGAACAGCCGTAGCCTCGATAACGCCGAGGTCCCGGCGGCTTCTCTCCGCTGGGTATTCGGCGAGGTCACCTCGGCAATGCTCGTAGCGAATCGCCGGCACGAGATCCTGCATGCGGAGTTGGACAGCTTCCGGCGCCGAGTATCCAAACAGTGCTTTCGCGGCGGGATTCCATAGGAGAATGCGCCCGCTATTCACATCGCCGACGATCACGGCGTCACGGATACTCTCGAGAAGTGCGAGACTGCCGATGTCCTCGGGACGTATCGTTCGCTCCGGGGCAGGCTGCACCGGACCAGCGCTCAACATGGCGTAGCTCCCTTCCGCATCCCGTCTCCACTGGGTTTGTCGTTGGGGCCGCTCACCGGGTTAGAAGGAAATTCCCACCCGCTTCGAGTTGAGCCGATGGCGGCGCCGGAATCTTTGGCTGCCGGTTCTTCTCCCTGATTGCGGGTGCGAACCCCTTTTGGCATTCCCAACACACAGTCCCGGTTCGCCATTGGCCATCTTTCGCGTACTCGGCGCTGAAATTGAAATGGACGTCTCCACGACCGCAGCTATCACAGCGCATCTTTTCGTCCCCCCATGGGTTCTGTCTTGCTCACGTTCAGGATATAGGCGGCCTCCGCGCCGTTCCCCACTCCGCGCGGGTAGTGGCGCCAATCCATATGGGTAGTTGCGCAAAGCGCCTGCTGCAGCACCACGAGCCATATCTGACCTCTCGTGCGTTGAACCCTTCGGACAGATCTCGTAGGATGAGGAACGCTCGTCGCTGAGGTAACAGCTATGTCAGCAGCCGCTCCTCGTCCTGGCGACATCCACGAGGCACCCCCGACCGTTAGGAGCCTGTACCTCGTGCGCCATGCCCCCGCCTTCGATCACGATCCGGTCGCCTGGCCGGACGACGCGCTGCGCCCACTGACCCCCACCGGGCAGAAGCGGTTTCGAAAGACGGCTCGCGGCGTGAAACGGCTCGTGGGCGCTGTCGACGTAGTACTCAGCAGCCCGTTTGTCCGCGCCTGGCAAACCGCAGAGATTCTCACGGAGGCCGCTCGGTGGCCTGCCGCCACGCAGTGCGGGGCTCTGGAAGTCGGCGGCGATCCAGATGAAGTGGTTCAGGCGCTCATCGAGCGATCTGGCGTCAGCGCCATCGCCTTGGTGGGGCACGAACCCGGGCTGCACGAACTGGCTGCCTACCTGATCTGCGGGCATCGAGACACTACCTTGTTCGAGCTGAAGAAGGGCGGGGTGGCGTGTGTGAGCTTGGCGACCGAGCCGCAGCCCGGCACCGCGGTCCTCCGTTGGCTCGTCACGCCGAAACAGCTACGCGCCGTGGGAAGCTGAGCTTCCGCGAGGGGCCCGGCAAGCGGGGTCAGGCGCCCGGGCTTGATTGAGCCTGCAGGCGCAAACGGACCCTGACCGATCTTCTCAGACGCGGGGCCAGATCCTCGGACCAACGACCCGGCGCCACTGGGGCACCAAGAACAAGATCTTTCCCGCGCTTCTCGACCGAAAAATCGAACGGCATCGCGGGCGGCCAACGGCGCTCGATCTCGGCTGCGAGCGCCAGGATGGTCGAGGCACGATCGACCGCCAATTGGTCTTGCGCGCCGAGCACTGGTTCAAACGCTCCAAGGCGGACGCGCGCTTCGTCCACGTGGCGCACAACGGCAGCAACCAACGCGAGATCACGGTGTGAAAAGCCTGGCAAGTTCGCAGCAAGGAGAATCGCCGCGGTGTGCTGATGCCGGCGGTAGTAGTCGATGCTGCGACCGATGTCCAGCACATGGGCGGCGTATCGGAGGATGTCCCCCGTCTCAGGGGCGGGACCAGGCTCGATTGCCCGAAGCACCTCGTTTGACATCGTGATTCGTCGCTGGACGCTTTCCGCATCTACCACAGCGAATCGAGAGACCAGCGAAGCAAGCGATGCCTGACGCACCGAGGCAGCTGACGGAACATGATCTGTCATCTCGGCGTGTGCGGCTCCTTCCCGCAATCCCTGACCCGAGACCTGTACGTTCGTGGCGCCAACCGACTCCATCAACGTCAGGAGCGTCAAAGCTCCTCCGTGAATCGAATCAACGCGACCACCATTAAGCCCTGGGATGGCGGCTCGGGCCGAGGCTTTGCGACCGATAAGCAGATCTGAAAGGGCTTCGACTCGTCGCCCAGACAGATCGTAGCCGTGCACACCTGCGATCGGATAGGTCCGTGCGCGAAGGTCCATGCGCGCCAGATTCCGAATCGTGCCCCCTGTGCCAACCAGATGTTCGTCGGGCTCCAGTCGAGGTACGCCCGCGTCTTCGATGGCGCTGCCAACGTAATTTCGGAGCCTACGGACATCCGACGCAGTCGGAGGATCACTCTTCAGAAACTCGTCGCTTACGCGAAGCGCGCCGAGAGGAAGCGTCCACGTCCGAACCGCCATACGGTCGATAAATGAGCAGAGCTCCATGCTGCCGCCGCCGATATCGACGAGCAGACCGTCGCTGACCGGAAGTGATTGCACCGCCCCGCGGAACGCAAGGAGCGCTTCACGATCGCCGCTGATCGTCTGGACGCTGATGCCGAGCTCATCCTGAATGCGCGATACCAACTCAAGCCCATTTCTCGCATCCCGCACCGCGGAAGTCGCCAGCGCGATGGTTCGCGTTGCGCCCGACCGAATAGCCACGGATTTGAAGTCTCTCAAGGTTTCAATCGCGCGCTGGATGATCTCGGCACTCAGCGTACGGGCTGGGCCCAGACCACGAACGAGACGAAGCTGCTCCTGGACTTCGTCGAGAATCTCCAGGCAACCCGCGCTGTCGACGCGGGTTGCGATCAGGCGACAGCTATTCGAGCCGATGTCGATGATAGCGAGACGCTCTTCGCTCACGTTGGATCACCGCCTGCCGAGATACGTGCAGCGATGCGCAGCCGATTGATGTAGTATCACCCGCAGCCGCATTTTCCAGCGCGGAGGGCGGAACAGAGGTCTGTGATGAACAGTAACGACGAGGCCAGGGCCCGTTCAAGACCACCGACGGTCGCCGGTGGCAACGGCGCCCCTCCCTCCTTGGCTCCCGGCGACTGGAACCAGGACGCACTCAAGGAACTCGTAGTCGAGTTGAGTGCCATTGCACTGGACTTGGCGCACGTTGAGGACGAATTCGCAGAAGATCTGGATGCGATGAAACCCTCCGAGCGCCAGAGCGCTCGGAACCTGCTGCACTACATGGCACTGCGGCGTCGGGACATTCGACACATCCAACAGGTTCTCGCGGCCCTGGGTCTCTCGTCGTTGGGCCGCACCGAGTCTCACGTTGCGGCAGCCGTTGAGTCAGTTCTCAAGGTCCTCCACCACCTGAATCAGCACGAGCTGCCGCAGGGTGCGATGCGCGAGCGACCGCTCGACTTCAACGAGGGAAGGGCGCTTCTCGGCGCCCACACCGAGGCACTGCTAGGCCCGCAACCGCAGGATAGAGAAGTCCGCATCATGGTCACCGTCCCGAGTGAGGCAGCCGATGACTACGAACTGGTGAACCAGCTTGTCGCCAGCGGGATGGACTGCATGCGGATCAACTGCGCCCACGATGGCGTCGACGCATGGAGCAAGATGGTAGCGAATCTGCGGCGTGCCAGGGAGGAGCTTGGGTGTGACTGCCAAGTCCTCATGGACGTAGCCGGCCCGAAACTCCGGACCGGCCCAATCGATCCGGCCAGTCAGATCGTCAGGTGGAAGCCCCTGCGTGACGCACGGGGCAACGTTACCCAGCCAGCCCGTATTTGGATCACGGACAGCGATAATCGAGAAGCACCCCCGAGCGCCGCGGCGGGCTCCATGCGAATTCCTCGGAGCGCGATGCGCAAGCTGCGAGCGAGCGACCGGCTTCGATTCGTGGATCTCCGCGGCCGTTCTCGCACCGTAAGCCTAGAAGGCCCAGAGGGTGGCGGTCACTGGGGCCAGCTCGAACGAACCGCATACCTCCAGCCCTTCACTGAGATTCGACTCAACGTTCTCCGCGGGGCGGCCAGATCCTCCGGACGGATCGTCCACGCCCTGGTAGGCGCGCCTCCTCCCGCGCGGTGCTTCATCACAGTAAAGCCGCAAGACACGCTCGTTCTCACACGCGAGCCCATCCCTGGCGCCTCAGCGGAGCTCGACGGAGAGGGCAACCTGCTACACCCGACGCACATATCGTGCACACTGCCTGAAGTGTTTGGCGACGTTCGTCCCAACGAACGGATCTGGTTCGACGATGGCAAGATCGGCGGGCTGGTCCAAACGGTGACGAATGACGAGATTCACGTCCTCATCCAGGTGGCGCGCCCGGGCGGCAGTCGATTGCGAGAGGACAAGGGGATCAACCTCCCCGACAGCAATATTCGTCTCCCGGGGCTCACGGAAAAGGACATCGCCGACATCGCCTTCATCACGAAGGAGGCCGACCTGATTGGCCTCTCCTTCATCCGACGGACGGAGGACATCCTAGCGCTGCACCGCGAGCTTGCGCGCCTCGGCGCCGATCGCCTCGGCATCGTTCTGAAGATCGAGACGCGAGCCGCGTTCGAGCAATTGCCTAGCCTGCTGCTTACCGCCATGCAGCGGAGCCCCGTTGGCGTGATGATCGCGCGGGGTGACCTGGCAGTCGAGTGTGGGTTCGAGCGGCTCGCCGAGGTGCAGGAGGAGATGCTCTGGGTCTGCGAGGCGGCACACATCCCGGTCATCTGGGCCACGCAGGTACTTGAAACCCTCGCGCAGACGGGCCAGCCTTCCCGGGCGGAGATCACCGATGCGGCGATGGGCGAGCGCGCCGAATGCGTGATGCTCAACAAAGGGCCACACTTGGTCGAATCCGTTCGAGTGCTCGACAACATCCTCCGGAGGATGCAGGCCCACCAGGGCAAGAAGAGCGCAAGGCTGCGGGCGCTACGACTCTCGACCATGATGGAGGCTTGACAGCGCCGTCGTTGCGCTTGCTAAAGCCACGAAGAGCTCCTCCGCCGATTCCGACGACCAGGCCTGGGTAAACTCGGTAAAGGCCCGAGTTTCTCGGTCTTCGACCCGAGCCACCAACTCGCTCAACCCCACTACCGCACGCTCTCTCTCGAAGAGCTCACGCGCCTGCTCCAGCTCCGCCCGGAGGGCCTGGCTATCGTGGACCTCACCGAGCAAGTCCTGGAGCCTCTTCAGCTCGTCGACCACAAAGCTGACATCGTCGGTAAACTCACGCGCCGGCTCCAGCACGTAGCGGAGCCGCTTTGCCGCAATCCGCGCCTGGTGAGCCTCGGCAACATCCGCCCTACCATGGATACACGCAAGGCGGCTTCTCAATTCACCAGCCAACTCATCGGCCGCCCTGCTCAACACTACGGATCCGGGCGTTGTGTTGCCCTGGATGTCTCCGGTCCCGTCCACGAGCTCAAGCTGGTTGATCAGCTTCTGGCGGAACGTTCGGAACGGTCTGGCAAGAGCCCGGTGGAGGTCCTTATCCGCCTGGGCTTTCCTACCGACGAAATGGCGCATCCACAGCTCCGCGGCCGATTGCCCGTCACCCTCGGGCACCGTCCCCTGTTGGACGAGCCAGGCAATCACGACCTCGAAATCTCGACTCTCCCCGGTCGCGGCCATCAGCCGTCGCAGGCGTCGACGACTCTTCTTGCTTACGCGCTTCCTCAGAAATGGGCCGTAGGTGCGGAGGGTGCTGCGCAAGCGCCGGAGGGCGACCCTCAAATCATGCAGGGCATCTCGGTCCGGGTTGGTCAGCACTCGCTTTCGCGCTCGGGCAGCACAGCCGAGGAACGATAGCGCCAGGCGTAGCGCTCCTTGTTCGACCGGCGAGTCGAGCAAGCTCGGGATCAAATCCGAATGGACGTCCATTCCTCCCCCAGTCAAATCCCAGGGCTACGCTGGCCAAAGCCCGTTGACACGAGCTACAGGGCCGCCTCGATACGCTCGCACAGCGTTCGCAATACCTTGATGCGCGCGAAATATTTGTCGTTGGCTTCCACCAGAGTCCACGGGGCGATCTCCGTGCTCGTGCGGTCCACCATGTCGCACACGGAGGTCACATAGTCGTCCCAATGCTCTCGGTTGCGCCAATCCTCCGGCGTCAGCTTGAAGCGCTTGAAGTCGGTTGCTTCGCGCTCGTTGAATCGCCGCTCCTGCTCGTCCTTGCTGATCGCCAGCCAGAATTTGGACAGCACGATTCTGTGCCGAGTCATCTCTTCTTCGAAATCGTTGATCTCACTGTAGGCGCGCAGCCAGTCAGCCTCCTGACACAGACAATGGATCCGCTCCACCAGGACCCGCCCGTACCATGAGCGATCGAAGATCGCGATGTGACCAAGACGGGGCAGGTTGCGCCAGAAGCGCCAGAGATACGGCTGCGCAAGCTCCTCGTCGGTCGGCGCCGCGACCGGAATGACCTGATAGTAGCGAGCATCGATCGCGCCGGTCACCCGCCGAATGGCGCCGCCCTTGCCTGCAGCGTCATTCCCTTCGAAGAGCGTCACGACCGATAGACCTCTAAATTTCGGGTGGCGGGTGAGGAGATTCAGCTTCCCCTGATACTCCTCCAGCATCTGGCGATACTCCTCGCGATCGAGTCTCTGCGTAAGATCGAGCGTATTGAGTACGTTCAAGCTGTCAATCGCTGGAAGCACTGTTGGAGCCTTGACAGACGCTACCGCCGTGGGCTCGTCAAGTCGCCGTCGAAGCGCCTGCAAGATCAGCCTCCCGACCGTGAGATTGCGATAGCGCTCGTCCTCGCCCTCCACGACCACCCAGGGTGCATTAGCCTTGCTCGTCTGACGCAGGGTGCGCTCGGAGATCTCGCGGAACGTGTCATACATCTTGAAGCGTTCCCAGTCCGTGGGCGTCACGCGCCAGCGCGTCGTGGGGTCCTTCTCCAGCTTCTTGAGACGCACCTTCTGGCGCTTCTTCGAGAGATGGAACCAGAACTTCAAGATCAGCGCGCCCTCGTCGGCGAGCATCCGCTCGAATCGGTTGATCTCCTCGATGCTCTTGTCGAGGTCGGCGTCCCTGGTCTTGCCGACCACGCGGTCGACGATGGGGGCGGTGTACCAGGAGCCGAAGAAGATGCCGATTCGGCCCCGCGGAGGAAGCGCACGCCAGAACCGCCACATCGGCGGCCGCTCGCGCTCTTCATCGGTAGGATCGCCCATCGCGTTGGTCCGAATTTGACGCGGATCCATCCAAGCGTTCAGCGTGTTGACCGTCTCACCCTTGCCGGCGCCGTCGACGCCGCCGATCAGGATGATGACCTGAAATGCCTTACTCTCAGCGAGGTCGAACTGCGCGTCGAGCAGGTGCTCTCGAACGATTGGCTCTTCGCGATCGTAGGTTTCCTTGTCGATCTTGTGTCCAAGCTCTGCCGACTCAAACACGCTGCATCTCCTTACATCGGAAGTGGGCTCTCGGAACCCACGCCTTGCCTGCAACCACAGGCACCCGCTGGCCCTGGCTAGGGCAACGTCGCAACCATCTGCTCGAAATCCTCCAGCGGGAAGGCCGTGAGCGTCGTTGTGCGAACCATGCCTTCAGTTCCAAGGAGCAGGAGCGCACGGGCCATCGTCTCGTCGTCGGAGGCCTCGGCGATAGCAACGGCATCGTGGTTGCCCATCGTGAGATACCAGGCAAGGAGCTTGACGCCGTCCGGCTGGGTTTGGTTTTGCATGTGGCGCACCCGTACTGCCATTTGCTTCATGTCTCTTGCACCCTGGTCCGTAAAATCGATGAGGACGACATACGCCGGCATTCTCTTGCCTCCTTCTATTCTTAGGCAACTCCAAGGCAGACACGCTTGGTGGAATCTGGGCAACTGGCGCGATGCGCTTCGGTTGTACCTCCTAGCCTAAAGGGTCCGAAGTGCTGGCTCCCCCATCTATCGAGGTAGTTTGATCTCGATCACCGGTAGGAACCGGCCGAAAGAAGCGCGAACGAGAGATTCGGATCTTCTACGTTCAGTGGGTGGCAAGTGCGGACTACCCTTCCAGACGGGGCAGGCCACGGCAGCACCTGGCGATAGTACTCTCGGACGTTGATGTCCAGGGGAGTGTCGCTGATGAAATGGTTCGTCTCTATTCTTCTCGCTAGCCTGTGGCTTTTCGCTTCCTGCACGCCGCCGACAGGAACTCAACCTGAGGGGGGACTGCCTTCTGACGGAGGGGGAACCCGGCAGCCGCGCGCGCGGACGCTCGTGTTGGCCGCCCGCTCCGAGATGCCGAGCCTAGCGGCCAAACCGATTCTCTCGCTCGGCCTCACCAGCGGAAGCCAGACGCGGCTCTTCAACGCCGGGCTGGTCCTGCCCGATGATCGCGGCCTAGCACAGCCGTACCTCGCAGAGGCGCTCCCGCAACTGGGCACGGACACATGGCAGGTCTTCCCAGATGGCCGGATGGAGACGATCTACCGATTGCGGCCATCGTTGATCTGGCACGATGGGCATCCGCTCACAGCCAGCGACTTCGTCTTCTCGTGGCAGGTGTACTCCGTCCCCCAATTGGGCCAAGCTTCATCGCCTCCGCTAGGCTTGATGGAAGAGGTCCTGGCGCCGGATGAGCGCACGGTTGTGATCCGCTGGCATCGGCTCTACGCAGACGCCGGCTCGCTTGAAGCGGCCGGCGGTGGAAGCACCTCGCCGTCGTTCCCGGCGCTGCCACGGCACATCCTGGAGCCTTCCTTCACCCAGGCCAACTGGGATCTGTTCGCCGCGAGCTCGTACTGGACGACCGAGTATGTGGGACTCGGTCCGTACCGGCTGGACCGCTGGGAGGCGGGGACATTCCTTGAGGGCGTCGCTTTTGATGGTCATGCCCTAGGCCGCCCGAAGATCGAACGTCTGCGAGTCACATGGGTGCCCGACTTCAACACCACCCTGGCCAACCTGCTGGCCGGTGAGGTGCACATGTCGATCGACGACTCGATCCGATTCCAGCAAGGGCTCATCCTGCGTCGCGAGTGGGCCTCACGAAACACGGGCTCGGTTCTCGTGTATCCCGGTCTATGGCGTTGGACGCAGATTCAGCAGCGCCCCGATTACGCCGACCCACGAGAGCTGCGGGACCCGAATGTCCGGCGAGCGCTGGCGTACGCCGTCGACAAAGACACACTGAATGCCGCCCTCTTCGAGGGTGAGGGGATCATGACGGAGAACCCGGTGGCACCCACGGAAGATTACTTCGCCGAGGTGGAGCGCGCGGCGACCAAGTATCCGTTTGACCTCCGTCGAAGCGAGCAACTCATGGCAGAGGCAGGCTACCGCAGGGGCGCCGACGGCATGTACGTGGGGACTCGCGGCAACGTATTCACGAGCGAGCTCGCGGTACTGCAGTCACCACAGAACGAGACCGAGATGTCTATCATGGCCGCCACCTGGCGACAGGCTGGATTCCGCGTCAATGAGATGGTCTGGGCGGCGGTGCAAGCGCGCGACGGCCAACTGCGCAGCACCCACCACGGGCTCTCCACAACGAGCGGACCTGCCGGCGACGCGACACTGGTCGATCACGCCAGTGGAGACATTCCCCGATCCGAGAATCGGTGGAGTGGGTCCAACCGCGGCGGATGGGCGAATCAGGAATTCGACACGCTCGCTCAAAGCTTCAACTCCACGCTGGACCGCACTCAGCGGGGGCGGCTCCTGTCGGAGATGGCTCGGGTCTTCAGCGACGACGCGGCCGTGATCTCGCTCTACTTCAATCCCACGACGACGGCGCTTACCAACACCCTGACAGGGCCGCAGCCGGTCGTGCCCACCAGTGACGTGGCATGGAACGTCCACCTCTGGACCTTTCGGTGAGCTGCCATGTGCGACGCGCGCGGACCTCAGCGGCGGAACGAGTTACACTCCGCCATGCCGTTCGCTGCTCTCGGTGGTGGGTGCGATGCCGGCTACTGGAGCATGAGACGATGAATAGACCGATGAAGCATGATCAGTCCGCCTGGCTCAACGCGCTGAAGCGCCTTGCCATGGCAGCGGCGATGCTCCTCCTGGCGAACGCACCGAGTCAGAGGCCCATCGCGGTTGTCTCGGCTGCGCAGTGCATCCCCTCGGAGGACGGCTGCCCACTGCCTGATGAGCCGATCGAAAGCAATCTGGCGCCCGGGGAAGCGCACCTCTGGACACTGACAACAGGATCGTCGGCAGGAGATGTGCAGCTCACGGCCAACCTTCAGCCGGGAGCACGCTTCTACGTCTATGGGCCTGCGGGACTGATCGAGACGTATACGGCAGATATACCCGGGGAACACACCATCGAAGCTCAGAACGCCCAGCCGACGACGTACTCGGCGTTTGTGGACAACCCAACTGGCGTCAACCAGGTCTACGCGCTGTGGGGTGCGTGGAGCGGATTGACGGAAACTGCTACCACACCTTCTCTTCCAGCAACCTTGCCGGGTTCGGTCCTCCTGTCTGACAACTTCGACGACCCGGCTCTAGGCATACTCCCAAGGTCCTCGGCCAACCCATCTGAGGTGATTCGTGCCTACGAGGCCGGTGAGTATCGCATCCAGGTGGTTGATCCGAGCTATCCGTTCATCCCACTTGTTTATCCCCCAGGAGACTATGCAGACACGGCGATGGCGGTCACCGCGCGGCTCCTCGGTGACACGACAGACCGTCACATCGTTCTCCAGTGCCGGGGACAGACGGATTCCGGTTCGAACTACCGGTTGGTAGTCTGGCCGGAGGATCGATCCTTCGCCCTTCTTCGCCGCGACGGCGGACAATCCGTGAATCTGGTGGGCTGGCGGCCTTCCGAGGCGATTCGTCGAGGCTCCCAGCCCAACCGCCTCGAGTTGACTTGCGCCGGCACCACTATCGCAGCCAGCATCAATGGCGTGCCGGTGGCCTCGGTTCAGGACGGCGCGTACGCCAGTGGGAGCCTCAGCATGGGCGGCGCGGCCGACGGCGCGGCCACCGCGGATACAAGGTTCGAGGATCTGGTGGTCTCTCGCGCGGACGCCGCCGCGCCACCGCCGGGGATCTCGAACCCCGTCCCTGGGTCGATCTTGCTAGCCGACAGTTTCGATGATCCGGGGCAAGGCTACCTGCCTCGTGCATCGACCCAGGCCGCGCACCACTTCATGGGATACGAGGGCGGAGAGTACGTGCTCAAACAGATCGATCCCACGTGGCCGTACGTCCCCTTCGCCGCGCCGGCCGGAATCTATGCAGACACGGCGCTTGCAGTGGACGCCCGTGTCGTAGGAGACGGCAGGGACAGACTCATCACTCTGGCGTGCCGCCAGGACACGGGGGCCGACACCGGTTACACACTGACCGTTGATGTAGACCAAAGCCGCGCGTCTCTTGGTCGTGACGATCCAGGAGGTCGGGTAACGCTCGTCGATTGGCAAACCTCATCTGCGATCCGCCCTGGAGGGGAGCGGAACCGACTCGAGCTCATTTGCGCCGGGGGCACGATCCAGGCGCGGGTCAATGGCACTACCGTGCTGGAGGCCGTGGAGGCAACGTACCGGCAAGGGGCCCTTCAAATCGGGCTCAGCACACGTGGCGATCTGGTCGGCGAGGTCCATTTCGACAACCTGGTAATTACTCAGCGTTAACAGCTAGGAAGCACGGGTCCGAAAGCCGTGCTGGCGACCGATCGGCGAGAGCGAGCGTTACGCGCGCAGTAGTGGGCGATCGACCTGAGGAGAGAAGAAATGGCTGTCTTGCGCGATGGAGCGACGCTGAAAGGCGGCACCTTCGTGATCGTTTCCCTGCTCGGCCGCGGAGGCTTCGGCGAAGTCTATCTTGCGAGGCAACAGCGGATGAACCGGGAAGTCGCGGTCAAGGTGCTACTCCCGACAGTCGCACAGGACACGACTGTCGTGGAGCGCTTCGAGCGAGAGGCGCTGGCGGCAGGCAGCCTCCTGCACCCGAACGTTCTTCCGGTCTTCGACTTCGACTTCGACGACGAGGCGGACGTGTGGTTCCTCGCCATGCAGTACGTGCCAGGCGGGAGCTCTCTTCAGGCTCGATTGGGCATTCCCATGGACGTCGAAGAGGTGGGGCGGTTGATGGTTGCTCTGGCAGGGGCATTGGACGCGGCCCACAGTCGCGGCATCATCCATCGGGACGTCAAACCTGGAAACGTGCTACTCGACGGTGACCGCCCGCTCCTTACGGACTTCGGCATCGCGCATCTTGGCTCCCTTCGGGGCATCACGGCTCAGGGCATGGCGATCGGCACGCCCGCGTACATGTCTCCGGAGCAGGCGATGGGCAAGACCGTGGGTCCTGCCAGCGACCAATACTCGCTTGCCGTGATCGCCTATGAGCTGCTCACAGGGCGTCCGCCCTTCACGGGCGACGCAATCTCCTTGCTGATGCAGCACGTGAGTCAACCACCACCCAACCTCCAGGAGCTCAATCCACTGCTGCCTGAGGGTGTGGGCCCCGCCATCGAGCGCGCTCTCAGTAAGCAGCCCGAAGACCGGTTCGCGTCGTGCGGAGCGTTTGCTGGCACGCTCTCCAAGGCCCTTGCCCGCGTGCCACAGTCTCCCGCGACCGGAGCGGTCCGTCCTGAGGCGCCCAAACCTGAGGCTATCAAGACCTCAGCCTCCGCGGTCGTGGCCCTGGATACCGAGGGTCTGGTGACGATGTTCAACGCGGGTGCGGAGCAGCTTCTCGGCGTTTCGACGAGAGAGGCCATTGGTCGTCCCTACCCGGAGGTCTTCGGGCCCTCCCTCTCCGATCGGGTGCCGGGCCTGTTTCTCCGCGTCGCCCGCTCCCACAATACGACCGCGCCCGAGCTGGTCGAAGCGACGCTGCCCGACGGGAGGCGGGCGTCCCTCTACGCGATCCTCGAACCTGTTGTTGACGCCAGCGGGAGCCTCACGGGCGTGATCTTCAAAGCGGCGCCTGGGCCAAGCCTTTCCGTGGCAGGCGCGACCAACCAGGCGGTGACGGTCGACACACATTATCCCGAAGGATCGGTCGCATGAGCCTGGTTGTTGGAGAGACGTTTGGCGCGTATCGGATCACCGAGCAGCTCGGTCGCGGCGGCATGGCGACTGTGTACAAAGGCTACCAGACTTCGCTCGCACGCTTCGTCGCGATCAAGGTCCTTCCCGCGTTCTTCGCGGAAGAGGAGGGATTTCGCGAGCGGTTCCGTCGCGAAGCGATCGCCGTAGCCCAGCTGCGCCACCCGAACATCCTCGCGGTCTTCGACTACGGCGAAGAGGAGGGCGTTGCGTACATTGTCAACGAATTCGTGGACGGCGGCACTCTCGCGGACCAGTTGGGGAATCCGCTGCCGGTGGACTACACGGTACGAATGCTCGCCCCGATTGCATCCGCGCTGGATTACGCGCATTCGCGAGGCGTGGTGCACCGCGACGTCAAGCCCTCCAACATCCTCCTGGCGCGGGACGGCACGCCGATACTCGGAGACTTTGGGCTGGCGAGGATGATGGGCTCCTTGCCACGGCTGAGCCGCACTGGCACCGCCATGGGAACGCCCGAATATATGGCCCCCGAGCAAGCGGAGGGAGATGAGGCCGGTCCACCGGCGGATCTCTACGCGCTGGCGGTCGTCGCCTACGAGATGGTCACCGGCCGCGTCCCCTTCTCCGCCGCTACGCCGCTAGCTGTCCTGTTGGCACACGTGAGCAAACCCCTTCCCTTGCCGCGAGCAGTGAATCCGGAGCTTAAACCTGAAGTCGAGGCAGTTCTCCTCAAGGGGCTCGCGAAGGCCCCCGAAGATCGTTACAAGACGGTATCGGAGTTCATACGAGCTCTTGCCGAGGCCGGGGCCGCTCCCATTGCGGCACCGCCGCAAGCTCGCACCGACATCTTGCCGGGGGAACGCCCAGCCCCGATCAAAGAGGTCGCGACCACCATGGAGCCCGCGGCGCCCGCACCCGTCGTCGTCCCTAAAGGATCCCTCGTCGCAACAGAACCCGTGGTTGCGGCGGGTCTGACGGTCCCGGAGCCCACCCCTCCATCGCTGCCGATCGGGCCAACGCCTGCGCCGGCTGAGGCGCAGCCTGCTCAGGGGCGGGAACCGTCAGCTGTCGCTTCCAAACGCCCCACCATCCTGGCGGTCCTCGGCTTGATCGGGGTCTTTGTTGTCGGGGCCCTCATCGTGATTCCACGTCTCCCGCCCAGCGTAACCATGCCGGTGGGTGAGCAACGTGGAAGCGGAAGCACCACCACGTCTGGGGTCACCGTGGAATCGACGTCCGCAGAATCAGAGTCGCCCCCGGTTGAAGCTCTCGTACCGGTGGCCACCGCAACTCCAACCGCGGACGAGCGCTGGGACGAGATGGCGCGGCAGCTGGATGCGCTGTGGGGACAGGACTGGGAAGGGGCCATCGATTCGCTCGAGCAATTTCTGGAAGACGATCCCGACTACGCTCTCGCAAAGGCGAAGCTCTACGCTGCGCTCGTCGAGGATGGACGCGAGCAGCTTGCACAAGGTGAGGTATCCGCTGGCATCGCTCGGCTCGCCGAAGCGCTCGCGGTCGAGCCAGGTGGAGAAGCGGCTCAGCTACTGCTGAGGCTCACGCCGACAGCGATGCCGGAGCCCGTCAGGGCTCCAACGCCTCCGCCCGTGCGAGCCACGGCGGCTCCCACGCCACGCCCCGCCGTGGAGCCAATCATTCTTCCGACGGCAACTCTCCGCGCTCCGCCGGTGGTTGCTCCCCCAACCGCGACGCTCCGGATACCGGGAACGTAGTCTGTCGGGTCAGACAAACCACGAGGAGCGCGCTACCAGTGCTCCGCCCGGCACCATCGGCGGCTTGCCATCCCACTTGGTCCAGCGCAAGTAGTCCACGATCTCCTCGGCCGTGGCAAACGGCTCGCCGAAGCCCCGGTCTGTGATGCGGTTGCTGAAGACAAGGCCCAACAACAATCGGGCACCGGCGCCGGGCTCCAGCCACACGTCGGCACTGCTCGGTGAAGAAAGAAAAGTGGCATCAGCGAACATACCCGGCTTGAGCCTCAGATCTCGATTGGGAACACTGAGTTTGATGGCATAGACCATCTTGACTCGGTCCTCTCTCGTCTGGATATTGCGCGGGGCGAACTCAGCTTCCGAGCCGATCGAGGTGACCTGTCCTACGAACGTTTCTCGCGGGTAAGCGTCGACTCTGATGTCCGCGGTCTGCTCCAGCATGACACGCCCAAACTGGCTTTCAGGAAGGAAGACCTTGAGGGTGAGCTGCTGGAGATCCCCCACGACCACCACCGGCGCACCGGGCGGCACCAGTTCCTCTGGCTCGAAGACGGTGCGCAGCACCCAGCCGTCGATTGGCGACCGCAGCGTTTGCCGGTCACGCTGGCGCTCCAGGTGCAACCGCGTGACCAGATCGCCGGCTGTTTGAATCTGGTGCTCGATCAGCTCGACGTCGAATGTGGCGAGGAGCGCGCCGCGGGGCACGCGGTCGCCCTCGCGCACCGGTCGGGTGGCCAGGCGCCCACCGAGCTCCGATCCCAGTCGAACCTCAGTGGATTCTAATATCCCCGAGGCACGGAGCAGTCGTGACTCCTCTGCCTGCGCCGCAGTGTAGGCTCGCCACCACGCGCCACCGCCGACCGCGGCGAGCAGCACAATCCCGATCATCGCGACGTATGTTCTGCGCATGGCGAACCTCCTGGCTCAGGCCGTCAACGTCCGTCGGAGCTGATGTACTCCCAGGCCCATGAGCAGCGCGCCGTATACGCCAAGCGCCAGAGCGTTGGGAGCGAACACTTCCAGGCCGACCCCTTTGAACAGAATTCCCTGGGAGATCGGCAGGTAGTAGCGCAGTGGGCTCACGTACGTGATCCATTGCATAACGGTCGGCATGTTCTCGATGGGCACGAGGGTGCCGGACAGGAATGTCATGGGGAACAGGAGCGCGAAGGTCAGCAGGAGGGTCTGCAGCAGGTTGTGCGCCACGGCGCCGATGTACGCGCCCAGCCCCATGGACGTAAAGAACAGCAAGAATGACATCGCGAAGAACAGGACCAGACTGCCGTGGAACGGCACTCCGAACAGGAGCTTCGCCTCCAGCAATCCGATCGCCACTCCCACTACCATCAACATGCCCATAGGGACCAGCTTCGCTGCTACCAATTCTCCGGGTCGTAGCGGCGTGACGAGGAGCTGCTCCAGCGTGCCGGATTCCTTCTCGCGCACGATGGCCGCGGCGGGCAGCAAAATGCCCAGAATAAGGATCGTAGTCCCCAGCATGGACACCATCGCGAAGTGGGCGTATTCGAGTCCGGGCATGTACCAAATGCGGGCTTGATTCAGAAGCTGCAAGGGCAGGGCCGCGCTCGCCGCTCGCATCGTGGACTCAGTCCACACTCGGGTGCTGTAGCGTTCGACGATCTCGCCGGCATAGCTGAGTCCTAGCGCCGCGAAGTTCGAGTATGTCCCGTCGGCCAGCAGTTGGATCGAAGCGCTTTCTCCACGGTCGAGCGTGCGCCCAAAGCCGGGTGGGATGATGACCACGACGGTCGCCAAGCCGCGCTCCAGTGCCAGATCCGGGTCGGTGCTGCCGATGTCCGGTCGGTAGTCGAAATACGGCGCCACCCGAAACTGCTCTGCCAGGGTGCGACTGGCGCTGGTGCGGTCGTGGTCGATCACGAGGAGCGGCATGTTCCGCACGTCCATCGTGAGCGCCACCCCACAATTGGCGATCTCGGCGAACATGTAGAGCACGAGGAAGACCATCGCCTTGGCGCGAAAGAACTGTGTGAGCTCCTTCCGGAACGCTACCCGCAAGCGGCCGATCATGCCGTCTTCCTCAGCCCATGCGCCGGTGGAAGCGACTGATCGCCAGCACGAGCAGCCCCCCGGTGAGCGCAAGGAGCGCGGATAGGTGCACCCAGAGCTGATCGAGCGACGCGCTTTTGAGCGCCAGCTCGCGCGCGAACTCGCTGAAGTGACGTGCGGGAAAGAACAGCGAGAGGACCTGGTAGCGCTCGGGCATGGTGTACACGGGATAAATGAAGCCCGAGAACAGGAACGACGGCATGATGGTCACGACCATTACCGCCAGCATGGCGACGACCTGGCTGCGGGTGATGGTCGAGATGAGCAGCCCGACGCCCACCGTGCAGAACACGTAGATCGCCGCGCCCAGCAGGAAGATCAGCAAGCTGCCCCGGAATGGAATCTGGAACCAGAATAGTCCGGCTCCCAGCACCAGCAGCATCTGGAGAAAAGCGAGGGCACCGTAGGGGACGGCCTTGCCCACGATGAATGCCACCGGGGTGACTGGAGCGGCGAGGATCTGTTGGATCGAGCCCCGCTCCCGCTCGCGGACGATGGCCAGCGTCGACAGAAGCGGTGGGAGCATCATCAAGATGAGTGAAAAGAGGCCCGGCACGATGTAGTTCACGCTACGGAGCTCCGGGTTGAACCAGACCCGGGGCTGTGCCACCACGATTGGCCCCATGGCGGCATGGTTTGCCATCGACTCGTTGACGCGCATGACGTAGAAACCGATAGCGGCGTCGATCTGGGCCAGCGCCGCTTTCGCCGAGGGTGGAGTTGCTCCGTCCACGATAAGCTGCACGCTAACGGGCTCGCCGCGGAGCAAGGTCTGTTCGAGTCCGGGTGGGATGACGAGACCAGCCTGGATCACGCCCCTGTCCAGCCAGTCCTCGATCTCCCGGGTCGTGATCGCCGTCGCGCGCACGCGCAAATCGTCGGAGGCGGTGATGCTCGCCACGAAATCGCGACTGGTCGCGCTACGGTCGAGATCCAGGAGGCCCAACTCCACGCGCCGGCTGTCGAGGTTCAGACCGTAGGTGAAGAGCAGCAGCAGGACGATCGGCAGGACGAGGGCGAGGGTGAGCGAAAGCGGGTCGCGCCACAGCTCGCGCAGCTCTTTCATCAGGATGGCCCGCACGATCCGCATCAGGCCGACGCTCGCTTGGACATGAGCAGAGCCATGAACGCGTCCTCCATCGTCGGTTCTGTGCGCTCGAACGAAGGATGTAGGCCCGCCCGGGACAACATCGACACAACAGCGGCCGGCCGTGCGTCGCGCGCCAGGGAGACGCGCACGGTCTCGCCGTAGACCGTCGCCTGCCTCACTTCTGGGCGTGCGGCCAACAGCGCGGCGGCGCGGACGGGTGCAACGGTGTGAAACGCGTACAGCTCGGTTCCGACTTGATCTCGCGCGGCGGCCTTCAGCTCGCTCGGTGTCCCCAGTGCGATCAGCCGACCGGCGTCGAGCAGCGCAATCCGCTCGCAGCGCTCGACCTCGTCCAGGTAATGGGTGGTCGCGAACACCGTTGTCCCGGATTCCGCAATCGCGTAGATCAGGTCCCAGAAGCGGCGTCGGGCGATGGGGTCGACGCCGGAAGTGGGCTCGTCGAGGAAGATGACCGACGGATCATGGAGGAGCGCGGCTGCCAGCGCGAGCCGCTGGCGGTATCCACCGCCGAGATCCCGGGTGCGCGTCCGCTCTTGACCGGCCAGGCCTGCGAGGTCCAGCGCCCATTGGCGGCGCTCTGCGAGTCTTCTGCCCTGGAGGCCGTAGACCCCGCCGAAGAAGCGGAGATTCTCATCGACCGTGAGATCGACGTAGAGCGAGAATCGCTGCGACATGTATCCAATATGGTTGCGCAGAGCCGCGCTGGCGGTCGCAACGTCGTATCCTGCCACGCGCGCCGAGCCGGTGCTAGGCCGCAGCAGTCCGATGAGCATTCGGATCAGCGTCGACTTCCCCGATCCGTTGGGGCCAACCAATCCAAACACCTCGCCGGGCCGCACCTGCAGGCTGACATCATGCACGGCAGTGAGGTCACCGAAACGGCGCGTCAGCCCCTCCGCGACGATCCCGCCGGCGGCTGCGCCCGACGGACCATTGACGCGAGGACTGATCAATGCAATTGTGACGGGGGCGTCGTCCGTTCGGCTAATGCGCGCGACAAACACGTCTTCGAGCGTCGGCTCTACGACGCGAGCATCCCCCCAGGAGATTCCCTCCGTCTGGAGCACGTCGGCCGGGTCTGTCGCGGCATTGTCTCGCGGCACTGCGACCCGCAGGTTCCTGCGTACGAGGTACACGCGATCCGGTCCGTAGTGCACAGCGAGCGCCTCCCGGCCCCCGCGCGGCACTCCCTGCAGCTCCCAGACGACATCGCCGTATGCCTCTCGAAGGCTGGTCGGAGCGCCGAGGGCGAGCGCACGGCCACGGTGCACGAGCAATGCCTGCTGGCACCGCTCGGCCTCGTCTAAGTAGGCCGTGGTCATCACGACGGCCACCCCTTCCGCGAGGAAGCGCTCCAACAGGCGCCAGAATTCCTGGCGTGAGAGCGGGTCCACCCCAAGGGTCGGCTCGTCCAACAGTAGCACGCGCGGCTGGTGGAGCAATGCGCAGCACAATGCCAGCTTCTTCTGCATGCCGCCGGAGAGCTGGCTCGCCCGGCGGGCCAGGGCGCCCTCGAGGCGACTGAATCGTAGGAGATCCGCTACGCGTTGCTCCCGTTCCTGGCCGTCCACTCCGTAGAGGTCGGCAAAGAACGCGAGGTTTTCGGCGACGGAGAGGGTGCCGTAGAGCGTGAACCCCTCGGACATGTAGCCAATGCGCTCGCCCAGCGCTGTACCGGCTGTACGCACCTCCAATCCCGCGACCATAGCCGTGCCACCAGTCGGCTCGAGCAGGCCAGCGAGCAATTGCACCAGAGTGGTCTTGCCAGCACCGTCCGGCCCAACCACTGCAAGCATCTCGCCTGGTGGCACCTCAAAGGAGATGTCTTCTAGCGCGACCGCACGGCCGTAGCGTTTGCTGAGGTCGCGGACGACAACACCCCCGAGAGCAGAGTTGGCCGCCTTGCCATCGGCTGGTGAGTGGCGGTGAGCGGTCAAAGCGCGCAATCACGTCGCTCGGCTGCCGCGGCCGCGCGGCACTTTCCCTCGACCAGCGAACGTACGAAGCGCAGCTCGTCGCGCAGCAACGAGGGGCCAGGAACCGGCGCGCACATGGCCCCAACCGAGGCGGGCGATCGCTGAAGGAGGTTAGCTGGCCTGGCGGATCGGATCATGTCCCTCTGCCGCCGCAGGAGCTGAGGGCTGGAGCTCACGACGCATCCGTCGGTACGTCTCGTCGTCGATCTCCCCACGGGCGTACCGTCGCTGCAGGATGGCCAAGGGATCTTCACGAGCGTCTCCCGTCATCACGCCGGCAGCCAGCCAACGCACCAGCAGGACGACACCAAGAATGAGCGCGCCCCAGAAAGCGAGCATCATCAACCAGCCCAGGCCCATCGTCATGGCCGCACCCCATCCGCCGATTGTGGGTGCCCCGGCCTGGCCGCCGTAGCCCCACATCATGCCGGGGCCCATCATTGAGCCTCCCATCATTCCCCCCATGGTCGTTGCACCCAGCACGACAAACGCGACGAGTGCGACCAGCAAGATTGTGAGCGTCCTCGCTTCACGCATCGATCTCCTCCTTCTATGTCGTCAGGCCGACCATTCGTTCGCTGAGTCTTGCTTGAGCGTTAGCTTCCGTCGACCTCCCAACGCAGAACGCGTTCCGGCACGCCGGCCACGTCTCGAATCACGAGCTCAACCCTCCGACTATCGGATGCGACCGATGGGGTCCCATCGTCGCCGAAGGACGGAAACCACAGCGTCCCCTCCCGGTGATGGCCGCCCAGCGGTGCGTCCCAGGAGCTGGGCCGAATCTCCATGCCGCCGCCCGTTCGCAGCACGGCAAGCTGCGCCAGGTCATATGCGTCGAGATTCACCGCGTGGGTGTCCATGACGATACTGAAACCCAAATCAGAGCCATCTCCCGACCAGGACGCCGTGATGGTCACCTGCCCGCCGTCGCTGGTCCGCGTGCCCCCAGGCACCTGCGCCAGATCGCTTGTCGAGAAGGAACGGGCGGATGACGGTCCCGTACTTGCCAGCGCCAAGCTTCCGAAGACCGCGAGAGACACGAGTCGCGGGAGCATGGCATGAATGCTTTTGGCCGCGAGTTTCATCAGGCTCTCCCTTTGAGCGAGGTGGGCGGCGCTTCTGGCGCGCTGCCGAGGCGCGGGATGAATGCCGGGGTGCGCTCCTTGTAGCTGCGATAGCTCTCTCCAAAGGTCGCCAGTACCTCCTGCTCCTCACGGAGGGCGAGCCGCACGTACATCGTTACGAGGATTGGGAACATGATCAGCGTCAGGACGGTCGGCCACTGGATGAGGAACCCGAGCATGATCAGAACGAATCCCACATACTGGGGATGCCGAACACGAGCATAGGGACCCGTGACCGCCAACTGGCCGTCTTTTTGGGCCTTGAACAGCACGTCCCAGGCGGCCGCGAGCAAGATGAATCCCCCGGCGATCACGGCGTAGCTCAAGAGGTGGAATGGGCTGAAATGGGAATCACCCTGCCACCCGAGCAACGTTCCCCAGAGATGTCCCGCATCGTGAGAAAAGATGTCTATTCCTGGGTAACGCGCCGCCAGCCAGCCCGACAGCAAATAGATGGTCAGCGGAAATCCGTACATCTCCGTGAACAGGGCCACGAGAAACGCCGAGAAGGCGCCGAAAGACCGCCAATCACGGCTCGTGCGTGGCTTCGCGAAGCTGAAGGCGAAGATAATGAACACCACGGAGTTGATCACCACCAGCGGCCAGAGACCGTAGGCCGGAGATTCATCACTCATTGTCTGCCTCCCCGTCTTTGCCGACGCCGCTCGTGTGTCCCGCGTGGCTGTCGTCGCTCCCTTGCCCGTGACCGCCATGCATGAACACGTGCATAAGTGGGCACGCCAGGATGAGCAGGAAGGGCAGCGCGCCGAAGACGTGCGCTGTATGCTCGGTGATCAAATAGAAGCCCGCGATCGCCAGAAACCCCAGCAATACGAGCCCGCTCCGCGAGGTCAGGAAATTGCCTCCGCTCGAATCATGCTGTGCGTGCATCAGGCCTCCTTCATGGTCGGACCACGGTCAGCCAGCTGACGGGCTTTATCTCCTATGCATCTATAGTAGATCGAGCGTGGCACCCCGCACACCCTCGGCGGGGTAGTTTCCGAGGTACTCCATTCGGGTAGGTTGTCTGAACCGCAGACTCTGCGACTGAGAAGTCGCAGCGGATCTCCGGGGCCCCGGGCCGGGACGCGGGTGCTACTTCATGCGGCTCAAGAGCGAGCTGTTGATGATGACGGAGAGCGAGCTCAGCGCCATCGCCGCCGCCGCGATGATCGGATTGAGAAGACCAAGCGCCGCGATGGGAACGCCAACACTGTTGTAGATGAAGGCCCAGAACAGGTTCTGCTTGATCTTGCGCATGGTGGCACGCGACAGGAGGATCGCCAGCACCACCTCTCGCACGTCGTCCTTCACCAGAATGATTCCTCCCGTCTCCTTGGCTACATCAGAACCGGAACCGATTGCGATGCCGATGTCTGCCGCCGCCAACGCCGGCGCGTCGTTCACGCCGTCTCCCACCATGGCCACGACCTTGCCTTTAGCCTGCAGCTCCTTGATGACTCCCGCCTTATCCGCGGGCAGCACCTCGGCGATGACGTTGCGAATTCCAACCTGGCGGGCGATCGCCTCGGCAGTCCGCCGGTTATCGCCGCTCAGGAGAATGAGGTCGATTCCCTGCTTTTGGAGCAGCTCGACGGCCTCCTTCGCCTCCGGCTTTAGCGTGTCCGCGACTGCGATGACACCGACGAGAGCATCTCCCAACGCCAGTAACATCGCGGTCTTCCCCTCCGCTTCAAGCCGGAGCATCTCCTGCTCGACAGCGTCAATAGGCACGCCGTGGTCGCTCATCAAGCGACGGTTCCCGAGGAGAACACGCTTGCCCGCGATGTGCACGCGGATGCCCTGGCCCGGGATCGCTTCGAACCGCTCGCCGCTCGCGAGCTCAAGGCCGCGATGCTGCGCCTCACGGACGATCGCCTGGGCGATGGGGTGCTCGGAGGCCTCCTCGGCTGCCGCTGCTAGCGCGAGGATTTCGTCCTGGGTGTGGGCGCCGAAGATGGTGACGTCGGTGACGTTCGGCTCGCCCTTCGTGAGAGTGCCCGTCTTGTCGAAGACGACGGTGTTCAGCCGTTCCGCCCGTTCCAGCACCTCACCACTGCGGATGAGGATTCCCTTCTCGGCCCCCTTCCCAACACCCACCATAAGCGCGGCGGGCGTGGCAATGCCGAGCGCGCACGGGCAGGCGATGATCAGCACGGCGATGAAGGAAAGCAGGCCTTGGGGGAAGTTGCCGACAACTGACCACCCGACAAAGGCGAGGAGGGCCACCCCAATCACGGAAGGCACGAAGATGCGGGTGACCTGGTCGGCGATCCGTTGGATCGGCGCGCTGGTCGCCTGGGCCTCCTCGACGATGTGGACGATCTGTGCGAGTGCCGTCTCCGCCCCAACGCGGGTTGCTTCGAACCGGAACGAGCCAGTGCGATTCAACGTGCCGCCCAGGACCGGCGCCCCGGGTCCTTTCTCGATCGGCATCGACTCGCCCGTGAGCATTGATTCGTCGACGGTCGAGGTCCCTTCGATGACGGCGCCGTCAGTCGGAATCTTGCCCCCGGGGCGAACAACGATGACGTCCCCCACCTCGACCGATTCTGCCGGTACCTCCATCTCCTGCCCATCGCGGATGACGCTGGCTGTGGCTGGTCTCAGGTCCATCAGCTTCCGGACCGCCGCGGAAGAGCGCGTCTTGATCGCCTCTTCCATGTATTTGCCCAGCAGGACGAACGCGATGATGACCGCCGAGACTTCGAAATACACGTCGCGCTGGTTGGCTGCGATGGGAAGGATGGAGGGGAAGAAGACCACAAACGTGCTGTAAATGTAGGCCGTGCTCGTCCCCAGGGCGACCAGGACGTCCATATTGATGGATCGTGTTCTGATCGCGCTCCAGGCTCCTTTGTAGAAGCCCCATCCGCCGATGAACTGCACGGGCGTCACGATGATGAACAGCCAAACGCCCCAGGTGAACCATGGCAGCGCGGGTATGGGTGCCCACGTGAGAATCGTCGCTCCGGCTGCCAGCGCGATGAACGCGGCAGCGCGAAGCACGGCCAGAACGAGGACACCGGCGAGTGCGACGGTCACGCGGGTCTTCATGGCCTTGAGCTCGGTCTCAGGCGACTCGAAGGTCCGCTGACAGCCCACACTGCAGAAGTAGTAGGTCCGTCCGCCGCGCTCAACTTTGAGAGCGGTCGACTTATCGATCACCATCCCGCAGATGGGATCCTTCGCGAGACTAGTCGTGGGTTTGGATTTCGTCGTTTCCGGCGGGCTTGTCGCTTGAACGGTCATTGCTTCACGCCTTCTCTTTCTGGTGAATCAGTACTGGTCGGCCTTTTGGCCGAATGGCAAGCACCGGTTTGCCTGCGTGCGACATGACGTGCTCGGTCACGCTGCCGAGAACCAGCCGCCCGATACCGTGGCGGCCATGGGTGCTGATCGCGATGAGATCCACGTCCTCCGGCTCCGCGCAGCGAACGATGCACTCCGCACAATCGCCTGCTTCGATCTGCACGTCCGCCGCTGGCCCGTCTGCCCGAACTCCCGCGGCCAACCGCTCGAGGTACGCGACCATCTCAGGCCGCGCTTCGCGGGCATGCTGAGCGGCCAACGGACTCGTCTCCTGTCCTCGCTCCTCGTCTCGGACGTCCGCCACCCACAACAGGCGGAGACGCCAGTCGAGCGCCCTCGCGAGCGGCAGGAGGGGCGTCAGCACCGCCTCGGCGACAGGAGACCCATCAAGAGGTACGATGACGTTGAGTCCGCGAACCTCCTGAGGGAGCGCAGTACGCTCGCGGAGGATCAAAACTGGAACCGCCGACTCTCGGACAACGGCGCGCGCAACGCTTCCGAGAAGCGCGTCAACCAGTCCGGTTTGCCCATGGCTCGCCATGACGATCAGGTCGAAGCTCGTGTTGCACGCGTGCTCGGCGATCGTCTTGCTGGCGGTCCCTTGGAGCACTCGTGTTGCCGCGACCTGTACACGATGAAACCGTTTCGCTGCGTCGTCAAGATACCGCTCAGCCTGCCGCGCTCTGGAGTCAAGGATTTCGGGTGCAGCAGCAGCGATCGTTGAGGTCGTGAGGACATCGGCCGGGTCGACGACCCGAAGTACTTCAACGTCGGCATTCATAGCCTCGGCGAGGCGGTCGACCACCAGAATCGCCCGTTCGGCCCGGCTCGATCCATCGAGCGGAACTAGGATGCGGTATGCCATTGGCCCTCCGCCTACGTGGCCTCATGGGGAGGAGCGGTTTTCCCCCAAGCGATTCTCCGCTGCAGGGGGCGAGGCTCCTTCTTTCTGCTACGGCTCGCCAAGACAGCCCGTTTCCCGATCCTGCCGGTCGACCCTACGGTGCCGTCGTCCTCATACTATCCAAGGATAGTAAATAGGGCCACCCACCGTTGGGTAGCGCGCGAGACCTCAAAAGGGTGGTTTCTTGCGGAGGAGGCGGTTCGCGGAGTCGACAAGGGCATATGCCTGGGCGTTGCCCATGCTCCGATCTGACTCACGTTGCCGTGGCCACGAGCTTGACTAAGAGTTCAGGGGCGGGGATCGGGTCGGAAGCGCCGGACATCACGCTCATGGTGGAGAGCACCTAGAGGATGCGCCGGCTGACAGAGGTCACTGGTTCGACACCTGGACCAGCTGATTGAGTGTGTCTTTCAACGCGCGCTGCTCTTCCGCATACGTGGCTAGATCGACCGCGCGCAGCGCGTCTTCAGCACGCTGGAACTGCTCCTGAGCCTGGGCCGCCAACGCGCTGAAGTCAGTGGAAACAGGAGCGGATCCGGCGGGTGACGGAGCACCGATTCCCGGCGCCATCGGGGCCACGGCGCCAAACAGCCGGGCCAGCGCTGCGTCGAGCGTCGGCTCCATCACGATCCGATTGCCCGTCGAGACCACGACGCGCTTGAGCTCGGGGAGAGGGCTCGCCATCGCCTGTAGATAGATCGGCTCGACGTACAGGTTCGACTGCCCGATGGGAATCGTCAACAAGTTTCCTCGAATCACCCGAGAGCCCGACTGGTTCCAGAGGGAAAACTGAGACGAGATCGTCGCGTCCTGGTCAACGCGGGTCTCGATCTGGAACGGGCCATAAATCACCTTGTCTTTCGGATACTTGTAAACGACCATCTTGCCGTAATCGGGCTGGTCAGAACGGGCCGCAAGCCACCCGATCATGTTGTCCCGATTGCTCGGAGTGAATGGCAAGATGAGGACGAATTCGGCCCGTGCCTCGCCGGGCAGCTTCATGATCACGTAGTAGGGCTCGACTGGCTGCTTCTTCTCGTTGAAGAGCTCGTTGGCAATCGTCCACTGATCTTCGCGTAGGTAGAAAACTCGTTCATCCTGAACGTGAAAAAGACGATACTTTTCCGCTTGTACAAGGAATAGGCCTTCCGGATAGCGGAAGTGGGCACGAATGGGCACCGGCGCCTGAGCTTGTGGGACGAAGAGCGCGGGGAAGATGCGTTGATAGGTCTGGATCAGTGGATCGGAGGAATCGGCGACGTAGAAGCGGACCGTGCCATCGTAGGCGTTCGTCACGATCTTCACGCTGTTCCGGATGTAGTTGAATGCCCGGGGCCTTTGCCCTCCTTTGGCACTGGGCGGCTGATATGGTTCGGAATACGGATACCGATCGCTCACCGTGTAAGCATCCTGAATCCAGTACAGGCTCCCGTCCGCCACCACGATGTATGGGTCAGCATCCAGGCGGAGAAATGGCGCAATCTCTTGGGCCCGCTGCACCACGTTGCGGCGATAGAGAAGCTGTGAGTCCGCCTGGAACGACGAGTTGAGGATGAAGTTCAGATCCTGAAAGCTCGCGGCGAAGAGCAGACGCCGAGCAATGGATCCCACCGCGATCCCACCGTCACCGTTGTATCGGGTGACGAAGACGCCCTTGTCGCCGCTGGGATAGTCGAACTCCGGCGTGGAGGTTCGCGTGATGACGTAGTGGTCTGTTTTCTGGCCGAAGTAGATCTCCGGCCGGGTGATGTCGACCTGCCCCACCGGGGGGATATCCTGAATCAGAAAGTCCGGCAGTCCTTCCTGGCTGATGCGGTTTACGGGGCTCATCGCCACCCCATAGCCGTGGGTGTATTGAAGCTGCTGGCTCACCCAGGACTGCGCTTCTCTGGGCAACTGGTCGGAGACCAACTCCCGAGGCGCAACCATGACTTGTCGATACTCTCCATCAATGGTGTAGCGCTCCACGTCCACGTCGTCGAACTGGTAGTACTGTCGAATTGACTGGATCTGCCGGTACGTGTCGAGCAACGGCCGCGGGTCCCAGAGACGGATGTTGCGCACCGTTTCCTGATCGCGGGCTAGGTCCTCGGCGGTGACCGCGTCCGCAAAGGAGACGTCCCGCTCGTCGATGCCGTCGAGTCCGAACGCTTGGCGTGTAAAGCGAATCGTCGCGCTGATGTAGGGACGCTCGCGGTCCAACTGATTCGGTGTGACGGTGACGTTTTGCACAACGGTCGGAAAAATCCAGCCAACCGCCACCAGGGCGACAGCCCACACGCCTGCGCCGGCGATCGCCAAACGAAGGCTGCTCCTGAAGACGTTGGCCAGACACATGCCGGCCGCGAGAAGCGCGGCCGCTGCCAGAATCAGCTGGGCAGGCCGCTGCGCGTTGAGATCGGTGTAGCTCGCACCATACGCAGCACCTCGAGTAGACCGCACGAGATCGAACATATCGAGAAAGTGCAGGCCGGCCACCAAGATAAAGCCGACCGCCGCCAGGCACAGGAAGTGTCCCATGATCCTCCGAGGCAGAGGAAATCCCATTAGGCCGACGTTGGCGCCCTGCTCGTAGGTCAAGACGATGGCATACAAGGCGACCGTCGACAGCCCCACAAGCACCCATGCCGTGAAGAGCCAGCCCTCGGAGGCGCGCAGGATGGGCATCACAAAGAGATAGAACCCCACGTCCTGACCAAATGCCGGGTCGGCGATTCCGAAAGGAGCGCGGTTCAGGAACTGCAACACCGCCAGCCAATTGCCTGAGGCCACAAGCCCCATGACGAGGCCGAGCAACAGCCCACCTATCAACACGGCGAGGTTGATCAGCCACGTGGAGCGTGCGCCCCGTGCCATCTGCGAGCCGATCTGCCCGAGTAGATCCTCCCAGGCTGCACTCGCCGCCCGTCTCGGTCTGATGTCGATCCCACGGGCGACACGTCGAGCTACAAGGACGTTGATGGCGAAGGCCACGAGGAACGCGACCGCACCGCCAGCGAACAGCGCAAGCCGAGCGACGGTGCTCGTGATGAAGACACTGCCGAGCGCCAGACTATCGAACCACAGCCACTCAGTGGTGAAGGCAACAGCGCCCAGGATAAGGAGAAGGGCTATGACGACCACGCCACCAGCGATCAATCCTCCGGCGCGTCGTGCATGCGATCCAGGCTGAAGTTCCAGAAATGAATTCATCGTCTCCTCCAAAGCGCCATCGGCGGCCCGGCTCACCGCATTCCAAACGAACTCGGTTCACGGTGGCACCGGGTGCATGTCTGCCGTGCCCCCTATTCCTATCCCAGGCGCTGTTACGCGAATGTCGTCACCTTGGCTGGACACCTTTCCGCTCGGGACCTCCTGGCGGATGGACGAGACAGCTCGAGTCAGCGGGTCAGACTTTCAAGCCTCTGGATCCGTTCCTTGATCGGTGGATAGACTCTTCAGCGCGCCGGTGAGCATGTTCTCCGCTCGTGCCTGCTCCGCTACTCCGCGGGCCCCCACCGCCATGTTGCGCGCCTCGGTCACGCGTTCCAGCGTCTCGCGCTCGTGGGCTGCGTAGCCCTTCACGGTCTCTACCAAGTTTGGGATCAGGTCGTAGCGACGCTTGAGTTGGATGTCGATCTGTGACCAGGAGTTCTGGGTCTCCATGCGCTTGCCGACAAGGCCGTTGTAGGGCCACCGTCCACCCAACGATGGCCAGCGGCGCCGCGAGAATGACGAGGAATGCAACCGGCATAGTCAAAATCCTTTCTTCATAGCTCACGAAGGCTTTCCACATCGCGGGTCTCGAACCCGGTCTGCTCCGCCGCGTCGATCATATGAGCCAGTGGAACGAGCTCTCCGTTGGGAAAGACATATCGGTAGATGAACTCGTCCTCGTGCCACAATCTCCGCCCTAACCAGGCCCGCGGGGCCACTGGATCCACGGGTGCCCGGACGATTCCTTGAGTGAATAACAGTCCGCCGGGGCGTAGGCTGCGGTAGGCGTGCCCGAAGTAGGCAGGGAACTGGCGGTGGCCGACGTGCTCGACCATGCCGACGCTGGCGATCTTGTCGAACTGTTCGGCGTCCGGAATATCGCGGTAGTCACACACCTCCACGCGACACCGACCACTGAGGCCGGCCGCGGCAATGCGCTCTCGCGTGAGCGAGGCCTGTTCCACGCTGAGGGTGATCCCGACAGCCTCCACGCCGTGGTGTTCCGCTGCGTATGTGATGAGCCCGCCCCAGCCGCACCCGATGTCGAGCAGCCGCTCGCCCGGACGCAGCCGCAGTTTTCGGCAGATATGTTCCAACTTGGCGGCCTGCGCCGTATCGATGTCGGCAGCTTCTGTTTCGAAGTAGGCGCACGAGTAGACCAAACGCTGATCCAGCCACAAGCGATAGAAATCGTTGCCAACGTCGTAGTGGCGCCGGATGGCCGCGGCGTCGCGCCCGCGCGAATGCGCGTGCCCAAACAACAGATTGGATCGAGCCGGCCCCGGGGCTGCGGTCGTTTGGGGGCCGGCGGGTAACTGAAGAGCCAACCGGGCGAGTCGGGCCAGTGTCCGGGGCGAGCCGATCCGCTGGGCGGCACCAAAGGCGATGGCCACAGCCGCTTCCATATCGCCCACGATGTCGAAGTCGTTCCGAAGATAGGCTTCGGCAAACGCCAATTCGGAGGGACGGAGCAGCAACCGGCGGAGCACTTGTGGCCCGCGCAGCACCAACGTACAGGACGCAACGCCGTCCGCGGGAAGCTCCATACTGCCGTCCCAGTACCGAATAGCGATGGATCGCTCCCCTGGTGACCCGCAGAGCTCAGCAACAATCTGGCGGGCGATGGCGACAGTTCGATCGCCGTTCTGGTTGACCGCGGGCCTGACAAACGTCTGGTTAGAGCGGACTTCTGGGCAAACATGTGCGGCTTTCGTGTTCGCCTGAAGAAACTCCAACATGATTCGGTCTCCTTTCTCGTTCAGTCTCTGTTGCGAGTGCCACGCGCTGTCCCCTGGGGGCGATTTTCGGCGTGTCACGCCGCGCGGGAATGGTCGTGGCCCGGGCCGTGCGCGCGCCCATTTGTCGGCGCCACCTCCGCCCGCAGCTTGATGAAGTTGAGCAGGCTATCACGGGCCACCATGCCCACGAGACGCCCATCGTCGATCACCGGAAACTGGCCCACCTCCTCATCGCCCATCCGCTCCAGGATCGTGGTCAGCTGGTCATCGGGTCGCACGGTCTTGAGCTCAGCTCTCGTGATCATCACGTCCTGCACGCGCGTCGTCGGGCGGCGGGCACCAGGCACGTCCTTGATGCGTTGTAGAGTGATGAGACCCAGAAGCTCACCATCCTCCACCACCGGGAAGCAGCGCTTGCCACTGGGCAGCATGACCTGGTCTACCAGCACGTCCAGCGTCAGTCGGCGCGGGACCCTCGGGCAGTCGGTAGTCATCGCCTCGCGCACCGTGTGGCCTGAGAGAACCTCTTGTACCGCCATCTGCTGATAGCTATGCGCGGCGGCACTATCGAGGAACCAGCCGATGAAGGCGATCCACAGCCCATCGGCCCAGTTACCGTTGAAGATCTGGAAGACTCCCCAGAATATGAAGCCGTATGCGACGATGCGCCCGAGGCCGGAGGCCAGCCAGGTGGCCTGGCGGAGGTTGCCGGTGATCCTCCAGGCGATGGCGCGGAAGACTCGACCGCCGTCGAGGGGAAAGCCCGGGATGAGGTTGAACAGGCCGACCATCAGGTTGATCCCGGCCAGCCAACCGGCCAGCGCGCGCACAGGAGGAGCCGTCACCTGACTGAGCTGCCACAGCAGTCCGAAGGCGGCAGCCAGGGCCAGACTGGTGGCGGGGCCAACGAGCGCCATGAGCAGCTCGTCGCGCGCCCGCTTCGGTTCCTGGCTGATGTGCGCAGCACCGCCGAAGATGAACAGCGTGATGTCACGCACCGGTGTGCCGAACGCCTGAGATACCAGGCTGTGGGCCAGCTCGTGCGTCACGACAGAGGCAAAGAAGAGTACGGCAGTGACGATGCCCAACACGAGGTACGTCGATGACGGCCAGCCGGGATGCACCGTCGGGAAGTAATGGTTGGCCAGGGACCAGCTCACGAGGAAGAAGACGATGAACCAGGAGTAATCGAGTCGCAGCTCAATGCCGAACAGACGACCGACCCGCACCGCGTTACCCATATGACCTTCACGCTCCTCTCTACAGGTGATCGCCAAAACCGTTCATCAAGCCCTCAGTGCCCTATATCCGCGAGCGCACTTCCCATGGTGCGCAACAGCTCCGCCGGTTCCGAGGTGAGCCGGTGCGTCGGGAATAGCGACCGCGGCCCGCCAACTGAACAGATTGACCATGACGGCGAAAGCTTCCTTCACTGTCATACTATTGGAGCATAGTAGACGCCGCCACACCCCAAAGGGTGGTCTCGTCATGTGCGCGAGGGGCCTGACCCCTACCCGGCTGGGCAGCGCTGGCGTGCAGCCAATTTCTCGTCTGGGCCCAAGCAGATTAAGCTCGACCGGAGCGAAGCATTGCCCAGGCGAGGTAGAGACCCAGCGAGCCGGCTGCGCCAAATCCGAGGGCGAACGCCGGTCCGGCCCATTGCTCCCAGCCCGGCGGGTGGTAGATGGACATGAAGACGGCCAGGCTGTTGACGAAGGCGGCTGCCAGGATCCCGAGAATCAGCGGTTGACCAGTTGCTCGAAGCGGCGGAGAAGCGGGTCGAACCCGGTTGGCCGCATCCCCACCTCGAGCCCGCCCCGCTCCAACTCACCGATGAGGCCACTCACGTGTTGCGGCAGATCGGCGCCGAGGCGCGCCGCATCGAGACTCGACCGTGCGAAGCGCCGCACCCAGAGGGTGGGCGAGTACTGGCGCAACATCAGCCATTGCGCATAGGGCACCAGCACCGTGATGAGGCGAAAGGATGGGTCGAGCTGCGCCCCGAGAGCCTCGCTCATGATGATGGTCTTGAACAGGAGCGCGAGGTTGGGCGGCAGGTGCAGGGAGTGGCGCCGTACGGCGCCCAGCGCCTCGCTGAGCACCGGGCCCAGGGCGATCTCGCTCAGCGGGCGACCGTAGTAGCGGGACTGGAGATGCTCGAGATCCCGCCGGAGCAGGTCGCGATCGATCCGTCGGCCGGCTACGCTAAGGTTTAAGAGCGCATCCACCAGCGCATTGGAATCCTCACTCGTCACAGCGAGGAGGACATCCACGAGCTGCTGTTGTGTGTGTTCGTCGACAGTCCCCACCATCCCGAAATCGATGAGCCCTATGCGGCCCTCCGTCTCGATGAAGAAGTTGCCCGGATGCGGATCCGCGTGGAAGAAGCCATCGTCGAACACCATCTGGAGGAGCATTCGCGCCGCTCGCTCGGCGAGGGTCGAACGGTCGATGCCGGCTTCGTCCAGTGCGCCGAGCTCATCGATCTTGATTCCGCCGATGCGCTCCAGGGTCAACACACGGGAGGTCGTCGTTTCCCAGAAGATGCGTGGGATGTGGATGGCGGGGTCGTGCGCGAAGTTCGCGGCGAATCGCTCGGCGCTGCGGCCCTCGCGGATGTAGTCCAGCTCAGCCCGGAGCGTCTGGGCGAACTCCTCGGCGAGGCCAACGAGGTCATAACGGTCGGCAACCTCCCAGCGGCGGGTGGCCGCGGCGGCCGAATTTCTGAGGATCTCCAGGTCCTCCTCGACTTGCTCTACGACTCCAGGGCGGCGCACCTTGACGACAACCTCGGTACCGTCGGGCAGCGTGGCCGCGTGAGCCTGGCCGATGGACGCCGCCGCGAGCGGTGTGCGGTCAAAGCTCGCGAACAGTGTGTCCAGATGCTGTCCAAGCTCCGCCGTGATGACCGCCTCGATCTCGTCTGTCGGCACCGGCGGGGCCTGATCCTGGAGTTTGGATAACTCTGCCTGATAGTCCGGTGGGAGCAGATCGGCTCGGGTCGAGACGATCTGCCCGAGCTTGATGAACGTGGTGCCCAGCTCCTCCAGGGCCATTCGAATGTGCTCCGGCTGCGTGTACGGCTGGGCACGGCGCGGATGGCCAAGGAGTCCGCGATGGAAGGGCACGAACCGTTCGAGGCCGAACACACCGACGAGATAGCCCAGCCCGTGGCGGCCCAACGCATCGGCGATCTGACCGTAGCGAGCTCGATGCGAGTCTTTACGTGGCGCGGCCATGGTTCTTCCTTGGACTCGCGGCAGACGGCGGGCTCGGGGCCGACATGGTGTGGTTCCGGCGCGCCGTCAGTGCGGTGGGAGGACCGGGGGCGGAGACGTGGTGCGCCAAACCCAACCCGGCCCCGTGGCTCTGCCGCGGTCCACGCACCGACTCCCAGGCCACCGCGCCCACACCCGCGAGGATCATTGCAATGCCAGCGGTTTCGAGCGGTGTGATCTGTTCGCCAAAAATGAGCGCGGCCAGGACCAGGCCGAACACCGGCACCAAGAACAGGAAGATGGTTACTCGACCGACCTCCTCACCCTGGATCAGCCAGTACCAGGCGGCGGTGGTGAGCGAGGTTCCAATCAGGGCCAGAAAGAGCAGCAAACCCACGAACTCCGCGTTCCAGGTTATCGACGCTCCGGGCTCGATCACCAGAGAGCCGGCCAGCAAGACCAGGCTGCCGATGATGAGCTGCCAGGCTGTCAGCGTCAGCAGGCTGAGATCAGCGCCGAGCCGCTTGACGATCACGTTGCCAGCTGCCAATCCACCCGATGCTGCGAGAGCCAGCAGGCCCCCGGTCACGCGATGGGCATCCGGCCCACTGAGCGACGGTGATGCGATGAGCGCGACGCCCAACAGGCCCAGTGCGAGTGCAGCCCATTTCGCGGGCGTAACCCGCTCCTGCAGGAAGATGGCAGCCAAGCCAATGACGATAAGCGGCTGCAGGTTGCCGAGCACCGAGGCGATGCCGGCTCCGGCCCGACCCGGGCTGAGAAACATGGCGCCAAAAGCGATCGTGGTCGCCGTCAGTCCGAGCGTGACGATGCGGGGCCAGTGCTCGGACGCCGGCAGCACCCGCTGACGGAGGGCAACCATCAAAACGAGGAGGGCAAGGCCAGCAATAAGGGCTCGCAGCCCGCCGAAGAGCAACGGCGGCGCGAATGCGAGGCCGGCCTTGATACTTACGAAGCAGAAGCTGTAAATGGCCGCGATGCCCAGCGCGATGCAGACCCGTGCCCAAGCGGGCGCGCGCGTTGAGCCGTGCAAAGGCGACCTCACGGCTGCGCTGCGCCGTTGCCTGCGGCTACCGTCGGGCGCGGGCACCGGAAGTTGGCCGTGTAGGAGAGGCCAGAGCTCCAGTAGCCCGCTGGCTCTAACCCGGCCGCGACGCACCGCTGGTGGAGATCCGCGCGGCGCTGGTAGTGAGGGTCGCCGAGCACCTCGGTGAAGGACAGGATGCCACCCGGCTTGAGCGCGTCCTGGACCTGGGCGACGGCCAGGTCACGGTTCGGGATCTCCCCCAGCACGGTGACGAGGAAGGCCAGGTCGTAGGCGCCCGGTTCCAATACGGCGGTCGCGACGTCTCCCTCGCGCACGTCGACGTTCTCTACCCCGGCTGCCGCGATCCGCTCCCGCGTCCGGCGAGCCATCTCCGGTTGCAGCTCGATGGCGACCAGGCAGCCTTCTTCACCCAGTCGGCGGGCCACCGGCACGGTCATATAGCCAACGCCTGGGCCAACTTCGAGCACCTTCATGCCGGGCCGCACCCCCATGTGCTCCAGGATTAGCGGGGTTGGAGCCAGCCGTTCGCGCAATCCCAATTCAAGGAGCCACCCTAGAGCCGGTGGGCAGGGAAGACTCTGGAGACGAGCGGCATAGCGCCACAGGAGCATTGCCCCGAAGAATGCTGCTCCGAACCAGAACACAACCCTGGGCAGCGTCACGATGCATGTCCTGCGTGCGCGGCGGTGAGCTGAGGAGCTTCACCGCTCTCGCCGGGCGTGGTGCGCCGAATGCCGGGCAGGCGAGTTCGCTTCAGGAGCAACGCATTGATTGCGACCAGGATCGAGCTACCGGCCATCGACAGCGCCGCGATCTCCGGGCGCAGGAGCAGCCCGAACGGCGGGTACAGCAATCCGGCGGCGATCGGAAAGGCGATTGTGTTATAGCCCGCCGCCCAGAACAGGTTTTGGCGCATCTTGCGGACCGTGGCGCGGCTCAAGGCGATGGCGCCGATTACGTCGAAGGGATCACTTTTCATGAGGACGATGTCGGCCGTCTCCATGGCCACGTCGGCGCCAGCCCCGATGGCGATGCCCACGTCTGCCTGCGCCAGCGCCGGAGCGTCATTGATCCCATCGCCGACCATTGCGACCAGCTTGCCTTGCTGCTGGAGCTGCTTGACCATGTCGGCCTTCTGCCCTGGCAGCACCTCGGCGAAGATGGTCTCGATGCCCAACTCCCCCGCGATGCGCTCGGCGGTGGCGCGATTGTCGCCGGTCAGCATCGCTACCTCGACCCCAAGCTTGCGCAGCTCCCCCACCGCGAGTTTGGAGCTAGGGCGGATAGCATCCGCGATGGCGATCACGCCGGCTGCCGCGCCGTCCACCGCGGCATAGATCACCGTGCGCCCGGCGCCCTCCAGAGCCGCTGCCCGCTCCCCGAGCCCGTTGAGCGCGACCTGATGGTCTCGCATGAGCTTGCGGTTCCCCACGAGTATGGTGCGGCCATCTACGTTGGCTCGCAACCCGTGTCCGGGGATCGCCTCGAACTCGGTCGGATCAGTCAGCGCCAGGTCCCGCTGCTGCGCGTTGTCGACTACGGCCTGTGCCAGCGGGTGCTCACTGGATCGCTCGGCCGATGCGACCAGCCGCACCAGCTCTGGCTCCGTAATCGAGCTCCCGGCCGCGACGACCTCGACGACCTTCGGTTGGCCGACGGTGAGGGTGCCGGTCTTGTCGAAGATGATCGCCTGCACCTTGCCTGCTTGTTCGAGCGCCGTGGCGTTCTTGTACAGAATCCCGTTGAGCGCCCCCAGCCCGGTGGCCACCATGATCGCGGTCGGGGTCGCGAGGCCGAGCGCGTCGGGGCAAGCGATGATCACCACGGTGATCGCAAGGGTTAGAGCGAAGACGAACGACGAACCGGCCACAAAGTACCAGCCCAGGAAGGTCGCGAGGCCGAATACGATCGCGGCCGCGACCAGCCATTGGGCGGCGGCGTCCGCGAGCCGCTGCGCCGGCGCCTTTGAGTTCTGTGCCATCTGGACGAGTTTGACGATCTGCGCGAGCGCGGTGTCCGTACCAACCTTGGTAGCGCGGAATCGGAAGGTACCGGTCTTGTTGATCGTGGCCCCAGTCACCGGGTCGCCCGGCCGCTTTGTGACCGGCAGGCTCTCGCCGGTCACCATGCTCTCGTCCACGCTCGACTCGCCCTCGACCACCACGCCGTCAACTGGCAGCTTGTCGCCTGGCCGGATGAGCACGATGTCGTCGACCTGGACCTCGGAGGTCAGGACTTCCACGAGCTGCCCGTCGCGGACCACCGTGGCTTTCGGGGGGGCGAGGTCGAGAAGGGCACGGATGGCCTCTGAGGCACCGGAGCGGGCGCGCATCTCCATCCAGTGGCCGAACAGGATGAACGTCAGCAGGACGACCGCGGCTTCATAGAAGACCTCTCCCTGGAACAGGAACGTGGCAGCGACGCTGAACAGGTAGCCAGCTCCCACGCTTAGCGCCACCAGCACCGACATGTCGAGAATCCGGTTGCGGAGCGCCCGGTAGGCGCCGACGAAGAACATCTGCCCACCCCAGAGCACGGCGGGCGTGGCCAGGATAGACATCAGGATCTCATCGGAGAGGCCGAATGGGGCGGGGAGGTAAAGGCCGAAGATCTCAGTCGCCATCGGCGAGTACAGCGTCACTGCGATGGCAAGCACCAAGGTGAACCAGAAGCGATTGCGCATGTCGCGTACCATCGCCTCCATGTTCAGGCCAGCGCCGTGGCCCATCTCGTGCGCCATCTGCGCCATCTCGCCGGGGACCGGAGGTTCCTCGGCTGGCATCGCGTGCCCGGCATGGTCAGGGTGCTCAGTAACGCGGACGGCAGGCTCACCGCCCAGCGCTGGCGGCCGGTGTTCGGCGACGACGTCAGACTCCGGTGCGCAGACGTGCCGCGGCACGACTTCGCCCCGGCAATGGTAGCCACACTCCTCAATGAGACTTCGGATCTGGGCTTCCGTGATCACGGCCTCGTCGTAGCCCACAACGACTGTGTCGCTCAGGTAGTTGGCTTCTGCGTGGTGAAGCCCGGTGTGTCGGCGCAAGAAGGTCTCCAGCGCCGGCCCCGAGCTGCCCCGTAGGAGCCCGCTCGCTTCCAGCACCACGTTCCTCATGGGCTTATCTCCGTCTCCGCGGCTCGACCCATGGCTAACGAGCCGCGTGACCCGGTCGCTGGACAACTCGCGGGCAAAATGCATTTGGGCAGCCTGTCTCGGCGAGCCCCAGCGACAATGCCTTAGCGCGCCGGCCGACGGTCTGTGCGTACCGGTCTAGACCTTCGATGGGAGCAGCACGAAATCGCGTTGTAAGGACCCGTGAGCTAGTTCATCAAAGGGTCACAGCCCGTACCACGCCGCGAGCCAGCCGTTCATCTGGTCGATCTCCCTTGATTGCGCGGTGATGATCTCCCGAGCCAGCTGGCGGATCTCCTCATGCGTACTGCGCTCCAGCGCGTCCTGAGCCATCGAGATGGCATTCTCGTGGTGGGGGATCATCATGAGCATGAATGCGATCTCGAGCCGCTCCCCAGAGAGACGGTTCAGTCCCGTCATGTCCATCATGCCCGACATCATCTCCATCCCCGGCTGCATCCCGGGCATCATCCCCATCCCCGGCTGCATCCCGGGCATCATCCTCATGCCCGGCATAGCTGAAGACGCTCCGTACCATGCGTTCGACCAGGACTGCATGCGGGTAATCTCAGCGGACTGGGTCGTAATGACGTCACCGGCCAAGCTCGCTAACTCACCATGCACTGCACCCGACGCGACCGGCTGGGCCATGACGACCGCCATCATGTGGTGCATGATCATCTGGTGCAGGAAGGTCTGGTCGAAGTCCTGGGCAGAAGCCGGCCCGGGACTCTGCGAGCGGCCGAGCGTCACCCCCGGGAGCAACGCCATCAGCAATGTCAGGGCAAGGGTCGGGATAAGGATCGAGGGTTTTCGCACTTCAACCTCCGTCGCTGGCGCCTCAACATGGAACGATTCTACTATGATAGTGTAGTAGATCAGCCGGCGGGCGCCCAACGACGTGTTGCCCGCCGGCTTATCTTTAATCGGAGCAACAGCACCCGGAGCTGTGAGGAGGATAGCGGTGGCCAAGGATCCGATTTGCGGAATGGACGTGGACGAGAACACGGCTCGCCATACGAGCGAATATGAGGGGCGCACCTATTATTTCTGTGCACCAGGCTGCAAGCGCACGTTTGATCAAGACCCTGAGCGATACGCGAAAAAGGACACGGACCAGAAGTGAGTGTGGGGGGCAAGCAAGGATCGGAATTGACGCGGCCCCATTTCGGTGGGAGAATCGCGCTATCGGCCTCGAGCGGTAGGGGGTTTCTGTGAAACGCCCGTATCGAACGCTGGCGCAGTCGGGCGAAGGCCTCGACAAGCTCCTTGGTGATCTCGAGCGAGAGATCATGGAGCTCATGTGGGCCCGTGGCGAGGGCTCGGTACGCGATATTCTCGAGGCGCTGAACGTGCGTCGACCGGCAGAGCACCCGCTCGCGTACACGACGGTGATGACTGTGATGGCGAAGCTAGCGATCAAGGGGTTATTGCGCCGGACACGTGTAGGCCGAGCCGACGAATACCGCGTCGCCGAGAGTCGCGAGGCGTTCCTTAAACGGACTTCTGACGGCATCGCCCGACAATTGGTTGAGGACTTCGGGGACGCCGCGATCAGCAGCTTTGTCAGCGTGCTGGAAAACATTGCTCCTGACCGACTTGAGCAGCTTCGACGCAAGGCTCGACGGCGTGCCAAGCCCTAATCGAACGTTCGCGGCCCTCGTCTTTGCCAGCGTGGCGCTTATCGGGGCGATCGGATGGTCTACCCACCATCTTCTGGTGGCAGGCGCGCCGGGCTTCGTGGACGGTGGGCTCTGGCCGGAGCTGCAATGTCTCCTGGTTCCCGGTGACCGGGATGCCGGAACGCACCTGGTCAGCTACATCTTCCTCGCGACGATTGGCGCCAGCACTGCCTCCTCCCTCTTGACCCTCATACGGCAACACCAACAGACGCGCCGCTTGCTGCGCAACTGCCTGGCGGTACAGGCTGTTCGGCAGCGGAAGATCCGCGCGTTAGCAAGGACCTTGAGACTGGATGGACGCATCGATGTCGTGGACTCTGATGCACAGCTTGCCTTTTGTTACGGGTACGTGCGTCCGCGAATCCTTATCAGTACCGGTCTCGTATCCGGACTGTCTCGAAGCGAGCTGGAATGCCTTCTTCTGCATGAACGGGAGCATCTGCGCCAGCGCGATCCCTTGAAGGTCGCTATCGGAAGACTGCTGGTCGGCATGCTATTCTTCATGCCTCTGATCGGAGCCTTGTACCGTCGATATCTTGTTGAGAAGGAGTTGGCCGCTGATCGCGCCGCAGTCAACGTTCAGGGCCAGTCGCGGGATCTCGCCGGTGCACTCCTTCACTTGCTTGAGGCGGGATCGTCTCGCCCGGCGACCAGCGTTGGCGGTGACGAGGCGCTGGCGGCGCGTATCGCTGTGCTCCTTGGTGAGCCGATCCCATTCCGGCCCCATTTGCGTCCCGCGCACGTTGCTGGCAGCCTGATGATCGCCATCGTCGCGCTGCTCCCACTGGTGTCCCCACTGGCGCATGCAGCCCCGAGTGCAGTGTCGGGCCACGATGTCGTGGACGGTTGCCATGCGCCTCGTGCAGACGCATCGGCGCTAAGCTTCACCGCTGGATGAGGAGGAGAAATCCCGAGGGCATCTCTGGGGCGGACTTGAGTGCCCTGAGAGAATCGACGATTCAGAACAGTCTTTCGCGATCCGTTTGATCGGTAAAGAAGCGACAACATGGCTGAGGCAACGCTGGTCGTGCCTGACATCTCGTGTGGGTCGGTATCTAGACGGGCAGGGTTTTGTGATCGGTTGGGACGTCCGGATACCACGCGCTGGCTCGGTAAAGGCGCCGGTTGCCGGGTTAGGGTTGCCTTTGGCCCTGAGGCTGACTCGGCGCACCCTGTGCTTGAGGTTGATCGAGCGGCAACGTCAATAGTGGCTGTGCTCCGCCCGACACCATCGGCAGCTTACCGTCCCACTTGGTCCAGCGCAAGTAGTCCACGAGCTGCGGGGTAACGCTCTCGGTGAGGACCCGATTCGCGTGGGCTTCCCCGTCGGCCGTGGCCACCCGGGCGTCAGCTTTTCCCTTCGCCTCGACGACCGCCTGCTGCGCCTGCACCTCCTTCTGGGCCAGGATTTGGCGCTCGGCCTCCACGTTCTGTTGCGCGGTCTGCTTCTTCTCGATGGCTCCCTGGTACTCATTCGAAAACGCGATGTCTGAGATATAAATGTCGTCCACGACGATCCCGTAGCGCTGGAGGTTCGCGCCGAGCATTTGCTTCGCCGTCGTCCGGATTTCATCACGCTTGATGAGAATCTCGGTCACCTGGTAACGCGGCACGACTTCCTTTATGAAGTCGTTGAAGGCCGGGTCGATGACGCTCTCAGCAAACCCCAAACCCACGTTCTGGTACAGCTCGGCTGCGCGGGCCGATTCCAGGTGGTAGTTCATCGTGCCGGTAAGCTTGACGGACTGGAGCTCCTGACTGGCAGCGTCGATCGCCCTGAAAGCATGCGGTGAGACGCGAGTGTCAACCTGCACGATGCGCTGTGCAACGGGAACGATGAGATGGAACCCGGGAGCAAGCTCTCGAGGCTCGACTCTGCCAAAGGTCAGAAGGACTCCGACGTAGCCTGCTTGGACTGTCGTGCTGGACACGGCGAACGAGACCACCGCCAAGAACACGACGACTGCAGCTATTCCCCCAACGCCAACGAGTACGGGCTTTCGGTCCACAAAACACTCCCTTACGACGATTTGCTGTGACAGGGTCGGTGCCCGCGCCGACATCGAAGAGTAGCCGTGTTCATCGATTTGGGGCAACCGACCTGCGCCGATCCCAGCCATAGGGGCGACCTTAGTGGGTCAAACGGACCTCGCGAGACCAGACGACCCCATTTACGCGACCCTCGTTGGGCGAGCATCCTCCATTCTCAGTTCCGGAGCTTGCTCACTCACGGGTTTCCCATCATCGCGGTCGGACAGAACTCGGTCGATCTGGAGCTCGACGCCACTCGGCACGTGAGCGAGCACGTCGCGCCCATACGCTTCGAGCTGCGCCGCGTTCGCGGAGCGAGCAACGATCCTGAGCCTGTACACCTCGGGTTGCGCGTCTGCTGCTCCGCCGCCAGCGCTCAGCAAGCGGAGATGGTAGACCAGGAGCAGACCGGCCACGAGCAGCGCACTGACCGCCGACAAGGTATCGGTGGTCTGTCCTGCAGTCCACCCTTCGCCGAGCGCGAGTCGGACAAGCTGATAGAGGGCGAAGACTCCGCTCACGAGCATCGTGAGCACCGTTGCCCCAAAAACAAGGAAGAGATAGATTCGGCGCACCACCGACCGTTGCGCCGGCAGAGCGCGGGCTTCTTGCTGGATCGGCAGCCAAAAAGCGAGCCAGATCGGCAAGCCCACGGCAGCCAGCGTGGCAAACACGGCAATGTGGTCCTGCCACCACGCCGTTGGCCGGGACGCCAGCGGCTGAATCGCGAGATCTAGCACCGTCGCGATCGTGCCCGCGATGCCAATGCCCACCGCGGCGACGCCGATCAGGGCCACGAGGTAGCCGTAGAACCGTCGGATGAGGGCCTGACGTGGCGCCTCTGTCGCGAGGACGGTCTCCTGGCGCAGACTGCGGGCGTGGTACACCCACACGACCCAGAAGACCAGGACTGTCGCGATGGCCGGCCCGAGTCCACGCGACGCTTCCGTCCACCCGAGCGCAGCCCGCTCGGGGACGAGGACGACCCGCAGCAGCTGGTACAGGACGTTCCCCGCTGACCACGTCGTAAAGGAGACCGCTACGGCCAGCACCAGGTAGTGGTAGACCTTACGCAGCACCGACATCGTCTCGCTATCTAGGCCCGACGTCGCCAACCAACCGCGACTCCACTGCCACGCCGCGAGCCAGACGACCAGCGCCGCCAGCGCCCCTGCAGCGCTCGACGCGATCTGCGCGGTAAAGAGGCCCGTGTCAGCGACGGGCGTCGGCGCACCGGGGAGGTGGCCCGTGGCCATCGACCATAGCACCTGGAGGAGCGACACGAGCGCAGGAACGAGGACCATAAGGCTGACGAAGCTGAGGCAATAGATGAACCAGCGGCGAAGAGTCGCGCTGCCACCAACCTCGGGCTGCGCCGCGCGATCCGCCTCGGCAATGCGCGCGTGATAGGTCCACAGCACCGCCGTGATGAGAAGGAGCGCCGACGGGTCAACGAGCGCACCTGCGATGATCGCAGCGCGCGTCGACTCCCCGAAGACGAACCGCAACAGATCGTGCGCCAGCCCGGATGCCGCGCCTAGGCCGATCATCCCCCCGGTGAGCAGCACGGCATACAAGTACAGGCGGCGGATGACCGAACGGCGCTCGGCCGCCCCCGCCGGCCCGGACAACGCGCGGCAGGCCAGCCACCAGTGGATCGTCCAGCCGGCGAGGCCGATCAGCGCCAGTGCAATCGAGAAGCTCAGTCGCTGCCGGATCAGTGACTCGCCGAGCGCCGTGGGACCGCCGCCCATCGTCTCAACGAGGGTCTCCAGCAGCATCTGCAGGAGCTGAACGGATCCCATGAGGAACATCCCGAGGGCAACGAATGCGATGGCATAGAGGTAGAGTCGGCGAATCACTGGCATGAGCGGGCTCCCTTCAGGGCTCCATATGAGTTGCCCATTTCGCTAGGGCAGGAAGGGATAGGGCTCGACTGGTCGATCGATCTTCCAGACCTCGTCTTCCTTCACGAGGTGCATTTCCACTTCCTGGTTCATGCTGCCGGCGAAAAGTGGATTTCCAGGCATGAAGCGGCTAATCGTCACGCGAACATCCGCCCGCTCCGGTTGACTGCGGATGGTCTCGATCAGCAACCGTTGCTCCATTCCGGATGGCGGTGCATAGCGAGGATAGCTCTCGCGGTAACGGTCCCTCGACCACGAGGCCTGCGCGGCCCGGCTCAACAGCGCGTAGGCACGGTCGACATCGCCGATGCGGAGGCTGTCGATGTACGACTGAACCGTGCCGGCGGGGGTAGCCGGGTCGAGCGACACGGGGACACTACGGCCAACGCCGAGCGCGGCGATCACGATTCCCAGTGTGATGAGCGCGAGTGCGCCCATCACGATCCCAATCAGAAACCGGTCCTTCGGCAGAGCCACGAGTTGCTCCGAATGCGTCGTCTGTGCCTGCATCCCCGCCTCCTTCGCGACCCCTATCGGCCGGTTGCTTGACCCGTATCTGCCTGGTCGCGGCTGACTGAGCTCGCCGTCCCCAGCATACGCCCGCTGGAGCGTCGCAAAGGATGGTCGTCAGGGCGGTTTACACGGCAACTTATGGGCAGTCACCACCCTACCCTGATGAGGGGCGTCCTTTCTCTATCAGCGTGGCTGTTCCGCCGCTGGGGTGGGACGCGGGGTACCCAATGGAGAGGCAGGCGTTCTGCAGCGCGAACGTGGCAGTAGAATCGCGATCAGCAGCGAGATCTTCCGACCGAGTGTCGCCGAGATCTCGGTCAGCCCGTTCTGGAGGGATCGGATGGAGTACGAATACCGTTTCTTTACCCACTCAATCAGCGCCCACGGTGTCGACCGTTTGGATCGAGTCCCACCACTCGAAGATGGGTGGGAGCCGATTTCGATGACGTCAACGTACGCGACACGGGGTGAGGACGTGGTCGTCGTCGTTCTGGCGCGTCGCGTACGCCAAGGATCCAGCGAGTCGTGACCTCGTCGCATGACCACGGGGCTCCAACTTTCAGAGTCGGAGGCCCGTGGTTGGATAGCGCAAGGCACAGCCCTGCCACGTCATCGTGGCGGTGCTGTTCGGCCTGTTTTCGCTAGTTCCCGTTGCTTGGTCGCGGCGCATGGTCATCGGGACGTCAAAGGAGCTGAGAAAACAAGCCCGGCGGGACATGCGGCATTACCAGAAAATATGTGGCGAGAATCACGATTACCAGGATGATTGCGCCAGTCACGATCTCGACTGTCATCAGTCGCGGCCACCAGTCTGAGTCGCAATTGTGCGACGTGATTCCTCGAGCTGCGACGCGCAATTCGATCGGCGGCTCGTCCGATTGACGGGCTCGTTCCTGCTCCCGCGCCGCGTCTACGCGTTCGCCGAATGTTGGAGATCTCGACCTGCGTTCCAACTTCGGACGCCTTTCCCAGAGCCCCTGCCCCGATGTCGGCAGCCATTTCGGCGAGCCGACCTGCTGATCCGTCCGACGAATGCCACCGGCTGGCCGGTCTTCGCTCCCATTCCCTAAACAATCGATCAGCAACGCACGCGTCGGCCACGTCTCCACGGGTAGTCTCTGTGGACCCGATCGGGTAACCAATGCACTCTTGGAGTGGACGGGGGGCAATCCGTTGGAAGCGCGCGGTCAAGCAGGCTACTCGCGACTGGCACCGAACGTTAGATGGATGTCGTATGCGGATCCATCAGGCACGTCGACGGTGAGAAGCCCGACGCTATTCTGAGACCAGAACGCGCTGGCTCCTCCCTCGATGCGCACGCTTCGGACGCCCGGAACGTAGACGCGAAGGCGTCCCGGTCCATCGGGACCCGGCTCGACCCGGATCACCAGTTCGTCTTGGTCCCAGACCGAGGACCATGCGCGGTCTGCCCAAAGAACTCCCGGGTCGGCGCGGAGCACCAGGAGACGGAACGACCGCGCTTGCACATTGACGGATAGCTTGGGACTCGTCGAGAATGCCTGCCCGGTCTCTGGGTCGAAGGCGATCAATTGGGCTTCCTGCATGCCGTGGTGCGCGACGTCCACATCGACTTGTCTTGCGGTGTCGGCGGTGTTGAGCAGATCCACATACAGGGTTCCATCGAGGACGCTCGAAAATGCTTCCGGCGGGCTCCCAGGTCCAAACGTGGGCATGGTCGAGAAAGGCCTCAGGGCCGCTAGGTATTCTCGGTACATCCGCGATGTCGCTGGCGAGGTGTGTCGAAGGTCAACACTCAGGGCCACCTGGGCTTGGAGAGCCACGGCAGCCCCAAGCCATTGGCGCTGGATGGGAAGGGTCTCCTCCGCCCCATAGATGTACCCGAGATGTGGTCGCCGACCAAGCATCTGGCGCTGGAGAGCCGCGTACGTGACCTGCTCTACAAGCCCGGCAAACGGGTATGGGTGGGAGAACTCCGGGAAGTCGTCCGCCAAGCGCCAGGCGTGCGCATAGCTCCGTGCCAAGGGCGGCGTCGCATAGCCGCTTTCGATCCATGCGCCGGGTTTGGCCTGTTGGGCCGCCCACCACAGTGAACGGTAGACCGTCATGGTCTGCGCGAGCGACAACTGACGCACTTGCGCCCGAGAAGCGGGCTCTCCCCGGAACGGACCTCCGCTGGCGCCGATCACTCCCACCATGTCCAGTTGGATCCCATCCGCATCAAACTCGCGCAGGTACTGTGCGATCCTCTCGCGGAGGTAGGCGCGCAGCTCTGGATTGGACAGGTCGTAGACGAACGTCGCCCCCTCCTCGTCTTCATCCACAAGGACGAGCCAGTCAGGGTGGTCCCGGACGAATCCGAGCTGGACCACCCACCAACTGGTATTTGAAGGGCGGCTGTCGACCCAAGGAGCGGACCCGTAAAGGACCACGCTGACACGCCGCTCGTGAGCGTAGTCAACAAGGGCCCGCATGCCCGAAGGAAACTTGTCCGGGTCCACGACTCCGATCTCCCCGTCTGGGTTCGCGCCGGCCAAATACCATCCAGCGTCCACGACCATTTGCCAGGGACCCAGATCTCCGTATTTGGAGCTAAGTACGTCGATTACTTCACGCAGGCGCTCCTCGTCGATGTCGCCCAGGAACGCATACCAGCTATCCCACTGCTGTCGGAACCCTGGTGGGATCGGGGGCGCCGGGGCTATGACGTCGAGAACCCCGCGGTACCCGGCGAAGGCTTTAGTCAGGTCGCGGGTGTGGACTCGCTCTAGATAGATTCGCGGCGACGCATTCGGTTGGATTTCGCGGGGGCCCGTGTGGATCTCGAGGCTCGTTCGGCGGCTTCCCCTCCTCGAGAGCTGGACGAATACTGAGCCTTCAGTCGTATCCAGACTTCCCAAGACGTAGCCTGTCTGCGTGGCGTCGCTCCAGAGGAGCATAGGCCCGCCTTGCGCGAGCGGCACTACTGCATGCGTATGTGTGCCGTCGATCTGCCCGGCGACGGCGCGCGGACTGAGCAGCGTGAGGTATTCGACTGGGCCCACCAGATCGAACGCTGCGTCGTTCCCGCCAAACATCGCAAATCGCTGGGGCTCAGCACTCGCTGCGCTGGGCGCGGCACGCAGTTGATAGAGCAACGCTTCGCGTTCCTGGCCGAGCGTCAGCTCGAGTGTCGCGACAACCGATTGGTCTGCGCTCCGATACGTGGCGGCGACATGTTCGGCGCTACCCAAGACTGGATCGACGACGAGCTTGGGCCGAGAGCCCGTCGCATCGGATGGAATGAAGTCCGATGAGAGGTTGAGAACCCGTTCGTCCGCCAGACGAATGGAAGCGCCGAGCCGTGAGGCGAGGGTCTTTCCCTTGGCTGGCTCTGAGAGCGTGAGTAGCCCCGGCTGTGTGGACCCGTAGGACAGTGCAGCAGCCAGGCCCGTCTGAGAGCTGAGCGCGAGCCGCTCAGGGAGGCGCGGCCCAATTCGTTGCCTTTCAACCAACGTGGGAAGGACGCTCGATAGGACCACGATCAGCAATCCCAGCACGCCCAGCAGCGCGAGAATGCGGAACGATGGCCGCGCTTTGCCGCGCGGCGATCGCTGCAGAGGAACGGACGTGTGGTCCGCATGCATGACAAGCCTACAGTGGCCCAATTGACCATGAGGGACTGGCCAGTCCCTCGCAGAAACCATAGGACCAAACTCACGGGTCGGCCCACATCTCCTGGGTTAGGCCGGGAAGCGTCGGAGGGTGGGCTCACGACCGCCCGCGAGGATAGGAATCGGGAGCCCGACATCGATTCGATGGATCGAGCTCTGAGTTAGAAGGAGCCGGGCGATCGCTCGCCCGGCTCCTTCTAACGAGATGTGGCTCGGCTTTACTGCGGTGAGTTCAGCGCTTCGCGCATCCGTGTCGCGGGATCCGCGCTTGAACCGCTCGGCGCGCTGGGGTTCGCGATGGTTCCGAACCCGGGCCACCCGCACAGGGCATCGGACATCCCTTGTTGCGTTGAGCCCACCAGCGGGATCAACGCGTAGCAGGTGAATCCATTGGTGCCTACTGCCGTATCGCTATACGACGTCGCGTTGCCCGCGACCGAGATCTGTGTGAGCTGGCCACCCAGCGGCAGCTTCAGCAGCGTGTAGCCTGTCTGGGCGGTCCCGCCCTGCCACGTCAGCTCGACCCGTGGGGGATTGCTCCTCGTCGTGACGGTGAATCCGCGTCCACCCATGACGCCGCCCGAGACCGTGATCTGCGCGGTGGGGCCGGTGGGACCCACTGAGAACCCGCCGGCGGCGACCGCCGTCGCGTTGTTGAAGTAGTCGCCCGATTGAGCGGCCGCATTGACGTTGAAGTG